>Ga0307474_10002927_pt1 | contig 12302 bp, 11 predicted proteins | sample atmos_gasesECM1C_2_FD_203312 | JGI IMG/M metagenome (GOLD analysis project Ga0307474, IMG submission 203312) | Hardwood forest soil microbial communities from Morgan-Monroe State Forest, Indiana, United States - atmos_gasesECM1C_05 | ecosystem: Environmental > Terrestrial > Soil > Temperate... | reverse complement strand
TGTCAGATGGACCGGCTAGCGCTTCTGGCATGGATTCGCCTCTCCCGATTCTCTCTTTCGCCGCGGCAGTGGCCAGCGCCGCGGCGGTGTTCCCGAAAGTGAAAGCGCGGCTTGCTCTGTCGCGGGCCAAGCACCTTTCGCTGACCGGACATTCGAAGATGTCGCGACGGGTGGCACGTTTGATTCCGTTTTACGAGTTTTCCAACGAGCAATTTTTCAATGTCGACGGCGCGCCGCCGGCGGTCACGGCACGGCGCAAGCAGGCGTTCTTTGCGCTTTCCCGGCTCTACGAGCAGCGCTATGCCACAGGACGGCAGATGACGGCGGAGGCGGCCGAGCATATTTCCGACCTGCAATTTACCCGCGCCTATCGCGTGCCGTTTCAGTTCAGCCGGCTGGTGCGGGAAAGTCTCGGCACCAGCGCCTTCGTGCAATCCTCGAGCGGCGTTACCGTCACCGATGTCGACGGCAATGTGTTCTACGACCTCACCGGTTCGTATGGCGTCAACATCTTCGGCAACGACTTCTACAAGGAGTGCATCGCCGAAGGCGAGAAACGGGCGCAAGCGCTCGGGCCCGTGCTCGGCAACTACCATCCGGTCGTTGCAGAAAATGCGCGGCGGATCTGCGAGATTTCCGGGCTCGACGAAGTTTCCTTTCACATGTCCGGCACCGAAGCGGTGATGCAGGCGGTGCGCTTGGCGCGCTATCACACACGCCGCACGCATCTGGTCCGTTTTGCCGGCGCCTATCACGGCTGGTGGGGCGAGGTGCAGCCCGGCGTCGGCAACCCGGTTTCGCCGCACGAGACCTACACGCTCGCCGAAATGTCCGAGCGCACGCTTCACGTCTTGCGGACGCGGCGCGACATTGCCTGCGTGCTGGTCAATCCGCTGCAGGCGCTGCATCCCAATGCCAACGCGCCAGCCGATTCTGCGCTGGTCGACAGCTCCCGTTCCGCGCATTTCGATCGCGCCGCCTATACGCAATGGCTCAAGGCGCTGCGCGAGGTCTGCAGCCAGCGCGGCATCGTCCTGATCTTCGACGAGGTGTTCGTCGGCTTTCGCCTCGCCGCAGGCGGCGCGCAGGAATATTTCGGCATCCAGGCCGACATGGTGACTTACGGCAAGAGTCTCGCTGGCGGACTGCCCATCGGGGTAGTGTGCGGACGAAAGCAGTTGATGCGCCGCTTCCGCGACGAGGCGCCTGCCGACATCTGCTTTGCCCGCGGCACCTTCAATTCGCACCCCTACGTCATGACGGCGATGGACGAATTCTTGAGCCGTCTTGCCAGCCCGAATTTCCGCAGCATCTATCACGGCCTTGAGGCGACCTGGGACGGGCGCGCGCGACAGTTGAACGAGGCGCTTGCGCGCGCAGACCTCCCCGTTCGCGTCGCCAACTTGTCGTCGATCTGGACGGTGCAATATACCGAGCCCTCGCGCTACAACTGGATGTTCCAGTATTACCTGCGCGCCGAGGGGCTGGCGCTGAGCTGGGTCGGCAGCGGCCGGCTTATCTTCAGCCTGAACTATACGGACGCGGATTTCGCCGAGGTGGAAAAGCGCTTCGTGGCGGCGGCCGAAAAGATGCAGCGCGACGGCTGGTGGTGGCACGATGCCTCGCTCACCAACAAGGGCATCCGCCGCCAAATTCTCAAAGAGATGCTGGCGAGGAGGTTCGGGCGCTGACCTTTCCTTTTCCCTCTCCCCGCTTGCGGGGAGAGGGTCAGGGTGAGGGGGTCTGTCGACGCGCCGCGCTCTCGGAAATTCCCCCTCACCCGCATCGCCTCTTGCGCGGCGATGCGACCTCTCCCCGCAAGCGGGGCGAGGTAAAAAAAACACATGCCCGGCACAAGGCCGGGCATGACGAAGGTCACAACGAGACAAAGCCTTAAATCTCAGGCGTGCTTTTCTTCCAGTCCGTGCTCGATGATATCGAGGCCGGGATCGATCAGTTCGCCCTTTAAGAGGAACAGCGGCGCCTTGTGATAGAGTTTTAGATCGTGGAACGGGTCGGTGAGGATTTTCGTCATCCAGACCAGACCGGTTTCGACGTCGCGGATGAAGAACAGATGGAGGGTGCGGAACAACAGCCCACCTATACCGATCGCGAGCCAGATCTTGGCGACCCGCCGCATGAAATCTGCGGGCGAGGCCCAGGGCGTGAACAGGCCGAACAGGGTCGGATCGAAATAGAGCACCACCGGAGAGGCCGCCCAGATCGCCATCAGCACGACCTTGCGCTGCAGATTGTAGCCAACCTTGATCTCTTCCTTGTGCTCATGGGTGGCCTGGTTGATTTGATCGTAGCCCTTGGGCTCGAAGAAGAAATGCCCGGCCTGGCGCGAGGTCATGGATACCAGCCAGCCGATCAGGGCCGCGACCACCGGATCGAAGAAGATCAGGACATAGGCGACCAGAAAGCTCGCCGCGCTGAGGAAGTGAAGGCTCTGGTTGATCCGGCTGTGGTGATAGTAGCGATGGTCATCCCAGCGCTGGATTCGCAGTTGCTCCAGGAAATCCTTGATCATTCGTTCCCCCCAAAAAGGTGATCCTGATTCTGTTTACAGCGATTCGATGTAAGGCATGTGACATCATCAAAATGTCACATGCCGCCTCGCGACAGCGCGCCTTACGAAACTGAAGCGATAGATCAGGTGACTGGTGCGGTCTTGCGGAAACGAACCAGCGAGAAGTGGCCGAGCGGCGGAATCAGGCGGCGCTCCACCAGTTCCATCCTCGCGGCAGTCGAAAGCCATCGCGTGTAGCGCGACCAGGCGAACTCGGCGGTTCTAAAACCAAGCCGGCGCACCAGTGGCTGCAGCGTCTGCTCGATGAAGCGGCGCGCGCCTGCGTCGGCGCTGACGCGGGTGAGGATGATCAGTTCACCGCCGACGCGCAGCACGCGTGCGAACTCGTCCAGCGCGATTTCCGGATTCGGCACCGCGGTGACGACATATTGCGCCATCACCACGTCGAACGAATCGTCGGCGAATTCGAGCTTCTCGGCGTCCATCACCGCAAGCCCTTCGATGTTCTTCAGGCGCAGATCGGCAACGCGCCGCTTTGCCTTGTTGAGCATCGCTTCCGAAATATCGGTGCCGAAGATGCGGACATGCGGCGCATAAAGCGGCAACGAAATGCCGGTGCCGACGCCTACTTCGAGCACGCGGCCGCCGATCTTGTTGGTGGCCTGGATGGCGGCGTCGCGGCCTTTGGAGAATACCCCGCCGAACACCAGATCGTAGATCGGGGCCCAGCGGTCGTAGGCCTGCTCGACCATTTCGCGGTCGAAATCCAACTGCCTCGCATCGTCCAGTTTGATGGTTCCTGCCATGGCGCTCTTACCTCGTTGTTTGATGGCCCGATCCGGCATCTGGCGCATCAGGCAAATTGTCTGCTTCTTCGACGGAACACGATGACTTCCAGGAGCCAGTTTTCTGCATTTGCGATCTTGCGCAACATTCAACCGCGTACCGTCTGACTTCCGGCAACGATCGGAAGTGCGTGTTGCAGCCTGGACGGCTGCAACGCGCAGAGATTGCCGATGAACTGCCTTGCGCTGTTTTCCCAAGATCGCTCGAGGGCGAAATTGCGGCATGCCTCGCGCGACATGGTGAGTGCACGCAAGGACGCGCGATAGAGATCCTGATCGAGTGCGCCGACCGGATGATCGGCGATCACATCGAGCGGACCCGTGACCGGGAAGGCCGCAACCGGCGTGCCGCAGGCCAACGCCTCGAGCTGGACCACACCGAAGGTGTCGGTGCGGCTCGGAAACACGAAGACGTCGGCGGCGGCCAGATGCGCGGTCAAATCCGCGCCGGTCTTTTCGCCCAAAAACCTGACGTCCGGATATTTTCGTTCCAGCAAAGCCTTCTGCGGCCCGTCGCCGACCACGACTTTCGATCCCGGCAGCTCGAGCGAAAGAAAGGCTTCGATGTTTTTTTCGACTGCCACGCGGCCCATGGTCATGAAGATCGGGCGCGGCAGGTCGAGCTTCGCCGGATGGTGCGGATTGAAGAGCGCGGTATCGACGCCGCGGCCCCAGAAGCCAAGCTTGCGGAAGCCGCGCGCGGAAAGCTCGTTGTAAAGTGAAGCGGTCGCCACCATGGTCATGGCGGCGGCCGAATGGAAATGGCGCAGCACCGCATAGGTCATAGAAGCCGGGATGATCGAGCGCACGGCGATATATTCGGGAAAGCGCGTCGTGTAGGACGTCGTGAAGGCAAGCCGTCGGCGGCGACAATAGGACCACGCGGCCCAGCCGATCGGTCCTTCGGTCGCGATATGAATCGCATCCGGCGCGGCGGCCTCGATCCTGCGCGCGATCTCGCGGGCCTTAGGCAAGGCCACCCGCAAGCCCGGATAGGTCGGAACGCCCAGGGAAGAAAATCCTTGCGGCGTCAGAAAGGTAATTTCGGCTCCAAGCGTAGCGGCACTGCGCGCCAATGAGGTCAGGGTGCGCACCACGCCATTGACCTGCGGATGCCAGGCGTCGGTCGCAATCAAAATCCGCATTACGGGGGGTCCCCAACTGATTCTCCAGGGCCCGACGTTTACTTACGGATATTTCAAGCGTGTGACGTCATAGAGGTTAACGCTGTCTTTTTCGGCTGGCTGGGTTCCGATTCCTTCTCCCTTGCGGGAGAAGGTGGCCATAGGCGGCCTGCGGCCGCCGTTCTTTTAGAACGCCGATGCTTTGCATCGGCTATGCGAAAGTCGGCGCCGGATGAGGGGCCACTATCCGAGAACCCAAGCTAGATATTTCGGCGGGGTAACCCCCTCACCCGGATCGCATCTTCGATGCGATCCGACCTCTCCCGCGAGGGGAGAGGTGACACCTTCGATGCCACTCCAGCTCAACCTAATTTCATCATGCAGTAGCGCGGCTTCTCGGCCCCTCGTGACACCGAAATGAAACAATTCATGAAAGCGACGAAACCATTTTGGATCGCCGGCGCAAACGTCCCGAAACTTTTCCCCGCTAACGATGTTTCTTAACGACGCCCCAAAGGGCGCGGGGAGCCATCAGACAGGGGCGATCCATGTTGAGTATTGGAGCTTTCAGGCCGCATTCCTGCCGTGCCGGCGTTTTCGCCGCGTTGGCGATCGGCGTTGCCGCCTTTTCAGGCGCCGCATCCGCAGCACCGCTGCAGCTATTTCCTTTCATCAGCCTGCCAACCGAGCCAGCCCCGAGCGTGCAATCGGCGCCGTCGGAAGACCCGAACGCCACGGCCGAGTTGCCGGCACGTCTCAAGCGCCAGATCGTGAGCTATCCGACGCACGAGGCGCCGGGGACGATCATCATCGATACGCCCAACACTTATCTCTATTACGTACTCGGAAACGGCCAGGCCATCCGCTACGGCATCGGCGTCGGCCGCGACGGCTTCACCTGGTCGGGCACCCAGTCGATCACCCGGAAGGCCGAGTGGCCGGATTGGGTGCCGCCGCCGGAAATGATCCATCGCCAGCCTTATTTGCCGCGCCAGATGGCCGGCGGCCCCGGCAATCCGCTCGGTGCGCGTGCGCTCTATCTCGGCGGCACCATCTATCGCATCCACGGCACCAATGCGCCGCAGACCATCGGCACCCACGTCTCGTCCGGCTGCATCCGCCTCACCAACCAGGACGTCACCGACCTCTACTCGCGCGTCAGCGTCGGCACCAAGGTGATCGTGCTGCCGATGGAGCGCCGTGCCGACAATGCAAGCGGCAAGCCTGCCAAGCGGGGCCAAACGGTGGTTCGCATTGCTTCTTCGCAAGTTCGGATTCCTTCTTCGCAATAACAACCGAGCGATAGATTTTTTGGAAATGGCGCGGAGTTCCGCGCCATTTTCGTTTCTAAAGCATGTTGAAATCGGGTTGCACTGTAACCGCGACGAAACTGCGCTCCCTCTCCCACCTAACTCGGGTTTACCCGAGTTGGGCATTATCAACGTCGAAGTCGGATAAATCCGACTTCCATGGGAGAGGGTTGGAGTGATGGCTACGGCCTCTCGTGAGAGCATTCGTTGGTGCGGGCAGCATAAAAATAAACGGGACGAGGAAGCGATGATGTAATGGATCAACGAAATCTTCTCTGCGAGAGCCGGTGATTCGCGATTTCGACGAGCAAAAAAAAACGCGTTTGCGTAGTCACTTATCGGCATAGCGGCGAGGAGTTGTTTGAAAATTCCCTTCGCCGCGCCTCGAAAGTAAACAATTTATGAATTTATTTTGGGCCCGCGCTGAAAATCCGACACTTCGTTTGCGTTTCGAATCTTCGCATAGATTCAAAATCTTAGGGCTTTGCAAGATAGCCGCTTCCTGAGTGGGTGATCGCCAAGTCGTTTTTGGTGGCAGTCGCGATGAATCATTTTCGTTGCGGGAAACAAGGCCAGATGTATTTCTAAGTGCGTTCGCTTCGCCCACGGCTCTTGAGACCGCGCGGGATTAAGGTTTGGGGCGGACGTGCAAATCGGCGGCGGTGTGCACGTTGGCGAGCTTTCCAAGCGGTTGTCTTAGCTAAACCCGTAGCGATACGGGCAACGAAGTTCTGCGTCGAAAATTTGCGGCTGTTGAATCAACAGATCGGAGTATCGCTCCGACGGTCTTGCCTCCGCTTTTTGTCGTGATGCAGCTTGCTGTGTGAGACCCTAAGACGACTTCATAAGCCGAGATAGAACCAAATTCGGACCAATATGAAGCAAGGATTTCGGCGTCAGGCGCGAGTTTCATGCTCGTGCCGCGAGCGTTCACCGGATTCAGCGACAATGGTAGGGCAGAATAGTTTGTGCACAGTTCGAGGTCCTTGATTAGTCTCTTGCCTTCAAATCTCTCGCGACCGGTAGCAATGTAGACCTCTGTTATTGGTGGTAAGAACACGATGACAGTCTTGCCGTGATCAACAGCCAATTTGATCTCACGTTGCCAGTGCTGACAGGATTCCCGCAGCTCGAAAGAGGAAGTGTCGGTTAGCCAAGGCTTGCCTTTGTACTCCTCGTCATGCTCGATGACGTCGTCGATCACCGGCCTAAATAGGACTATGTCCCAATCTAACAACGAGACCTTTGAATCGAAGTCCTCGTTGTAAGCAGCATCAGAAGCGAGTTGAAGACCAACAGTGAGTATCCTTTTGGACATTTGTGCGCGCGATCTGATTGGAGAAAGGTTGTGCGTACTTATTCTTGATTAAATGAGTTTAAATCAGTCCAATCAATCACTGCTTCACCCGCCATCGCCGGAAGCGATGATCGGACTTCAGAGCTCACGACGCCTTCAGAGTTGCCTGCGGACGGGCCGCTGGATTGCTGAAGTAAGCGTCCTCGTTTGCCCGCTTGTAGGCTTCAATGAGGCTGCGAACATCGTCCACTGAGTAAGTCCAGATTGACCTGCTTCCCTCGATCGAGACTCTCAGGGTCATGCCGCCAAATTCCTTTAGAAAACGGTCCTGAGTCATCTCGGTCGAAAATTCTTGCCAGCGAAAACCGTCGGGACGGAATTGAGCGCCGAGCCGAAGAATTGCGCGCGGAGGAAGCTTGCCAAGGTCGCTCAGCGGTCGCCAAAGGCCATCGATCACCACAAAGAGAGGCAGCGTCTTTCCGTCACGGAACTGGATTTCACCGTCTATCTGGTGCAGATCATGCCCGGAAACATTCTCTCCTCTAAGCTGTATGCCGTCGATTGTGTAGCTCCACGGGCCACCAGCTTTCTCCATACGACCATTGAAAATTATCGGGTAACCTGTGGTCGAGAATTCCCAGGCTATTTTTGGGCGTTCTCTGAAGATCAGGTGGCCGATCGCCAACAGCGCCGCGCCAATCGCAAGTATTCCCGAAAAGATTAGCCAGTTGGAAGCGATCTGCCGAGACTGCAGCGGCAGCATTGACCGAACGAATTCGGCGACGCTATCGATCGCAGACGCGATCCAAGCGAGTGTAAAGCTCATCTGGCGCTCCGGAGAGCTTCTATCCTAGCTGAGCACAACAGATTCGCACAACCCACCAGACTAAAGGAAATCCCCGCTGACGTGGTCTCGAAATCGTTCTCGTTCCTTCAGCGCGTCGACGCTCTTTGTACTTCGACTCGCAGAATTGGCCCCACCCCTAATTCTCCCCGTTTCAGGGTGATGGGCGCTCGCCTCAAGCGTCATCTGCGATCCTGGCCCGCAGACCGAAGAGGGGTCGAAACGAGCGTCATTGCCCGCCTTATCCGCAACAATCCGGCTCGCGACGCCTACCGGCTTGTCCCCCCACTATGGCGCAGCCACACGCAGCCCTATATAGAGTTGCGGGGGCTGATCAGTCCGGGGGGACGATGCGTCTCAAGGTTATTCTGATCGCGGCCGCGGTGATCGCGGTGTCGTTTTTGGTCGGCCTGAAAGCCATGGACTGGCTTTCGCCGCGCGGCACGGTCAACAGCCGCCCGGTGATTGCGGAATTGCCGCCGCTGCCCCCTGCCCCGAAAAGCTCGGTCATCCTGGCACAGGTGGCGATACCGATTTCCGTCATTCGCGACGCTGCCGAGCGCGGCGCCGCGCGCAATTTTTCCGGCAAGGCCGACAACCCGGTGACGCAGATCCTGCAAAGCGCCGATATCGGCTGGACCGCCTCGCGGGGTCCGATCTTTGCGACCGGGGGACAGGACTTGCTGTCGCTGACCACGCCGCTGACGGGAAAGCTGAACGTGACGGGGTCGCTGTCGTCGAAGGCAACCGGCGCGGTCAACGACGCCGTCGGGGCCCTGCTCGGCAGCAACGCCGCCAAGCAAATCGCCGGCGTGAACATCAAGCAACTCAATGCCAATGCCGAGATCAGGGGCAGCGTCACCATCACATCGCACCCCAAGCTCGCCGCCGCCTGGCGTCTGGAGCCCAACCTCGGCGCGGAAGTGCGGCTCGGCGATACCAACCTCACGGTCGCCGGCGCACGCGTCAACGTTCCGGCGCAGGTCAAGCCGCTGATCGACAAGACCGTCGGCGAGCAGATCGCGGCTGCCGGTGCGCGCATTCGCAACGATCCCTCGATCGAGCGCAATGCGCGGATTCAGTGGGCGAAGGCGTGCCGCTCGATTCCGCTGCAAAGCGTCGGTGGCACCTCCTCCGTTCCCTCCCTTTGGCTGGAGCTGCGGCCGACCCGCGCGGTTGCCGTGCAGCCTTTCATCGACGCCTCCGCCGTAACCATGACGCTCGGCATCGAGGCGGAGACCCGCATCACGCCGCAACAGACCACGCCGAATTGTCCGTTTCCCGAAAAGATCTCGATCGTGCCACCGACGCCTGCGGTGGTTGCCATCGGCATCCCGGTCGACATCCCGTTTGCCGACATCAACAAGATCGTGGAGACGCAATTGGCCGGCCGAACCTTCCCCGAGGATGGCTCGGGCTCGGCGACCGTCACCGTGAAACAGGCGTCGGTCGCCGCATCCGGCGATCGGTTGCTGATTTCGCTGCTGGTGAACGCGAAGGAGAAGAGCCTGTTCGGCTTCGGTGGCGAAGCCGATGTACATATCTGGGGCAAGCCGGTACTCGATCTGGCGCAGCAGACGTTGCGGCTCACCAACGTCGAACTGGCGGTGGAATCGGAAACCGCCTTCGGCCTGCTCGGCGCCGCCGCGCGCGCGGTGATGCCGCATCTGCAGAAGGCGCTGGCGCAAAAGACCGCAGTCGATCTCAAGCCAATTCTGGGCAATGCGCAGAAGATGGTTGCGGCAGCGATTTCCGATCTTCAGAAGAATGAGGATGGCGTGCGCGTAGCCACGGAGGTCACCAAACTCGATCTCGCCGACATCGCCTTCGATTCCAAGACGCTGCGAGTGATTGTGGAAGCAACCGGCACGATCAACGTCACGATCACGGCGCTGCCGGGATTGTGATTTCGGCCCAGACGATGTTGCGGCTTACCTGACACCGGCGATCGAAGCAGTTTCAGGCCCAAAGCGGTAAAGTCGTCCAAGAGGGGGCTAGACATGCCAGCAAGGAGGCCTCGCCGCTTCGTGATGCCAACCACGGCTATCAAATTTGCAGGTCGTCCGGCACGTTGCCAAATGTTCTAAGCACCGTCGTTTTGGTTTCCGGGTAGCCGGTACGAACGCATGCAACTGCCCCGCTGTGGCCAAAGACCTTCCACATGCCTTTGGCACGCTCTATTGCCGAAGCGGGGCTCGCGCATTTGAAGGGTTCGCCTGCGACCAACCCGTCATTGGTCAGGTCGATGGGTATGGCGATGAAATGGGTGATCTCGCCCATGGCGTTTCCTTCTGAATTTTCTTACTCCCGATTTCGCCTGGCTGGGTTGACCTGAATCAACTGGCCACTTGCCGCGATGTGATCGATCAGGACGGATTTTTACTGCGCTGCAAGAGTCCGGAAGTGGCCCTTCGCGGCCAATTGCTCCGACACCCGACCTTGGTCGCTAGCGGGACATCGCAGAAATCGACAGGCTACCGTTCATTGCAGGACACCGCTTGTGACCCGAAGCAGTCACCTACTCATTGCGGTTTCGACGAAGGGAAACTCTGAGGCACCGGTCACAATCTTCAAGTCCTGGAGCAGACGCGAAAATCAGTGTAACGTCGCCTCTCGTTTTTGCACGGCTCGCCGATCAGCGATGGTAAACCTTCCTCGTCTTAAACCAAACCCGATTCCGCCCCTCCATCCCGTGCCGGAATTCCTGGCCGAGGGTGAGCTCAAGGCGCGTTACGAGGACATGAAAGCCGTCCTTCGCGTGCCGTGGATGGGCGTCGTGACGATGAGCTTCGCGCATTATCGCGCTTTCTATGACGCCCTCTGGCAGGGTGCGCGTCCGCTTTGCGCGTCGCGCGACTTCACCGATGCGTGTCATCGCCTCAGGCATTCGGTCGAAGAAAAGGTGAGCGCGCTTGGGCCACCGCCCCTGCGGAAGCGGCTCGCGCAAATCGGCTATGCCGAGCGCGAGCTAAAGGAGATTGATGAGAGCATCGAGATCTTCTCCGAGGGAAACTTTCCCTACCTTCTGCTGGCGACGCTTGCGCGCATGCTGCTTGAAGGCGGAGAACTCCACACCTCACACGACATTGGTATTCAAACAGGATCGGCTTCGCCAAGGAGCGCGGGAAAACTTGTCCTGATGGAATACCATCATGCCGACGCCTCGACGCGCCTCGTCTTCGACGATGTGAAGACGGCGCTGGGCCTGCCCTTCCTCAATACGGACTACCGTGCGCTGGCCCGCTGGCCCAGCTATTTCGCGCTTGCCTGGGCGGATTTGCGGCCGAGGCTCCAGCGAGGCGAATACGAGACGTTAGTCGCTGAGATTCACGAGGCCGCGGTCTCGACCGTTCGGTCGTTACCCAACTACGGCAACTTGCGCGGCGAGGCGTTGCGGGTGACCGCTCGAAGCAGCGCGTCGGAAGGCGAGGTTCTTTCGGTCGTGCGCCTCTTCCAGTGGCTGCTGCCCGGCCTCGTGGCAAACATCGCTTTCTTTCGTGCTCAATTGCGTTAGCCGATCTTTGGGTGGCGCGTAAACCAAGCGCGCAATGCGTCCGCCTTCGGAGGTGGAGCGGACGCGCGATCGACTGGGCGACATAGGTTGCGCGGCCGTGATCAATAGCCTCTTACCAAAGGCCACCGCCGTAGTAAGCCCCTGGGCCGCACGACCAGTACCTATCCCAACCAGTGCCGCGGTAGTAACCCCCAATCGTGCGTTCGTAGTTGCAAGGACTACCACCATAGTAGTCCCAAGGTCCGACCGCCCAGTCGGCATCGACGACAGCGCCGCCGTAAGCGTACGCAGTCCGCCAGTGGTGTCGACGGGCAACGCTTGCAACGTTCAGGGGGGTCAGGGGTCGATCGATCTGCGCCTGAGCACTCTCGATCGACAGCGAGATGCCGCGTTGCGCAGACCAGCCAAAGGAGAGCAGTGCCGCACATGCGAAGGTCGAGGTTGCTATCACAACGTTTCTCAAATTCGTCTGCGTCATGGATCTGGCTCCGCTATTCTTTGCCTACTTTTTAAACAATACGCCTTCGCGTTCAGGGAAGATAATCACGATTAGATGCGCAGGAGGCAGGGAATGAGACGCATGAGGGCCCCGATGTACATGTTGATCCAAAGGTACACGAAGGTTCGTTCGGTTGCGGATACTGCTTGCCGCGCCAAAAGCGGCATCGGTCGACGCAAAGCCGTCATTTCTTTTCGGATTTGACGATTATACTGTTGGTGACCGGCGCTGCGGGACAAGTGCTGTCAAGAGCGTCGACGGTGCTCAAGCTCCAGCGTGACGAGGCGCGCCAGCAGTGTTGCTGGATAGAGTTGGCCGATGATCGATTCGATATTG
>Ga0307474_10002926_pt1 | contig 12304 bp, 10 predicted proteins | sample atmos_gasesECM1C_2_FD_203312 | JGI IMG/M metagenome (GOLD analysis project Ga0307474, IMG submission 203312) | Hardwood forest soil microbial communities from Morgan-Monroe State Forest, Indiana, United States - atmos_gasesECM1C_05 | ecosystem: Environmental > Terrestrial > Soil > Temperate... | reverse complement strand
GCTGTGCGAGCGCATAGGGCGGAATCACGCGCCTGGCGATTTCAATCAGCTCCGGTGCTGCGAGCAATGCGCCGAGGCGCGCACCGGCCAGCGCATGCGCTTTCGACAAGGTGCGCAAGATAGCCAATGTTTGAAAGCGCTCCAACCAACCGACCAGGCTCGCCGAGCGAGACCACTCGATGTACGCCTCGTCGATGACGACGATGGCCTTGCCGTCGAGCGCCGTGCAAATGTGCTCGAGCGCGGCTTGGCTGATGAGATTGGCGGTCGGATTGTTCGGCGAGCACAAGTACACCAGTTTGACCGAGGGGCGCCACGCCGCCACCATGCGCTCCGGATCGATCTGCCAGTCTTGGCCGCGGTCCAGGGGCAGCTCCATCACCTCCGCGCCCTGGATGCGCGCCGCAACCTGGTACATGCCGAAAGTGGGTCCACATTGCAGAATCGCATCGCTGCCGGCACGCAGGTAAATGCGCGACAGAACGTCGATGGCTTCATCGGCGCCGCGGGTCGCCAGCACCTGCGTCGCGGCTGCGCCGTAGAGGGACGCCAGGCGCTCGATCAACGCCTGAGGCTGCGGTTCAGGATAGCGATTGAGACCGGCGTTGGTCGTGTCGCCCTTGGGCCTCCAGGGTGCTTCATTCGCGTGCATGCGGGTCAGGGAAGGCAGCCACGCCGCATGCGCGTAAGGCTTCAGAGAAACGATCTCCGGACGCGCCAAAGAGATCAGAGGATTCACCGTAGTGCCTCGAGCCGGATGCTCACTGCCGCCGCGTGCGCATCCAAGCCTTCAAGTGCGGCCAATACCCTCGCGGTAGGGCCGAGTCCCTTAAGCCCTGACGGCGTCAGCTCTTGGACGGTGATGCGCCTTTGAAAGTCTTCGAGCGACAGGCCGCTGTAAGAACGGGCATACCCGTACGTGGGCAAGGTGTGATTGGGACCGCTGCAGTAATCTCCCAGAGACTCCGGCGACCAGTGCCCCAGGAACACGGCGCCCGCGGTGCTGATTTTGGGCAACCACTGTCGTGCCTCGCGAATTTCCAGGATCAAATGTTCCGGCGCGTAGGTATTGGCGATGTCGAATGCGGTTTGCAGCGTATCAACCACGATCAGGCGCATCGCTGCGATCGAGCCTGCCAGTATCGTAGCGCGTGACAACAGGGCGCTCTGGCGTTGTACTTCGGCAAATACCGCCGCGGCCAGGGCCGGCTGCGTCGTTACCAGAATGGCCTGAGCATCGGGGCTGTGCTCGGCTTGCGCCAGCAGGTCGGCGGCTACGAACTCGGCGCGTGCCTCGTCGTCGGCAATGACCATGACTTCAGTCACGCCGGCCGGCAGGTCGAGCGCCGCTCCGCCGGGGTCTTGCGCCACCAGTATCTTCGCGGCGGTCACGTAGGCATTGCCGGGCCCGAAAACCTTGTCGCACTTCGGAATGGATTCGCTGCCGTACGCCATGGCGGCGATGGCCTGGGCGCCGCCGACTTTGAAGACTTGTTCGACGCCGGCTTTGCGCGCGGCGACCAGAACCGCTGGATTCGCGCTGCCCGCGCGATTCGGCGCGGTGCACATCAGCTTCACCGGACACTGCGCGAGCGTGGCCGGCACCGCCAGCATGATGGCCGTGGATGGCAAGGGCGCAGAGCCCGCGGGGACGTACAGGCCGACCGCGCGGATGGGCACGCTGAAGCGCTCGCAGATCACGCCGGGCGATGTCTCTACGCGCAGCGGCGGCGAAGATTGCGCCGCATGGAAGCGGCGCACGTTCTCGATCGCGCGCTCGATCGCCGCGTGCTGCTCCGCCGTCACCGCGCGTTCGGCGGCGGCCAACTCTTGTTTCGTCACGGCCAGCTCCGCGAGACGCACGCCGTCGAATTGTTGTGTGAGCGCGAGCAGCGCAGCATCGCCGTCGCGGCGCACGCGATCGATGATGTCGCGCGCCGCGGCGTTGACGCCGGCAGCGTCCTCGAGCGCAGGGCGTTGCAGCGCTTCGCATTGCGCCGCGCTTGACGATGAGTTCCAGTCGAGAATTCTCACACCCTAAGCCAGCATTTTCTCGACCGGCAGAACCAATACCGAGGTGGCGCCCGCGCCCTTCAAGTCCTCGAGCGTTTCCCAGAAGACATTTTCGCGGCACACGGCGTGAACCGCTACCCGATCGCCCAATCCTTCCAGCGGTATGACCGTAGGCGCCTCGCTGCCCGGAAGCAATTTCGCAATCGCCGCCAACGCGGAGCGGGGCGCGTGCAGCATGATGTACTTGCTGCCCTTGACCTGCTCCACGCCGTCGATGCGCATCAGCAAGCGGCGCGTCCACTCTTGTTTTTCCGGTGCGATTGGCATGGGCGTTCGGATGAGCGCGGCCTGACTCTCCATCACCGTTTGCGCGTGGCGCAGATGATTCGCAGCGAGAGTCGAACCGGTGGAGACCAAATCGCAGATCAGATCCGCGCGGCCCAGCCGCGGCGCAATTTCGACCGATCCCGACAACACCACGACCTCGGCGGCGACGTCGTGTTGTTTGAGAAAGCGCGCGAGGATATGTGGATAGGTCGTGGCGATGCGCTTGCCCTGCAGCGAGCCGGGACCTTGATAGTCGAATCCGTCGGGCACGGCGATGCATAATCTGCAGCGCCCGAAATCCAGCAGCTGCACGGTCTCGAACAAGGCCCCAAGTCCGCGCGCCGCGAACGCCAGCCGTTTCTCTTCGATCACGTTCAGGCCGACCAAACCCAAATCGCAGACGTCTTCCTGCACCAAGTCCGGGATGTCGTCATCGCGAACGAACAACACGTCGAGCGGCATGTTCTCGCCATAGCACATCAATTGGTCTTTGCCGCGGCTGTACTTCAGGCCGCAGCGCGACAACAAATCCAACGAGTTGTCGGTGAGACGGCCGCTTTTTTGAACGGCGATCTTGAGGCGCATCGAGTCCGTGGATTGCTTGGCGCTACGCATTGAGTTTCAACCGTTCGGTCACGGCGCGATAACCGCCGTTGCCCGACATCAGATAGCGCGCGACGCGGCCGATGGTCGTGACGCTCACGCCGGTTTGCTTGTGAATTTCCCGGTAGGGGAGTCCGCGCTCCAACAGCTCAACCACGGCCCAGCGATCCGCCATCGCCTGCAGCTCGGCGGGCGTGCACAGATCGCGAAAAAAACTGCGGCACTCATCGATCGAACGCAGCGCCAGAATCGCCGCGCACAGCGCCCGTTCGTGCTGCTGCTCTTGCCGTTGGGTCACCGGCCGGTTGGTTTTCATGGCGAATCCTGAAGCCGCTCGAATATTACGTTCAATCATTACGTTCAATCATGTATCAACGCGCTATTACATTAATACATTGGCAAAAACGGCGCAAGCGCCCGAAGGCTAAAATGCTTGACGCGCCCATCGCGAATACCTAAAATTCAACGGCTTATCTAGACCGGCTGAGGGAAAGGCCCTTAGAAGCCGGGGCAACCAACGATCCGTCTCCTTGAACAAAGGGACGCTCGGAACGGTGCCAACTCCTGCGGTGATGCGGCTCGACGTCGCGGATCCGGTAGATGGGCAGCCAATTGCGCGGTCTCCCGCGACTTCAATGGGCTACGAGCCGATGCTCCAGGGGTAGTTGCCTTAAGGAGCGTCGATAGAGTGGCCGAAAATTCTTTCAATCCCATCGATGAGACCTTGCGTCTCACGCCCTTCACCTTGCATTACGGCGATCCACTGCCGGGTGCGCGCGTGTCCTTTCGACTGGTCGGCAACGAGCAAGGGCCCGTCGTCGTCGTGCTCGGCGGAATCTCCGCGCATCGCATCGTCACCGGCGCCCCGGGCGAGGGCTGGTGGCCCGAGATGGTGGGGCCGGGGCTCGGCGTCGACACACGCCAGTATCGGGTGTTGGGAATCGACTATATCGGCGGCCGCGGCGACAGCGCGTCGCCCGGCGTAGGCGGCCAATTCCCGCCCATCAGCTCCTATGATCAGGCCGGGGCGATCGCCAAGATTGTGCGGCATTTGGGAATGCGATCCCTGCATGCCATCGTCGGTGCCTCGTACGGCGGAATGGTGGCGCTGTGTTTCGCGGAGCGTTACCCGGAGCTCGTGGGCCATATCGTGGTGCTGAGCGCCGCCGACCGTTCGCAAGTTCTATCAACCGCCTGGCGCAGCGTGCAGCGCCAAATCGTGCGCGAGGCCATCGCGCGCGGCGACGGGGCGGCCGGCCTCAAGCTCGCCCGCGCGCTGGCCATGGCCACGTACCGCAGTCCCATCGAGTTTGCGATCAGATTTGGCGGGGCGCCGAAACGCATGGCGGATCGATTTCGATTTCCGATCGAAGAATATCTGTTCGCGCGCGGCGATGACTACGTACAAAAGTACCGCGCTGAATCGTTCCTGACCTTGAGCGAATCGATCGATTTGCATGAGATGGATGCGACTCGAGTGCAGACACCGGCGACGTTGATTGCCGTGCGCGAGGATCAGTTGGTACCGTTCAACGACATGCAGGCGCTATCCGCGCGCTTGAACGGTCCGCGCCAACTGATCGAGATCAATTCCATCTTCGGCCATGACGCCTTCTTGAAAGAAGGCGCGGCACTCACCCCCATTATCAAGCACGCCCTTGCGGAGCAGCAGCCATGAGCAACAAAATCACACCTAAGAATATCGCGACTCGATCGGTTCGCGCCGGTCTCGAGTCTGACGCACACCACGGTTCGGTGGTGCCGCCGATTTACCTGTCGAGCAATTTTGCCTTTCAAAGCTACCGCCGGCCGCGCAAGTACGATTACACGCGCTCCGGCAATCCGACGCGCGACCAGCTCGCCCAAGCATTGTCGGATCTGGAAGGCGGTGCCGGCGCAATCGTTACCTGCACCGGGTTGGCGGCCATTACCCTGATCTTGGCGACGCTGCCGGCCGGCGCGCGCGTGCTCGCGCCGTACGATTGCTACGGCGGCACCTACCGGCTGCTCACGGCGCTGCAGGCGAAGGGCAATCTGATCGTGGATTTCGTCGATCAAAGCAACCCCGCAGAGCTGCGCACGGCGCTCGAGGCTGCACCTAAGCTGGTGTGGATCGAGACACCCAGCAATCCCTTGCTGCGTGTGGTCGATATTCGCGCCATCACGGATGCCGCGCATGCCGCCGGTGCCTTGACGGCGGTCGACAATACCTTTTTGTCGCCGATCTGGCAGCAGCCGATCGAGCATGGCGCCGACTACGTGATGCACTCCACCACCAAGTACCTGAATGGGCACAGCGACGTGGTCGGCGGCGCGGTGATCGCCGCCACGCCGGAGCTGCACCAGACCCTGGCATGGTGGGCGAACGCCATCGGGGTCACCGGCGCGCCGTTCGACAGTTTTCTGACGCTGCGCGGCGTGCGCAGCCTGCACGCGAGAATGCGCGTGCATGCCGAAAATGCCGCGAGCGTGGTGGAGTTTCTAACCCAGCATCCTGAGGTGCTGCGCGTCTACTACCCGGGTCTCGCAGATAATCCGGGCTATGAAATCGCCTGCCGGCAACAGAGCGGCTTCGGCGCGATGCTGAGTTTCGAGCTCGCGGGCGGCGAGACTGCCATCGAGGCGTTTCTCACCGGCCTGCAGTGCTTTACCCTGGCCGAATCCTTAGGGGGTGTAGAAAGCCTCATTGCCCACCCGGCGAGCATGACGCATGCCGGCATGGAGGAATCGGCGCGGCTGCGAGCGGGGATTAGTCCCGGACTGCTGCGCGTTTCGGTGGGCATCGAAGACCCCGCGGATCTTGTGGCAGATCTGAAAGAGGGTCTCGCGAGGGCCGCCGCGTGCGTCGCTGCGCACGCCGCTGCGCACGCCGCTAAAGCGCAGCCAGCACCGCGTCGGCAGCTGCGCGCGTCGTAATCGCTTTGCCCGCGGCGGCGAGATCGGCGGTGAGATTCCCTAAGCCGATCGCCCGGTTGACGGCGTTCTCCAGCGCTTGCGCTTCGGCGTTCAGTTGCAGCGAGTAACGCAACAGCATCGCCGCGCTCAAGATCGCCGCATACGGATTGGCGATACCGCGGCCGGCAATGTCGGGCGCGGACCCGTGAATGGGTTCGAACACACCGCCGCGCGGCTCGGCGGAGATCGACGCCGAGGGTAGCAACCCCATGGATCCGGCGAGCATGGACGCTTCGTCAGTGAGAATATCGCCGAACATGTTTTCGGTGACGATGACATCGAAATCGCGCGGCCTTTGCAAAAGATGCATGGCCGCAGAGTCCACCAGCATGTGTTCGACCGTCACGTCGGGAAATTCAGCCGGCATGATGAGATTCACGGTGGAGCGCCAAAGGCGCGAGGTCTCCAGCACATTGGCCTTGTCCACCGAGGTCAGTTTTCTGCGACGGCCGCGCGCCAGGCGTGCGGCAAGCCTCACGACGCGTTCAATCTCCGCAACGCTATAGCGGCACACGTCGACCGCTTCGGTGGCCGTGCGGGATTTCTCACCGAAATAAATGCCGCCGGTGAGTTCGCGCACCACCATGATGTCCACGCCGCGCAGCAGTTCGGCTTTGATCGGCGAGGCATCGAGCACCGCAGGGTGGGGCACCACGGGCCGCAAATTGGCGAACAGCCCCAAGGCCTTACGCAGCTGCAACAAACCCTGTTCCGGGCGAACCGCGGCATTCGGGTCCGACCACTTTGGGCCGCCTACCGCGCCTAGCAACACCGCATCCGCCTGCATCGCCAAGCTAAGTGTGGCGGGCGGCAAGGGCAACCCCGTCGCATCGATGGCGGCGCCTCCCAAGAGCGCCGATTCGAATTCGAAGCGATGACCGAAACGAGTCGCCACTTTCTCCAGGGCCCGCACCGCTTCGGCCGTGACTTCCGCGCCGATGCCGTCGCCGGCGAGCACTGCGATCTTTGCCTGCATCAGCCGTGCCCCGCCTCGTAGCGCTCGATGTCGGCCAGCCTGCTACGGAGGTAGCCGAATTCGTCCAAGCCGTTCAGCAGGCAGTGGCGTGCGAAGGGCTCGATGGCGAAAGAAATCGATGCGCCCGTCGGCAGGGTGAGGCGCATGGCCTCGAGGTCGATATCAAGCTCGGCGCCCGGATGGTGCAGCAGCCATTGTGATGTCGGCGCATCGACGACGATGGGCAATAAGCCATTCTTGAGGGCATTGCCGCGAAAAATATCGGCAACTTCCTCGCTGATAACTGCGCGAAATCCATAATCAAGCAATGCCCAGGGCGCGTGCTCGCGCGAGGAGCCGCAGCCGAAATTGCGTCCGGCCACCAGAATCTGCGCGCCGCGGGCTTCGGGGCGATTCAACACGAATTCCCTTTTTGGTGTGCCATCCTCTTGATAGCGCCAATCGGCGAACAGTTGCTGACCCAAGCCCTCCTTGGTGGTGGTGGTCAGAAAGCGCGCGGGAATGATCTGGTCGGTGTCGATGTCGGTGGAGGCAATGACGACGGTTCGCGACGCGATGCGTTTCAATGGCTGCATTACAGCAACTCGCGCGGGTCGGCGATGCTGCCCTTGACGGCGCTGGCCGCCGCGGTTAGTGGACTGACAAGCAGCGTTCGCGCACCCTTGCCCTGACGGCCTTCGAAATTGCGATTGCTGGTGCTGACGGAATATTGCCCCGCGGCCACGGTGTCGCCATTCATGCCAAGGCACATGGAGCAGCCGGATTCGCGCCAGTCCGCGCCCGCGGCTTTGAAAATCTCCGCCAAGCCGGACGCTTCGGCCTGTCGCTTGATCTGCTGCGAGCCGGGCACGATGAGCAAGTGCACGCCTGGCGCGACCTTGCGTCCTTTGAGTATTCCCGCCGCCGCTTGCAAATCCTCCAGCCGGCCATTGGTGCAGCTGCCGATGAACACCACGTTCACCGGTTTGCCAAGCATGGCCTCGCCACCGTGAAATCCCATGTAGCGCATGGCCTTGTCGAATACTTCATCGCCTTGTCGATCGGGAATCGCGGCGCCGATCGGCACGACCATTCCGGGATTGGTGCCGTAGGTGATCATCGGTTCGACGCGTTCGGCATCGATGTGCACCGATGCGTCGAATTGAGCTCCAGGATCCGACACGAAGGTACGCCAGCGTGCCTCGGCCGCCGCCCAATCCTGACCGCGAGGCGCGCGCGGTTTGTCGCGCAGGTAATCGAAGGTGACCTCGTCCGGCGCAATCATCCCGGCGCGGGCTCCCGCCTCGATCGACATATTGCACACGGTCATGCGCCCATGCATCGACAGCTCCCGCACGGTTGGGCCGCGATATTCCAACACATGGCCTGTGCCGCCCGATACGCCGATCTGTCCAATGATGGCCAGAATCAAATCCTTTGCCGTGACGCCCGGCTGCAACTGCCCCTCGATATTGACCGCCAGGCTCTTGGGTTTACGCTGCAATAAGGCCTGCGTGGCGAACACATGGCCGACTTCGGTCGTGCCGATCCCAAAGGCGAGGGCGCCAAACGCTCCGTGCGTGCTCGTGTGGCTGTCTCCGCACACAATGGTCATGCCCGGCTGCGTCATCCCGAGTTCAGGGCCGATAATGTGGACGATGCCGCGGCGCGCGTCGTGCATGCCGAACAGTTCGATGCCGAATTCGGCCGCGTTGCGCTCCATCTGGCGCACTTGCTTTGCGGCGGAGTCCACCTTGATCGGCACGGATCCAAACACCTGAGCGCTCTGGGTGGGGGTCGAATGATCCATGGTGGCGAGCGTGCGGTCGGGCCGGCGCACCGGCAGCCCGTGCGCCCTGAGCATGCTGAACGCTTGCGGTGTGGTTACCTCGTGAATGAGGTGCAAATCGACGTACAGAACGGCGGGCGTGTCGGGCGTTTCGGCGACCACCTCATGCGCCGACCAGACCTTGTCGAATAACGTGCGCGCCGTCATGCGTGCCGGATGTCAGCCCGCTTCCAGCCAGGGCATGCGAGCGCGCAGCTGCGCGCCCACCTTCTCGATCGAGTGGCTCAAATCCGCCTTGAGCAGCTTTGAGTACTTGCGCCGGCCGCCTTTGTTTTCCGCAATCCATTGGCGCGCGAACTTTCCTTGCTGAATCTCCGTGAGAATCTTGCGCATCTCTTTTTTCGTGGCCTTATTCACGATGCGCGGTCCGCGGGTGAGGTCGCCGTACTTCGCGGTCTCGCTGATGAAGCGGTGCATTTTCGTGATGCCCCCTTCGTGCAGCAGGTCGACGATCAGTTTGAGTTCATGCAGACACTCGTAATAAGCCACCGCGGGCTGATAACCCGCTTCCACCAACGTCTCGTAGCCCTTGACGACCAGCTCCGTCGCACCGCCACAGAGTACCGCCTGTTCGCCGAACAGGTCGGTTTCCGTCTCCTCGCCAAAGGTGGTTTCGAGCACGCCGCCGCGGGTTCCGCCGATGCCGTCGGCATAGGCCAACGCCTTTGGCTTGGCGTGCTTGGAGGGATTCTGAGCGATCGCCAGGAGGCAAGGCACACCGCGGCCCTGCTGGTACTGGCGCCGCACCAGGTCCCCTGGACCTTTGGGCGCGATCAACACGACATCAAGATCTTTGCGCGGTTTGATCTGCTTGAAGTGAATATTAAAGCCGTGGGCGAACAGCAGCGTCGCGCCTTTCTCAAAGCCCTCGCGCAGTTCGGCATACAGAGATTTTTGAGCCATATCGGGGACCAACATGGCGACCAATTGCGCGCCCTGGATGGCCGCGGCCGGCTCCGCGACCGGCAGCCCATCCTTCTTGGCCTTCGTCCAGCTGCCGCCCTTGCGGACGCCGACCACCACATCGTAGCCGCTGTCGCGCAGATTGAGCGCGTGCGCGCGCCCCTGGCTGCCGTAGCCGAGAACCGCGATGCGCGCACCGCGCAGAGCCTTTTTGTCGACGTCCTTTTGAGAATACAAACGCATTCGAACCTCCTCAACCAATCGTGAACTCAAGGATTAGGACGATCCCGCCAGTTTGAGTGCGCCTGCAGTCCCTGTGGAGTTAAAATATAGCATGCGCTTCAATCCATGCATCGGCGCGCGCTCGTGAGGACTCGTTTTCATGAATCTCGGCAGTCATTCTCCAATCGCCTTGTGGTTGTTATACGAAGACGAAATCGAAGGCTGGCGCGCAGGCCAATCGCCGCTCGCCCGCCAGTGGCTCGTCGAACAAAACTTCAAAGCCGAGAAGCATCGCGTGGTGCTGTTGCCGGACGCGAACGGCGGCCTCGCCGCGGCCGTGGCGGGACTGGGCAAGCGGCTCGGAGAATTGTCGCTTTGGCATGCGGCAGGTTTGGCCGAACGACTGCCCGCGCGCCGTTTTCGGCTCGCGCAAGAATTCAACGCGGCGGAGGCCACACAGCTGGCATTGGGTTTTGCTTACGGAGCATATCGCTTCGATCGGTACCGTTCCTCCAAAAACGAATTGGCGAGCTTGGATCCACCGTCGAATGCCGATATGGCGTACGTCGCCAACGCCGCGGAGTCGCTGCGCATGGCGCGCGACTGGATCAACACGCCGGCCGGCGATTTCGGCCCCGCGCAACTGGCCGCCGCGGCACGCCAGGTGGCCGATCGCCATCAGGCCGGGTTCAAGCAATGGGTAGGGCAGGAACTGCTGGCCGCGAACTTTCCCGCCATTCATGCCGTGGGTCGCGCGAGCAGCGAGGCACCGCGCCTGGTTGAATTGCGCTGGGTGCCCTCCGGCGGAGAGACCTACCCCTGCGTCACGCTGATTGGAAAAGGGGTGTGTTTCGATAGCGGCGGATTGGATATCAAACCGAGCGCAGGCATGGCTCTGATGAAGAAAGACATGGGGGGCGCCGCGGTCGCGTTGGCGCTCGCCAACTTGCTGATGAGCGCCAAGATCCGCGCACGGCTGCGCGTGTTGGTGCCGGCAGTCGAGAATGCCATCAGCGGCAACGCCTACCGGCCGGGCGATGTGCTCGCGACCCGCAAGGGTCTGACAGTCGAGGTGGGTAACACGGATGCCGAGGGACGGCTGGTTTTATGCGACGCCCTGGCTTTCGCGGACGCCGATCGTCCCGCCTTGATCATCGATTTCGCCACGCTCACCGGTGCCGCGAGAGTCGCGCTCGGACCTGAGCTTCCGGCTCTCTTTGGCAACGAAGAACGGGTGGTGCATGAATTGGCACGAGTGGCCGCTGCCGAGCACGACCCACTTTGGCCCATGCCATTGTGGGCCGGATACGAGGACGAGCTTGCCAGCAAAATCGCGGATTTGAACAATGTTGCGTCCTCGACTCTCGCCGGCGCGATTTTCGGCGCCTTGTTCCTGAAGCGCTTTGTCACCGAATCGTCGTGGGTGCACATCGACTTATACGCATGGAACTCCAAGGACCGCCCCGGCCGCGGTGTCGGCGGGGAGGCGCAGGCGCTGCGAGGCGTCTATCGCTACTTGGTCGAGCGCTTCGGCATTGCGTAAGCTTGGCCGCATGCCTAAGAAATCTGCCGCCGCCGACATGCGCCGCCACTCACGCCTGGTGGTCGATGGGTTGAAGCAGACGCCAAGCCGATCGATGCTGCGTGCCGTGGGCTTCGGTGATGCCGACTTTGAAAAGCCGCAAGTGGGCGTTGCATCGACATGGAGCAATTTGACGCCCTGCAATATGCATATCGACGAACTCGCGCGACTGGTGGCGGCCGGCGCCGATGGGGCGGGAGCAAAGGCCGTTACTTTCAATACGATTACGGTATCCGACGGGATCTCCATGGGCACGCCCGGCATGCGCTATTCGCTGGTGTCGCGCGAGGTCATCGCCGATTCGATCGAAACCGTCGTGGGGGCGCAAGGCTTCGATGGCGTGGTCGCCATCGGCGGCTGCGACAAGAACATGCCCGGCTGCATGATGGCGCTCGCGCGCCTCGACCGCCCCGCGGTGTTTGTGTACGGCGGCACGATCCGTCCCGGCGCCGATAAGCGCGACATCGTTTCCGTCTTTGAGGCCGTTGGGGGACACGCGCGGGGAACGGTATCTGAGCAGCAACTGAAATTCGTTGAGCGCACAGCGATTCCCGGTCCGGGCGCCTGCGCCGGGATGTATACCGCGAATACCATGGCATCCGCGATCGAAGCGATGGGGATGAGTTTACCGAATAGCTCGGCGCAGGACGCCGTCTCGAGCCAGAAGCGCGAGGATTGCCAACGAGCCGGCGCCGCCGTAGTTAACCTAATCAGACGCGGCATTACACCGCGCCAGATTCTGTCTCGTAAGTCCTTCGAGAACGCCATCACCGTGGTGATTGCGCTCGGTGGCTCGACCAATGCTGTGCTGCATCTATTGGCGATGGCCTCGTCCGCCGGCGTCAAACTGAAAATCGACGACTTCACTCGCATCGGCAAGCGCGTGCCGGTTTTG
>Ga0307474_10002925_pt1 | contig 12304 bp, 8 predicted proteins | sample atmos_gasesECM1C_2_FD_203312 | JGI IMG/M metagenome (GOLD analysis project Ga0307474, IMG submission 203312) | Hardwood forest soil microbial communities from Morgan-Monroe State Forest, Indiana, United States - atmos_gasesECM1C_05 | ecosystem: Environmental > Terrestrial > Soil > Temperate... | reverse complement strand
GGAGAGCGGTTTGGAAATTGCCGAAAACGCGAGAGGACTTGAGGTTGTGATCTTGCGGACGGGGGCGCAGCGTGCTTCGCCCCTAGACGGAATCGACGGCAGATGATTTTTGTGAATGAGTTTACATTGAGATCCTTCGACCTCCTGCGAACGCCTCAGGATGACAACGCTTTTTAGCGGACGCTCGAAATTGAAATCGCGAGTGGAAATGAAATGAGCGCGCCGAGTGTTTTCAGCGCGCCTTTTTTCGTGTGGAGATTCTGGTCGAGACCGCCTAGTTACCGGAGTCGGTGCCTAGCACGATTACCGGCTTCATCGTTTCATTCGAGGCGGTGGCGGTAGAGAAGTAGTTTTGTTCGCGCAGACGACGGTAGATGCGGCCGGCTACCAGGGCGGCGGTGGGGCCTTCGACTTGGTGCGAACTGCCGCGAAGGAGAACGGCGAGCGCGATTTTCGGGTGCTGCTCGTCGGCATACGTGACGAACCAGCCGACTTTCGATGTTGGATCGTTGCAAGTGCCGGTCTTGCCGAGCGGGGTTTCGTCGCCGCCGGCGTCGAAGCTGCGCTTGGCCGTGCCGTAGAGAACAGCGGCGAGCATGCCTTCGCGAATTTCCGGCAAAACCGGCGCGATGTTGAGGTCGCGCTTCACCTTCGGCTGGAAATTCTGAATCTCTTCCGGAGTGCGGGGATATTGCAAGTAGTAGAGCGTGCCGCCATTGGCAAACGCGGACGCGAGCGAGACAAGCTGGAACGGAGTGATCTGAATGCCTTCGCCGAAGCTGGACATGCGAGCCACGCCACCATGCGCCGGCGGCGCCATCGGGAACGCGCCAGGGTGCTCTTCCGGCAGGTTGTAGCCGGCGAGTTCGCCGAGACCCATCAGGCGGGCGTACTTGGAAACGGTGTCGAAGCCCATGCGGACGCCGAGTTGCTCGAAAAAGTCGTTGTTGGAGTGGGCGAGCGCTTCAGTGAGATTCATGTAGCGAGCGTGGCGGTCGTGCACGCGGAGCATCGTGTCGCGCGTGATGACGTTTTCCTCGAGGGCAGCAACTGCGATGGTCGGCTTGATCGTGGAGCAGGGGATGAAGCCATCGCCGAACGCGACTTTCTGATTCACGACCGTGAGGATGCGGCCGGTGTTCGGGTTGACGGCAACGACGGCACCGTTGTAACGGCCGAGGCCTTCGACGGCAGCTTCGCGCACGATTGGATCGTCGAACGTGCCGATATCAGCGAGCGTGGAATTGGCGAAGGTCGGGACACCGCGGAAACGCGTTGTGGAATGATGAACGGGCGCTTTGCCGCCTGCGGCTGCAGGAGCGGCAGGAATCGGAGCAGCTACGGTCACGGCGGTTACGGCGGCTAAGAGAGCTTTTGCATATTGCTTCAACGTCGGCACCTCAATGCTGGATGTACCCGATCGCCGAACACGTGAGAGGTGGTGTTTCTAACCTAAGCTTCTTCCTTAGGTCAACCTCTTTCCCGCGTCGCTTTCCTTCGCGTCTAGCTTTCCCTCGAAGGTCAGGCCTGCACTGCTAGGGAGCATTAGCCTGGCCAGCGTGAAAAAACTGATTTCAAACAAGTTAGCGACGGTGCGACACGAGCCGCTGTACCTGACTGAAACACGTACACGTTGCAGGTGAAACGAATTGTAGGGATAAGGAGAAAGAGAAGCAATAGTCTGATGGGGCTGGTACGAAATATGTGCTTTGTTTTGAAAGCTGACCGGGCGGGCAGAGGGTAAGGCCCGATAGGACGGTGGCGGGAATGGGAATGAAACAGAGGTAATGGGTGTAGTGCGGAAGTGGGACAGTGGGGATTGGTTGTGTGCCGGGCGTGAAACGTAAAGTGTTGGCGGGCGATCGGAGTTAAAAACCGACCGAGGTTGAGAACGTGCCGAGATGGGGCGCAGCAGTGCACTGCGCCCGCACAGGACCTCGGCAGATTGCGATGCGTGCGGTTCGGTTTAGCGACTGGAGCGCTTGCCGGCGTCGGAGGATGAGGCGGCGGCAGCGGCGGCCTTGACAGGCGGCTTTTCGTTGGCTGGCGCGGCGTGACCGTTGGGGCCGTGCGCCGGAGTCGCGGATGCGGCAGCGCCGTTGGCACCGTTGCCAGCATTGGCAGCGTTGGCGTTGTTCGCCGGGCCGATGCCGAGTTTCTTGCGCAGGGCACTTTCAAGCTTCTCGCGGATGTCTTTGTTTTCTTTCAGGAAGAGGCGCGCGTTTTCGCGACCCTGGCCGATGCGTTCTCCGCCGTAGCTGAGCCATGTACCGGACTTTTCGAGGACGCCCTTGTCGACGCCGAGGTCGATCAAGTCGCCTTCGCGCGAAATGCCTTCGCCGTAGAGGATGTCGAATTCGGCTTCGCGGAACGGCGCGGCGACTTTGTTCTTCACGACTTTGCCGCGAGTGCGGGAGCCGACCACGCGATCGCCATCCTTGATGGCCTGAATGCGGCGAATGTCGACACGGATTGATGAGTAGAACTTGAGCGCGCGGCCGCCGGTGGTGGTTTCGGGGTTGCCGAACATGACACCGATTTTTTCGCGAATCTGGTTGATGAAGATAAGGCAGGTGCGCGACTTGGAGACGATGCCGGTGAGTTTACGGAGCGCCTGGGACATGAGGCGCGCTTGCAAGCCCATGGAGGGATCGCCCATGTCGCCTTCGAGTTCGGCCTTGGGTACGAGAGCAGCGACGGAGTCAACGACGATGATGTCGACGCTGTTGGAGCGGATCAGGGTTTGCGCGATTTCGAGGGCTTGCTCGCCGTTGTCGGGCTGCGAGACCAGGAGATTGTCGACGTCGACGCCGAGCTTGCGGGCGTAGATGGGGTCGAGCGCGTGCTCCGCGTCGATGAAAGCCGCGATGCCGCCGAGTTTCTGGGCTTCGGCGACGACTTGCAGGGTGAGCGTGGTTTTACCGCCGGATTCCGGGCCGTAGACTTCGATGACGCGGCCGCGGGGGAAGCCGCCGACGCCCAGCGCCAGGTCGAGCGACAAGCAGCCGGTCGGAATAACGCTGACCGGCACGAGCACGTCGCGGTTGCCCAGGCGCATGATCGAACCCTTGCCGTAATCCTTTTCGATCTGCGATATCGCGGCTTCAATCAATTTGGCTTTTTCGTCCGACATTTCACACCTCAGTAGAGAAAATTTGGGTCCCTGCTGACCGACCCGCGCCCGGGAGAGCGCGTTTGCAAAACTTTGCTTGAGTCAACTTTATTTGAGCTACTGTTTCGTAACGAGTGGTGGAGTTTACCATTCGGTTTACTATGGCGCCATCTTTATTTGCGGCCCGCCTGCTATCGCCGCCAGTCCGGCTGGCTGTTTGCCACCGATTCCGCTCAGCCCCTTCGCGCGTACTCATCGATACGCTCAGGATGACAGGTTTTGCGGTGGCATCAAGTGGCCGGGCCGACTCCTGTTGAAAACGCCGAAGGCCAAAGTAACATAAGGCGAACAAAAAGCAAATAGTATTTTTGCTTTTGTTTCGCCCCGAGGCCCGCCGACCGAGACCGCGGCTATAGGCCTGCTCCTGTCAATACCCAGGTGAATCCGCTGTACAGAAACATGCCCACGGCCACGTAGGGCTTGTTGCGTAGCAACGCAGCGCCTACAGCCGCCGGAATAGCCATCAAAAATAAGCGTTCTCCGACGGTTGGCCACATCATTCTGATCCACGAGAAACCCGTGCCATTTACGGTCTGATAGAGCGCGAGACCCGCGATTCCAATCGGTTGAGCGCAGTAACCACCCAGGAAAAACCCGACGACTACATTCCAGGTTCTTCTGGCCGGGGTGCCGATCATTTTTCGTACAAATAGAACCCGCGGCCGGATTTGCGACCAAGGTAGCCGGCGGCGACGTATTTTTTGAGCAAGGGGCAGGCGCGGTACTTTGGGTCGCCGAGACCTTCGTGCAGGACGTGCATGATGTCGACGCAGACGTCGAGACCGATGAAGTCGGCGAGTTCGAGCGGGCCCATCGGGTGATTCATGCCGAGCTTCATGACGGTGTCGACAGCTTCGGGGGTGGCAACGCCTTCCATCACCGTGTAGGCGGCTTCGTTGATGAGCGGCATGAGGACGCGGTTGGAGACAAAGCCGGGGGCGTCGTTGACGGCGACGGGAGTTTTGCCAAGTTTCTTAGAAAGCTCCATCGCGGCATCGAAGGCAGCATCGCTGGTTTGGAGGGCGCGGATGACTTCGACCAGCGCCATCACTGGAACTGGGTTCATGAAGTGCATGCCGACAAAGCGCTCGGGACGCTTGGTCATGGCGGCGAGGGTTGTCATTGCGATCGAGGAGGTGTTGCTGGCGAGGATGACGTCGTCGCGGAGGAGGCGATCCGCTTCGGTGAGGGCGTGGCGCTTGATCTCGATTTTCTCGGGGACAGCTTCGACCAGGAAGTCGGCGACCGCGATTGCGGACATGTCGGTGACGGGAACGATGCGAGCAAGGACGCTTCCCTTTTCACTTTCGGGGAGCTTGCCTTTTTTGACTTCGCGATCGAGATTTTTGGAGATGGTGTCGATGGCGCGATCGAGGAAGCGCTGCTCGACGTCGCGAAGGATGACTTTGTAACCGGCGCGCGCGAAGACGTGAGCAATACCGTTGCCCATGGTGCCGGAACCCAGAACTGCAACCGTCCTGATAGTGTCGATGGACAACATGGCTCCTTTGATGCGGAGATGCGCGGATTTCAGTGTTGCTTCGTCGAGAAATTTGGGATTTAAGAATGCATGGCGCGTCGATTGTGGTCAAGAGAGTGCTGGGACAACGTCGTGGGGGCTTCAGGCTTCGCGAGAGGCTTTGGGGCCAGACGCAGCGGTCGGGCGGAGCAAGCCCCGCCCCTACAAGAGCAACGGCGAGCAGCAGATGGTGCTAGGTTTTGATGAGATTGGCGAAGGTGCGCGGGTTGGCGTCGAAGTTCGGGAACACGGTGCTGAGATTGGTGACGCCGTTGTGGCGCACGAGGATTTCGCTTAACACCAACCGGAAATCGGTGCTGAGCGCGAGGTCGCGGCCTTCGTTGAGTTGATGGTCGGCGAGGCCGGGCCAGCGGCCGTAAACGCGGCCTCCGCGAACATCGCCGCCCATCACGAACATGCAGTTGGCGTGGCCGTGGTCGGTGCCGCGATTGCCGTTTTCTTTTGCGGTGCGGCCGAATTCGCTCATGGTCACGACGACCACGTCTTGCATGCGGTCGCCCATGTCTTGGTGGAACGCGGCGAGCCCCTGGCCGAGATCTTTAAGAAGATTCGAGAGCTGGCCGTTTACTCCGCCTTCGTTCACGTGGTTATCCCAGCCGCCGCAGTCGACGAATAAAACCTCGACGCCGATGTTGGCTTTGATGAGCTGGCCGATTTGCTGGAGGCTTTGGCCGAGGCGGCTCGTCGGATATTGCGCGCCGTTTTCGGGAGTGTATTTCGAGGGATCGACTTTGCGGAGCATGTCGATCGCTTCGAACGTTTCGGTGCCGGTGCCGCGCAGCGCGTGGTCGACAGTCTGCGCGTACATGGCTTCGAAGCCGCCTTGGACGGCGGCGCCCATCGCCGCGTTTTGCGGCATCACTTTGAATTGTTTGAGATCAGGAAGCGCGATGGCCGAGGCACTGCCGTGCAGCATTCGCGGAAGATTTGGTCCCATCGCGACGGCGCGAAACGGCGACGCGTTTTCTTCGGGTACGACGCTGACAGCGCGATTGAGCCAGCCATCTTCGGTGGCCTTGACGCCGGGAGTGCCGGACTCCATGAAATCTTGCGCGTCGAAATGCGAGCGCGTCGGATCAGGTGAACCGGCGGCGTGGACGATTGCGAGTTGGTTGCGGTGGAAGAGCGGTTCGAGCGGCGCGAGGCTTGGGTGCAGGCCGAAATATCCGTCCAGATCGATTGCGGCGTCGGCGCCGCCGCGGCGCGGCTGCGGAATCGCGATTGTCGGGCGAAGACGATAGTAGTTCGGTTCAGAGAATGGCACGACGATGTTGAGGCCGTCAGCGGCGCCGCGCTGGAAGAGCACGACGAATTGTTTCTTGCCGGTGGTGGTGGTAGATGCTGCGACGGCGCGCTGGAGGAATGCGGGCATGGCGCTTAGGCCGACCATGGCTACGCCGCCCTGTTTCAAAAAGTATCGGCGTGAGAATTTTGGAGTGCGAATGCCTTCGCAACAGTTGTTGGTCGTCATGATGATTGCTCCTGCTTGGCGGAGACCAATGGGCTTAGTGCATGCCAAGCTGGGGCAGAGCAGTGCTGTGCCCCTATAAGGTCGTGGTGCGCGGCAAATCGTGCGCGGCGAAGAACGGTCATCTCCGCTGAAATTCCGGCGCGCCGAGGACGAGGCCGGCCACAACACCCAGATCGACGCGCTTGATTGGGTCGTCTAGCTTTGCCTGCAAAATTTGCGGGCTGTCGATCTGCTTCTGCAGCGTTTCGACGGTGGTCGGCGACGTCTGGCCGCCGAGGAAAACCTGCACGGCGCGATCGAGAGCGGCTTTCGCGTCGCCGCCGGTATCATCGACACCGAGTAACGATGCCGTGTCGCTGCGTGAGCCGCGCACCTTGTTACTCGCGAGCGCCAGCGAGTAATTCAGGCGATTGAGCAGCGCCCCGGTGTTAACCCATGCATCGGCTTTGTCGGAATAGCCGGTCGGCGGCTGGCATTGATAGAGCGGCTCGCCGATGCGCCCGGTCCATTGCACGAGTGGCATCGGTGTGTCGACGTCGGTGCCGAGAGCGCGCGCCGTCGAAACGACCAGCTCGAACGGCGTTTTTACTTTGGCGCGATAGGCATCGCGCGACCAAAATTCCGGCGAATAGATCATCGTCTTCATCACGGCGCGGATGTCGCCATCGCTCGACTGAAATTCCTTGGCCATGCGGGCTACCAACGCGGGTGGCGGGTTGTCGGAAACAAAACGGCGGGCGAGCTTGGTCGAAATGAATTTCGCAGTATTCGGATTCTTGGCGAGAAGGTTGATCACCTCTTCGCCGTCCTTCATTCCGCCGGCGTGGATCTTTTTGCTGAGCACGATCTTTTGGTCGGGGTCGTGCAACGTTTCGTCGAACTTGAACGTCGCTTCCTGTTTGGGTTTTTCGATCGACCAGCCGGTGAAGCAGCGAGCAACTTCGGTGACATCTTTCTGCGTATAGCCGCCGTCGACGCCGAGAGTGTGCAGCTCCATCAGCTCGCGTCCGTAATTTTCGTTGAGGCCGCGGGCGCCCTTTTTCGCTTGCTGCTGCGGACGCGGCGGGGGGCCGCCGAAACGTCCCCAGTGAGCCTGCTGGCGCATGGCGCGCTCGGCAGCGGCGCGCGCAGCGGCGTTCGGGTCGGCGCTTAGATAGTTGTCGAGGTAGAACAGCATGGCAGGGCTTTTCGCGGTAGCGTTGAGCAGATCTTTGAATTTTCCAAGCGTGTGTGGCTGGATGACGTCGCGCTCGTAGGACGTCATAAGCCACTTCACGTCGCCCTTGCCCGCGAACACGTTGAAATGATTGAACCAGAAATCGTCCATGATCTGCTGCAGCTGGCGTTCGCTGTATACCGCGCGCGTGACTTTGGCCATTGCGAGCTCTTCGACAACGCGTTGCGGTTTGTGGCTGTCGTCCGCGATAGCGCGGGGAACAGCGTTCGGATCGACCGTTAACGAGCCGCGTTTGCCGCCCCCGCCCGCGCCGGGTGTTACCGGGTTTGCCTCTGCCTGCGCGGCGGATTCCTTCATCGGTGAGACGGAGTTGGGAACATCGGCAGCATTTGAAGACTGGCCGGCAACTGTCTGATTCGCGCGCATGTCTTGCGCCACGACTGCCGCAGCGGCATCGCCACGTGTTGGAGTCGCTGCGGTTCCCTTTTGAGCTTGTTTCTCGGCCTGCTTGGGCTGCGGATAATCCGCGAGAAGCTGCTTCGACGACATTCGCAACGTCGGATAGGTGTCGAGCCGGGCTTCTACAGTCTTGTCGTCGATCGAATTCGGATTGAGCTGCTGGTCGATCCACTTTGCGAGGCCGATTTGGCGAACGCGCTCGATGTCACCGGGGCGCGGACCGTACGCAAGGCGGTTCAGCGCGTGAAGAATGGCCTCATCGGCGGAAAGCTCTGTGATCGGCAGTCCTTTGAGCACCGGATCTTGCTTGGGCTTTTTGTCTTTGGCGGGAGTTGAGGCTCCGGCGTTCGCAGCCTGTGCGGGCAAGTCGATGCCGAGCGTGAGAATGCAGGCGGCCGAAAGCAAGATCGACAAGAAAGATTTGGCGGAGGCGTTTACCACGAGTGAGAACGCCGGTCGACTTGGACGCGACTTCATGGAGCGATTCTCCACCAGGAGTATTGCGAGGCAGCGCCGAGGCTGCGAATTGATCTTGGGCCGGGGTTGGGCATGGAATTCCGGCTGCTGTCAGAATAACCCGCCACGGAGGAGGAAGTTGCGGTCGAATTTGGTGACTTGTCGATGTTGGCTAGGCCGAAAGGTCAGGTCCGTTTCGAGGCCGATGCTTACGTCCTAGGGGGCATGCCCCGGATTGACGGGGCTCGGAGCGCCACCTATTCTCTTACCGCTGCGGAGGGCACTTGGCGTGACGGAAGTCAGGGCAGTGAGGCGGATTCGAGAGAGCTATGCTGATTCGAAATTTCATTTTCTGGCTGTCCAGTAAGCGGGGCGTGACCAATGCGATCGCGCGGCGTGGAATGAAGTACGGCTTTGCGCGACGCTTTGTGGCGGGCGAGACGCTCCCCGAGGCGCTGGCCGCCAGCGACGAACTGTGCCGCGCCGGACGCCATGTCAGCCTAAATCATCTCGGCGAGAATGTGACCACCGAAGCGGCCGCGCGGGAAGTTTGCGCCAGCTATGTCGAGATGACCGAGCAGATGCATGCCAAAAATCTCGCCGGCAATATTTCCATCAAGCTGACGCAACTTGGGCTCGATTTGAACAAGGAATTGTGCACGACGTTGTCGCTATCGATCGCCAAACAGGCCGCCGACCTGGGCCGCACGATCGAAATGGATATGGAAGGCAGCGTCTATACCGACGCGACGCTCGACATTTTTGAGGACGTGCAGCGCGAAACCGGAAACTGTGGCCTCGCGATTCAGGCGTATCTGCACCGCACCGAAAAAGACATACCGCGACTGGCGCCGCTGCGGCCGAAGATCCGGCTGGTGAAGGGCGCGTACCGCGAGCCGGCAAACATCGCGGTTCAAGGCAAGCCTGCGGTCGATGCGAATTATCGTCGGCTTACGACGATGTTGCTCGAAGGCGCCACGCGGGGCTCATATTTTCCGGCGATCGCTTCGCACGATCCGACGATGGTGGCGCACGCGCAGACCGAAGCGGCAAGACTTGGCTTGCCGAAGGATAAGTATGAGTTGCAGATGATCTATGGGATCCGGCGCGACTTGCAGCAGCAAGTCCGCGACGCAGGGAATATTTTGCAGGTGTATGTGCCGTTCGGGACGGACTGGTGTCCTTATTTTATGAGGCGGCTGTCGGAGCGTCCGGCAAATTGCTGGTTTGTGTTGCGGAGCTTGGTGGCGGAGTCGTCGAGCTGAACGGTCCGGGCTGGAACTGGCCTACTGAATCACGACTGGCGTCGTTTCGGCGTAGAGCTGCTGCATCTCGCTATCGCGAGCGACCAGACGCACAACGTAGTCGCCGGGACCCAGCAGAAAATTGCTTTCGAAGGCTTTCGCCGCGGATCGAGCGGCTGGATCTGCAGTGTCGTCATCCTTCCAACGAATCGCAATCGTGCGCGAGTTGCCGTCAATATATTTGCCGTTGTGATCGAAGATCACCGCCGCGAACAGTAGCTGGTTACGCTTCTCGCTGTCGGCCATGTGGAACGGCATTTGATTCAGATCAATGTGAGCCGCGACCGTGAGGCGTGCCTTCGGGCCATCGCCCTGCACCGTTTGAATCCGCACCTGGACTGGTAAATCGCGAGATTCGACGCTTTCGAACAAGGCTTGCTGTACTTCGCGATCCGCTGCGTCTGCTCTGGCGGGATTTTGCGGAGCCGCGAAGTAAGCGCGCCTCGCGGTGACGCTGTACTTTTCGTTGGAGTTCACAGCGACTTTCAGCGTGTGCAGTTTGCCGTCGGGCTTTGCGTTCGACGGCGAAAATCCGAGCATGTAGACGAACTCCGGCGCGCCGCCAATGCGCTGGAAACCGAGGTCGAGGTCGTTCGAACTGCGATAGAACGTCCCGCCCGTTTCACCCGATAGCTGGGCCAGCACGCCCTCAACCGCAACGTTGAATTGGGCATTTTGCTTCACTTTCTGCTGCATCAGGCTGGGCATACCGCCGCGCTCGGTCGCGTCGCCCAATTGGTCGGCACCGTACAAGCCGCGAGCATCGAGCGCGCTGATGATAATGCGTGAGCGTATAGCGACGTCGATGATACGGACCTGCATGGCATTGCCTTCGTTGGTGACGAAACCCGAAGACGCCAAGAGCAGGCTGCGCTCGCCAGGTACCGTCGCGAGATGCGCGACTGTCTGCTGCAGTGCATTAAGAGAGACGCGCGATTCGCGGTCGCCGGCTTCGAGCACGCGCTGTGCCGCCTGCTGGGCCATTTCCGCGGCCGCGTTTTGATCGCGGACGTGGCACTCGGTGATCGCATCGCTCATCGCCAAAGCTGCCGCAGCACCGTCATTCTGATTGATCATCGCGTCGGCTTCCGCGTAGGTCACGGTGGGACAGTCATGCATGCCCGCGCCGGGAAGATGCTCGGATTTCATGCGAACGAGGGTTTCATTGATTTTGCTTCGGTCATCGGTGAAGTCGAGCGCGACCTTTCCGGATGTGGTGAAGATGCCGATGCGCTCGGTGGCGAGATCGACCTTGGCGAGGTAGCGCTGCGCCGCAGCCCGCACGCGGGTCATATTTTCCGTTTCGAGATGCACGTCGTCGAAGTAAATCGCCGTGAAACCACGCGGTGCGACAAAGCGCCGGCCGCGGGCTGGCGGCGAGGCCGTGCCCGGTGGATTTGCAGCCGGATCTGCGCCCGCCTGAGCCGCGGGCTTCTCGATCGAAAAGGAGATGATTTGTTGCGGCTTGTTGTTATCGAGAAGCGAAAAGTCTTCGGCGCGGAGATTGCCAACCGCGCGGCCGTTCGCATCGCGAACGACGACCGGCACGATCACGAGGTCCACGTGCACGCGCAAGACAGCGCCAGGGCTTTGGGAATTCGACGCTGCGTTCGCGGGAGGATTGGGCGGCGGCGATTGGGCGGGCGATTGCCCGCGCGACAAACAAACAAAGAGCAACGATACGGCGGCAATGCCGTACCGCAAGGGCCACTGTCGCATCAATCGATCACGTCGAAATCTGCTGTGCGATTCGGAGCGTTATGTTTGGCGCTGTCCACAGCCTGCACCAGGAGTTTATAGCCGCCCGCAGGCAAATCCTTGACGCTCACTTTGAGTCCCACGGGGATCACGGGACTACCTTTTTGAATGAAGTCGTTCGCAGGCATTGCGCCGGTGAACAGGACATCTTTGTTCGTGGCGCGGTCGATGATGTGGTATGCGAACGCAATCTTCGGCGGTTCATCGGAGGTCAGCAGCGGCTCATAGATTTCGGTGTACATGATGACGTTGTCGCTCTTTTTAAAGCGGTTCGTCGCCGACGGCACGACTTGCAATCCCTTCACGATGAGCGGCGTGTGATCTTCGAGCAAGACGGAGTCGAGCCCGGTCGGGGTATCCGCAACGCGTGTCGCGTTGTTGGTCATTACCACGCCACCCATGCTGAGGGCCTTACCGTCGTACGGATCGACGTGCAACGGAGATTCGAATTTGCCATACGAATCGCCGCCACCGCTCAGCACGACCGTCAACTTGTAATCCCCCGGAACCACGTCGAATTGGTTTTGGTAGTGGTACGGCTCTTTCTGAAAAGCCTTTAAATCGTCTTTCTCGAGATCGAGATCGACGCTGTCACTGAACTTCGCCCCCACGGATCCGTCGGGCTTGTACGCGATTCCAAGGACATTCACGGTCGAGTGATATTTCCCCTTGTCCTTGTCGAATTTCAGCGAATCCGCGGGGATTTCCATCGATAGGTTCACGCGCGCCACGTTTGGACCGGTGTAGAAGTACGGCGACTCGAAATTGCCATGAATCGAGCCCGCTTGGCCGGTCGCAGTCGCGCGCGCCTCGAGCTGCTTTTCAACCGGCCTACCCTCGAGCGGATTCTCCGGCCGCGCGTTGCAATATCCAGTGCGCGCGCGGACATTCAATCCGCCGCGATTCATTTTCACTTTCAGAGTGTGGCAACTGCCTTCGGGCGAATCGCGCGGGACATAGCCGAGGA
>Ga0307474_10002924_pt1 | contig 12310 bp, 10 predicted proteins | sample atmos_gasesECM1C_2_FD_203312 | JGI IMG/M metagenome (GOLD analysis project Ga0307474, IMG submission 203312) | Hardwood forest soil microbial communities from Morgan-Monroe State Forest, Indiana, United States - atmos_gasesECM1C_05 | ecosystem: Environmental > Terrestrial > Soil > Temperate... | reverse complement strand
CAAAGATGCGGACTTCATAACCGCCGCACTGGCCGGCAAAGCGAGCGACAAAATCAAGGGAGGCCGAACCATGAAGCTGCACGGCTATTTCCGCAGCAGCGCGTCCTACCGGGTCAGAATCGCGTTGAACCTGAAGGGGTTAAGTACGGAACAGTTGACCCATCATCTGCGCAAGGGCGAGCAGCGCGATGCCTCCTATCTAGCGATCAACCCGCAAGGGCTGGTTCCGACGTTACAGGACGATCGCGGCGCGATCTTGACCCAATCGCTCGCCATCATCGAATGGCTGGATGAGGTTTATCCCGAGCCGCCGCTATTGCCGAAAGACCCGCTGCGTCGCGCCCATGTGCGCGCCTTCGCACAAGTGCTGGCCTGCGATACCCACCCCGTACAAAACCTCAAAATTCTCGCGCGCCTGCGCGAACTTGGCGTGGGCGAAGACAAGGTGACCGGCTGGGCAGGCTGGGCCAACCGCGAGGGCCTGTCGGCTTGCGAAAAGCTGATCGCCAACGAAGCTGGTTCCTTCTGCTTCGGCGATGCGCCCACGCTTGCCGATCTCTGTCTCGTGCCGCAACTGGGCAATGCCCGCCGTTTCGGCGTCGATGTTGGCGCCTTTCCGCGCCTTCTCAAGGCGGAGGCCGCAGCGAAGAACCTCAAGGCGTTTGCCGACGCCGCACCGGAACGGCAGCCCGATGCCGAATAGACCGGCGCAAGTAACAATGGATGCGGTCTACACCGCGCCGGGCTATCTGTTTCGCCGCATGCAGCAGATCGCGGTCGCGCTATTCATGGAAGAGTGCAGGGCGTTCGACCTGACGCCCGTGCAATATGCGTCGCTGGTCGCGATCCGCACTCATCCCGGTATCGACGCGACGCGCCTTTCGGCCGTCATTGCCTTCGATCGTTCGACGCTCGGCAGCGTGATCGAGCGGCTGGAGGCGAAGAACTATGTCGAACGCAAGCCGGCGCCGGAGGACAAGCGCGTCAAGCTCTTGTACCTGACGCGAAGCGGGGTCGCTGTCTTGCGCGACATCATGCCTTCGGTCGATCGCGCCCAGGCGCGGATGTTGCAGCCGTTGAAAGCGGCCGACCGCAAGACGCTGCTGGCGCTGGTCGAACAACTGGTCGATCTCAACAATGAAGCCTCGCGAGTGCCGCTGCGTGCCGAGGACGCACTCGAACATTTGGGAAGAGCGGTTTGATGGCGGACGGAGCATCGCGTCCGGTACTGATCGCCGGCGGCGGCATCGGCGGGCTCGCCACGGCGCTTGGCCTAGCGCAGACGGGCATTCGTTCGATCCTGCTCGAAAAGGCTTCAGCACTGGGCGAGATCGGTGCCGGCATCCAGCTTGGACCCAACGCCTTCCATGCCTTCGACTATCTCGGCGTGGGGGAGGCGGCGCGGCGCATGGCGGTCTATATCGACCAGCTCCGGCTGATGGACGCGTTGACGGCGGAGGAGATCACCCACGTCGATCTTGGCGATGCGTTCCGCTCGCGCTTCGGCAATCCCTATGCTGTCGTGCATCGCGGCGACCTGCATGGCGTTTTCCTGAAAGCCTGCCGGGAAAACAACCTGATCGATCTCCGCGTCAGTTCCGAAGTTACAGGCTATGATCAGGATGGCTCCTCGGTCACGGCGCTTCTTGCGTCCGGCGAGCGCGTCACCGGCTCGCTTTTGATTGGTGCCGACGGCTTGTGGTCAAATATCCGCAAGCAGGTCACGGGCGACGGCGCGCCGCGAGTCTCCGGCCACACCACCTATCGCTCGGTGATTCCGACCGAGCAGATGCCGGAAGACCTGCGCTGGAACGCGGCCACGCTGTGGGCCGGCCCGAAATGCCACATCGTGCACTATCCCTTGTCAGGGTGGAAGGTGTTCAACCTCGTCGTCACCTACCACAATGATGCGCCGGAGCCGGTCGCGGGCAAGAGCGTATCGGACGAAGAGGTGATCAAGGGTTTTTCCCACATTCATCAGCGCGCGCAGAGCATTATCCGTCACGGCAGGAACTGGAAGCTTTGGGTGTTGTGCGACCGCGACCCTGCTGAGCGATGGATTGACGGCCGCGTCGCGCTGCTCGGTGACGCGGCCCATCCGATGCTGCAATATTTTGCGCAAGGGGCCTGTCAGGCGTTGGAAGATGCCGTCTGCCTCTCGCACATGATGGGCAGCTACGGCGGCGATCACGCCACCGCACTGACGAAGTATCGTCAACAGCGTTTTCCCCGCACGGCGCGCGTTCAACTGCTGTCGCGCGCGATTGGCGAGCACATCTACCATCCCGACGGCGAACACGCGCGCCTGCGCAACGCGATCATGAGCGCGAAGTCCTCGGAAGATTGGTACAGGGATCTCGCCTGGCTCTATGGCGGAACGGGACTCGCGAGTTAGGCTTAATCCCTACATCCGCATCACGGCCTGCCGGTCGATCTTTCCGGTCCCGGTTTTCGGCAGCTCATCGATGAACCTGATCTCGCGCGGATATTTGTAGGGCAACAGTTTTTCCTTGACGAAATCCTGCAGCAGTTTTGTTGCCGCGTCTTCGTCGAATGTGCGATAATTCATCACGACCACAGCCTTCAGCGTCATGCGGCGATCCGGCAGTTCGGCGGCGAACACCGCGCATTCGCGCACGTCGGGGTGCTCGACAAGGCAAAGCTCGACTTCAAGCGGATAGACCCATTGTCCGGAAATCTTGACCAGGTCATCGGCGCGGCCGCGGAAGAAATAAAAGCCGTCGGAATCCCGCACGAAGCGATCGCCGGTATAGATCCAGCCACCGTCGCGGATCGTTTCCGCCGATTTGTCGGGCCTGTTCCAGTAAAGCGGCGTATTGGAATCGCCGCGCACCCACAAAATGCCTTCCTCGCCGTCATCGACGTCTCGGCCATCCCTGTCTTTCAGCAGGATTTTGTAGCCAGGCACGCGGAGGCCTGCGGCGCCGAGCTTCTTGCGCTGGGGATGGTTGCTCAAATAGATGTGCAGCGCCTCGGTGGAGCCCAGCCCCTCGACGATCTCAAGCCCGGTCAATCGCTTCCAGCCGTTGAAGATTTCCGCCGACAGCACCTCGGCTGCAGACAGCGCCATGCGTAGCGAGGAAAAATCCGTTCCCTCCGCGCCCTCGGCCTTGGTCAGGGAGGTGTAGAGCGTCGGCAAGCCGAAGAACAGGCTCGGGCGATAGCGCTCGATCGCATCGAAAATCGCCTGAGGTTTTGGCTGGCCAGGCAGGAGGAGGCTCGCAACACCCGCCGAAAACGGGAAGGTGATGGAGTTGCCGAACCCGTAAGCGAAGAAAATTTTCGGCACCGAAAAGCAGATGTCGTCGGGCCTGAGCTTGAGGATGTTCTGCGCGAAAGCACGCTCGCTATAGGCCATGTCGTGCTGCAGGTGCACGATTCCCTTCGGCCTGCCGGTCGAACCGGACGAGTACATCCAGAACGCCATCTCGTTGCGATGCGTGGCAGCTTGCGGAAGATCGCCCGCATGATCGGACAGCCACGGACCCGCGATCAGAGTATTCTGTACCGCGTGCTCTTGAGGTTTGCCATTGACAACGATCAGCGTGCGCAAGGAGGTTCCCTCGCAGGCCACGGCGTCGAACCGTGGGCAGAATTCGGCGTCGGCCACCGCAACTGTCGCGCTGGAATCCGATAAATAGAATTGCAGGAGGTCCGGTGGCGTCAGTGTATTGATCAGCAGCGGCACGAAGCCGGCCCGAACGGCGCCGAAGAACGCCGCCGGATAGGCTACCGTGTCATCAAGAAACAGGAGAATGCGGTCGCCGCGCTTCAAGCCGAGCGACGTAAAACCCTGGCCCCATTGCGAGGCTTCGACGCAAAGTTCGGTATAGCTGCGCGTGCCCGATGGTCCGACAAGCGCCGGCCGGTCGCCCCAACCCTTATTCAGATTGTCGAAGAGTATGCGACTTGCATTATAGATCGCCGGGACTTCAAATCCGATCTCGCGCGCGCCCGGACTGTCCGTTGGCACCTGATCGGCGATCTGGAGCGCTCTTGCCGATGCCATGCGTCAACTCCCGCTTGCCGAGCGTCGCCGGGACGCTTCGAAGCGCGCCATGAACGCAGGCGACATGGCGCGCAGACGCGCGTCGTCGATCCGCCCGGAACGGGTGATGTAGCTGTGGGCGAAATCCATCAGATCGAGCTTCATGTGCTCGGGAAATTTCGCGTACCAGTCGGCGCTGGCACGCGCGGCGGTGACGAGCTTGCTGACGGTCGGCTGGCGCTCGTTTTGATAGCGGGCAAGCCCTGCGGCCGTGTCGCCTTCCGCTTCCAGCGCCTTGGTGAGCGCAATCGCATCCTCGATTGCAAGGCGTGTCCCCGAACCGATTGAAAAGTGCGCTGAGTGCAGGGCATCGCCGATCAGCACCATGTTCCTGAACGACCAGCGCTCGTTCCAGATCCAGGGAAAATTGCGCCATACCGATCTGTTCGAGACGAGCCCATGGCCGTCCAGCGCTTCAGCGAATACCTTCTCGCAAATCGCCCTGGATTCCTCGACCGTCTTGTCGGCAAAGCCGCAAGCCTGCCACGTCGGCAGATCGCACTCGACCAGGAATGTGCTCATGCGGGGCGAATACCGGTAGTGATGCGCGTTGAAATTACCGGAACCGGTCTTCACAAAGGTCTGCGACAAGGTTTCGAATCGCCTGGAAGTGCCGTACCAGGCGAACTTGTTGGCGGAGTAGGACAGCGAGGTGCCGAAGTCGCCTTCGAAAGCGCGGCGCACCAGCGAATTCAACCCGTCGGCCGCCACGATCAGGTCGTAACCTGTCAACTGTTCGACCGAAGCAATCAGCGTATCATAGCGCAGCGCGACACCGGCGGAAGCCGCGCGCGCCTGCAGCAGGTTGAGCAGCTCGAGCCGGCCGATCGAGGAAAATCCGACGCCATCGATCTCGACGGTTTCGCCACGCAGATTGAGCGTGATGTTTTTCCAGCTCTCCATCCTGGGCGCAATCGCCTCCACTGTTTCAGGGTCGTCGGCGCGCAAGAATTCAAGCGCCTGGTCCGAGAACACCACGCCGAAGCCCCAGGTGGCGTCGGCGGGATTCTGCTCGAACAGCTCGACGTGGGCGCCAGGATGGCGCCTTTTCCAGAGATAGCCGAAGTAAAGTCCGCCCGGACCTCCGCCAATGACGGCGATGCGCACTCTCTTCCTCCCATTCGACAGTATACTGACGAATTGGCCTGAGGGTAATCCGTCAACAGCGACCGCGCCAGACAAATCACGCCCGAATGGGCAGCATGCGTCAAACGGTCAGGGGCAACCGGTGTCAGGATGCCCGACGGTGCCGTCGGACAGGTTCAGGCCGCGGCGTTTGCCAGGAATCGATCGACCGACGTGCGCAGCTCAGCCGCCTGGCTCGAGAGTCCCCGCGCCGTGGCAAGGACGAGCTCGGCCGAACGATTGGCGTTCTCGCTCGCCGCCGCGGTACCCGCAATTCGATCCGCAACACTTGCCGTACCTGCGGCGGGTTGGCGGATATTTTCCGATATCTCGATCGCGGCGGCGTTCTGCTCGCTCATGGCGCGAGCGATCGAGGCGGTAAAACCGTCGATATCCGACATGACGGAGGTGATGGCTCCAACGTTATCGACGGCACGCTTGGTCGCTACCTGTACCTCGGCGATCTGCGACGAGATCTCCTCGGTGGCTTTCGCGGTCTGGATCGCAAGTGCCTTTACCTCGGAGGCGACCACGGCAAAGCCGCGTCCGGCTTCGCCCGCGCGCGCCGCCTCGATGGTGGCGTTGAGCGCCAGCAGGTTGGTTTGACCGGCGATGTTGCGGATGAAGCCCACGACTTCATCGATGTGCTTTGCGGCGCTGGCGAGCGCTCCGATGGTCTCGTTGGCCTCAACCGCCATCGCCGAGGCGCGTTGAACCACGCCGCTCGCGTCTTGAAGTTGCGTCGTGATGCTCTTGACGGATTCGCCAAGTTGATCCGCGGCTGCAGCGACGGTCTGGACATTCTGGGAGGTCTCGCCCGCGGTCGACGCCATTTCGTTCGACTGCCGGCCGGCAGCGCAAGAGATCGAAGACAGCGATTGCGCAGTCTCCGTGAGCTTGCCCGTCATCGTGTCGGTATTGGCGAGCGCCGACGTGATGGCGGAACGGAATGAGGCGACTTCAGCCTCGTTCATTGCGCGGCAAATTGGCCGAGCACACTACGGCAGGCCGGCGACAGCGACGCCGACTGCACGGCGAGACATCGCACGACGCGGCCACCGCCCGGTTGAACTCCGGCGCAAAGCGCGCGAACGTCCGCCCCGCATGCCGAGCGCAGTACGAACAGTTCTTCGCGCGGCAGCATCGGCCGCAATACCAGCGTGGGCGGCGGCTCGGCGGCCGGTGCAGTTTCAACCCCGGTGCCGCCAGCGGCCGGCGGAACGGCGCCACCGCTCACGGCAGCAACAGCCCTCTGGCAGCCTGCCGACACCTTCGACTGGTTTTTCTCAAGGCACTGCAGCGCCGCCGCGCCGCCGGTTGGCACTCCCGCGCAGACCTTCGGATAATCCGAGCGGCACGCGCTGCGGATGGCGCCGATTTGCGCGCTGCTCGGCTGCCTCGGAGTCGAGCTTGCTGCCTTTGGTGTGGCTGCGGGCGCGGTGGCAGGCGTGGCAGCAGGCGCAGTGGCCGGCGTGGCGGAGGGATTGGGCTCGGCGGCGGGCGGCGCGGGTGGGGCTGGCTCTGCCTTCGTTTCAGGAGGAGCCTCGACCGCGCGCACGGCGCTTTGGCAGGGCGATGAAAGGCTCGACATGTTCTTCTGCAGGCATTGCAGCGACTCCAGGCCGCCCGGCGGAACGCTAGCGCAATGGGCCTCATAATCCGAGCGGCATTGGGCTCTGATGGCGGCGCGCTGCGCGTCGGTCGGCGCCTGGGAAAGCGCGGCCGATACGATCAGCAATGAAGCGCCAGCCAGTGACGCGAAGAATATCGACGCAAGATTCAACCTGTCGATCACCTGGAACCACCTGTCAGTTTTCGCCCGCCGTACAATCGAACAGCCGCGCAATCAGATACGATCAAAATTCAATGGACGTGAAAATCTTCGGCGGCGAGCATCATTTTCCCTTTCCGCGTTGCTCGCAAGCCAATTATGCCAACTACCGATGACGGTAGCCTGACGCCTGCGTCAAACCTTGATCATTCGCTTGCCGCGATTTTCGCCGGCGAGCAGTCCGATCAATGCCTTCGGCGTATTCTCCAGCCCATTGACCACGTCCTCCTGGACCTTGAGCTTGCCGGAGGCGACCCATGACTGCAGGTCGCGCAGCGCTTCGTCGCGCCGCCCCATGTAGTCGGTCACGATGAAGCCCTGCATGGTGAGACGTTTAACCACGATCAGGCCGGGCACGCCGCGCGGTCCGGTGGCTGACGGCGCGCCATCATATTGCGAGATCGCGCCGCAACAGGCGATGCGTCCGTGATTGTTCATCTGCGCCAGGCAGGCTTCGAGAATGTCGCCGCCGACATTGTCGAAGTAGACATCGATGCCGTCAGGCGCCGCAGCCTTGAGCGCCTTGAACACCGCCCCGTCCTTGTAATCGACCGCGGCATCGAAGCCGAGTTCCGATGTCAGCCAATTGCATTTGTCTTTACCCCCGGCAATGCCGACCACGCGGCAGCCCTTGATCTTTGCGATCTGGCCGACGATAGATCCCACGGACCCGGCGGCGGCCGAGACCACCACGGTTTCACCGGCTTTTAGCTTGCCGGCATCGAGCAGCCCGAAATAGGCGGTAAGACCGGCGATACCGTAGACGCTGAGCAAATGGGTCATCGGTTCGATCTTGGCCAACCTGGTCAGGTGCCTTGCACGCACCGCGGCATAATCCTGCCAGCCGGTATCGCCGAACACGATGTCGCCCGGAGCAAGCTCGGGCGCCCTGGATGATACGACCTCGGCGATGCCGCCGCCGGCCATCACCGAGTTGGCCTCGACAGCCGCCCGATAGGTCGCCCCGTGCATCCACGCCCGGTTGGCCGCGTCGAGCGAGATGTAGCGCACGCGCACCAACGCCTCGCCATCCGCGGGCTCGGGGATGGACGCTTCCGTCATCTTGAAATGCTGCGGGGCGAGTTTTCCGGTCGGTTTTTCCACCAGCAGGATCTGGCGATTGACACCGTCTTTCATGGTACTCCCTCCCGTTGATTTGGCTGTTGTTGATGCAGTCGGCGCGCAAGAAACGCGCAGGCTAGTGCGTGGATTTGGTATTCCGGCCTTGGTGGCTCCCTTGTGCGTTGCATCCGAGGCTAATCGTCGGACGCGTATTCCACAACGGGAACATCGTGGCATACCACACCAGTGCAGTGGATTTGACATGCACTCCCCGCCGGGGCCGAGCTTGCTTGGCGAATGTCGAATCCAGAGCTTTACCAGCGGCTCAAGCGTGTTGCGTCGGCCCCGAAATCTGCCAAACTCGGCACGCGGCTTTTGACCTAACGGGGATAGCGACGATGTCGAACAGGTTTACGCAATATATTCTGATCGCAATGGTGCTCGGCATCGTGATGGGGACGCTGGTCTTCAACTATCTGCCGGACATCCGGTCGGAGATAGCCTCGAGCGTCAACCTGATTGCAATGCTGTTTCTGCGCCTGATCAAGATGATCATCGCGCCGCTGGTGTTCGCGACGCTGGTCGGCGGCATCGCGCACATGGGAAGCGGCTCCAAACTGGGTCGAATCTTCGCCAAAACCCTGGGTTGGTTCGTCAGCGCTTCGTTTGTCTCGTTGCTGCTCGGCCTGGTCATGGTGAACCTGCTGCAGCCGGGAGCCAACTTCCCGGGCACCCTGCCGGACAAGGCGCAATCGACGGGACTGCCGGTATCGGCATTCTCGATCGAAAAGTTCCTGACCCATCTGATCCCGACCTCGATCGCGGATGCGATGGCGCAGAACGAGATCCTCCAGATCGTGGTCTTCGCCGTATTCTTCTCGGTCGCACTCGGCGCGCTGCCGGAGCGATCCAAGCAGATTCTCTCGCTGATCGATGACCTCGGTCACATCATGCTGAAGGTCACAAGCTATGTCATGCTGTTCGCGCCGCTTGCGGTGTGGGCGGCGATCATGGCGACCGTATCCAAGAACGGGCTCGCCGTGCTGTGGAAGCTCGTGGTGTTCATGGGCGGCTTCTACCTGTCGCTCTTGATCCTGTGGGGCCTGCTTGTCGTGGTCGGCTTTGTCGTCATCGGTCCCAGATACAGTCATCTGTTGCGGTTGATCCGCGAACCGCTGATGATCGCGTTCTCGACCGCGAGCTCCGAAGCCGCCTACCCAAAGACGCTGGAAGGCCTCAACCGCTTTGGCGCGTCATCGCGGATTTCGAGCTTCGTGCTGCCGCTCGGTTATTCGTTCAACCTCGACGGCACGATGATGTATTGCACGTTCGCCAGCGTGTTCATCGCGCAGACCTACAAGATCGACATGACGCTCGGCACGCAGCTGGCGATGCTGGCGACGCTGATGATCACCTCGAAGGGTGTGGCGGGCGTTCCCCGTGCCTCGCTAGTGGTGATCGCATCGACGCTCAGTCAATTCGGCATACCCGAGGCCGGTCTCTTGATGATCATGGGTATCGACACGTTCCTCGACATGGGGCGCAGCGCGACCAATGTGATCGGCAACTCGCTCGCCACGGCGGTGGTTGCGAAATGGGAAGGCGAACTTGCGCCCGAGCATGCGCTTGGCCCCGACGATGTCGTGCCGCCGGACATGATCCCCGGCGAAATACCTGCGATGGCCGGCCATTGAGGGAGCGTTGCATGCGCCCAACGGTGCGAAGATCGATCGGGGCAATCGGCGCGTTGCTGGCGGGGTGCTTTCTTGCCACGTCGGCAAGTGCGCAAGGTGGCGGCGAAGGGCTTAGTCCGACGCTTGCGGCCATCAAGAGCAGGCATGCGGTGCATCTCGGCTATCGCGAGAGTTCGCCGCCGTTCTCCTTCCTCGATCAGGCCAACCGGCCGATCGGCTACAGTCTCGAGCTGTGCGAGGCGATCGTTGACGAAATCAGCACCGAGATCGACGAACCAGATCTCAAGATCGAATACGTCAAGGTCACATCCGACGATCGCATTCCGGCGGTTGTGCAAGGCAAGATCGATCTTGAATGCGGGTCGACCACGGCCAATGCCGAGCGCGCCAAACAGGTCGCATTCTCGCCGCTGATGTTCGTTGCCGGCACCAAGCTGATGGTGCCGAAAAATTCGAGGATCTCGGCGCCGAAAGACCTGCACGGCAAGACCGTCGTGGTCACCAAGGGAACGACCAATGAACAGGCCATGCATTCGGTCGACAAGAAATTCGGGCTCGATCTCAACATTATCACGGCGCCTGATCACGAGCAGTCCTATCAGATGCTCGTGGACGGCAAGGCCGACGCGTTCGCGACCGACGATATTTTGCTGTATGGCCTGATCGCCCGGCACAAGTCGCAGGACAAGTTTCACGTCACCGGCGACTATTTGTCCTACGATCCCTACGGCATCATGTTCCGCAAGGGAGAGCCTCAGCTTGCGGCGGTCGTGGAACGAGCCTTCCGCAAGCTCGGCACCAACCACGATCTGATCCCACTTTACAACAAGTGGTTCGTCGCCCGCCTGCCAACGGGCGAAAAACTCAATGTCGCGATCTCGCCGCAGCTCGAGGACGCCTTCAAGGCGCTCGACGACTCCGAGGGTGTGAGCAACTAGAGCGAGATGAGATTAGGTTTGGCCAAGCGGCGATGGAGGTGGGCCCCCTCTCCCACGCAACCGGGGTCTACCCCGGTTGCGCATTTGTAGTTTGCGCAAGTCGGGCAGGCCCGACTTGCGGTGGGAGGGTTGGGGTGAGGGGTTATGGTCCCTCGTCAGAGCAGCGCCTCCTCACCCGGATCGCTGGCGCGATCCGACCTCTCCCCGCCGGAGAGAGGTGAATTGCGCTGCGGGAAAAGATCGATTCAATCTCAAATCATCCGGTTCTAGCGAGTGGTTCGGAGCGGCGAGGCCGCGTCCCGAATCTATCAGGCCACCACGCTTCCGATTTTACGCCGGAAGGACGCTTCAGGGCTTGATGTGCAGCGCGGCTTTGGTCGCGTCGAGGGCGTTGTTGAAGGTCGCCCTGGTTCGCCCGGCCAGGGTGTTGGCCTCGTAGGTGGCGCCTGAAGTGGTGAAGCCGGTCCTGGCTCGTAGTCCGATCGCGGTTTCAACGTGATGAAGGGCGCTCGCGAACGACGCCGTCGTCGCCTGCTGAGCCCGCTTCAAATCCGCCACCTGCCTGTCGATGAAGGAGGAAGTCGAAGGTGTTACGGAAGATGTGTCGCCCATGCGATGGCTCCCTGCCTTGGAGAGCATCAGCGGTTGTGGTTAATGAGAAGTTAATCGACTCGACTGGCCGCTCAGAAGAATTTCAGCTCCTCGGCGCGGCCTCCGCGGGCAATTACCGCGAACTCGACCGCGGTGAATAGCCCGCCGGCGACATAAGTCCTGCGGCCGCTTGTGGTGGCAAGCGCGCGGCTCGTCCCGAAAGCTTCCTCGATCGTCGCGGCGATCCGGACATCGGCTTGCGGATTGGCTCTGCGCGCGCTGGCAGCAAGGGCTGCCGGATCGCCGCCCTTGTGATGCGCGGCGGTGCAGATGATGATCTCGAATGACGGCGCCAGCGCCTCCGCGATCGCGTCGGAATTCTTGTCGTGAGAAATACCGAGCACGAGAATCCATCGCCCTTCGCCGTAAGCCGCCTTGAGTCCCGCGAGCGATTGCCTGACGCCGTCAGGCGTGTGTCCGACGTCGATGACGGTCATGGGATCCTGGCCAATGACTTCGAGGCGGCCGGGCCAACGCGTGCCGGCAAGACCTGCTCGCACCGCCGCTTCGATTGCGGCGGAAGTATTTCGCCGGCTCGCTTCGGCCAGCCACCGCAGAAACAAGGTAATCGCGATGGCCGCGTTGTTGAACTGGAATCCGCCCAGCAACGCCAATTCGAGCGAGCGGAACTGATGATCGCCAAGGTCGAAATCAAAGCGATGGCCTGACGGCGAGAAACTTTCGCCGCCGATCCCGATCTCGTCGCGGACAAACAGGCTGGTGACGCGGCGGCTGCGGTTATATTCCCGGATGTGCGGCCGCAGCGAGCGGCAATTCTCGCCATAGACGATGGTGCCGCCACCGGCGCAGGCATCGCTTTTGTCGAAGACGATCAACGGCAGCGAATGGCCCAGCAACTCGGTGTGCTCGTAATCGACCGAAGTCACCGAGGTCACCGAGCTGCCGACCAGCCGAACCGGGTCGTAGCGGCCGCCATTAC
>Ga0307474_10002923_pt1 | contig 12310 bp, 11 predicted proteins | sample atmos_gasesECM1C_2_FD_203312 | JGI IMG/M metagenome (GOLD analysis project Ga0307474, IMG submission 203312) | Hardwood forest soil microbial communities from Morgan-Monroe State Forest, Indiana, United States - atmos_gasesECM1C_05 | ecosystem: Environmental > Terrestrial > Soil > Temperate... | reverse complement strand
TGAAAACGTGTTGATAGTCGTGCCAGTTGCGACCAACCGCGTCACTACCATCAGTTTCCCCACCGCCATCACCGCCATCGACGGTGCGGGCATCACGGTAGACGGAAAAACGCCAGGGCTGTTTCAATTGGCCCACACCAAAGCCTCCGCGTTTCTTTCCGTGCGCGCCCTTTCGCCAAAAGTGTCCGCCAATCTCAACATTCGCTGGAACGAGCATACCTACGTTTTTGAACTGACCGAAAGCGCCCAACCGGTGTTGTCGCTAAACCTGGCCGCCATGCCAACGCCGGAGGAGGAAGGCGTCGGCCACGCGCCCGAGGTCAGTCCAATAAAACTGCTGGCGCTGCTCGACAAGGCCAAGGTGTTTCCATTGCTCAAAACGCAGCAGCCCGAAAGTGTTGCCAACGTGGACTTCACCACCTATGACGGGAGGCCGCTCGTCAGCGATTTCAATGACTACGAAATCCAGATCGAAGAAGCTTTCCGTTTCAACGCCGAGGATACGCTGGTCTTTCGTCTCGCCATCACCAACAAAATGGACTCCCCCCTGATTTATCAGCCGGACAGTTTCACGTTGCGCGCCGGGAACCGGCTCTATCCGCAATCCATCAGCGACGCCGACGGCACCGTGCCGCCCAATGGCCGGAGCATCGTTTATTTCGCCGTCACCGGCACGCCGGACGGCGGGCGCAATGAATTGTCCTTGCGCAATGCCTTCACGGTTTTGTTGACGCGCCTGTCACCGCTACCGTCGTCACCCGTTGTCACCGTAACCAATACGCCCAGCGTGCATCCCATCCGTTCACCCAGAGGGCAGCTATGAAACCTCGCGATTTTCTAAATTTTTTCAAGACCAAGAGCGGCAAGCTGGTTGCCTTTGTCGCCCTGTTCGCCGCCGCACTGGTCATTTTCAGTGTCCTTCGCAAACACAACACATCCGCCGAAGATGCGGTCACTGTCACAGCTCTGGCCACTAACGCCACGGACAAACCCCAGGTCGTGCAGTCCATGGTTCGACCGATGGAGGCTTTTTATCCGCCAGCGGACAAGTCCGAACCAGTGAATTTCCCTTCGTCGTCCTCGAATCTGTTCCCATCGTCGCCAGTAATTATCAAACCGTCACCGCTGCCGGTGGTTCCCGCAAACCAAGCTCCAATGCTTACCCCCATCAGTTTGTTCCCTGACAGTTCGGCAGGAATTGCGCCGGCCAAAAAGTTGAGCGCGGTGTTTGCGCCGTTCGGACGGCTGATTCCATGTGAGACGGTCATCACGGTGGACTCGGCTTCCATTCAGACACCCATCGTCGGCTTGGTCACCGAGAGTGTCTATTTTGGCGGTAAACTGGTGATTCCGGCCGGCACGGAGATTCATGGGACGGCTCAAACCGACCATCAACGAGAACGTATCGCCAGCGGCAACACCTGGACCTTCATCTGGCAGAACGGCATGGAGATGCAGATCAAGGCCATCGCTCTCGACCGGGAGTTCGATGATGAAACCAATCAGTCCGGTTGGGCCATCACCGACGGCAGCGCCGGTTTGCGCGGCGAAGTCATCAAGTCCGACAATTTTGCGGACATAAAACTCTTTGCGGCGACGTTTCTGTCAGGTGCGGCCAGCGCCTTGACGGAAAAACAACAGACCATCTTCGGTCCCATCGACAGTCCCACGCTCAATAACGCGCCCTTTGCGGGCGCGCAGTCCGTGCTGCAAACCTATTCTCAGCAAATCTTTGATTCGATTCAAAAGAATGGTTTCTACGTCCGCGTGCCGAGCGGTAAACAATTTTATCTCTATGTCCTGCAAACCATTGACGCCGCCGATGCCTCGCTCGGAGGCACCGCCATTCCAGTCACTCAGGAAAACGGCGAACAACCCCCAACCAAATCAAGACCATGAAAATGTTTTATCTAATTCCGCTGTTGTTTCTCTCCGCGTGCTCCACCGCAACGAAACTGGCGTTGCGTCCGCAACAACCGTCAGCAACGGATGCCAACGGCATGCGTTATCCCGAAGTTCTCCATGCCTACCACGTTGGACGCTATGCCGATCCGAATGACGATTTGGTCATGCACGAACAGCACGTTGTCTATCGCGTCGAGGAAAACACCCGCTGGAATTTACATCCCGGCCCGGTTGCCGGCGATCTTCCCGCCGTTCCCCCGCGCGACGCGGCGTTCGCCCCCACCCCGGTCAACGATGCCATTCTGGCCGAGATTAATTCCCAAAGGGCGGCCTCGACCCAAATCATGATGCAGGCCCGAACCCTGACAGCGGCCTTGGCGCAATTTCAAACCGCGTTGCAGCAAACCAAAGTCAATCTTCAAGAAACGCTGATTCTGAAGGCGTCGGTGAACGACATGAAACAGCGGCTCAATGCGCTCGAAGTCGCGCCAGGCCAACTGCCGGCACAATTAATTTCTTCGACCAACGAACCGCCAGATCCATTGAGTCCATGAAGCATTTTGCCGGAGCGAGATGGTTTGACCGCCTCGTTCCGGCGAACACGGCAAATGCCGCGCAACAAAAAAACAAGAAACGAATAGTTATGAGCAAAATAAAACCACCCACGCCACCAAGCGCCAGCGGCAATGCCGCTCCCGCAGACCCACCCACGTTCCGGAACAACCCGGAAGTGGATGCCAAAATTGACGCCTACGTCAAAGAAAACCCGAAGTATTGGAGCTATGTCCAAGCCATGCCACGCGAACGGCTCGAACGCACGGTCGTCCTGAACGAAGTGCGTGAACTCGACCGCCAGCAACGCATCCGGGAAGGTGTCCTTAAGCAGATCAATCGAAATCCCGAAATGAAAAGGGCTTACGACCTACTGGTAAAAGACCTGCCGGAAGACCAGAAAGAGGGCGTCATCGCCCAAATCGGCCGCACGGCGAGGCGCGCGGTCGCTCGCGTCCAAGGGCAGCAGCAAACGAAAGGAGAAGCAGTCGCCGTTTGAACATGATGGGCGGAGTAAACCGACAGCACAATCCATTGGTAGGATTGGATTACCCTTCTTTCGATGGTTTGCCAAACCGCTTTACGCGGAGGAAGTTGTTGCGAATCGGATAAACTGATATGGATCACCCAGCACTCTATGTCGCGCGTGTGACCGAGTTCTTGGATCAGGCGCTTCAGGGGCACGGCGAGTATCTCTTCGTCGGGGTCGTCCTTCTCTGTTTTCTCATCATCACCTGGATTGTCGTGTGCCGTCACAGAACCGCGGTGCACGATATTCCAGTTGTGATTGCTCCATCGGACTTTGCGCCACGGCGCGAGCCTGATCCCGGACCACTACCCTTCGATGAGCATCCCGACCCGTAACTTCCAAGCACGACGTAACACTTGTTGGGTTCAAATCAGCCTGGGCCTTCTTGTTGTTCACTACCATGAAGCCAGACCCATAAACCCAGAAGGTGCGTATGCGCCGCGACGAAAATGTCATTGGCAAGAATGTCGCAAAGTTTCGTTACCTGCGGGGGTGGACGCAGGACGAACTGGTGGGGAAACTGCAATTGCTGGGGCGCTACATGACCCGCGACATTCTTGCCAACATTGAAACTCAGCGCTGCGTTGTGACCGACAAACAGATTGAGTTTTTCGCCAGAATCTTTGGCGTGAAAGCCGACGAATTGTTTCCGGACAAACCCCACTTGAACGGCAAGTTGGTGGGTTTGGACATGAAAATCGTAACCCGGCGACTCTGCCCAAACCGTCGTCCGCGCAGCCGGGTGCGACTTGCTCAACCCGCAAAAAAATAGGAAAGTCTCATGGCCGCCCGGCGAAACAATTTTAATTCGGACGCGCAGCTTGACCTTTTCTCAACCCAAAGGCCGATACATGACAACACTGACACAATATGGCCGGATGGCCGAGAAACACTGGCGCGAACACCGTCCGAAAATGGTGCGCGACCTGGAACGGAAAGGACTCCTGCAACAGATGTTGCTGGAAGCGGAGGAAAAGACGAAGGACGAAATGGCCACGCTGCGAATGGATCTGATGCGGCGGGGATCAACGGCGCAGCAAGCGCAGACGCAGGCGTGGGAAATGGTGCGGGAGAGATACATCCTGCTCCCGCCCGAAGAATAGCCAGACGGCATCAGGAAGAACCGCCTAAGAATCTCAACAACTACCGCATCACCGAGGCCGACCGGCTGGGCGACGGCGGGCCAAAGCAGAAGTTTCAGCAGAACCTCAAGGTGATCAAAGCGTTGCGGACGCTGGAAGCCGAGACCCGCCCGGCTACCGACGAAGAAAAGGCCACGCTCGTCAAATACGTCGGCTGGGGCGCAATGCCCCAGGTCTTCGATGTGGACAGCAAGGACTGGCGCAAGGAGCAACTCCAGCTTTCGGAAATCCTGTCAGATGAAGAGCATCGTTCCGCCCGTGCCACCACCCTAAACGCCCATTACACCGCGCCGACCGTCGTCAGTGCAATGTTTCGCGCCGCTGGGCGGTTCGGCTTCACCGGCGGGCGCGTGCTCGAACCCGCCTGCGGCATCGGCCACTTCGTCGGCCTCATGCCTGAAGAAATGCTCCGTCGCTCGACCGTCACCGGCATCGAGATTGATCCGCTGACCGCGCGCATCGCCAAGGCGCTTTATCCCGATACGGACATTCGCGCGGAGCCGTTTGAACAGACGAAGCTCGCCGACGGTTTTTACGACCTCGCCATTTCCAACGTCCCCTTTGGCGATTATACCGTCCACGATCCGCGCTGGAACAATTACAAGTTTTCCATTCACGATTATTTTTTCGCGGCCTCGCTGGAAAAGGTGCGTCCGGGTGGTCTGATGATGTTCATCACATCACGCAGCACCATGGACAAGCTCGATTCGACGTTGCGCGAGCTACTGTCCACTCGCACAGAGTTGCTTGGGGCAATTCGCCTGCCAAATAACGCATTTAAAAAGAACGCCGGCACGGAAGTCACCACGGACATCATCATGCTCCGCAAGCTCCGCCCTGGCGAAGGGCCTGCCGGTCTGGCGTGGAAAGAAACTGCAAGTTACACGAATGACGTTGGCGAAGCGTTCACGCTCAATGAATACTTTGCCGCCCGACCGGAAATGATGCTCGGTCGGATGCGTCTCGGCGGTGGAATGTATGGCGGCAATGAACCGACATTGGAACCGGATGGACGCAATCTGTCCGACGCACTTGCGCAGGCCGTCGAGCAGCTGCCGCAGAACATATACCAGGCCCAAGCCCACCAGGTCGCCGAGCCAACCCTCGACCAGACCATCCCGGCGCCTGACTATGTCAAACCCAATGCCTACTGCCTTCACGACGGCATGGTTTGCATCCGGGAGGAGGATGTCCTTCGTCCGCTCACCGACATGCCCAGCGACACGCGCTCGCGCATCCGTCAATTGATTCCGGTGCGGGATGCAGTGCGGGCGTGTCTCCGCTCGCAAATGGATGGCAGTGACGAGGGGCAGGTGATCGAGGCCCGGCGGCAACTCAATCAAGCGTATGAACGATTTGTCGGGCGTTTCGGCCCGGTCAATCTACGGGCCAACCAGCGCGCGTTCGACGGGGACCCTGATCTGCCGTTGTTGCTCTCGCTGGAGCAATATAACGAGGAAACGAAGCAGGCGACCAAGGCCACGCTTTTCCACGAGCGGACGATTCATCATCGCCAGCCTATCGAATCGGTCAGCGAACCGAAGGAAGCGCTCCTGGTTTCTTTAAACGAACAGGGTCGGGTTGACCTCGACCACATGGCGGGTTTGTTAAACAAGCCCGCCGAGGAATTTCTGCCCGAATTGAAGGGTATCATTTTCTTGAACCCGCAAACGAACCAGTGGGAGACCGACGACCAGTATCTTTCCGGCAACGTGCGGGACAAGCTGGCGGTTGCTGATGCGGCGGCGGTGACGGACGCGCGCTTCCATGAAAACGTCGAGGCGTTGAAGTCCATTCAACCGGAGGATTTGCCCGCGACGGAAATTGACGTGCGGCTCGGCGCTTCATGGCTGCCACCGGATGACGTAAAGCAATTCATCCACAAGCTGCTCAATGTCTCAACCGGCGTCGAAATCGGGCACGTCCATGCGCTCGGCTCCTGGCACATGAACGCCGATTGGGAGGCGCGCGGCGCGACCTCCAACACAACGGATTGGGGCACCGACCGCTACACCGGTCTGGAATTGATTGAGGACGCACTCAATCTCAAGACACCCACTGTTTATGACATGGTCGACAAAAAGCCCGTGATCAATGCGCAGGCAACCGAGGCCGCCCGCGAGAAGCAGGAACGCATCAAGGAACAGTTCAAGGAATGGGTTTGGTCGGACGATTCACGGCGCGAACGGCTTTGCCGTCTCTATAACGACACGTTCAACCACACCCGGTTGCGCACGTTCAACGGTAATCATTTGACATTGCCCGGCGCGAGCCAGGCGGTTCAACTTCACGGGCATCAAAAGGCCGGTGTCTGGCGAATTCTGCAAACGTCCAACACGTTGCTCGCCCACGTGGTCGGCGCGGGCAAGACCTACACGATGGTCGCCGCCGCGATGGAGTTGAAGCGACTCGGCCTCGCCCGCAAGCCGATGTTCGCCGTGCCCAACCACATGCTCGGCCAGTTCTCGACCGAGTTGCTCACGCTGTATCCGGGCGCAAACATCCTGGTCGCGGGCAAGGAGGATTTCGAGTCGCAGAATCGGAAGAAGCTATTCAGCCGCATCGCTACCGGAAATTGGGATGCCGTCATTGTCACGCACTCCGGCTTCGAGCGCATCCCGCTGGCCTACGACACAAAGAAGCGGTTCTTTGACGAACAGCTTCACGAGTTGGAAATGATCCGGCGCGAACACGCCGACAGTTCAAACCGCCGGTTGGTCAAGGAACTGGAAAAGGCGAAGAAGCGGCTCGAAGCCAAGCTTCAGGCGCTGGCCGCCGACCACAGAAAAGATAACACGTTGACCTTCGAGGAACTCGGCGTGGACCGCATTTTCGTGGACGAAGCGCACTACTTCAAAAATCTCTTTTACGTCACCAAAATGACGCGCATTGCCGGTCTGCCGCAGACCGCCAGCGAACGCGCCTTCGATATGTATCTCAAGGTGCGCCACGTCCAATCCATGAACGGCGGGGGAGGCGTCGTCTTCGCCACGGGCACGCCCATCGCGAACAGCATGGCCGAGATGTTTACCATGCAGCGTTATCTGCAACCCGAAGATTTGAAGAAACACAACCTGCACCACTTCGATTCGTGGGCGGCGACATTCGGCGAGCCGGTGACGGCGATGGAACTTTCACCGGACGGCGCGGGCTATCGCTTGAACACCCGTTTCGCCCGCTTCATCAACGTGCCGGAGTTGATGCAAATCTTTCGTCAATCCGCCGACGTGCAGACCGCCACGATGCTAAACTTGCCGCGCCCGAAACTTGACGGCGAAAAGCCAACCGTCCGCAACGCGCCCGCAACGCCGGAGCTGAAGGCGTTTGTTCAGGAACTCGCCGCGCGGGCTGAACGGTTGAAATCCAATCGCGTTGATCCGAGCGAGGACAACATGCTGAAGATTACGTCGGAGGGACGGAAGGCGGCTTTGGATCTCCGACTGATGAAGCCGTCCGCGCCGGACGACCCGCAGGGCAAGGTCAATCAGGCGGTCGAAAACATCTTTCGCATCTGGCAGGAGTCGAAGCCGGAGCGTTCCGCGCAGCTTGTCTTTTGCGACCTCTCGACGCCGAAGGACAAAGGTTTTTCTGTTTATCGCGACGCGGCGGACAAGCTGGAGCGGTTGGGCGTGCCGGGTGGAGACATTGCGTTCATCCAAGATTACGATTCGGATACGGCGAAACTGTCTTTGTTCCGTGACGTGCGGGCGGGCAAGGTCCGCGTCCTTTTTGGCAGCACGCAGAAAATGGGTTCCGGCACGAATGTTCAGGAGCGCCTCATTGCTTTGCACCATTTCGACGCCCCATGGCGACCGGCGGACGTGGAACAGCGTGAGGGGCGGATTCTCCGGCAGGGGAACAAAAACGAGGTCATCTCGATTTACCGCTACGTCACCGAAGGTTCGTTCGACGCGTATATGTGGCAGACCTTGGAAACGAAAGCGAAGTTCATCGCGCAGGTGATGAGCGGCGACATGACCATCCGCCGCCTGGAAGATTTGGACTCGGCCGCACTGACCTACGCCGAGGTTAAAGCCATCGCGTCGGGGAATCCGCTCGTGATTGAGAAAGCACAGGTGGACGCGGAGTTGATCCGGCTCACCCGGCTCCGTTCCGCGCATGCCGAGGAGCAATACCGCATCCGCACCAATCTCCGCCGCTCACGCGAGGACGCCGAGGCGTTCACTGAACGCCTCAAAAACTTGCGGCAGGACATGGCCGCGCGACAGGACACTTCGGGTGACAAGTTCAGCATCGAACTCGACGGGCAGGTTCTCGACAACCGGGGGATTGCCGGGGAATTGATTGTTCGTCGCGCCGAGAAGATCAAAAACCGCTTCGGTGAAGACGTGCGAGTCGGACGTTTTGCCGGTTTTGATTTGTTCCTGCGCCCCACCTTCAACGACAACGTCGAAATGATTGTACGCGGTAATAACAGTTACGCCGCTCGCGTGACAGACACGGCGCTGGGCACCCTCCGTTCGCTTGAAGCGAACGTCCAGGGTTTTGATGAACGTGCCTCCAGGCTTGAATACGACATCACCGACGCCAACAAGCGGGCGAAAGAACTGGAAACCAAAGTCGGCGCGCATTTCGAGCGCGAGGAGCGTTTTCAGCAATTGACTCGCCGCCAAAGTGAGATTGAGGAAAAGCTCGACCTCACCAAGAATCAGGCCCCCAGCCAGGTTGAGGCTGATTCGATTGACGGAAATGAGCAGAAGAATTCCGAAAAGCAAACCCAAACCCATTCGCACCGGCCAGCGCGCCGGACAGCCATCCATGTATGACCTCGACCACTTACTCTCAAATCGGATTGCGCGTGCGCCAGCTTCGCCGCCAGCAGCACCGCTCCCAGGACGAACTGTCCGTCTGGCTCCGCGCTTTTCATGCCCCGATCACCCGCGACATGATTGCCAATTGGGAAACTGGCCGGGCCGTAGTGCCGGCATTTTATATTCCAGTTCTGGCTTTCGCGCTCAAGGTCGAAGTGGCAGATATTCTGCCCCGCCTGACCTTAAAGGATTTGAAAGCCGGCCAGATCATGCCTGTGTTCCGCCGCCCGCGAGGGCGGCCACCAACCCATCTATAAGTCATCATCACCGCATGAATGTGTCCGCGCAACAAACGGAATTTCTCAGTTGGAAGGTGGTTCCCGCCCGGCTCGATGCAAATCAGGCGGCGTGGTTTCTCGGATTTGAACCGCACGAGATTCCCCGGCTCGTGACGGCAGGCTTGTTGAAACCGCTCGGCCATCCCGCCCGCAACAGCACGAAGTTCTTTGCCACGGAAACGCTGGAACAATTCCGGCGTGACGAGAAATGGCTCGCCCGCGCCAGCGATTCCATTGCCAGCTACTGGCGGGAACGCAACGCCCGCAAGAAAACCGGCGGGCGCAGATCAAAGACAGGCGCACTTCAACCGAGCTTATGAGTCATGTGGTCACTCGTGTGCAGCTCGGGAGAAAAAAGTGGCAACTCAATGATTCCCTTGCCGTTCGTAGCTCTCCCATCACGGCAGCTTAACCACATATCTGCGCAGATATTTGTGACTTGTCCGGTCACTTGTCCGGTCACTTGGCCGGTGACTTGGCCGGCGTGACTTGGCCGGTGACTTGGCCGGTGACTTGGCCGGTGACTTGGCCGTTTTCGATAAACCAAAGTTTAAGGATTGCTGATTCGCTATTCTTTGAGAGATATGCTTAAAAATGCAAATGTCGTTGGACAAAACGTGATCAAGTTCCGGCATCAAGCGGGTTGGACCCAGGAGGTGCTTGCCGCCCGAATGCAATTGCTTGGGTGTTGCATAACTCGCGATATCATTGCTCAAATTGAAACCCGTCGAACCACTGTAAACGATGAGCGGGTTATGTTTTTTGCAAAGGTTTTCGGCGTGGAGATCGGGCGTCTCTTTCCGGAAAACTTTGGAAGCAAATTACCGTTCAATTGTCGCAAACCAATTTGCGTCATATAAAAAAGGCGCTGCTTGGCATAATTTCATCCGCCGTTTGCAGTTTTTTGTTTGGATTTGGGCGCATAGTTCAAGCCATGCTTGAACTACTACGTCTAAACCAAGCAGAAGACAGGCGGAACTCAACCAACTTTATGACAACTGTGGCCATTTGTGTGCATTTCGGATGAAAGAGGTGGCAACTGAATTATTCGTCCCTCTACCGCTTGCCGCTCGTAACTCTCCAACGAAGGCAGTCTGACTTGCGCTTTGCGTGCGTAAGCACGGTGAATGGCCTTGCTGTTGTGTCCGAGGGCTTCTTGTGCAAACCGCTCCGGGTAGCCGCACGTTTTCGCCCGTTCCGCCCAGGCATAGCGGTAAGAGTGCAGCGACACGCCCTTGATGTTCAATCCATCACATCTTTGCTTGAATTCAGTGGCGCGGTCGCCACAGCGAACGGATTGCAGGTAGGGAAATAACGGGCCGGTCGCCGGCATTTGCCGCAATAGGGCTTCTATATCCGGGCCAAAATGAATCATCGCCAGGCTGCCAGTTTTCTGCCGTGCGTAGGCAATGGTCTCGTTGGGCCAGTCAATGTCCTCCGCCTTGAGATGGGCGATGTCAGTTTGAGAACCGCCGAGATGCCAGCACAGTTCGTAGAACCTGCGCCGCTCCGGGTTTTTCTCCCGCTCAATGATGAGCTGATGTTCCGCAGCCGTGATGGCGCGTTTGGGTTGAAATTTGACTTCCGGCCAGAGGCGCTTGGGGATGACCGGCCACGGCAGCCAGCCCATTGAAAGGCAGAAGTTGTGGAGTTTGCGCAGGTGGACATTCGTGCTGACCGTGCCCGCCTTGAGGCAGGCGAACAGGTGCTCGGCTTGTGTTTCAAGAATCACACGATCGCGGATCGAGTCCAGCGCGGTCTCCTTTGCCGCCCGCCGCCAGCGATCTTGCGTCGAGCCGCTCTTGGTCTCGACAATGGCATCGAGGGCCTGTTGCCATGTCCGGGTCGCGACGCCTGAATCTGTCCCGGACAGATATGCCTTGGCAATCTGAAGATTCAGATGTGGCTGGCGAGTGGATTCGTTACGGGCGTTGAGTAGCGACGTGGCCTCGGCGCGATTCCGTGTGCCGGTGCTTTCCTGCTTGCGGGTTTCCGTGTCTTCGATGTAGAACATGCCGCCGCGTTTGCGGCGGTAGAGGATGAAACGACGTTTCATAATTCAGACTTTCTGTCCGAAGTTATGAGACTGAACGTGGCTTTAGATGTATCAGCTACACCAAACGGGCAGCGAAGCCCGCCATCGCGAGTGATTGCCGAGTTTTACCGGAGTAATTGTTGAGTAGTAGCCCGGTAATGATTTCACTGGCACTTTCACTGGCACTTGCCTCCTCTGGATGCTGCAACTCGCTGTCTTTAAACAGCTTGGAGTTGGAGGCGAGGGTCGGAATCGAACCGACGAATGAGGCTTTTGCAGAGCCCTGCCTTACCACTTGGCTACCCCGCCGCCGCGTAAAGGAGCCACAGACTAGATTGTTTTCGCGAGGATGCAAGGATGGACTTTGAAGCATTGTGGACTGCGACGGCAGAGCGCAGCGGCGGCGGCGCTTTAGCCAGCGCCAGGCCCTTAAACCAGAGAAAAACCTCGTGCGCGAAAGCGGCATGGTGCTTCGCTTCCCGCCGCACTTGCTCCAAAACCTCCTCTAATTGGTGACCGCGCCGCAGAATTCAAGCAGCGGTGCGATGGTTTGGAGATTAAAAGCATTTCGCTTCATTGAATTCAATGACCGCATTCAAAGGCACGTTTCCTGCCTGACGTTGTAAAAGTAAATGGGGCATAAAATGGCCAGTCCTGTTTGCCCGTCAAGCTATCCGCTTCATGAGCTTCGAAATCATTGTTTAAGTGGCGGGCCAGCAGCCGCAATTTCCTCGACCCGCCCAGGCGGGGAGAGGATTCAAGGTCGTGGGATTTTATGTTTTCCCAGACTCCTCATCCCTGCCCTCTCTTCGTTGGGTCCGGCGTGATTCGTCAAGGCGACCGGACACGCAGTGTCACGTTGCTTGTTTTAAGATGGGGACGGGTTGCTGGCTGGTTCATCGCGGTGATCTCGGCGAGTGATCCTGCCTTCTCATTCAGTTCGCTTTTCGTTTGAGGACGGTTTGTTCCAGGGCATCGAGGCGTTTTTCAAGCGCGGCGTTCTGCTGCTTCAATTCCGCGTTCTCCGCTTCCAGTTT
>Ga0307474_10002922_pt1 | contig 12310 bp, 10 predicted proteins | sample atmos_gasesECM1C_2_FD_203312 | JGI IMG/M metagenome (GOLD analysis project Ga0307474, IMG submission 203312) | Hardwood forest soil microbial communities from Morgan-Monroe State Forest, Indiana, United States - atmos_gasesECM1C_05 | ecosystem: Environmental > Terrestrial > Soil > Temperate... | reverse complement strand
CCTTGTAAAAAAATTGTTAAAACCACTTGAATTCCATCTTTGTGCCGTAGTAGGATTCGCCGCGGTAGGGTGGTAGAACCATTAAATTTGGTTCTGCTGTGGGAAGATTGCGTGGGGTTCGCAATCAAGAGATTCTTCTACATCAATCCGCTTTTGTGACTGTTTGTGTTGTCTAAAACACAGATCTGGTTCTGATCTTGCCGAGGAGTACGGTCATGCACGTTTCGACGCGTTCCCATCTGCGCAAGGGATTTCGCTTTGCGCCTTCTTTGTTTTCCTTGGCTTTGGTTGTTGGCTCCGTCGTACTCTGTTGCAGCCAACCGGCGAAAGCTTTACCCGCCTTCGCTCGCAAATATGGCCTGCGCTGTTCGGCTTGCCACGAGTCTTGGCCCATGCTCAACTTCTTCGGCCAGAAATTCAAAGACAACGGCTACCAGCTCATGAACGACCGCGATGCTCCGATCTGGCAGAATCCCGGCTACTGGCCGGTGACCTTCCGCATCACACCGATCTGGCACCGCGTGAGCACCGGCAAGGTTCTCGTGGATACCTACTCTGGCGGTGCTCTCACCGGCACAAATACCGCGATCACCCGCGTTACCTCTTCCGGCTTCGACCTTAGCGGCCTCGACTTTCACACCGGTGGCACTTTGGAGAAGAACTTCTCGTTCTACGTTCTCCCTTCTTCTGACAACACCGCCTCCTTCCACTTTGAGACGGTGATGGCCCGGCTCGACAACCTGTTTGGCAGTCCTTGGCTTAACGTGAAGTTTGGAAAATTCGAGCTCGACAATCTGCTTTCCGAGAAGCGAATTCTCACGCTCACCGGAAATGGCGGCATTTATCAGCTCTACCACTTTGTTCCCCAGGGTGACGGTAACGTCTTTGGCAAGATGGGTGATAATCAGCTCGGCCTTGAAGTGATGGGGCATTCTTGGAATGACCGCACTCGCTATTCTGCAGCCTTATTGAGTACCAGCGACGGAACCCCGGGCTTGGTTTACAGCAACGCTTATACCGGGTTCTTTACTGCCAGCCAGGCTTTTGACGCGGGAAAATTCGGCGTGCAGCGTGTGGGCTTCTACGCCATGGTTGGCGAAGCGCCGACTTCTTGGCTCACGAGTGGTGGACCCACCGGGGCGCTTCCTGGCACTGGCGCCGGCAACAAACCTTTCAGCAGGGAAGGCTTCGTTGGCCAGTTCTATTTTGGTCAGCATGTCGATCTTACGGTTGTGACTCAGCACGGCGAGGATAATGCTTGGTTCGGCCAGGGTTACGGCGACTTCATCGGGGGGACAGTCCCCAATAACAACGTTCCCGGCACCGTCCTGCCTGCGGGGTCTCAAAACCCCACGTGGAATGGCGTCCTACTCGAACCGCACTATGTCTATAGCCCGCAACTGATATTCATCGGTCGGTACGAGACAATCCGCATGTCGCAGCAGGCTAACGGGTCGGGTTCGCTTAATCCCTCTGCATCCAACTTCGGCAATATCTCGACCTACACGATCGGCTACCGCTACAACCCGTTTATGACTAGCCGCGCCGGCTTCGCCTGGCACAACGAATACAACTGGTTGCATCAGGACGGAACCGGCCCATCGTTGGGCCTTAACACCACCAACATCAACACTAGTGAATTGCTGATCGGCTTTGACTTCGATTTCTAAGAGAGGGATAGCATGCAACGGAATCATTTGCGGAAGTGGTCGCTGTTAGTGGGCGCTGCAGTTGTAGCCCTCCCCCTGCCTTCCTGGGCGCAGCTTACTCAGTACGATTTCGAGACGCGCATGAACATGGAAGCCCACATCGGAAACATTACCGGTCACGCCAAGGATGCCAAAGGCGACTACCGTCGCTACTGCGTCGTGTGTCACGGGCAAAATGGAGACGGAAACGGCGAAGTTGCTCTGTGGCTTGATCCACCCACCTGGCCCAAGCCGCGCGATTTTCAGCTAGGGATATTCAAGTGCCGCTCCACTCCAACCGGGACCCTGCCCACCGATCAGGACTTGTTCGATACCATCGCCCGCGGCCTTGACCGCTCGGCTATGCCACAGTGGAGCACCTTTACCAAGCAGGAGCGCGCTGACCTCGTAGCCTGGGTGAAACATTTCTCACCCCGCTGGACAAATGAGAAACCTGGAACACCCATCACGATTCCCCCGGAGCCGGAAGTCACCCCAGAACGCATCAAGGCAGGGCGAGATGTATTCGCTCGAGTGCAGTGCTGGAAGTGCCATGGTGTGCAGGGTCAGGCGAATGGTCCCTCTGCGGCAACCTTGCAGGATGATCTCGGACGCCCCATCGCGCCCTTTAACTTCACGGACGGAACCCGTCCAAAGTGCGGCGACACCGATCAGGATATTTACCGGATTTTCATGACCGGCCTGGACGGTACTCCGATGCCGTCTTTTGCTGACAACATCAAGCCCGATGAGGCTTGGGACTTGGTGTTCTACTTGCGAACGTTTATGGCTCAAAAGAGCAAGGAAAAAGCGATTGCGAAGCAACTGGGCCTGAAGCCAGTGGATCCTAATGCACCGCCGCCACAACAGTAGGCTTAAAATAACATCAGAGGGTTCACTTAACGTTGTTCTCAAGGAGAAGATTCTATGAGGAATCGTTACAATTTTGCGGCAGTAATATCGGCAGCGGTTCTGATCTGCTGCGGGGCATTGATCCTGGGACAGAAAGTCAACGCTGCCGGAGAAGGCAAGATTTCCGGAACGGTCAAGCTTGATGGTGCTGCCCCGCACATGCGCGGCATCGATATGTCGAAAGATCCTTACTGCGCCAAAGCTCATGCCAGCGATCCTGGAAAACTGGAAACTTATGTGGTTGGCGCCAGCGGTGGGGTCGCGAATGTGGTCGTCTACATCTCCGACTGGAGCGGCAGCCCGGACGTAGCGAAGAAGGTTCTGGTGTTTGACCAAAAGAATTGCATGTATACACCGCACGTATTGGCAATGGATGTAAACGAGACGTTCAAAGTGACTACGAGCGATCAGACGGCTCACAACATTCATCCCAACCCCAACCCCATGACCGGCAATATCCCATGGAATCAGTCGCAGCCACCAGGTGCTCCGCCGGTCGAGAAGAGCTGGAAGGCCCCAGAATTTATCGAAGTAAAGTGCAATATTCACCCCTGGATGCACGGCTGGTTTGCTGTTGTCAAAGGGCCTTATGCAACCACTGACGACAACGGGTCCTACACCATTAACGACGTGCCGCCGGGAAACTATACGGTAACAGCGTGGCAGGAAGCTGCCGGAACACAGACGCAAAAAGTAACTGTTGCCGCAGGTGGGGCCGGAACTGCGAACTTCACTTTTAAAGCAAAGTAAGGTAAGCTTCCGCGCTATTGCTGGACATTTGAATTACGAATCGCCGCAGTCACAACTGCGGCGATTCGACAAAACGGCCGCTTCGGTACTGGCCAGAGGCAGGACGATATGGCGAAGCTCCTCGCAGTGACGATCATCGTGATCGCAATTGCTTCAGCGGTTCCCATCGTGATGCACATGTGGCCAATGCCACAGGATATTTCTACCCATGGTCATTTCATCGATGACCAATATGCCGACACCATGCTCGAAGCTGGCATTTCGTTCCTCGCTTCCCAGTGCCTCCTCGCATTTTTTATCTGGAAGTACTCAATCCCCAGTCCCGGCCGCAAGGTGAGCAATTTCCCCGGAGGCGCCACTGGCATGGTTGTGGCTGCTTTCCTGTTGGTCGGCACTGAGGCTCTCGCCCTCGGCGTGATGGGAACGAAGGCCTGGGGCGCCGTATATTTCGAGCCTCCCGCTGCCAACGCGCTGCCCGTGCAAGTACAGGCCGGACAATTCGCATTCTATTTCCGCTATCCAGGCCCGGATGGAACTTTCGGTCCACTACATGCCGACAAGATCAGCGAGGCTAACGCCAACTTTTTCGGTCTCGACACCACCAACGATCCGGATTCCAAAGACGACATCGTCACCGCCGAACTCGCCATTCCAGTCAATCGAGAGATCCACTTGTTGATGCACGGCAAAGATGTGGGCCACTCCTTCTACGTGCCCGAACTCAGGATTCAGCAGGACTTCGTGCCGGGGTTGGATGTCTCAGTTCATTTCACGGCCACCAAGGTCGGGCGCTATGAGATTGTTTGTACGCAACTTTGCGGCCTCGGGCACTACAACATGAAAGCCTATCTCGAGGTGAAGTCGCCGGAAGATTACGACGCCTGGATTAAGCAGCAGGCAGCGCTCCAGTAAAAACGGCCTTTTACGAAGCGCTCCTGATTCATCGAACGACTTTGATCGCTAAAGAATATCTGATTCGTGTAACAGCATTTGATTTCGTATTGGGGCATAGCTCAAGCTGTGCCGCTTGGTATTTGAGAAATTGGGGCCTTGGCCCTTGCTGAAACTTAACATCTCTTTCGAGGTAAGGTGACCACAATGCACGATATGTCTACTCATGCCGCGTCACATGGAGCTCCCACCAGCTTCATCCGGAAGCACGTTTTCAGCCTGGACCACAAAGTCATCGGCAAGCAGTATTACGCGCTGGCATTGGTCGCCGCCCTGTTCGGCATGTTCCTCTCCTGGATCATGCGTATCCATTTGGGCTGGGGAAACTTCGCGATTCCCGGGCTGCATTTGCTTTCCAGCACCGGCGCTCCCGGCGACGTGCTCACACCCGAGTACTATCTGCAGTTGATGACCATGCACGGCACGATCATGGTCTTCTTTGTGCTCACCACCGCGCCGTTCGCCGCGTTCGGCAACTTCTTCCTGCCCATCCAAACCGGTGCGGAAGACATGCCGTTCCCTCATTTCAACATGATGTCGTTCTGGGTTACTTTCTCGGGTTTCATCGTTCTGGCCGCGTCATTTTTCGTCAGCGACGGTCCGACACTCGGCGGCTGGACGCAATATGCTCCCTTGAGCGCCATCGGTTCAGCCGGCGGCCCTGGTGAAGGCACGGGCGTGATTCTGTGGGCGAGTTCGATTGCTCTTTTCTGCGTCGGCCAGTTGCTCGGTTCGCTCAACTTCATCACCACTACACTGGACATGCGCTGTAAAGGCATGTCGCTAATGCGGCTTCCGCTTACTGCCTGGGCATGGTTCATCACCTCGGTGATGGGCTTGACCGCTTTCGCGGTGCTCATGCCTGCCTGTATCCTTTTGATCCTCGATCACGTCGCCGGAACCAGTTTCTTCGTCGCTTCGAACCTGGTAATCAACGATCAGCTCTTGCCTCACTCCGGCGGATCGACCTTGCTGTGGCAACATTTGTTCTGGTTCTTCGGTCACCCCGAGGTTTACATCGCAATTGTGCCGGGCTTGGGCATCGTTTCGCACATCCTTATCACCAACATGCGCAAGCCCATGCTGAGCCATCGTGTTCTCATCTACTCGATGGGCGCTTTGGCAGCATTGAGCTATATGGTGTACGGCCATCACATGTTCGTCAGCGGCATGAACCCGGTCTCTTCGCTGGCGTTCTCTTTCCCGACCCTGGTCATTACGATTCCCTCCACCATCGTGGTCCTGATCTGGCTGGGCAGCCTATACGGTTCCAAATTGCGAATCAACTCGGCGTCGCTTTTTGCTCTGGGCTTCGTTTCGATGTTCATCAGCGGCGGCGTCAGCGGATTCTTCCTGGCCCAGCCTTCCATCGACATCATGCTGCACGCCACCTACTTCGTGGTCGGACACTTCCACCTGGTAATGGGCGTTGCCGCGATGTTTGGCATCTTCGGCGGAACCTACTTCTGGTTCCCGAAGATGACTGGCCGGATGATGAATGAAACCTGGGGCAAGGTTCATTTTTGGATGAGCTTTGTGGGAGCATATTGCATCTTTATGCCCTTCCACTACCTCGGCATCGCGGGCAACGTGCGCCGCTATCAGGCTTTCACCGACGATTACCTCATCCCGCTGATTCCCGTGCACAAGTTCATCACGATCGCTGCTTTGTTCACCGGATTTGCGCAGTTAATCTTCCTCTGCAACCTGATCTATAGCAGGTTCAAGGGCGCGCCCGCACCCAACGACAATCCTTGGGAAGGCACATCGCTTGAGTGGAGCACGGCAACACCGCCGCCCCACAATAACTTCGGCGACAAAATGCCAGTGGTTTACCACGATCCGTATCAATACAGCGTCGAGGGTGCGAGTACCGACTACATCATGCAGACCTCGACGGAAAAAGTTCACAGTCCAGACGAAGAGAAATAGCAGTCTACCCAAGGGAGAAGTAGCAGTATGGCGACTACAGTTCACGAACCGCCGAAAATCGATCTCGACCGCTTAACCAGCCAGGGCTCCGGTAACGGAGGCTGGCGCAATCTTGTCCCGGCAGACGGAGATCTACACCGCGTCAAGGACCACCACGCTCCTCCGCCGGCCAGTACAGGCATCTGGGTAGCTTTGGCGGGCATCACTATGACCTTTGCCGCCTTCACCAGCGCTCTGGTCGTTCGTCAGGGATCGGCGCCCGATTGGCAACATATCACGTTGCCGTCTGTTCTTTATTTCAACACTCTCGTGATCATCGCCAGCAGCGTCACGCTGGAAGTTTCACGCCGCCGCGTGGCCGCCTTCATGGGCGGTTTGCAGAACAAAGATAACCATGCGGCGACTAATCCCGCCCGCTGGCTCTATATAACGCTTGCTTTGGGCCTGCTGTTCGTTGCCGGGCAGACCTTTGCCTGGGTGCAACTTCGAGCCCATGGATTCAAGCTTTCCACCAACATCAGCTATTCATTCTTCTATGTGCTCACGGTAGCTCACGCCCTGCATTTGCTCGGTGGTCTGGGCGGGTTGGTGCGAGTCATCGGGAAGGTGAACCGTTCTGTATTGAAACGCAGCACGCTGGACGCCACTTCGCGCTATTGGCACTTCATGGGCGTCCTGTGGGTGTACCTGCTTTTTCTGCTTTGGATGAAGCTCTAACCCAGTTAAAGGTAGGAGGCAAAGTGAGTCAAGCCGATCTTTCAATCCACGGGCAGGTGTCGCGATCAGAAGCGACGGAAATCATGACCGCGCCCACATTTTCCGTCCCCGCTAAAAAGATGGCGATGTGGCTGTTCATCATCGCAGACAGCGCAACTTTTGCCGGTTGTCTGGTCGCCTATGGGTTTATTCGCAACGCCACTCCCAACTGGCCCAGGCCTTTCCACGGCATCGGCAATGTAGCGCTCATGACGTTTATTCTGCTGACCAGCAGCTTGACCATGCTGGTCGCGGTGCGCGCCGCCCAGGCTGCCGACAAAGCCAAAGCCTTCCTCTGGATGATGATCACCGCCGGCGCAGGAATTCTCTTCGCCATCCTGCACATTCGGGAATGGATGAGGATGATCGACGAAGGCGCTACCTTATTCCATAACCCCTGGGGCACCCCCTTGTTCAGTTCCCTCTTTTTCAGCATTACCGGCTTGCATTTGCTGCACGTGACTGGGGGCGTCGTAGCATTGATTGCCGTGGCGATTCGTTACCAGGGCGGCCGCTACAACGCCGATGATTTGGAAATCACCGGGCTCTACTGGCACTTCGTGGACCTGGTTTGGATGTTTGTGGTGCCGTTGATCTATCTTTTGAATTTGTCTCACTGATTTTTCGTAGACTGATTTTTCGCAGCCTGATTTGTTCGCGCAGAGACAGGAGCAACTGAATATGACTACCGCAGACACGCACAAAGATGCTGGAATGACGAAAGACATCATCATCTACGTTTGCCTGCTCGCCCTCGCCGGGATCCAATTCATCATCGCCTATCAGGACATCACCGCCTACCAGATGTTCCAGCGCATGATGATGGTGGCGATCGTCGAAGCCGGACTCGCTCTATTTTTCTTTATGCACCTGTCGGATAATCGAGGCCTGCGGTGGTTTGTCATCATTTTCACCGTCGCAGTAATATTCGGGATGCAATACGGATGGCCCGACAGCAACCGCCTTATAAATGGCGTGCCTTGGGCACACTAAAGTTCGCCGAGGGTTTACAATCGAAAGACCAGAGAACAGAGAACGATGAGGCATTCGAAGTCCATCTTGATCTTGGCAATCGCGCTGGTAGGGCTGGTCATCCTGCTGGCGCCAGTTCCTGCCTTGGCCCAAAGCTGTGCTCTCTGCTACACGCAAGCCGCATCCTCAGGCGCTCGCATGATTCAAGCCCTGAAAAGCGGCATCCTGATCCTCATCGCTCCCCCAACCTTCATGAGTCTCGGGCTCTATGTAGTCTGCTATCAAAGACGCAATAAAACGCGTAACGATGCCGATCAATCCGATAGCACTTGGCAGACGAAGGAATCGCCGAAAAATTTCCACCAAGATTGGTAAGCTCTCACTTCTTATAAACCACCCCACCCTTCATCACAAACGACACATTCTGCAGAACCCCAATGTCCTGCAGCGGATCGCCAGAAACGGCAATGACATCCGCCATGTATCCAGGCTCCAGCGCTCCGATCTGCCCATCCCAATCGAGCAATTTCGCCCCATTGATCAAGTCTGCCTGCAGCACCGCCAGCGGCGTCATCCCGAACTTCACCATTAACACAAGTTCTCGTGCCTGCGTCCCATGCGGAAATGGCCCTACGTCCGACCCTACCGCCATCGGAACCCCAGCCGCCAGCTGTTTGCGAAAATCCTGCACCTTCAGATCGAACATTTCGTGTTCCCGCGCAGCCCGCGCTGGCGTGTCGGCATGATCGGCAAAATAATCAAAAATAGTAAACGTAGGTACCGCAAAGATCTGCTTCTGTTTCATCAGCCGGATGGTCTCATCGCTGAGCTGGTTGGCATGGTCGATAGACTCAACTCCAGCCCGAGCAGCAAATAGCGTGCCCGGCTCGCCCGTCGCATGAACCGCCACGCGCTTGCCCGAGCGTGCTGCCTCCTCAACCGCGGCTCTCAGTTCGGCTTCCGTATATTGATAGATCGTAGAAAACTGGCCGTTGCGCACTCGATCTGGCCCAGTCTCATAAATCTTGATGAAGTCAGCGCCCTCCTTAAATTGCTGGCGTATCGCCGAAACCAATTCATCTTTATTGTTGGCGTAAGTCGCGTTGGAGAACACATGCTGCGCCGGATTGTATTGGATGGCATCTTCATGTCCGCCAAGGATGTCGATGGCGTTGCCGCTAATGCGCAGCCGCGGTCCCGGAGCCAGCCCGTCATTGATCGCATTGCGAACCGCAGTGTCGGCCGACCCGGCGCCCTCCGTTCCCATGTCACGTTCCGCCGTGAAGCCTGCCATCAGGTCCTCCCGCGCGGCGAACAGGGCCACGATCGTGCGCTGCGGCACAGATTCCTGCACCGTCTGTAAATCCTCCGCGCCGGGATGCAGGAATAAATGCACGTGCGCGTCGATCAATCCGGGCAACAGGGTCCGGTCTCCCAAGTCGATCATCTCAGCGCCCGCCGGATGTTTTACAGACGTGCCCACTTCCACGATTCGTTCGCCCTGCACCAATACCTCGCCCGGCGCCACCAGGCGTCCGCTCTTCACATCAAGCAGGCGAGTCCCGTGCAGCACAATCGGATGAACCGTTGGGGGATGGGATTGAGACTGTGCCGCGGCGATCCCCTGAAGAGAAAGAAGAGTTAACAAGAATGCTGAGAGTAATGATCTATGTCGGGTCATTTTGTCAGAAAGGGATGGTACCACCTTGAATCCCGCCATAGCCACCGCGAAGAATCCTGTGCCGCAAACTTTCAGGTGGGGACAGCCGCCCCAGCTGTCCAGTCGACCGCAGATCGACGGCCCTTCCGGTAGAGTCAGCAAACCGAGACGGTGCACAACTTCTCAAGCCGTGCTGCCACTCTCCAAACCCTTCAACTCCTCGGCCAGCGCCTTTGCCACCTTACTCCTGTGTTCAGCCGTCAACTTCTTTCCCGCGGACGTCAGATAAAACGCATCAATCGCCATTTGTCCCTCGGTATCGATCAAGGCAATTTCAATATTGCATTTCTGCTGCGAGAGGCACGAACTGATGCGATGCAATAATCGTGGCCGGTCCTGCGCAATTACCTGCAGCAAAGTTGTCGTCGAGGAACTTTCATCATCAAAATCGATTCGGGTCTCCACCACCACCTTAACCTTAGCGTGCTTCTCGCCGCGCTGACGATCGCGCAACATTTTGTCAAGGTCAGCCTTGCCCGCCAAAACCGCGCTAATACTTTCCTTGAACCTTTGCCATTCTGAAAGATTCAACTCCAGCGTGCGAAAGTGGTCGGTAAAATAAAGCGAATCCACTACGGTTCCGGCCTGGTTCGAAAACGCATTGGCCTTCACGATATTCATTCCCCAGGCGGCGAGCACGCCGGTCAAAGTTGCGAACAATGACTCCCGGTCCTTTGTAACCAGCGTCAACTCATACCAGTGCCGACCTCGCTTCAGATCCACCTGCACAGCATCGCGCCCAAACAGCTCAGCCATCGCCATATGCCGCATCACATCCTCGGCCGAGTGCACCAGCAAATATCTCTGCGGAAATCCTTCCACAAAATCCTTGAACTTCAAGCCCGTAACGGGAGCCAGGCTGCGCAGCCGTGCCAATTTCTCATCGGCGACATCGCCGTGGACTCGCTGGTCCGCGCTGCGGCTCAAATAATTTGCGGCCGCGATATAAAGCTGCCACACATTCTCTGCTTTCCACGGTGTCAGTGCTTCCGGATTCACTGCCTTAATGTCCGCATAAGTCAGCAGGCACAGCATCTTCAAACGTTCGGGCGTGCCCATCTTTTCCGCGAAGGCAGCCACCGTCTCCGGATTAAAAATATCTCGCCGCAATTGCGCCGACATTTCCAGATGGTTCCCGATCAGAAACAGCACCATGGCGCGTTCTTCCGCATCGACATCCAGCCGGTCCAGGCAGCGGCCGGCGATCTCTACGCTGGCCTCCACGTGATTGCTGCCCGGCACTCCCTTTCCTGTGTCGTGCAGTAGCAGCGTCAGGTAGAGCAATTCGGGATCTTCCAGTTCGCCCAGCAACTCGGCATATCGTTTATCCCACTCTGATTGCGATTGAGTCAGCCGGTGAAGACTCTCAATCGCCAGAATCGAATGTTCGTCCACGGTAAAGCGATGATAAAAATCCCGCACCACGAGCGAATCAATCGGTTTCCATTCCGGCAGCAGCAAAGTAAGCAGGCGCAGTGAATGCATCGCCCGCAGCGCCTCTGCGGCATGCGGCTGAAGCAGCGTTTCCTGCAGGTAGAGCCAGAGTTCCGCCCCGCGTGGTGGAGTTACCGCCAGCGCCGGAAGCGCCTGCTCGATGCGATGCTCAGTGGTTGCGCTCAACTTAAGGCCGTGATGCGCCATAAAATGAAACAACCGCAAAAGCATCTCGGGATCCTGCAACGACGAAGACTGCTGCAGAAAAATCAAGCCATCCACCACGGAAAAGTCAGGACTTGACGGGCGCGTCCGCCAGCCCTGAAATTGTCGGCGGAGAGACGACCACGCCTCCGGAATCTCCTCAAGCAACTGCATTACCGTGCGTTGCACGGAGCGGGCGTGCCCGAAGTAAATCCGCATCCAATCGGCACCCGTCAAGTCCGATGCATCCGCCGCCCCGATCTTCCGAGCCGCGGCTTCGTCCTGCGCCTCCCAGCTCAGGGCATTGTCGTCACGTCCGTGGCGGAAGTGCAAAAAACACCGAGCCGCCATCAGAAACTCCAGCGCCGCATCCAGCTGCTTCCGCACCGGCGCGCGCAACGAGCTCCCATTGGGCCATTCGCCCAGCTTGCCCATGGCCGAGATCAGCGCCAGCCAGCACGCCACGTTGTAATCGCGCAGCCCGCCGGGAGTCTCCTTCACATTCGGCTCGAGATGGAAGACTGTCTCGCCGAATTTTCCATGCCGCTCGCGCGTCACCTCGGCCAGCCCTTGCAGCAACGGTTTCGCTTCCCGCGTCACCACCCTGGGAATCAATTTGTCGTGAAGCCGAGCGAAGAGCTGGCGATCTCCCGCAAGATACCGGCAATCGAGAAGAGAAATCGTGAATTCAGTATTGTTGGGATCGAAGCGGTCGCATTCTGCCAGGGTCCGCGACGCCGGACTTAACTTCAACTTCAGGTCCCACAATTCCTGAGAGAATCGCCGAACCGCCTCTTTGTACGTCTCTTCGGCGCCCCGATCGGGATACAGAAAAAGCAGATCAATATCCGAGTGGGGGAACAGCCAGCCGCGCCCGAAGCCCCCAGTCGCTAGCAACGCGAATTCCCGCGGCCCCTGCTCGTCGGATGACACCAGATCCCGCCAAAGACGCTTGAGGATGTCTTCGATCAGCTGCGTTCGCTGAGCCACC
>Ga0307474_10002921_pt1 | contig 12310 bp, 11 predicted proteins | sample atmos_gasesECM1C_2_FD_203312 | JGI IMG/M metagenome (GOLD analysis project Ga0307474, IMG submission 203312) | Hardwood forest soil microbial communities from Morgan-Monroe State Forest, Indiana, United States - atmos_gasesECM1C_05 | ecosystem: Environmental > Terrestrial > Soil > Temperate... | reverse complement strand
GCCCTCTTCGGCCGGCTGGAAGATGACCAACGCATCGCCCGCGAAATTCCGGGTTTCGGCGAGATAGCGCGCCGCACCGAGCAGCATTGCGGTGTGGCCGTCGTGGCCACAGGCGTGCATCTTGCCGGGCGTCTTGGAGGCATAGGGCAGATTGGTCGCCTCCTCGATCGGCAGCGCGTCCATGTCGGCGCGCAGCCCAATTACCTTGATATTGCCATTGCCGGCGGGCTTCCTGCCCTTGATGACGCCGACTACGCCGGTCTTGCCAAGGCCGGTTGCAACCTCGTCACAGCCGAATTCGCGCAGACGATCGGCGACGAGCGCTGCGGTGCGATGGACGTCATAGAGCAATTCGGGATACTGATGGATGTCACGGCGCCAAGCCTGGATTTCGGGGTGCAAATCGGCGACGCGATTGACGATGGGCATGGGAGTCTCGGTTTTTATGGTTGGGACGAATATGTGCCTGTCTCTGTCTAGCATGCAAGCCGTGTTCGGCCCACCCCTCAAAGCCCCACCTGTACAGCAGCCCCGCCTCCAGCTATGGGCATGAAAAGGCATTGGACGTGAGGAGTTATGAAGCGGCTCGAGGGGGATTTCGACTATATCGTGGTCGGCGCCGGCACCAGTGGCTGCATCCTCGCCAACCGGCTGTCGCAGGATGCCAGAAAGCGGGTTTTGATCCTTGAAGCCGGTGGCAACGACAACTGGATATGGTTTCATATCCCGGTCGGCTACCTTTACGCGATCGGCAACCCCCGCTCCGACTGGATGTTTCGCACCGAGGCCGAGCCCGGGCTCAACGGCCGTTCGCTGGCCTATCCCAGAGGCAAGGTGATCGGCGGCTGCTCCGCCATCAATGCCATGATCTCGATGCGCGGACAGGCGGCCGATTACGACCATTGGCGGCAATTGGGGCTCTCAGGCTGGGGCCGCGACGATGTCTGGCCGCTGTTCAAGAAGCTCGAGGATCATTTCCTCGGCGAAAGCGAGCATCACGGGACAGGCGGCGGCTGGCGCGTCGAGGCGCCGCGGCTGTCCTGGGCAGTGCTCGATGCGGTGGGCGAGGCTGCCGTCGAGATGGGGATCAGGAAGATCCCGGACTTCAACACCGGGGACAATGAGGGCGTCAGCTATTTCCATGTCAACCAGAAGCGCGGCCGGCGCTGGTCGAGCGCCCGCGGCTTCCTAAAGCCTGCGCTGCATCGCGCAAACCTGCGGCTGGAGACGAATGTGCTTGTCGATCGCCTGGTGATCGAGAATGGCCGCGCGGTCGGCGTGCGCTTCAGTAAGGGCGGTGAGACGATCGAGGCGCGCGCCAAGGGCGAGGTGATCCTGAGTGCCGGCTCGATCGGATCGGTACAGGTGCTGCAGCGCTCCGGCATCGGCCCTGCCGACTGGCTGAATGAGCTCGGCATCGATGTCGTGCTCGACAAGCCCGGCGTCGGACGCAATCTGCAGGACCATCTGCAGCAGCGCGCGATCTACAAGGTGAGCGGCGTGCGCACGCTGAACGAGACCTACTGGTCGCTGCCGCGCCGCGCGCTGATGGGGCTCGATTACGCCGTCCGCCGCCGTGGGCCCTTGACCATGGCGCCCTCGCAGCTCGGCATCTTCACCCGTTCCGATGCGACGCGGGCGCGGGCCAACATCCAGTTCCATGTGCAGCCGCTATCGCTCGACAAGTTCGGCGATCCCCTACACCGCTTTCCCGCGATCACCGTGAGCGCCTGCAACCTGCAGCCGACCTCGCGCGGCACCGTGCGCATCCGCTCCACTGATCTGGTCAGTGCGCCCTCGATCACGCCGAATTATCTGTCGACCGACGACGACCGCCAGGTCGCGGCGGATGCCATCCGCACCACGCGGCGGCTGATGCGGCAAAAAGCCTTGGCTCGCTTCTCGCCGAGCGAGTTCCTGCCCGGCCCCTCGGTCGGCGACGACGAGGCGGCCCTTGCCAAGGCCGCCGGCGACATCGGCACCACAATCTTCCATCCCGTCGGCACTGCGAAAATGGGCACGGCGAGCGATCCCATGGCCGTGGTCGACGAGCGGCTGCGGTTTTTCGGCATCGGAGCGCTCCGCGTCGTCGATGCCTCGATCATGCCGACCATCACCTCAGGTAACACCAACACGCCGACCGCGATGATCGCCGAAAAAGGTGCCGCAATGATCCTGCAAGATGAGCGGTGAGGCGCGCCGAAGGAGACACATCAGATCACGCGTGCAACGACCGGAATCCTGCGCAACATAATTGTCATCGCCCAGCTCGCCGACAGCGTGCCGGCAAAAACGATGGCGAATTTGACGAAAGCCGGAAAAGCGGGGTCGTAAACCAGGTATTGCAGCCAGATCAGCGGCACGAAATGCAACAAATAGATGCCATAGGCCGAGGGCCGCATGGCATCGAGCAGGCGGAAGGGGACCCGCGCAAAGCACAGGAACGCCGCCGGAACCGTGAGCGTCATCGATGCGCAGAACAGTGCAAAGGACAACGCGTACGCCGTGTGCCACCACAGTGGCGGCGAGCGGAAGTCGGCGATCCAATTGTGATGGACGTAGACGAAAAAGAGGATAGCGCCATAGAAGATGAGCGCAAAGAGCGCCCACACCCACCAGCGACGCGCGATCTCGCCCTTTTCGGCAAGCAGCCCATTCCGCAGGCCAGTGGCGCCGACGGCAACGCCAGCGAAGAAATAGCCGGCATAGAGCAGGACGCGGCTCTCCTGGATCGGAAACGGATAGTGGCCCGGCATGAACCAGGTGGCGTCGCCGAACGCGATGCGCGGCGGCAGATAGATCAGGACCGAGAACAAGAGGAAGGCGGCAAAGGCAGCGATCGGGCGGTCGCTAAGCGCGGAAGCGCGCCGTGCGAATGTGGCGATCGCGTCAGGCGCCCCGCGCCAAACGAGGACGGCAGCGGCATTGAAGGCCAGAAGCACCCAAAGGAACCAGGCCGATCCGCTCGGCCATGGACCGACCATGACCATGTGCCGCCAGAACTCCGGAAAATCGAATACGGTCAGATAGTAGCGATAATAGGCGACGGGCATCACGACCAGGAGGGAGACCAGGAGGGGAATGCCGAGCCGAAAAGCTCGCATTTTAAGAAAATCCGCCGCTCCCCTGCGCGTCAGGCTGTCGTAAACGAACAGCCCGGAGATGAAGAACATGCAGGCCATGAAGTAGCTGTCGTTGAACAGCACGACGAGGTCGAAGCCCAGCCAGCGCATGCGGTCGCCGCCGATGCCGAAATAGGTGTAGTTGATCACGGAGTGATACAAAACGACCGAGAAGGTGATGAAGGTGCGCGCGCGATCGAGCGGAACGATACGTTCCGTAGGTGTAGCGCGATCGGCCGTTCCCTGCATCGGTCCTCACCCTGGCCGCAAGGCAACCTGTCAAAGACGCGGCGGCGGTTAGCGCCAAATAAACTTTCCGTGTGCAGCACCTGCAACCCGAACCGGCGCACGAGAGGTGCCCACAGATGGTCGCATCGGGCAAGAACGCCGCCGGCGGATGGTTGCCCCCGTAGTTTCCCTTACCGGGATCATCCGAATACCCCGCGGCCCCACTCCTTGTTACCTTTGCGGTGTGCTTCGCTTGTTTGCAGGAGGCGAAAGTGACCGAGATCTACTTCCATTGTTCGAACGCGCGAAAGAAGACGCTCATCGATGGATACCGCGTCGAGGTCGGCGATCTGGTCGAAGCGCACGACTACGCCGCCTGTGTGATGCGCGCGCTGATCATGGAGCCCGGCGTCGAGGATTGGCGCGGCTGGGTCATGCATGTCGCCGATGAAATGGGCGACGAGATTTTCACCCTGCCCTTCACCTCCATGCTGGGCAAGCCGCACTAAAGAGGCCGCCATGTTCCGCGCTGGGCCGTCACCCACCCCGCTTCGCCGTCGCCTGAGCCGGATCATGACAAAGTGGCAGCGACTCATCGAGACTGCCCGCGATCCCTACCGTCCCGAGCTCTATTACATGCGCGGTCCGGGGCCGAAATGGCATGCCAAGCACCGCCAGAGCATCGCGCACGAAGCGCTCTGAAGACCGGCGGCTCTCACGGAAACGTCATCACCCGGCCGACAGGCGCTGGCCTAGCCGGGAATAAACCCCGCCCTCTCCCGATCAGGGCTCTGCTTGCCCAATCACGGGTCCATGGAGAGAGCGCATGAGCGACGACCACAATCACAATGAGGAGGGCGGCGTCAGCCGTCGCAGGGTACTGGAGTGCATGACCTGGGCCGGCACCGGTGTGCTCTGGACCATCTCCGGCGGCGTGCCGCGCTCGCTCGGTCTCGTCGATGCCGCCCAAGCCGCAGCCGCGCCGTCTGGCCTGAGCTTCCTGCAGATCAGCGACAGCCATGTCGGCTTCGACAAGCCGGCCAATCCAAACGCGCTTGGCACGCTGGAAGAGGCGATTAACAAGATCAACGCGATGCCGATGAAGCCGTCCTTCATGATCCACACCGGCGACATCTCGCATCTGTCCAAGGCCACCGAGTTCGACGATGCCGACCGAATCATCTCGCAGGCGAAGCTCGACGTGCACTATGTGCCGGGCGAGCACGACTTCCTGGACGAAGAGGTGAAATTCTACAAGGAGCGCTATGGCAAGGGCACCAAGGGCGCCGGCTACTACTCCTTCGACGCCAATGGCGTGCACTTCGTCGGCCTCGTCAACGTGGTCGACCTCAAGGCCGGTGGCCTCGGCAATCTCGGCGCCGAGCAGCTCGACTGGCTGACCGACGACCTGAAGGGCAAGTCGAAATCCACGCCGATCGTCGTGTTCGCGCATATTCCGCTCTGGACGGTCTACCCGCAATGGGGCTGGGGCACCGAGGACGGCGCGCGGGCGCTGGAAATGATGAAAGGCTTCGGTTCGGTCACCGTGCTGAACGGGCATATCCACCAGGTGATGCAGAAGGTCGAGGGCAACGTCACCTTCCACACCGCGCGCTCGACCGCCTTCCCGCAGCCCGCGCCAGGGCAGGCCCCCTCGCCCGGGCCGATGAAGGTCGAGGATGCCAAGCTGCGCAGCATGCTCGGCATCGCCAGCGTGAACTTCAAGGTCGGCGATGAGCGTCTCGCGATCATCGACACGCCGCTGCAGGGCTGAAGGGAAATCGAGAGATGACATTCGTTTCACGCCGCGGCGTCGGCCGCCACCTCGCCGCTTGTCTGGGCCTTGCCGCAGCCGCCGTGCTGACGTTTGGAAACCTCCCGGCCCGTGCTCAGGAGATCAAGGTGACGATCGACAACTTCACCTTCACCCCCGCCGAGCTCGATCTCAAGGTCGGCGACACCGTCACCTGGACCAACCATGACGACATTCCGCACACCGTTGTGTCGGCCGGAAAGTTCAGGTCGAAAGCGCTCGACACCGACAACAGCTTCAGTTTCACCTTCACCGCTGCAGGCGACTACAAGTATTTTTGTTCCCTGCACCCGCACATGACGGGCATGATCAAGGTTGAGTAACGCTGCAAACCAAGGCATCACCATGCTGCCCGGCCGGTGGGTCGCCGCCGGCCGGGCAGTCGCATTCTCAGAAACCGCCGGGCAAAAGGCGATGCCGGTCACAAATCTCGACAACGACCCCGACAAAGCGCGGCGTTTTCGCGAGATGACGCTGCCTTATCTAGACGACGTCTATACGCTCGCGCGCTACCTGCTGCGCGATGCGTCGGACGCAGAGGACGCCGTGCAAGAATGCTATCTGCGCGCGCTGAAGCATTTCGACACCTATCGCGGGCCGGCCATCAAGCCGTGGCTGTTCGCGATCCTGCGCAATGTCTGCCGCGCCGAATACGCGCGCCGGGCGGCTGCACCCGCGAGCGCGATCGAGGACACCGTGGAAACGGCGGAGCAGACGCCGCTCTGGCACGAGACCCAGGAGACGCCGGAAGCGCAGATCCTGCGCGAACGCGACGCCAGCGCCATTCGCCGGCTGATCGACACGCTCTCCGAGCCGTTCCGCGAGACTTTCGTGCTGCGCGAAATCAACAATCTGTCCTACCGCGAAATTGCCGACGCGGTCGGGGCTCCGGTCGGTACCGTGATGTCCCGTCTCGCGCGGGCCCGCGCCATGCTGCGCTCGGCATGGATGGCGGAACAGGAGCCGACCAAATGACCTGCGACGAAGCCGAAATCCTCATCCACGCGCTAATCGACGGCGAACTCGACGCCGGACACGCGCACGAGGTCGAAGCCCATGTAGCGCAATGCCCACGTTGCGCGGCCTCGCTTGCCGCCTACCGCCAGATGAGCCAGGCCATCGCCAGCGCTGATCTGCGCTACAAGGCGCCGCAGGGCCTGCGTCTCCGCGTCGAGGCTGCGCTGCCGAAAGCAACAGTGACAGCCGCACCCAGCCGGCGCGCGGTGCTGCGCGGCTTTGCGCTCGGCTCAGGCGTATCCGCCATCGCCGCGACCGGGCTCTTCGCCATTGTGCTGCGCGACGACGACCAGGGACGCATCAATTCCGAGATCGTGTCCGCCCATCTGCGCTCGCTGCAGGCCGGTCATTTGACCGATGTGCTCTCCACCGACCAGCACACCGTGAAACCCTGGTTCAACGGCAGGCTCGACGTGGCCCCGCCCGTGATCGATCTCACCGCGCAGGGCTTCACCCTGATCGGCGGCCGCCTCGATTATGTCGATGCCCGTCCCATTGGCGCGGTGGTCTACAAGCGGCGCGCACATGTGATCAATCTGTTCGTGGCGCAGACGGCGAGCACCCAGCATCGCGAGCCCAGGACTGAAACGCTGCAAGGCTTCAACATTCGCACCTGGAGCGACCGCGGCCTGAATTTCTGGGCGATCAGCGACATCGGCGCCGACGAGCTCGCCGAGTTCAGCGAGAAGTTTGAAACCGCCGCGCGAACGAATAGGGAGGGGTGAGGTTCATAGTCTCGCAGCCCGGATGAGCGAAACGACATCCGGGAGCGAAGGTCCCGCATGTCGCTACGCTCATGCGGGCTACGATTGTCGGTTGGGGTCTAAGCCGACTTCCGCACGGCGTTGTCGACCAGCGTCTTGCCAAGCGACCAGATCGCGCCGGGAACCTTGTGGCTCGCAGCGATCACTTGGTCGAACGCCGTCTCGATCCAGTTGCAGTCCTCTTCGGTAATGTTGAGCGACGGCAACAGCTTGATCGTGTGGCTGCCATGGCCCGCGACCTGGGTGAGGATCTTGTGATCCTTGAATAGGGGCACGGTGATGAGCTGGCAGAACAGCCCCTTGCTCGCGGTCTCCAGCACGTTCCAGGATGCTTTCAGCCGCAGCGATTTCGGCGGGCCGAATTCGACGCCGATCATAAGACCCTTGCCGCGGACCTCTTTCAACAGCTCGTAGCCGGGCACGAGGCGGGTGAGCGCGAGCCTCAGTTCGGCGCCGCGCTTGGCCGCCTGCTCGATCAGCTTCTCACCCTCCAGGACTTCCAGCGTGGCGATGCCTGCCGCCATCGCGAGATCGTTCTTCGCAAAGGTCGAACCGTGCACGACCGCGCGATCCATCTGATTGAAGATCTTGTCGAAGATGTTCTTGCGCGTCAAAAGCGCGCCGACCGGAACATGACCGCCCGACAGGGCCTTGGACAACAGCACCATGTCGGGCTCGACATTCCAGTGCTCGACAGCGAGGAAGCGGCCCGTCCGGCCCATGCCGGTCTGGATTTCGTCGGCGATGAACAGCGTGCCGTATTTCTTGCAGAGCGCCGCCGCGCCCGGCAGGAATTCGTCGGTCGGCATGTTCACGCCCTTGCCCTGGATCGGCTCGACGATGAAGCCGCCGATCTCGCGGGAGGACAGCGCCTGCTCCAGCGCCGCCAGATCGTTGAACGGGATCGGCGTGCAACCCGGCAGAAGCGGCTCGAAACCTTTGCGGAAGTTCGGATCATCCGTCAGCGACAGCGCGCCATAGGACAGGCCGTGATAGGCGTGGCTGCAGTAGACGATGCCCGGGCGCCCGGTGGCACCGCGTGCGAACTTGATCGCCGCTTCCACGGTTTCAGCGCCGGAATTGGCGAAAAACACCTTGTCCAGATAGGGAACAAGCTTGAGCAGGCGCTCGGCCAGCACGCCGGCAAGCGTCGACACGTCGAATTGCACGAGATTCGGCAGGTCGCTGTCGAGCACGCTTTTCAGCACCGCGCGCAGGGTCGGATGATTGCGTCCGATCGCGAAGACGCCAAACCCGCTCAGGAGGTCGAGATAACGCGCCCCATCGCGGTCATAGAGATATTGCCCCTGGCCCTTCTGGAAACCAACGTCGTAGCCGATGGTCTTGAGCACGCGGACGAATTGCTCGTTGAGATGGCGCGCATGCATGGCGCTGCGTTGCGCCTGGCGCTCCACAAACATCTCGGAAACGTCTAGATTCGGACTTAGCATCAGCTACATACTTCGGTTGATGGCCATTTCGTCAACTGAAAACGGTCAATGCGGCGTTTTGCCCTCATTCGCACCCTCAAAGCAAGCACAGGTTTAAGCCATGTTGCACCGCCCAAGAAAGGCCATTTGCATGCTCCTTCGCACGACCAGTATTCTTGCGGGAATGGTGCTTTTGAGTGGCGCCACGCCAGCTTTTGCCCTCGATCCGACAGGCGACTGGCGGGTGGCTGATGGTGTCGCAAATATCAGAGTTGCACAATGCAATGGCAGCATGTGGGGCGTCGTAGCTTGGGAAAAAGAGGCTGGCGGACGCGATACTAAAAACCCGGATGCATCAAAACGAAACAGGCCGACTTTGGGTATGCCGATTCTTCTGGATATGAAGCGGAAGCCAGGCACCGAGCAGTGGGAAGGCCAAGTCTATAATGCCAAGGACGGCCAGACCTATAGTTCCACAATTACGCCGACCGACGCCAACCATCTTGAAATCCAGGGCTGCGTGCTGGGCTTTCTCTGCGGCGGCGAGACCTGGACCCGGGTCGCCCCGCCGATCCCCTCGAGTCCGGTGAACAGCATGGCCAAGGAAGGTGCGGCCAAGGGCGGCGCGCCCAACGGCCCCGCCCCTTCGCCGAAAACGACAGGCCCCGTCAACACGGGCGCGACCGCACCGGCGCCCGCCAGCCAAAAGCACGCGGCCCTCCACCAGAGCGATCCGGTCGGCGATATCTGCCTACTCCCGGATATCGCGCGGTTTGCCCATTAGCGCCGGCTGAAACAGCAAGACCGCGGCAAGCGTTGTCACCAGCGATAGCGCCAGCAGCTTGCCCATGCTGGACGTGCCGGGATGGCTCGACAGCCAGAGGCTGCCGAAGGCAGTTGCTGTTGTCATCGCGCTGAAAAAAATCGCCCGCGTCAGGCTGGTCTGGAGCAAATTTGTCCTGCCCGAGCGCCACGCCGTGACATAGTAAATCTTGAAGGCGACGCCCACACCAAGCAAGAGCGGCAGCGCGACGATATTGGCGAAATTGAGCGGTAGCCCAATCAGCACGCAGATTTCGAGCGTAACTGCGCCCGCCACCAAAAGCGGCACCAGGGTCAGCGCCACGTCGGTGAGGCGACGTAGCGTGATCCATAGCAACAGCCCAATCACCACCAGTGCATAGATGCCGGCGTGAATGAAGGCGCTGACGACCGTGTCGCCCGATTTCAGGATCGAGACCGGCCCACCAATCGCGGTCGGCTCCGCGGCGAGCACAGCGCTGGCGAATTTGCGCAGATTGTCGTTGTCGTTGGGATCACCGCGCGGCAGCGCCTCGACCCGCATCAACCCATCCTTGCTCTTCCAGGCCGAAACCAGCTCCGGCGGCAGCGTGTTGAGGCTGAGCGGCTGCGCCTGCAGGGCGCTCCTGAGCTGGTTGAACACGATGTTCATGGGCGTGACGAACACCACCTGGGTCTTGTCCCGCGTCGCCTCGTCGGATGCCGCCAGCTTCTCCAGCGCGTCGGCAAGCCTGCGGGAGGCGACGGCGCCCGGTCCCTTCGCATCGCCGGCGGTTCGGCGCAAGGCGTCGACAGAGCTCTTCAGCGAATCGATATTTTCCTGATCGGAGGGCGCGGGATCGACAGAGTCCGGGTTTAGTGCAGGCCCCAGCGTCTTCGCCGCCTGTGCGATCAGCTTCAGCTTAGCTGCCTGGTCCTCGGGCACGAAACTATTTAGCGACATCACACGCAGGACTTCCGGCAGCTTCTCAAGCCTAGCCTCGATCTTCTCGGCGTCGGCCTCCGAGCGGGTCAGCACGTCGATGGCGCTCGCGCCGGTGTTCGGATCCTTGCGCAGGTCGAGATAAGTCGCAATCGATTCGGCTTTGGGATTGCGCAAATGCATCGGGTTGAAGTCGAAGCGCATGAAGTAGAGCAACGGCAGGCCCGCGAGCGCGACCGCCAGCGTACCGCCGACGATCAGGACGCGGTGGTCCTCCAGGAAGCGATCGACGGGCGCGAGAAAGGCATAGCCCACCGGCTCCTTCTCGCCGGGCGGATTGAGCAGTTTCAACAGCGCCGGCAGCACGGTGATGCTGGAGAAGAACGCAATCAGCATGCCGACTCCGGCGATCTCGCCGAGCTCGGAAATGCCCTTGTAGTCGGTCGGCAGGAAGCAGAGGAAGCCGGCGGCGGTCGCCATCGCCGCCAGCGACAGTGGCACGGCCGCGCGCCGCGCCCCCTCCTCCAGCGCCTCCCGCAGATTGTCGTTCTTGTAGCGCTCCGAGCGGTAGCGCACGCTGAACTGGATACCGAAGTCGACGCCAAGACCCACGAATAAGACCGCAAAGGCGATGGAGAGAAGATTCAGCGAGCCAACCATCGCAAGCCCAACGGCGGTCGTGATCGACAGGCCGACGACGAGGTTGACGAACACCGCAAAGATGATCTTGGCCGAGTGCAGCGCGAGCCAAAGGATGAACAGCACGACGATCACGGTGCCGATCCCGTTGACGATCGCACCATCCTGCACGGTCGAATATTCCTCGTTCGCGATCGGAACGGGCCCGGTCAGCCGCACCCGTGCCTGAAATTTACCGGGGAAATCGAGTGCGGCGGCGGCGTTGCGAATCGCGTCCGTTGCGTCCCTGCCGGGCTCGAGCGCGTTGTAGTCGAGGATCGGCTTGAACTCGATGAAGGCGCGCTTGTCGGAATCGGTGAGCGGCTGGTCGCTGATGAGCTCGCGCCAGGAGAAATTCGCCCTGCCCTTGTTGAGGACATCCTCGACCGTCTGCGCAATCATGTTGAAGGGCGGCGCGGTGTTGTCGAGCTTGACCTCGCCGCGCTTGACGCCGGCGAGCCCGGTCTCCAGCGCACCCGTCAGGCCGCGGATCGAGGGGTCGCCTGCCATGATCTCGACCAGGGGGGCTGCGGCCTCGAATTGAGCGGTGGTCTTGCCGACCTCCTCGGTCGACAGGAACAACAACCCCTGTTTGTCGAAGAACTCGCCCCAACCGAGCGCCTGCATTGACTGGAAATGCGTGGTGTCGCTCTTCAGCTTCTCAAGGAGCGCGGCTGCCGCCGACGAAGTGAGCTCGGGCGTCGGGGCTTCCACCACCGCCAGGATCGTGCTGTCGCGGTCGAAGGCGCGGTCGAACTCCTGGTCGCGCTGGCGCCAGTCCAGCTTTTCGGAAATCAGCGTGTTGATATCGGTGTTAATGGAAAAATGCCGTGCCGTGTAGAAGCCGGCGAGCACCGCCAGAATTAGCCCGACAAGCAGGGTCAGAACGGAGAATCGAGTACAGGCCCTGACGATCGAGACAACAATACTTGTCAGCACTTCTTTGCTTTCCAATGTTCAAGAGTCTGCCGGAAATCGGTCTGCGGATAGCCAGAAAACGGTTAGCCCGAAACGTCCGCCGCCTAGCCGAGTTCCGTATGCCGGCTTAAGCTCGTCTTTGAAGCGCTTTCCTCTGCAGGCTTGGGATGCGAGGCCACTGGACCGCAGGGGCCGGCGGTCGCGCTGATATAGCGGCGTTGATCGGCGGTAAAGTGACGAACAAGTAAGGTTTTTAACCTTTCATCTTCAGTATCTTAGATTTGATTACCAAAATACCTCACCGTGGGGCGCCTTTTCAATCAGTTCCGTGCTATATCGCCAGGGTAAGACCGCGAGCTTGAATCCCGAGGCCAAGTGGAACCACGAGCCAGGTTCCGTATCCCGCTTTGGCGCAAAGCGTCCAGGATTTGAAGGCCTTAACGCTGCCCGACGCCACCCCGGTCGCCTCTATCACCCAGAAAACGTTGTCCGTAGACGACACCAAGGAGATAATCGTCGTCCTTGAGGCCAAATCTACAAATATTCAAGGCCCGGACGTCCGGGATATCTGCTATGCGACACAGAACCGCTAATCTGCGGTAAGGAACCTGAGCAAG
>Ga0307474_10002920_pt1 | contig 12310 bp, 12 predicted proteins | sample atmos_gasesECM1C_2_FD_203312 | JGI IMG/M metagenome (GOLD analysis project Ga0307474, IMG submission 203312) | Hardwood forest soil microbial communities from Morgan-Monroe State Forest, Indiana, United States - atmos_gasesECM1C_05 | ecosystem: Environmental > Terrestrial > Soil > Temperate... | reverse complement strand
TCCTTTAGCGTCCGCAGAATACGACGGCGCGTGGGATCAGCGATCGCTTGCAGCATTCGGTCGAGAGAAGGCAGGGAATTAGTCATGGGTCAGAGAGTCAGGCGTCAAAAACGGACATGTTTCGCAAATTGACCGTTGTCAATATACAGCACCAAGAGACGAAAATCATCCGACGCGCTGCCGCGGGGCTCGCAGCCACTCGATGCGGCTGAACTCAAGATATCGCACATCGCTTTCCGGCAGAGAACAATTGGATTGGTCAAGCTGACCGGCCAGCGTGCCTCCGCGAATCCAGTAGCCGGTGGCATCCTGTTTAAGAATCGTCGCATCCAGTGCGTCCATGCCGTGCAACTTGAAAATAACGCGCCGGTTCAACAGCCGGTCAGGCTTCATAGAGGGACTTCATTTCTTAAGGATTGGATTATATCCGTCGCTGATCAGACGGGAGCGCATGGTTTCGGCTTCTTTGATATCGCCGAAGGGGCCGAGTTGCACGCGAAACAACTTGTCGGTACTGGATGTGCTCGCCACGAAGGCGGGATACAGCTTTGTTTTAAGAGCGTCGACCAAAGCGTTGGCATCGTCTTGCTTACTCACCGCAGCAATCTGTACGAAGTAACCGGTGGCGGGGATGGGAGCCATAGGATCGGGCGGATTGGAAGTCGGAGCCGATTCACCCGACGAAGATGAGCCGGCGGAAGATGCAGCGGCCTGTTGATGGCTGGCGTCTGTGGTCGCCGCAACGGCGGCTGCCGAGGTCAGTTGCGGATTCGCATTCTGCTGCTCCACGGCTTTATAAAACGTCATTGGCGTTGACGCTGCTGCACTCGAGCCGCCGGGTTTGACTCCGTGGGCTGCTCGCAGTGGGGCCAGAGTCGTTGCTGCGCCGAGCCCGGAGTCGGATTTCCGTCCCAGCGTATAACCGAGCGCAAAAAAAACCGCGCAGATGCCTACCAGACCAAAAAACAGCCCAAGTAGTTTCGCGGTGCCTAAAGTGATTTCAGTGTCCTGAGAAGAAGCCATAGACATTCCTTAAAGAGTAGTGTGAGGGTGAACCTATGCGGACCTCGCGACGGGCTCAGGCTCATTGTCAGCTCTGCCCAACACCTTTTGAAGGCCGGAGAAGAAATCCACCGGCACAGGAAAAATGACAGTCGTATTCTTCTCGACGCCTATTTCCGTCAAAGTCTGCAGGTAGCGCAGTTGAACGCTGACCGGTTCCGTCGCCAGCAGATGGGCTGCGTCCACCAGTCGCTGTGCCGCCGAAAACTCGCCCTCGGCGTGAATAATCTTGGATCGTTTCTCGCGCTCCGCCTCGGCCTGCTTGGCCATTGCCCGTAGCATGGATTCCGGCATATCGACTTGCTTCACCTCAACGTTCGTCACTTTCACTCCCCAGGGTGAAGTGTGCATGTCAAGAATGCTTTGCAGACGGAGGTTGATTTTTTCGCGGTGGGCAAGGAGTTCGTCGAGTTCCTGCTCGCCAAGCACGGAGCGTAATGTGGTCTGCGCAAACTGCGAAGTCTGGTAAACGTAGTTGGAAACCTCATTCACGGCCTTGTTAGGATCGATTACTCGCAGAAAAATGACAGCGTTCACTTTCAGGGTAACGTTGTCACGCGTAATGATGTCTTGCGGCGGAACCTCGAGAGCTTCCTGACGAAGCGAGACTCGCACCATGCGGTCGATGGGGCTGAAAACCAAGGCTATCCCCGGGCCCTTCGCAGTCGTCAAGAGTCGTCCCAGCCTGAAGATTACTCCACGCTCGTACTCGGCCAGAATCTTGATTGAGCTTATTACATAGAGGACTACGATGACCACAACAACTGCTGTGAAGCCAAAAGAGATCTCCATAGTAACTGCCTCGGGAACATGCTAGTGCTGCTGAGGCGGATTGTAACGCACCGAACGCTTATGAAGCCGGAATTTGATCCGAAATAGTTGTTTGCGCTGGTGCGCGCTTGGATCAGCGAACAGCCGTTGCGGGCGCCAGTCGGGTTAGAGCCAGCGGCTCGACTTGAAGAAGCAATCCGTCCACCTCCCGTACCACTACCGATTCGCCGACAGCCACATCGGGAACGGATATGGCATCCCACAATTCACCGTGGACGAAAATCTTGCCGCGCGGGCCGAGAGCGGTTTGCGCAATGCCCGTTTCACCGATTAATCCCTGCGCTCCGGAAACCAGCTTATTCCGTCGAGCTCTAACCGCAATAGCCATCAGAAACGCAGTAATCAATCCCAGCGGAATACTCACAGCCAGGGCCGTCAGCAGGTGGACGCGCATTTCCGGAATGGGCGAGTCGACCAGTAACAGCCCTCCCAGAGTAAGCAGCGTGATGCCGCCGATCGTGAGAACGCCGTGGCTCGCAAACTTGGCCTCAGCGGCAAACAGAGCGAAAGCCCCCAGGATCAGAATCAGTGCGGCAAAGCGCGTCGGTAACAAATTCAAAGCGAAGGCTGCGATCAAAATGAAGACGACGCCTACGGTGCCCGGAATCACGGCGCCGGGATGATTGAATTCCGCATAGAGCGCGAGCGCACCGATGGCGAGCAGAATAAACGAAATGTTCGGATCCATCAGATAGCCAAGGATGCGTTCCTTTAATGTCATGCCGAAGGGTGCGATCGTATGGCCGGAAAGCTTCAGCGTTACTTCCTGCCCGGTGAAGCGCTTAAAAGTCTTGTTCTCCATCTGGCGAAAAAGATCGTTTTCGCTGGAAGCAATGTAATCGATCAGGTGCTGCGAAAGCGCTTCCTGCTCGGTGAACGACTTGGACTCGAGCACGGCACTTTCAGCGACCTCGACATTGCGCCCGCGTTTAGAGGTGACCGAGCGCATCAAAGCCGCAGTATCGTTCTCGATTTTGCGTTTCATCTCGTCGTCAACCTTCGGCGCGAACGGGCCAATCAAGACGGGATGCGCTGCCCCAGCGTTGGTCCCCGGAGCCATGGCGGCGACGTCGGCGGCTTCGAGGAGGAAGATTCCCGCAGAACCGGCGCGGCTGCCGCTAGGTCCGACGTAAACGATAACCGGAACCTTGGACGAAGTTATCTTTTCGATGATCCGGCGTGCGGAGTCGACCAGCCCGCCCGGAGTATTGATCTCGATCAATACAGCTTGGTCGTTGCGTCGCGCCGCCTCGTCGATAGCGCGGGAGATATATTCCTGCGTGATGGGCTGAATCGTGTCGTCGACAACAATTTTTAGAATTTCCGCGGATGCTCCCGAAGCAAGAAATAATACCGCCGCGAAGCCGAGAAGAATCTGCGAAATCGAAATGATTTTCATCGGAGCCGCCCGAAAGCAATATTCTTACTCCTATTTGTTGGTCTCCGCAGGAATTTTTCGTTCTTCCCCGACTAACTGGCGATTCTTGGACCCCGGCCCGGTCCATCCAGGAAGACTCGTCCCCCCAGTGATTAGCCGTGCGCCGCGCTCGTATGTGAAATACGACCATGCCCACTGAATCAGGACGAGCATACGATTCTGGAATCCGATCAGGAATAAGATGTGGATAAACAGCCACGCAAGCCACGCCAGGAATCCAGAAATATGAACCTTGCCAAACTGCGCGATCGCCGCGGCGCGGCCAATAGTAGCCAGGCTCCCTTTGTCCCGGTAATGAAAGGGTTTTCGCTGCCCGGAATGATCCGGTGAAAGGTCGGCAATTACTTGACGAATAAGCTTTGCGACAAATCGCCCTTCCAAAATCGCCACCGGCGCAACCCCGGGTAACAAGTTGCCGGACTGATCCCTGAGCGCGGCGAGATCGCCGATGACGAAAACCTCCGGATGACCTGGAATACTCAAGTCGGGTTGGACAAGGACGCGTCCCGCGCGATCCACCGGCGCGGCCAGTTTCTTGCCCAGAGGAGAAGCCGCCACTCCAGCTGCCCACAAAATGACCGCGGCTTTCATGCTTGCGTTGCCCATGGAAATCGTGCCGGGCTCAATCTTGGTGACCATGGCGTTGGTGAGCACATCCACGCCGAGATGCTGCAGTTGTTCCAGCGCGCTGCGCGAAAGATCCTCTGGATAAGATGGCAGGACGCGCGGGCCGCCTTCGATGAGATGTATGTGTGTAAGCCGGGGATCGATCGAGCGGAAATCATTGGCGAGAGCGTGACGGCGAATCTCGGCTAAAGTTCCGGCAAGTTCCACCCCCGTCGGGCCGGCTCCAACCACAACAAAATTAAGCGGATCGGTCACTTCTCCCGCGGATGCCTGCCGCTCAGCCAATTCGAAGGCCAGCAGAACTCGACGCCGGATTTCGAGCGCATCCTCAATTGTTTTAAGTCCGGGCGCAAGACTCTCCCACTCGTCGTGACCGAAATAGGCGTGGCTGGCGCCGGCGGCCACAATGAGAGAATCATAAGCAACGTCCTGATCGGCTATATGCACCACCCGCCGTTCGAGATCGAATCCCGTAACTTCGGCCATTAGCACTTGGATATTCTTGTATCGATGAAGAATCGATCGGATGGGCTCTGCAATTTCCCCCGGCGAGAGACCCGCGGTGGCCACCTGATAAAGCAGTGGCTGGAAGGTGTGATAATTCTTCTGGTCAATGACGGTGATATTCACGTCGGCGCCGGCCAGCGCCGTGGCTGCATTCAGGCCACCGAACCCCGCTCCCACGATGACCACTCGATGTGTAGCCTTGCCGTTCATAGCATCACTCTATAAGATTCAGCGCGATGACAATGGGCTCCAGAAGTTCTGAAAAGGCAAATCCTCCCCCTGCTGGCCGATGGCTTATTCCATCGATAGGGGACTTGATTTTAGTCGCCTTGCTCGGGCTGCTCGGGTTCACAAATCTGTCCGTGCGATTGCTGGGCGACGCGGGAATTGGTTGGCATATACGCACCGGGCAACTGATCCTCGCTACCCACTCGATTCCCCGGGTTGATCCATTTTCTTCGACGATGGCCGGCCATCCATGGTTTGCCTGGGAGTGGCTCTACGATGTCTTCGTGGGGTGGTTGGATAGTGTGGCCGGGCTGAACGGAGTCGTCTTTCTCACCGCTGCGATCATCGCCCTGACATTTTCGGGGAGCTTTTGTTTGCTTCTCCGGCGCGGCGCAAACTTTCTCGTGGCTCTTGGCTTGGTGCTCCTGGCCGCATCGGCAGCCATGATCCACTTCCTCGCGCGCCCTCATGTTGTGAGCTGGTTGTTCGCTGTGCTGTGGTTTTGGATTCTAGAATCCTCCCAGAAGAAGCGACCCGGCTCGTTCGCCGAAGCGGGCCAGGGCTGGCTTTTGTGGCTCATTCCGCTCCTGACGCTCGTCTGGGTAAATGCTCATGGAGGATTTCTGCTGGGCTTCGCCCTTCTTGGGATTTACTGGCTCGGCGCTGTCTGGGATTATTTCCGGCTGAAGCAGGATCGCTTAGAAGATGTGGTGGAAAAGATAAGAGCAGGGAAGCGGGCGCGAAAGCTTGCGCTGATTGGCATATTAAGCGCCCTGGCCACACTGGTGAATCCCTACGGCTGGAGATTGCACCTCCATATTTATGGCTATCTTTCCAATCGTTTCCTGATGGATCATATCGACGAGTTTCAATCTCCTAATTTTCATGGTACTGCCCAGAAGTGTTTTGCATTGCTGCTACTGCTCACTTTAATCGTGTTGGCGACCGAGCAGCGCGGGAGGAGCCACTTCACCACAAGCGAACTATTGCTAACGCTCTTTGCGGTCTATTCGGGCCTCTATGCTTCGCGGAATATCCCGGTGTCGGCGCTGCTGTTGATTCTGGTGATTGGCCCGCGACTGTCCAATGCACTTGAACCGTTGCAAGCATCGTGGGCGGGGTGGCGGGTCGCATCGAGATCGCAAGCTCCGACATCCCCGGATTTCTTTCACAGAATGCAGGTCATCGAGTCAAGCCTTCACGGCCACCTCTGGCCCGTCGCGGCAATTGTGCTTACCTGCTGGATTACCTTTCATGGTGGCAAACTGGGTGTCACCCAAGTGATGGACGCACACTTTGACTCCAAGCGCTTCCCCGAAGACGCCATAACGTATCTGGAAAGCCAGAACGCCGAGGGGCCGGTGTTCGCTCCCGATAACTGGGGCGGTTATTTGATCTATCGTGTTTATCCACAAATAAAAGTGGCAGTCGATGACCGCCATGATTTCTACGGTGAACAATTTCTCAAGTCCTATTTGAAGTTGGTGCACGTCGAACCGGGGTGGAAAAACTTTCTCCAACAGTATCCCGTTCGCTATGTGGTTAGTCCCAAGGGCTCCGCCTTAGCGAGCCTCCTGGCCGAAAGCGCAATCTGGCAGCCGGTCTATAGCGACCAGGTCGCGGTCATCTTCGTTCTCGCCAAACCCACTGCTCGATAGCGGCCACACGAATGACTCCCCGGGCGTGAACCTCTTTGCTCTCGCGCCTGATAGACTTTCCTCGTGTCCCGCCCTACTCATCTGGAATGCACCCGTTGCAGCCAGCATTTTCCGGCCGATCGTCCCCAAACCGTTTGTCCCAAGGATGGCGGAATTTTATATGCCCGCTACGACCTTGCCACTATCAAGAAGACTTTCTCCCGTTCCTCGCTGTTGCCCCTTGCTCCCACGATGTGGCGATACGACGCCGTCCTTCCCGAAGCGTCCCCCGTCACTCTCGGCGAAGGTTTCACTCCCATGCTGCGCAGCCGCGAATACCCCGGGGTCTTCATCAAGGACGAAGGCCTGAATCCCACCGGGTCTTTCAAAGCTCGCGGCCTCTCCGCCGCGGTCACGATGGCCCGCCATTTCGGCCTCAGGAAGCTCGCCATTCCTTCCGCCGGAAATGCCGCTGGAGCCCTTGCTGCCTACGCCGCCGCAGCCGGTATCGAAGCCCACATCTTCATGCCCAAAGATGTTCCCCTGGCCAACCGCGTCGAGTGCGATTACTACGGAGCCCGTGTCACTCTGGTCGATGGTCTCATCTCCGACTGTGCCCGCAAGGTCGCCGAACTCAAAGAAAAACCAACCTGGGCGGCGGAGGGATGGTTCGACGTTTCCACTACTAAAGAGCCCTACCGCGTTGAAGGTAAGAAAACCATGGGCTACGAGATCGCCGAACAGCTCGGTTGGAAACTCCCGCAGGGCGTCATCTATCCCACCGGCGGCGGCGTTGGTCTCCTGGGTATGTGGAAAGCCTTCGAAGAAATGGGAGAACTCGGCTTCATTGGCTCCGAGCGTCCGAACATGATCAGCGTCCAAGCTTCCGGATGCGCCCCCATCGTCAAAGCATGGGATGAAGGCCGCGCCTCCGTGGAAATGTGGCTCAATGCGTCGACGGTCGCCGCAGGCCTCCGCGTTCCAAAACCTTATGGCGATTACCTGATCCTGGACATTCTGAAAAAAAGCGGAGGCCTCGCGCTGGCCGCCACCGACACAGAAATTTTCGCCGCTACTCGTCACTGGGCAAAAGTGGAAGGCATCTTCGCCGCCCCTGAAGGGGCGGCGTCCCTGGTCGCTTATCAGAAGCTGCTAGCCAGCGGTTTCTTCACGCCAGACGATACGGTCGTCCTCTTCAACACCGGTTCGGGATTGAAATACCTCGATGTGCTGGGCACTTCGAGTTTGGCGCCCTCGCCAGCGTCCCGCGCCATCGCCGGAGTCATCGGGCCATACTAGGGAAACAATGACGTGAGCTAGTTGCGCGTCTTCAAGAGTTTCAGTGTTCGGGGCGCGACAGGCTGATCACCCGTTTAGGGCGGGTAACCAAGATTGCCAATCGACAAGCGGGCGCGTCAGAGCGAAAACAGAGGGCATGAGGAAAGCTGGGATGGTGCTTTGCCTGCTTCTGGCAGGTTGCGCGGCGAAGAAGCAGCCGGTTGCGGCCACTCCGCCGCCCCCCATTCGGAGCCAACTCCCGCCGTCCACCGCCGAACTCATCGAACACTGTGTGGTGGTCAAACAGGAGAATGCCAACACGGTGACCTGCAGTTGTCTGCCTGCGACTACCGTGATTGATTCAAAAACCGGGCACACCAGGCTGGTTTGCAAGACAATGAAAGAAGAAAAATGAGATCGAAGTAGACGGGAAATCCTTCATCAAGAAAGAACCCTGTTCTTGAAATCCTGCTCCGCCTGCGCCACATTCTCCGGACGGCCAAGATCACGCCAGTAATACTTGTCGGCGCGAAATGCGAGGATTTTCTCTCCCTGGGCTGCAAGTCTCAAGTAGGAGTCGATGATCGAGAACGCGCCTTCTTCGGTCAACATCGCAAAAATGCGAGGCGAAATAATATGGATGCCCGAAAACCCCAACGCTTCCACTGGCTTCGCGGGACAGACGAGTTTAGATGCTTGATCACCGCCGGTACGCCGGCCACAAAGAGAATGCTGCTCGTCAAAAAGAAGGTAGCGCGAAGTCTCCCGCTCTTGCACAGCCAGCGTGGCCAGTGCTCCGCGCTCGATATGAGATTGCCGCATGCGCTCCAGATCAATCGTGCTGAGCACGTCGACATTATGTAGAACGAACGGCTCGTCCAAACCGCTGGAATCCTCGAGAAAGAACCAGGCTGCTTTTTTTAACCCGCCGCCCGTATCGAGTAGGTCTTCCTCGCGGGAAACTTCAATAGGTATTCCGAAGTCATGGTTCGCCTTCAGATAGTCGACGACCACGTCCGCGAAATGATGCACATTAACAATCACTTCGCCAACTCCAAAAGCGCGCAGGCGGGTAAGCGTGATCTCAAGCAGGCTTCGGCCACCGATTTCCACCAGCGCTTTCGGACGATCACTGGTGAGGGGGCGCAAGCGCGTGCCCAGGCCCGCAGCCAGAATCATCGCTTTCATTGCGCTGGCTTCTCCAATTCACGATGCCGCAACACGACTGCCACTCCGTCTCGCCCGCGCAACCGCTTCGCCGCCTGCTCCGCCAGATATACCGAACGATGCTGCCCGCCAGTGCAACCGAAGGACACCATCAGGCTCTTAAATCCCCGCTTCTGATAATTGTTCACGCTGGCGTCGACCAGTGACATCACGCTGGCTAAATACTGATGTACGCTCTCCTGCTGATTTAGATACTCAATCACCGGCGCGTCTCTGCCGGTCAGAGACTTGAATCGCTCTTCCCGCCCCGGATTCGGCAAGCTCCGGCCATCGAAGACAAATCCGCCGCCATGTCCACTCTCGTCTTTGGGCATACCGCGATGAAATGAAAAGCTCAAGATCCGTACGATCAGGTTATCGCCTTCGGAAGCCAGACCCTGCAGCTTCTCCGAAGCCAGCATGCTGTTGAACGCTTCCGTCAGCGTCGGCAGCGCGATGGGCAGCGTCACATTGTGGAGCAGCCAGCGCAGATTCTTCAGTGCGTAGGGCACACTCTGCAGAAAATGCGATTTGCGCTCGTAAAAACCGCGAAAGCCGTAGGCTCCCAAGGCCTGCAGAATGCGCACGTAAACGTAGGTGTAGAAGTAATGTAAAAAAGCTTCGCGCCCGATCGTGATGAAATCGCCGAGTCTCTCGATGTAAAGATCGACCAATTGTTGCCGCAACTCCGGCGGCAAATCGGCCTTGGCATCGTACAGAAGGGAAGCAATGTCATACTGCAGCGCCCCTTTGCGTCCGCCCTGATAATCGAGAAAAAACGGCTGCCCATCGCGCAGCATGATGTTGCGGGACTGGAAATCCCGGTACATGAAATAGTCGCGATCCGCGCTCAACAAGAAAGTCGTCAAACTGTCAAAATCGTCCTCCAGGGCCTGCTCATTGAATGGAATTCCCGCCAGGCGCAGAAAGTAATATTTAAAATAGTTGAGGTCCCATGCGATGGACTGCCGGTCAAAGCTCCCTCGGGGATAGCAAACGCTGTAGTCCAGATCGCGTCCGGCTTCAATCTGAAAGCGCGGCAATACCGCTACCACCTTGCGATACGCTTCCACCGCTGCCGGTGCAATCTTTTCCCCAGAGCGATTTTCCGACAGAAAGTCAAACAGGCTCGTATCCCCAAAGTCCTCTTCCAGATATGCGCCCTGACTTAAATCCTCCGCATAAATCTCCGGCACTGGCAGGCCGTGCTTGCGAAAATGCCTGGAAAATTCCAGGAACGCCGCGTTCTCCTCGCGCACGCCGTACAGTATGCCGATCGTGCTAACCGCATCGCTGGCGAGCCGGACGATCTTCCGGCCTGACCCGCCCAACTCGCCTTGCAGCGGGTGAATCAGCGCAGGTGAAGAGTGAAACCGCTGCTCAAAGAGCTTCTTGAGAACGTCCATAGTTTATTGGCAAACTTCGGGAGCAATCACCAAAGATACCATCGAAGCCGCACTCCCGCGGACCTGCGAAGCAGTTCACGTGAGCAACCCGATAAGGGCTTGCCAGTCCCAGTCTGCCGCCCCACACGGGATTGATCCGCCGGAGATTTGTCTGATTCTTGAATGATGCCAGGGAGCGAAGGGTTGGCAGCAGACGCGCTGTCGTAGGTTACACCGGCCTGATAGACGTGCTGAACTTAGGATGTAGAGCTGAAAATTATTTCTCTCTCGCTACCACAAACTCCGGCGCCCACAGCAGCGCTCGCTTGATCTCGGAATCGGGGAAAGTGCAGATCGCCTTCTGTGCAGACTCTGCATACCGCGAGGCGCGCGCGGTTGCAGCCTCCAGCGATCCGTAGCGCTGCAAAATTTCCATGATGTGCGCATGCGTCACACCGTTGAAAGCGCGATCGCGCAGAATGGTTTCGATTTTGGCCCGCTCTTCCGGTGTGCAGCGCTCCAGCGAGTGAATCACCGCCATCGTGACCTTACCCTCGCGCAGATCGCTGGCCACCGGCTTACCCAAAACATCTTCGGACGCGGTCAGATCGAGGACGTCATCAACGATCTGGAACGCCATGCCCAGGTCTTGTCCGTACTGGCCTAGAGCGCGTTCCTGCTCGGACGTCGCTCCCCCTAGAATCGCTCCCAGTCGCATGCAAACGGAAAAAAGACAAGCTGTCTTGCGGTAAATCAGATCGAAATACTCTTCGAGAGTGATGAGCGCTCCAAGTTTTTCCATTTGCAGCAGTTCGCCCTCAACCATCTGCTGCGTCAGTTCGATCAGCGTGTCGAGAATGCGGAAGTTGCGCTCTTCTACCGCGACCTTGAACGCCTGCATGTAGAGCCAGTCGCCCGCGAGGACGCACTTCGAGTTGCCCCATTGCGTGTTGGCTGCGGGACGCCCGCGGCGCGTCTTAGCTTCATCGATGATGTCGTCGTGTACCAGTGTGGCCGTGTGGATGATCTCGACCACAGCGCCAAGGCGCACAGCTCCCCGTCCCTGATAATGCAACAGTTTGGAAGAAAGGAACAGCAGTGCTGGGCGAATCCGCTTTCCGCCGCCATTCCGCAGATACTCTCCAATCTCGGTGATCGCCTGGACCCCGGAAATCGTGTCCTGTCCGAACTCGTCCTCCAGAGCCGCAAGATCGTCGTGCAGCAGGTCGAAGATTTCCTTCCCGTTAATGATGGGCGGTGCGCTCAATGATGGGTCCTGGCTCTCGTCTGCGTCCTCGCGACAGTCGTTCGCGCTCAGTAAGTTGAAGTTCGTATCTAATTCGTCCGGTAATTCGTAAACTGCAGATCGATCCCGAAATCGTGCTGCCGCAACATGGCGATTACTTCCTGCAGAGTGTCGCGATCCTTACTGCTGATTCGCACCAAATCTCCCTGGATCGAAGCCTGCGCTTTTTTCTTGGAATCCTTAACCAGTTTTACGATCTCGCGCGCCTTTTCGATGGCGATGCCTTGCTGCATTGTGACTTTCCGCCTCGACGTTCCCCCCGCCGCGGGTTCCACCGCGCCATAGGTCAATCCCTTCAACGAGACACCGCGCTTGACCAGCTTCTGCTGCAAAATGTCATTTATCGCCTTGAGTTTGTACTCGTCGGCCGAATGCAGCACCATGCCATCCTTGTCGAGTTCGATATTCGATTTAGAATCCTTTAAGTCGAAGCGAGTGTGAATCTCCTTCAACGCCTGCTGGATGGCGTTCGAAACCTCTTGCAGGTCAATCTTGCTCACGATGTCAAAAGTGTTATCGGGCATCGGTTTCAATTCTTTCTGAAATGAAGAAATCTAACTCTTGAGGTTATCAGAAGAATCGTTATTGCAGAGAGTCAACCAGCGGAAACTTTCTTTTCAGCGGTTTCAGCCAATTTGAAAAACTTGTAGAAATTGCGGGTGGTTTGTCTTCCGATTTCTTCTGTCTCCGTTCCGCGCAATTCTCCCAGCTTTCGCGCGGTTTCTCTCACAAATGCCGGCTCGTTCCGCTTGCCGCGATGCGGCACAGGAGCGAGGTACGGCGAGTCGGTTTCAATGAGGACGCG
>Ga0307474_10002919_pt1 | contig 12318 bp, 9 predicted proteins | sample atmos_gasesECM1C_2_FD_203312 | JGI IMG/M metagenome (GOLD analysis project Ga0307474, IMG submission 203312) | Hardwood forest soil microbial communities from Morgan-Monroe State Forest, Indiana, United States - atmos_gasesECM1C_05 | ecosystem: Environmental > Terrestrial > Soil > Temperate... | reverse complement strand
AATTGATCTTCGCTTCATATTCCTGCGCGCGGCGCGACCACATGGTGCGCTTGACGCGGGCACGGCCCTTCAGCGTTTCCAGCGCGCGCTTGACCAGCGCGGGGTCCGACAGCTTGCGCATGCCGACATTGGCGACCTTCGCGGTCGGCACCCGCAGCGTCATCTTGTCCTTGATGAAATTGATCACGAACAATTCAAGCTTCGCACCGGCGATCTCCTGCTCTTCGATGGCCAGGATCTGGCCGACGCCATGGGCGGGATAGACCACGAATTCGTTGGTCTTGAAGCCTTGGCGGTGGGTCAGGGGCTTCTTCTCCTCGACGCGAGGCGCAGCCGCCGCGGGCTTGGCAACGGGCTTGGCGGCGTTGACGGGCTTGCTGGCAACCGCTGCAGGGGCCTTGAGAGTAACGGCCTTGGCCGCCGATTTGGGGCTTGAGGCCTTCGAAACGGTCTTGGAAGCGGCGAACTTCGAAGTAGTGGCCTTCGAACCCGTCGCCTTCGCGGCAGTTTTTGCAGTCTTGTTTGGCATTGAGCTTCTTTTATTTTTTGAGGACTTTGCAGCCGGGATCTTGGCGGCTTTCCGGGTATCCCGGGCACGGCTCTTTGTTGCACCGCGGCCAACCCCCGCGGCGGCTTTTCTAGAGGCCTTTGAGGTACTCTTTGTACGCTTTTTTTGTGACACAGCCTGCGCGCGGAACTGCCACGCCCCTGTTCGATGTTTCACGGGAACCCATAGGGGCCTTCAAGCGGGCTGACGGGTTCGGCTAGCGAATTGCGCCAATATAGCACATTTCCCGCCAGAATCAATGATTTATGCCCCTTCAGCTGGCCCACAAAGGGGATTTTGCCCAGCTGAAGGGCATTAGGGTTAAGCCGGAGGGCAACAAAAAAACGAGAATGCTACTCCTTGCGTGGAATCAATGGGGCAACTGCGGGCGGACCCCGAAGATCATGCCTAAACAATAGGCTGGAGCCCAATGGCGACTGGCGCCGGGAAGAAGTTCCGGGTCAGTCGCCGGTTCCTGGCGCCGGAGAAAAATATTTCTCGAATTTACCTTCCATCCCCTCGAATTCCTTGGCGTCGGGCGGGGACTCCTTCTTTTGGGTAATATTCGGCCAGAACTTGGCATACTCGGTATTCACCTCGAGCCACTTCTCCAGGCCGGGTTCGGTGTCCGGCTTGATGGCGTCGGCGGGGCATTCGGGTTCGCACACGCCGCAGTCGATGCACTCGTCCGGGTGGATGACGAGCATGTTCTCACCCTCGTAGAAGCAATCGACAGGGCAGACTTCGACGCAGTCGGTATATTTGCATTTGATGCAGGCTTCAGTGACGACGTAAGTCATCCAGGGCTCCGAAACGGGTCAAATTTGTGCAGGGCTGGGTAGCGCAGTAACTCCTCAGCCGCAAGGGAAGCAAAGCATTTCCCGGCATGCTTCTCCGGCTGTCCTGTGCCCGCCAACCACTTCACAGATAGTTACTTCGGCCGGTCGTGCAATTCGACAAAGAGTGCGCGTGCGGAAGCAGCATTCCCGCGCCGTTCGACGAAGCCTGCGACCTTGAGAACGCGAACGGCGCGATCAAGCCCGATCGTCAGAACGTCGCCGATCTTCACGGCGTGACCGGGCGCGGTCTCGCGGACGCCATTGATGCGGACATGGCCAGCCTCCACCAAAGCTGCCGCACTGCTGCGAGCTTTGACCACCCGCGCGTGCCACAACCATTTATCGAGACGCTGGCGCTCCAAGGATCGGTTCCCAGACGGGTTTTAGAGCGTTTTCGAGCGAAGTGGAAACCGGTTCGCGTGAAGAAAACGCGTCAAAACAAGAGATCAGAGCCCGGTTTTGATTCTATCAAAACCGAAAGGGCTCTGGCCTGAAAATTTAATCCTTCCGATTGGCGCTGAGTTGCTCCTTGAGCGCCGCCAGTTTGGCAAAGGGCGAATTGGGATCGATCGCACGGTCGCGATCGCGCGGGCTGGCGCTCGTGGCGTATTGCCGGTGTGACGGGCCGCTCTCCCGGCCGCCCTTGTCACGATCGCGCCCCTTGTCGCGAGCGGTCCTGTCGCGCCCACCATCCTCGCGGTCGCGGGATTTGCCCCTGTTCCTGTCCTCGCTGCGCCCCCTGCCTTCAAAGCGCTCGCGCGGCCGGCCAGCCTTGTCTTCGCGTGGTTCGCGTGCCACCGCGCTATCCGGTGCGGCAACGGCGCCGTCAGGTGGCTGATCGGGTCGGGCTTTACCGAAATCATGCTGTCGGTTGCGCCGACGATGATGTCGATGCCTTTCGCGCTTGGCTGCATCGCCCTGGTCTGACGTCGCGGTTTCGCCGGTGGCCGCAGGCTGTGAACCATCCGCCGGGCGATCGTGTCGGCGGTGCCGGCTGCGATCATGACGTCGCGGGCGCTCGTCCGATCGGCCGCCGGGCCGCCAGACTTCGACGAGTTCCGGCTCAGTGGGCGCAGCGACGGGCGACGGAGTTTCCGCTGCGGCAGCCTCGACGGCGCTTGCCGCTTGCGGCACATCTGGCCCTGGTTGTTCATCGATATGAGTGGGCGCGGGTTCGCCAACCGGTTCGGCGGTTTCGGCGAATACAACGCTTGGCAACAGGGACACCGACGACACGGGAACCTCTTCGGCCACCGGCGCCGCGTCTTCGGCAACTGCAGGCTGCGGCGAGGTTTCCGCAGCAGATGTTTCTGCAACGTTCTCTGTTCCCGCCTCGGAAGGCAACGCGGGAGGTGCCTGCGAAGGCGCAGCCTCGGAAACTGCAGGAGCCTCGATCAAAGCAGTCTCGATCGAGCCGGTCTCGGCCACAGCAGTCTCGGCCACAGCAGTCTCGGCCACAGCAGTCTCGACCAAAGCCGGTTTCGGCGACGGCGGACGACGCTCCATGCGATAGCCGAGTGCGCGCAGGATCGAAGCAAAATCCTCGCCGGCCGAACCGGTCAGCGAGGTCATCGCCTGCGTCACCACAAATCCGCGGCCGTCAAACGCACCGGGCGGCTTTCCGCCGGGTGAGGTTTCGCGCCAGGCCAACGCCGGGCGGATCAGATCGGCCAGCCGCTCCAGAATATCGACGCGAACCGCGCGCTCGCCGCACTGGCGATAGCCGAGCACACGATAGACATCGCGATGAAGCGCCTTGTCGACCGGGAACGAAGTGCGGCCCGATGCCGCCAGGTGCTGCGCGCCCGACAGCGCTGACGGATCGACATTGTCCTGCTTCAGCACCCACAACAACGAGGCGAGCGCCCGTGCAGCCGGCTTCAGGAGCGAGGGGACATAGATGTGATAGGCGCCGAAGCGTACGCCATATTTGCGCAAGGATGCCCGCGATGGCTGGTCGAGATCCTTCATCTCGGCAGCGATCTTCGAGCGTTCCAGGACGCCGAGCACCTCGATCAGCTGGAACGCGATGCCGCGCGCGATCCCCGTGATGTCCTCCGCCTTGCCGAGTTCGAACAGTGGCCCCAACAGCTTCTCGACATGCGTCTTCAGCCACAGATCGAGCCGCGCCTGCACGGCTTCGCGCGGCGCACCAGCCAGACGCTCGTCCGAGATGATGCGAATGCGTGGACGCAACGCGTCGTCGGATGCCATCAATCTGGCGACCGCATCGCCGGTCCAGCGTATGGTTCCATCCGAAGTCAGCACGAACTGGTCGTCGGGCGCGGCTGCGAGTTTTTCAGCCCGCGCATCGATTTCGCCGGCCAGCGCCTTTTGCGCTGTCGCCTGCAGCGCCTTGGCGTCGGAACCGGCTTCCGCTGCGTCGGGGGCGAAGGTGAAGCCATCGAGGCGGCCGATTACGTGGCCCTCTACGATCACTTCGCCGGTCTTGCCGATTTCCGTATTCAACATCGTGTTTTCCCGCAGGCGGCGCATCAATACACTGGTACGACGATCAACGAAACGCTCCGTGAGCCGTTCATGCAGCGCATCGGATAATTTATTTTCGACCTCACGCGTAATTCCCTGCCAGTGCTCGGGATCCGCCAGCCAATCCGGCCGGTTGGCGACAAATGTCCAGGTGCGAATCTGGGCGATCCTGCCCGATAGCGTGTCGATATCGCCGTCGACCCGGTCCGCGGATTCGACCTGCGCGGCAAACCAGGCGTCCGGAATCCGCCCTTTTTTCATCAGAAATCCAAAAAGGCCCGTGACGAGCTCGGCATGCGCCGCCGGTGCGATCTTGCGGTAGTCCGGAATCTGGCAAGCATCCCACAGCCGCTCGACCGCCGCAGCCCCATGCGCCAACTCCCGCACATCGGCATCGCGCGCGGCATGGTCGAGAACGCGCAGATCTTCTGCAATCGGCGCGCGGGTCAAACTTTCGTGTGCGGGCGCCCGCGCAAGCGACACCTGCAGCGCGCCGAGCGATGAGAAATCGAGCTTCGAATTCCGCCACTGCAACACCTTGACGCTTTCGAACGTGTGGTTCTGCAGCGCGTTGACGAGTTCGGGCTCGAACGGCGCGCAGCGGCCCGTGGTGCCGAAGGTGCCGTCACGCGTGGCGCGTCCGGCCCGTCCGGCGATTTGCGCGAATTCGGCGGGGTTGAGGCGGCGGAATTGGTAGCCGTCATATTTGCGGTCGGAAGCAAAAGCGACGTGATCGACGTCGAGATTAAGTCCCATGCCGACCGCATCGGTCGCGACCAGGTAATCGACGTCGCCGTTCTGGAACATTGCGACTTGCGCGTTTCGGGTCCGGGGCGATAGCGAACCCAGCACCACGGCCGCGCCGCCATGCTGGCGGCGGATCAACTCGGCGATGGCGTAAACCTCGTCGGCGGAAAACGCGACGATCGCGGTGCGGCGCGGCTGGCGCGTGATCTTGCGGTCGCCGGCAAATTCGAGCTGCGACAGCCTTGGTCTTGTGACGATGTTGGCGCCCGGCAACAGCCGTTCGACGATTCCGCGCATGGTGGCCGCGCCAAGCAGCAAGGTTTCGTCTCTGCCTCGCCTGTTGAGGATGCGGTCGGTGAAGACGTGGCCGCGTTCAAGATCGGCGGCGATCTGGATTTCATCGACCGCCAGGAAAGACACATCGAGCTCGCGCGGCATCGCCTCAACGGTCGAAACCCAGAACCGCGGCCGCGGCGGCTTGATCTTTTCCTCGCCGGTGATCAACGCGACCGATTCCGCTCCCGCCCGGTCGGCCATCTTGTTGTAGACCTCGCGCGCGAGCAGCCGCAGGGGCAGGCCGATGAGCCCCGAGGAATGCGCAAGCATCCGCTCGATCGCCAGATGCGTCTTACCTGTATTGGTCGGCCCCAACACGGCTGTGACGCCGGAGCCTGGAGCCCTTCCATTGGCAAGCGAGGGCGGGGATGACGAAAGTGCCATGTTTTATTGAGTTTCTGCGTCGTCGGGCGTTTGAGCGTTGCCCGAAATCTGATCGCTGTCTTGAAGGCAGAAAACGCCGTGCGGGTTGAGGTGTGTCACAATGCTACGCTTGGGTGATGCCAATTTAAGGTTCGGAACGGTTGTGGAACGAATCGCGCCCGAATCGCTGACTCATGACCTTGTCCCGCTTCGTTCACCGCAACATATCGCGCAGATGCCGTGTTTTGACACTAGATCAAGTTTGCAACGGGCGGACAACCGACGGTTCTGGCGGCGAAATCCTTTAAAGCAGAGGGGGGCTTGAGTCGAATCAGAAGCGAGCAAGAGTCAACAGGATTCACCTGCGACTCTCCGCCCTCGCCATCAACTCGTGGCCCTCAATTGGTTTTGGGCGCGCGCGGTGGGGTTGCAGCCGTGATGAACTGTGTTGCCTCCAGCATGGCGATGCCAAGCGGGGTCGGGATCACCATGCGGAAGGGAACCAGGATGCGGGTCCCCGCGAGCGGCACGAACGCGATCTCCATGTTGCGCGCGGCGGCGAGATACTTGATCACGGGCCGATCCGGGATATAGCCCGCAACCGGCGCGAAATAGATCGCGCAGACCACGGCCGGGCCCTGATAGCCCTTGTCGGCCCTGACCATTTCCATGCGCTTGTAATCGAGCTTGAGCTCGTAGCGCATGCGGCCATCGAAGATCGAAGCGCTAGTGCGGCAGGCGTCAGGGCCAAGTGGATCGGCGTTGCCGGGCACGCGCAGCATCGATCCGGTCATCGGGTCGAACACGTTTCGTCGATGCGCGTCGGTTACCGGAATTCGGTCCGGATCGACCGGCGGTTCCGGATCGATCGCGTATTCCTTGATGGTACCGTTCGAGAGGACCATCCGGATGGCCTGGCTGTATTTCGACGTGCTGGTGGAAGCGTTGTAATTGTTCGAGACCAGCGCGCCGTTGACCACGCGGCCCTGGGCAGAGGCGGTGCCGGAGCCGGCCGTAAAAGCCTTCAGCAGGCCCGAGGTGCCGCCGAAAGCGGAAGCCGAATACTGGTCGTCCGCAATCTCGATGGTCCAGCCTCCCCTGCCGATCGGAATACCGGCCAGCGTCGCGACATATTGGGCATCCAGCCTGCCCTGGGCGAAAGCCGGTCCCTGCTGAAGGAAAAACAGCAACGCGGCTGCGCAAAAGCCGCCCAGTGCCCGGTGCATCCAGGAAGGCCGCCGGGACGAGATCATGCTGTGGGTCGTCACGAAAGGGGCGGTCCTGAGCAGGCAGCGGGATAAGTGTTTCATTTAAACGAAAAAACCCGGCAAACAACGCCTCGCCCGTTTCCGCGTAAAATCGGAAACGCGCCAGGCCCCGAACTGCAGGAGCAGGGAACCCTGATATCGGAGGCAAATATGCCGTTTATATGATGGCGGAGGGCGGCGAAACGCCCGGCAAAACAGGCTTTTGCGCCCATAGGCGGGCTGGCAAAACCTTGACGGCCCAGCCAACTGTCCCTATACGTCCGCGGTTCCCTGGATGGACGTGTTTTTGACCCCTTGGCGCCGCCCGTATGCGTGGACGGCAGCCGGGATGCGAAGAGGATTTCGAGAAGATGTCGCGGCGCTGTGAACTGACGGCCAAGAGCCCGCAGGTGGGCCACAAGGTGAGCCACTCCAATATCAAGACCAAGCGGCGTTTCCTGCCGAACCTGTGCAACGTGACCTTCATCTCGGATGCGCTGGGCCGCAACGTGCGCCTGCGTGTTTCGACCAACGCGATCAAGAGCGTCGACCACAATGGCGGTCTGGACGCGTTTCTCCTCAAAGCCCGCGCCAGCAACCTCTCGCCGCGCGCGCTCGAACTAAAGCGGGCGATCGAGAAGAAAGTCGGCGCGGCTGCGCCGGTGAAGAAGGCGAGCTGAGCCGGTTTGCCGCTTGGGCTGAATTAGCGTTGGTGATTTTGGGTGGCCGGGTCGAAGGACCCGGCCAAATCATTTCGCAACCTCACCCCTCCCGTTTCCCTAGCCTCCCCTTCTCGATCGCATCAATCTGCAGCGCGATGAGGCGGCTGTAGATGCGGGCTTGCGAGAATGAGCCGGCGGTGAACCACAGGCCTGCTTGCGCGGTTCGCCGCCACATGTTGGCGAGCTCGGAAGTCTCCTCGTCAAATCCCCAGACGCGTCCGACGCGGCGGGCGACGTCTTCGCCGAACAATTGTCGCAGCAGATGATCCGGCCCCTTGTAGCCCGTCGCCAGCACGAAGAGATCGGCCTTGCGCAACGACCCGTCCTTCAACCGCAGTCCATCCGCGGCGAACGCCTCGATATCGGCGGCCTGGATCAGGCCAATCCTGCCGTCGGCAATCAGTTCGGAACACCCGACGTTGAAATAATAGCCACCGCCGCGCGTGCGGAATTTCAGCGGCCAGCCGGTGCCGTCTTCGCCGAACTCGAGCTGAAAGCCCGCGCGCTCCAGCCGCGCGAGCAAGGGCGCATCGAGCCTTTTCACCTCGTCGGTGATCTGCCTGTGCGCCACTTTCATCACCGGCAGCGGCACGCCCGAATTGAGGATATCGCGAACTTCCATTGGCGGACCCGGGCCGAGATAGCTCTTGTCATAAAGCTGCGCAGGCTCGACGTTGACGACCATGGTCGGGCTTCGCTGCACCATGGTGACATCGGCGCCACTCGTCTGCAATTCGAAGCAGATGTCGTGAGCACTGGTGCCGGTGCCGAATACGACCACGGAACGCCCCGCCCATTGCTTGCCGGCTGTGAACTGGCTGGAGTGCAGAACCTTGCCTGCAAAATTCTCGATGCCGTCGATTTTCGGAATGTTCGGCGTTCCGCTCACGCTGGTGGCAAGCACGATATGTTTCGCGTGAAGCACGCGATCGCCATCGGCGCATTGGAGGCGCGCCGTCCAACGCTGTGCCTGCTCGTCGTATTCCGCACCGGCGAACGTGGTTCGCGTCCGGAAATCGACTTCCATGATGTCGACATAGCTTTCGAGAAAGTCTGCGATCTGGTCCTTCGGGATGTAATCCGGAAAGGTCAGCGGGAACGGCAGATAGCGCAGATGATTGACCGGCGTCCTGTTGTGGAGCTTCAAGCCGCGATAGCGCAGGCGCCAGTTATCCCCGACGCGAGCTTGCTTATCGACCACGAGCACCTCACAGCCGATCCGCTTCAACTCGACGGCCGCGGAAATCCCCGTGTGGCCGCCGCCGACAATGAGAACGTCAACCTCCCGATCGCGCATTGATGCTACGGCGGTTTTCTGCCCGCTGCGATCGCGCGCAATCGAGGCGACCGTAGAACCGGAGCGGGCCTCGCAGATCCCATCGAAATCGAGCGTGGTCGAAATGGTCCACGCCCTCGCAGGCTCGCCCGGCGCGGACGGGCAGTCCAGCCGAAGCGAGCCGGCGCCGGGCCCATTGCTCGTAACGAAGCAGAAGACGGCCTCGATGACGTCGCGCCCGGCCACGACCGACCGGCGCGGCGTCAGCGCCGCCGTGTCGATCCGGAATTCGCCCGCGCGTACCTCGCTTGCGAGTCGAAGCAATCGCGGGACCAGCCTGTCGGCACCGCTGATGGTCTCAAACCGCCAGGAGAAGCCGAACAGATTTCGCCAGTGACTGTCGCGGACGAACAGGACGTGGAGCGCGCGGTCGGACCTGTCCTGCAGCGCACGGCCGAAGGCGCTCATCCAATCCAGCGCGATTTCCTCCGCTTCAGTGTTGAGCCGGTCCAGCATAGCCCCCTCGATCCACCGAGTGCCGTATTCTCTGAAGACCATCAGACAACATGCCTCAGGCGGGAACAACTATCCCCCGCCGGGCGGCAGCATTGAATATGAACAAAACCTCATTTCCCGGGCGAGGTCGCGTGGCCGTGGAGCCGACTGCCGTATCATCACGTTACCGATCCGTCGTTGGAACCCGGTTGTAAACGCCGATCGCAGGCTTAGGTGTTTTGTCAAAGAAGGAAGGACCACCATGAAGCAGTCCGAGATCTTTCGCGAAAATGCCGAGAACTGCGCTCACCTTGCCGAAGCGGCAAAGAGCGATCCGGCCTTCCTCCGCTACAAGCGGATGGAGGCCGCGTGGCTGGCGCTGGCCGAGGAGCAGGATTGGCTCGACGGAGAAGTATCTCCCACGCGCGACTCTGTGACCCGCGGCGACCAGGGCGCATTCGACAGGGCGGGGCGAACCGATCGGGCCACCTAGTGTCCCGGTTGCGTCTGGGAGCTCACGCTCCTCGCGATGACAATGAGACCGGAGCTTTGTCGATGTTGCGTATGCTTCGAGACGCGCGCACCGCGCGCTCCTCAGCATGAGGCTAACCGGCGTCGCAATTCGCAACCCTCATGGTGAGGAGGTGCGAAGCACCGTCTCGAACCATGAGGCCGGCAGGGAAACTATAACCGCGACTGATTTGCCCTCTTGTCCAGTCCCAAGGCGAAAAATTTTTCGCTTTTTCATTTGGTAGAAACAGCAATAGAGCGGCGTGATCCCGGCCTCATCACGAGGGGCGTTTCGCGATCGTCACAAAACGTTGGGCGCGGGATGCGATGGACGCGGGTGGCGCAGGAGACGAAGGCGCCAGTCGCGGACGGCGAAGTCGTGTGGTCCTGATATCCCGACGCTGATATCAAGCCCATCGGATGATGATCCGTGGGCGACGGTGGCAAGAAAGCCCGGTCACCGGGGAGAGCGCGAAGGAAACCGTTAAAACTATTCGCGCAGGGAATGCCGGGCCGATCCGGCGTACCTGTGGTGACTACGCTCGTGTGCTTTTTTCTTTCGCACGCGAGACCGCGGGTGCAGTCGGCGCACCCGGCGTTCCCTGCGCCCTCTTCTTTCGAGGACGCGAATGTCTCCCGCACGACCCGGGCGCAAAGGCGCCGCGGGAATACGAAGGCGTGCCTTGCGGAATCTTTATGGAATCTTTGTAGCCCGGATGAGCGAACGCGACATCCGGGTCAGCGTCAAAGGCCTTTCCCGGATATCGCTTCGCTCATCCGGGCTACGATTCTGTTACGATTCTGCGATCCGGCGCGCATTCGCACCACCTGGTGGCTCCTCCCGCTTCCGCGGCGACCACACATGTGATGAAATGAATGAAAGTCCCGGGAGAAGAACGATGCCAGGCATCAGACGCGGCCGCTCCACGCGCCGCGAGATTCTGAAAGTAGCGAGCCTTGCGGCCGGCGCGGCGGTGACATCGAGCCTCGACATCGCGCTTGGCGTCAGTCGGGCAAGCGCTGCAGTCTATCCCGAGCGGCCGGTCAAGATCATCGTGCCGTTTGCTCCGGCCGGGCCGACCGACATCATGGCGCGCATTCTTGCGCAGGGCCTTGCCTCAGCGCTGGGTGGCAACTTCATCGTCGAAAACCGGCCGGGCGCCGGCGGCAATATCGGGATCGGATATGTGGCGCATGCGGAGGCCGACGGTTACACGCTGCTGGTTGTTTCCACGGCCTTTACCGTCAATCCCGGTCTTTACGCGAAAATCCCTTACGATCCCTACAAGGATTTAGCGCCGATCACCGAACTCGGCACCACGCCGAATTCGATTCTGGTCACTCCAAAGCTTGGCGTGAACTCGATTGCCGAGTTGATCGCGCGCGCCAAGGCAAAACCCGGCGAGCTGAATTATGCGAGCCCCGGTGCCGGCACCACGCCACATCTCTCCGGAGAATTCCTCAAGATCGTGGGCGGAATCGAGATGACGCATGTGCCGTTCAACGGCGCCGCTCCCGCAGTCCAGGCGTTGCTCGCCGGCACCACGCAGGTGGCCGTATCGGCACTGCCGCCGGTGCTCCCGTTTGCCCAATCCGGCGAGATCAAGGTGCTTGCCATCACCGGCGCTAGCCGGTGGCCCGACCTTCCGGACGTGCCCACCATGGTGGAACTCGGATACAAGGATTTCGTCGCCGAGACGGCCCAGTTCTTTTTTGCCCCTGCCAGGACGGCGCCAGACATCGTGGAAAAATTGTCGGCCAAGTCGATGGAAGTGCTCAAAGAGCCGGCGGTGGTGCAGCAGTTGCGCACCAATGGCTACGAGGTCACGGCCCATGGCATGGACGCGCTACGCAAGCGTATCGAAATTGAGGTGCCGAAATGGCACGACATCATCGGCAAAGCCGGCATCAAGCCGGTGTGATACTCCGTCATTCCTAGGAAGGGACCCCTCGTGAAGATCGTCGACCTCAGCCGTGAACTCTACCACCGCACCCCGAACTATCCGGGCCATTCCGCGATCATCCACGGCGTATGGAAGACTCATGAAGAGTCGTTCGCCGATGGCGGCAATGTGCATGGGCTGGCGTCGATGTATTTTTCGATGCCCGATCACGGCGGCACCCATATCGACGCGCCGCTGCATTTCGACAGGAGGGGCCAGGGAATCGACGAATATCCGCTGGAAAAATGCATCGTGCCCGGTATCTGCGTCGATCTGCGCCACATCGCGCCTCGCGCCGAGATCACGCCGGCCGACCTGGAAGCGGGGTTAAGGAAATCGGGTCAGACCGTACCAAAGGGCGGCACGGTCCTGCTCTGCACCGGCCATCACGCGCGCACGTTCCCGCGCAAGGAATATGCAACGGAAAATTCAGGCGTGAACGTCGCTGCGACCGAATGGCTTGCCGGGCAAGGCGCCGTGCATTTCGGCATCGACTCGATGCGGCCGGGCCCTGAGGGAAAAGTGAATCTGCTGGTGCACAAGGCCTGTTTCGACCTCGGCATCACCCACATCGAAAGCCTTTGCAACCTGGAAACGCTGCTTGGCGCGGGACCGTTCACCTTCATCGGCCTGCCATTGAAATGGCGCGGCGGCACGGCATCGCCGATTCGCGCGGTGGCGGTGTTCGGGTTGTGAATCGTCACCTATGAAAGATTGATCTCTAACGGCAAAAGATTGATCTCTAACGGCAAAAGATTGATCTCTAACGGCAACGGAACTGCGCTCCCTCTCCCCGCTCGCGG
>Ga0307474_10002918_pt1 | contig 12320 bp, 8 predicted proteins | sample atmos_gasesECM1C_2_FD_203312 | JGI IMG/M metagenome (GOLD analysis project Ga0307474, IMG submission 203312) | Hardwood forest soil microbial communities from Morgan-Monroe State Forest, Indiana, United States - atmos_gasesECM1C_05 | ecosystem: Environmental > Terrestrial > Soil > Temperate... | reverse complement strand
GTTGTCCACCTCTCGCATACATCCGGTCGTGGACAACGCAGGCACATTCAACTACGCCGTCAACCAGGATCACGAGTTCTTCCGGGGCGGGCTGCCACCCGGGAGATACCGGGTCGTGGCCAGCACGCCGGGCGGGCACCGGGCGACGGCGGGCTTTGACGTGGTCCCCGCCAACCCGGGCGGCCCGCCGCCGGGAGGAGGCTCAGGCCCGCCGCCAAGCTAGGTTCCGTCGGCCGCCTGGGCCCGCCGGTCAGTTGCCCTGCGTCCACCACAAGTCCTCCTGCCGCGAGCACCACGCCGGGTCGATGAGCCGGGCCAGGTCGTCGGCGGCGATGATCCCGGCATCGATCAGCACGCCGACGGCGACCTCGTCGGACAGCCGGACGCCCGCCCGCACCAGACCGCGCTCGACGATCTTGCGGCGCAGCACCTTGAGATGCTCGCCCACCCGCGCGGACAACCGGTCGCGGAACGCCGGGTCGTTGTCGAAGCACTCGATCTCGTGATGCGCGTCGGTGACCTCGAGTGCCGCACGGGCGATCTCGGGCGTCCGCGGCAGCGGCATGCTGCGCGCCGGGTCGATCAGCCACGGCCGGCACCACATCAGGGCGACCAGGAACAGCTTGGTGTTCGGGTCGAGGTAGAGCGGGAGCAGGGTCGCGTCGCCATCGGCGCGCGCCGGCGCATCGTCGCCGGATGAGCCGCCGCCAGCGCCCGGGGCGGCCGCCCGGACCACTACCGCCAGGCGCAACGGCTGCCCCTCGTCCAGCATCGCGCGCGAGCCGATCAGCGCCGTGCCCCGTCGCACGAACCATCCCGACGACGGCTCGCCGGGCTCGTCCAGGCGCGGGAGCCGGATCCGGTATCCGTGCCCCTCGGCGTACAGCGCGTGGGTGTAGCTGATGTTCGCCACCCATGCGCCGCCCGCGGCGGCGGTGATGGCGCCGGCCCGCCGGGACAGGCCACGCCCGGCCGGTATCACCAGGTCGGCATCTGGACCCCGGCCGAATATCAGCCGGGTGCCATCGGGTATCCCGATCACGCGCCCGGCGGGCGTGGTGACATGGGCCGAAGGGCCGACGGTCGGCGCGGCCCCCTGGGTTGGATCGACCGTCATCACCGTCCTGCCGGGAAGGTCCGCTGCCGTCGGCGCCCGTCGCGCTCTCGGACGGGCTCGTGACCGACGTCGCCCGCCTGCGGTAGCGGGCATTCTAGGCTCGCGTCGCGCGAGCACGCATCCCGGAGTTCGGGGATGGCCGGCCGGGCCTGCACGCGGTTTGCTTAGGCGTAGCCGGGACGAGGCAGGCAACGCCACCGGGGGAAGCTGGCCGCGACCGTGGTCGGCCGAGGAGTCCGCGCCGCGGGGCACCGCCCGCAGCAGGCGTCTGGGGGGACCCAAGGGTCTGGTGTTGCCTGCCTCGCCCCGGTCGTGACGTCGGCCGGGCCCCGCCAGGCTCGGCCGACCTGCGATTGCTGTCCGTGATCGCGGCCGTGTCCCCGATCGTGTCACGCGGTTACGGGCACGAGCTGGGCAGGCGGGGGCGCGACGGGCCCGGCCACCGCCTGCCCGGCGCCGGCGTCGCCCGATGTCGCCCTCGTCCGTCACGCAACCGACGCGTTCACACGGGGAGATAGCGGCAATTTTCGTCTGCTTGCGGCCATTGTTCTGCAGGTACGCGGCTATCAGGTGTGTAAATCGGTGCTGCTCGTGGAATAGGACTTCCGTAATTGATCTAGACGGGGGGAGATCAGTGCCCGCACGAACTACGACCAGTACGACCGCTCGCCGCACCTCGGCCGGCGCCCGTACCAGGTCGACAAGCAGCAGCACGTCTGCGCGCGCTGCTAGCCGGCCACAGCGAAGGGCCAGCAGCACGAGCAGCAGGAGCAGCAGGGCCAGGTCGACGCGTTCGACGGGCTCGGCGACACCGTCAACCGCGGTTGCTGGCCGGCAGGTCTCGTCGGCGGCGACGAAGGTTACGTCGGCGGCCAGCAAGATGACCGCGGCGGCCACCAAGGCGACGTCCTCGGCCCGGACGATGTCCACCGCCATGCAGGCGATGAACACCGCCACCAAGGCCATGACCACGGCGGCGAAGTCGCTGACCGCGGCGGCGAAGACCATGTCGCAGGCCAAGACGGCGTCGAGCGCATCGGCCGCGTCACGGCCCGCGTCACGGTCCGCCTCGCGGTCCCGGTCCGCGACCAGGTCGTCCGGCACCGCCTCGCGGTCCCGGTCCGCGACCAGGTCGTCCGGCACCGCCTCGCGGACCCGGTCCGCGACCCGGCCATCCGGCACGACCGCCAGGGCTTCGGGCACGGCGTCCCGGTCATCGAGCACCTCGGCCCGGACCGCCAGCGCGGCCCGGTCGGCTAGCGCGGCCAAGCCGGCGAGCAGCGCGGCCAGGAGGTCGGCGACCAGTCGCTCGAGCGGCACGGCGAAGGCCGGGACCGCCCGGCCCCGGACGGCTACCACCAGGCCTAAGGCGGCCAAGCCCAAGGCCGGCTCGGTGCGTCCGTCATCGACCAGGCAGAACGGGCCTGGACTCGCTGCCGTGTCCTCATCGCGCAGATCTGACGAGGATCAGTACGGCGGCCTGCTGGCTGGCCTCATCCGCTAAGCCGTGGACATGGGGCGGTGCCCCGGGGGCCAATAATGCCAGGGAACCCGGGGCACGCCCGTGCGCGGTCAGCGTGCGGCCAGCACCTCGGCTATCTTCGCGGCCGCCCCCGGCGGGTCCTCGGCGTCATGCAGTAGTTCGCCCCACGACCACCGGAAATACCAGCACAGACGGCCGTCATCGTCGGTGCCCGGGGTACAGTCGATGCTCTCCGCGAGCATGGACGCACCCGGTATGAACACGTGCAGCGCGGCCGGGTAAGTCGTTTTCACTGTCGCGTGAAAGCCCTCGGTGTCCAGCGCCGTCGCGAGCCGGTGCAAGTGATAACTGCGTACATGGTCATGCGTGCCGTCCTGCATATCACCTACCTTGCGGGGTCGGCACATTGTCGGCGCGGGCGGACCCACCTTGTCAAGCCCGCCCGCCGGGCGGGTCGTCAGCGGCCTGCGCCACCGTACCCCGGGTAACCACCGTACTCGTCGCCCGCGTAGGGATCTGCAGGAGCGTATCCCGCCTGGTCATCCGGACCGGCCGAATAGCCATCGGGCGGGTAGCCCGGCTGGCCGTGCCGCCCGTAGCCGTTGCGGTATTCGGCCGCCTGACGGTTTTCGCGTGGGTCCGACGCCGGTGCCGACCCGTTCAGGTGGCCCGTACCGTTCGCGCCGGAGTAGTTGCCAGGAGCCTGACCCTGCCAGTAGCCGTTCCCGTTCCCGGCATGCGCTCCGCCGTTCGGGTAGCCGTTCCCGTTTCCGGCATGCGCTCCGCCGTTCGCGGGCGGCAGGTAAGAGCCGTGGCCGTTGCCCGAAGCGGCCGGGTAGTCACCGTAACCGGTTGGGGCCTGGCTGTCGGGCGTGACGTAACTGCCGTATGGGTTTCCGGCCGTCGCATGGCCGGACGGGGCCGGGGGTTGCGGCATCGGCGTGGGCGGCATCGGCGTGGGCGGCAGGGAGGCCGACCGCGGGGCGTACGGATCCCGGCTGGTCAGGGGATCCGGCCGGTAGGCGTTCGGGTTCGTGCGCTCGGTCTCGCCTCCGACATCGGCGCGGTGCTGCGCGGCCGGATGCTGAGGGCCGGTGTGGCGCGGCGCGGCCGGGCGCTGCGGCGCCGCGGGAGGCGGCGCCGCGGGCTCGCCGTAGCTCGAAAACTGCTGCGTGGGGGCGAGGTACTGGTCCGGCGCGCGGGAATCCCGGTGGGGAGTGTTGGCCCGCCCGTTGCGGTATGACCTGCTGTCCGGAACCCGGGGGAAGCCCGGGCTCGTCAGCGGGTCGTCGTCGAGGGGCGCGGGCGGCGAGACCGGGCGGTCCTGCGGTATGCCGTGGACCGGACCGGGAAGGCTGGCCGGGCCCGCGTGCCTTGGCAAGGACGGGTGCGGCTCGGTGAGAGGGCGCAGCGGATCCTGGGATCCGTTGACCGGGACCGGAGCCGCCGCGAAATCCGCGGTCCGGCCGGCCGCGGCCAGGTCGCCGCCCGCCGCCGCTGCGCGGCCGCGAATCGGGAGCCCGGTGGCCGGATCCCGGCGCGGGGCCCCGTTGGGCACGCCACCACCCGGCACCGGACCGCCTGGAATCGAGCCGCCCGGTACAGATCCGCCGCGCCCGGCGCCCCGGCCGACGGGCGTCTCGGCGTCACGCTCCGGCCTGGGCCGTCCGTTGCGCGGCTGCGTCGCGTTGCGGGCCGACGCCGCCGGGCGCGGGGGTGCGGGCGACGGCGCGGGCTGCGCGGGCTGCGCCGTGGTGGTCAGCGGCTTGTCTGAGGCCAGTTCGGCCCAGTAGTCAACGTCGGACAGCTTGTCCCATTCGCTGCTGTCCCACTGCGAGCTGTCGTCGGACCGTCGGGCGCGGGCCGAGCGGGTCCGGGCCGGCGGCTGACTCTCCTCCGGCCGGCGCTGGGCGCCGTTGCCCCGGCGGCGATCCTCCCGGGCCGTCGCCGGCTGCGCGCCGCGGCGATCGTCAGGACCGCGCTGCTGATCGAACCGGCGATCGTCGTCATACCCCCGTCCGTCCTGGGGCTGCTGGTCGTAGCCGCGGCCACGGTGATCTCTGCGCTCGTCGAAACCCCGGGCGCTGGCGCCGGCCGGCCGGCGGGCGTTGCCTGAAGGGCGCGCACCGGGGCGGCCGCCCCGGGTGCTGCCGCGGGCGGGATGGCGCCCGGCGGGCTCGGGGCGGTCATAACGCGGATCACGCTCGTCTCGGCCGTCGCGCATTCCGCCCCGGCCGCCAGGCCGGTCGGAGAATTCGCCGGGATCCTCGGCGCGCATGTTTCGCACCGCCACAATGACAACAACGAGGATTACGACGATAACGACTGCCAGGACGACCACGAGCTTTGTCATCGCACCATCCAACGGGCATGGCCTCACAGAGCGGTGCAAGCGAGGCACACGCGGCCATCAACGCGGACCTCTCTCTGATACGCGAGCACCCTGGATCTAATGCGCGGCAGATCACCTGAACAGGATTCTGTCGGACCGCTATCGCCCTTGTCAGGGTTTTCGAGAAGTTTACCCAGGCCTGTCTACACTCCGTATACACGCGATTACGGCTTGACGGAGGCGGGCAGCCGGCCACGTCCGATCGAGTGGCTGGCAATGGCCGCCCAGACCGCCGGCAGGCTTGCCCCATTGTGCAACGCCAATGGCGTGTTGAGGGCGTAGATCGTGAACCGGTACTCGTGGTTGTTCGGCGGGCAGGGTGCCGCGTAGCCGGCGGTGCCGCGGCTGTTGACCGCGACGTGTGCGCCGATCGGGATCCGGCCGGCCTGGATGTCGGGCGTCTCCGGGTTGATGTTGAAGACGATCCAGTAGACGTACGGGGTGATCGGCGCGCCGGCGTCGTCCATCACCAGGGCCAGCGCCTTGGTGCCGGCCGGTGCGCCGGACCAGGAGAGCGGAGGGGTTTCGCCCGCGCCGCGGCAGGTGTACTGGCGCGGTATCGGCACGCCCTGACCGAACTCGGGGCTGGTGACCGTCATCACCTGGGGGTCGTCCTGCTGCTGCAGCGCCGTCGGCGAGCTCAGCAGGCCGCAGCCGCTGAGCATCGAGACGGCCAGCACCGTCGACGCGGCCAGGACGCCCGCGCGTCCGAGCCTGCGATCCCACCGGACCAAGCACACCCACCTTGTCCGTCGCCCCAGTAATCCCCGATGCGTGATCCTACGCTGCCTGGCCCGGCCAGGCGGCGCTCCGGCGCGGATGGCCGGGAGAAAGGCGGCCCGGCTCCGGGGCGGACCCGGTCAGCTCGTCCTGGTCAGGGTCCAGCCCCCGCCGGGCGGCGGCTGGATCAGGGTCAGGGTGTTGCCAGCGCGGGTGAAACCGATCCAGGGTGCCGTGGTGCCGGGAGTGGGGAGCGCTAGTCGGGCTGGCGGGAGTTCCCCAGCATGATCTCGTCCCAGGACGGCACCGACGCGCGCCGGTTCCGGCCGCCCGCGGCCTTCTTGACCGGCCGCTCGCCGCCCTGATCCGGGCGCCGCTCGGCGGCGGCCGCCTCGCGTTCGGCGGTGCGGTGCTCGCCGTCCGTCTCGCGGTCGGGGCCGGGCCTGGCCGGCGGGCCGGACGGGGCCGAGGGCCCGGGTGCGGCCGCGGAGACCGGCGGGACGACCGGGCCGCGGGGCTCGGGATAGTGCGCGGTTCCGCCGCCGAGACGCGACGCGATCGGCGTCACGGTGGCGGTGGCGGTGGCGGGCCCGCGCGACGCGAACCTGATGCCCGCCAGGTCGTCGGCGGGCAGGCAGAGCCTGGCCGCCTGGTCGTCGTCGGGCGCGATGTGCCTGCGCCGCGGATCGAAGACCCACTCGGCCGCGTGAGACCGGCCGCCGACGTTGAACATGAGCTGGACCTGCCAGTTCCCGTCGGCCCGCTTCTTGGAGTCCCACCGGGCATCCTCGGGGGTGGCGCCGAGTTCGGTGAGCCGCTCGGCGACGATGTCGCCAAGTCGTGGCCCGGGTCCGGAATCGCCGGGGTTGCGGACCGTGGCCCGCTGTGCCTCCTGGGCCCGGTACTCGCGCTCGGCAAGGACCGGTCCCTCGAACCGGCGTATCCGCTCGACCGGGACCCCCGCCGCGTCGGCGATCTCGTCGGCCGTCTCTCCGGCGCGTATCCGGTCCTGGATCTCCTTGGGTCGCAACGGACTCTCCACTTCGATCTCGTACTGGGCGAGCCGGGAGAACTGGCCGCGCGCTACGGTCCGCAGGCGGTCGTCGATGGGCAGCGAGAAACGGCCTCCCCGTCCCGGCACCGCGAGGATGGCGTAACTGCCGTCCTCGCTGACTGCGACGAGGCGCAACTCGTGCATGGGCGTCCCTTCCGCGCTGCCCGGCCGCGCGGGGGCGTAGCTCGGACCTCCCCCGTCACGAGTCTGACGGTTACGGCCCCGTCGTGGCCAGCACCTCGCCCGGCATGTCCCGCATGAGCACGTGTATTCCCGCGTTCTTGACCCGGGGCACGCATGGCAGGGTACTCGTCCGCAGCGTATTGACGCCGAGCCAGGTCAGGGCGGCGAACGGCGATACTCGCGGTCGGCTAGGGCCATCGGGGCGGCCGGCCAGGGGGCATGAGGGGCGGCGGGGCCGGGCCCGGGGCGGCCGCCGGTGCGCGTAGACTGGCCGAAAGATGTTCGGTTACAGAAGTATTATGGTCGAGGCGCCCCGGCCCGATGTGATCAGGCGGAACCCGCGGGCGGCCTGGCTCGCCGTCGGCGTCGTCTGCTTCGGGGCATTCATGGGCCAGCTCGACGCGAGCATCGTCACGCTCACCTTCCGCCCGATGCAGCACGAGTTCGGCGTTCCGCTCGCCGCCGTGCAATGGGTGTCGCTCGGCTACCTGCTCGCCCTGGTGGCCTTGCTCGCCCCGGCGGGCCGGATCGCCGACGCGGTCGGGCGCAAACTCCTGTACGGGTACGGGTTCGTCATCTTCACCGCCGGGTCCGCGGCCTGCGGGCTGGCGCCCACGCTGGGGCTGCTGGTCGCGTTCCGGCTGGTGCAGGCGGTCGGCGCGGCCATGCTCCAGGCGAACAGCGTCGCGCTGGTCACTACCACCGTGCCGGCGCCGCGGATGCGGCTGGCGCTCAGCGTGCAGGCAGCGGCCCAGGCGATCGGCCTCGGCCTGGGGCCCACCCTGGGCGGGCTGCTGACCCAGACCGCGGGCTGGCGGGCGGTCTACTGGATCAACGTGCCCGTCGGCTGCATCGCGGTGGTGGCCGGCCGCTATCTGCTGCCGCGGACCAGGCGGCGCAGCCGCGCCGGCTCGTTCGACTGGCCCGGGGCCGTCCTGCTGGCCGCCGCCACCAGCGCGCTGCTGCTCGTACTGTCGGCCGCCAGCGGCCTGGTCCTGCCCGGCTGGGCGGTCGCCGGCCTGGCGGTCGCCATGGTCGCAGCGTCCGGGGCGTTCGCGGCGCGGGCTGCGCGCGCCCGCCATCCGCTGATCCCGCGCGCCCTGCTGCGCTCGCGCCGGGTGGCGCTCGCGCTCGGCGGCGCCCTCGTCGGGTACCTGGTGCTGTTCGGGCCGCTGGTGCTGATGCCGCAGGTGCTCGGAGACCTGGGCGAGCTGCGAGTCGGGCTGGTGCTGTCCGCGCTTCCGGTCGGGTTCGGCGTGGCGGCGCTGGGCGGCGAGGCGCTGCTTCCCGCCTCGCTCAGCAACCGGCAGCGCGGCGTTACCGGTTCCCTCATCTGCGCTTTTGCGCTTGTTATGCTGATCGTCATGCCAATGGCGCCGGAATCGGTCGCGGGCTTGCTGGCCCTGGCCGGCCTCGGCCTCGGAATCTTCGTGCCCGCCAACAACGCGGTCGTCATGCGCAGCGGCGAGGCCGGATCCGCGTCGGTGCTCGGCGGCATGGTCAGCATGGCCCGCGGGATCGGCACCACGCTCGGCATCGCGCTGGTGACGCTCGGCCTGCACCTGGCCGGGACCGGCTCGCCCGGGCGGCCCGATCCCGTCCTCGCCCTCGCGGTGCTGGCCGCCGCGGCGGTGGCGGGCGCCCTGATCGCGGCGGCCATCCGGCCGCTGCCCGGCGGCGGCACAGGCGGTGCCCCGCCGGGCCGCGACGAGACGGAGCCGGCGGGTGTTTTCGGCTGACCGGGCCGCGGTCGCGGCGGCGCCCGCGGCCGAGCGAGCGACGGCGGCGCCGCCGCCCGGCGGCCCGGGCCCGGATTCGCTGGGACTGGAGATCGCCGACGTGGTCTCGCGGCTGCGGCGCGCGATGCGGCGCGCGGCGCGGGCCGCGGGAAGCGAGGGGAAGCTGCCGGGCGGCCTGTCCGTCGCCCAGCTGGAGCTGCTGTCGTGCCTGGCCGACAACCCGGGCGCCCGGCCCAGCCAGCTCGCGCGGCTGCTCCGGCTGGCGCCGAGCTCGGTGGCCACGCTGGTGCAGGGCCTGGCCCGGGACGGGCTGGTCAGCCGGACCGGCGGACAGCGGGACCGGCGGACGGCGTCGCTGCTGCTGACCGCCGAGGGGACCGCCACCGTGGCTCGCTGGCAGGAGCTGAACGAGCGGGTCTTGCAGGCCGCCATCGCCAGCCTGGGGCCGGCCAGCCGCGACGCGCTGGACGCCGCCCTGCCCGGCCTGCGCGAGCTGACCGGGGCGGTCGACGCGCTGGCCGACGATCCGGGTGCCGGTCCGGGGGAGCCCGAAAGCTAGCGGCGGCGCCCGTAAGGTAACGGAGCGTCGCCGCGGCCCGGGTTAATGTCGCCGTCCATTAATGCACGTCACGTAGGCTCACTCACTATGCGTATCGACGCGGTCTTCGGCGCCATCGGGCGTTTCGCGGTCCGGTTCCGCTGGCTCGTCGTGCTGGCGTGGATAGTCGCCGCGTTCGCGGCGGTCACGCAATTGCCGTCGCTGTCCAACGTCACCCAGAGCAACAACATCAAGTTCCTGCCGGCCAGCGCGCCCAGCGAGCAGGCGGCGGTGCTGGCGGCGCCGTTCGGCACGGCCGGCCTGCAGCCGATCCCGGTGATCGCGGCGCGCGCCGGGGCGCCGCTCAGCGCGGCCGACGAGACGGCCATGAGCTCGCTCCAGGTCCGGCTCCGGTCGGTGTCCGGGGTCAGCAAGGTGGTCGACGCCGGGGTTTCGCAGGACGGTCACGGGGAGCAGCTCGTCGTGCTGGCCGCGCTGAACGGCGGCAACCCGGATGGGCCGCTCAACCTGGTGAACGGGCTGCGCGCCAGGATCGCCGACGCCGGGCTCCCGGCCGGCCTCCAGGTGCACCTGGCCGGCGACGTGGCCGCGGGGGTTGACCAGCAGAAGGCCTCCGGATCCACCGGCGCCAAGGTTGAGGACCTGTCGCTGCTGTTCATCATCTTGCTGCTGGTCGTGATCTTCCGCTCGCTGTCGCTCGCGCTGACCACCCTGATCCCGCCGCTGCTGTCGTTCACGATCGCCGGGCCCTTGGTCGCCGAGGCCGCGGCGCATGGCCTGCAGGTCTCGTCACTGGCCCAGTTCCTGATGATCGTGCTGGTGCTGGGGGCAGGCACCGACTACGGCCTGTTCCTGGTCTTCCGGGTCCGCGAGGAGCTGCGCGCCCGCCAGCACCAGACGGCGGGGGAGTACTACCCGGGCTCGTCGCGGCTGGGCCGGAGCCTGGCCCGGGACCTGATCCACACCAGGGAGCCGGCCGCGGACGCGATCGTCTGGTCGGTCACCAAGGTCGGCGAGTCGATCACCTTCTCCGCCGCCACGGTGGTCGCCGCGGTGCTGACGCTGCTACTGGCCACGTTCTCGTTCTACTCCGGCCTGGCCGCGCCGTTCGCGATCGCCATCGCCGTCACCCTGCTCGCCGCGCTGACCCTGCTGCCCGCGCTGCTGTCGGTACGGCTGTCGTTGCTGTGCATGAAGCGCTCGCTGTTCCGGGTCATGTTCGGCCGGCCGAAGCTGCTGCCGTGGAACATCCAGGGCAGCGGCAACCCGGGCGTCTGGGGGCGGGTGGCCGGCCGGATCGTGCGGCACCCGCTGCCGACCCTGCTCGCCGGCGTGATCTTCTTCGGCGGGCTGGGCGTGGCCGTCTTCGGCTACTCCTCCGCGGGGTTCGGCGGGAGCACCGCGCCGACGGCCGGCAGCGACTCGGCCGCGGGCCAGGCGCTGCTGAACAGGTACTTCCCGCAGTCGGCGGCGAACCCGACCAGCCTGATCTTCCGGTTCAACACCCCGGTCTGGCAGGACCCGCAGCCGCTGGCGCGGGCCACGGCCAAGCTCCAGGCCAGCGGGCTGTACCGGCAGGTCACCGGGCCGCTGAGCCCGGTCGGAGGGGCGCTGCTGACCCCGGAGCAATACGCCGAGTTGCACGCGGCGCTCGGCCCGGCGGGCAGGCTGCCGGCGGTGCCGCCCGCGCACAGCGTCGTGCCCGCCATCGGTTACAACATCTACCGGGCGACCGCGAACTACGTGGCCCCCGACGGGCGCACCGTGCAGTTCTCCGCCAGCCTGCACGCGGGCGATCCGGGCACCACGTCGGCCATGAACGCGGTGCCGTCGATCCGGGCCGAGGTCACGGCGGTCGGCCGGTCGGTCGGAGCGGAGCAGTCGGCGGTCGGCGGCCAGGCGCCCGCGATCTATGACATCAGCAACATCTCCAACAGCGACCTCAAGCACATCATCCCGATCGCGATCCTGGCCATCGGGCTGCTGCTCGCCCTGGTGCTGCGCAGCGTGGTCGCGCCGCTGTACCTGATCGCCTCGGTCGGCGTCTCGTACCTGGCCGCGCTCGGCCTGTCCGTGCTGATCTTCATCAAGCTCGGCGGCAGCGACGGGCTGGTGTTCTTCATGCCGTTCCTGATGTTCATCTTCCTGCTGGCGCTGGGCGAGGACTACAACATCCTCGTGATGACCAGGATCAGGGAGGAGGCGCACCAGCATTCGCTGCGGGAGGCGGTCCGGCAGGCCCTGAGCCGGACCGGCACCACCGTGACGTCAGCGGGCCTGGTGCTGGCCGGGACGTTCCTGGTGCTGACCGTGGTGGCCGGCAGCGGGTCGGGCGGTGAGCAGATCCGCGACATCGGCCTCGGCCTGGCCCTGGGCATCCTGATGGACACCTTCCTGGTCCGCACGCTGCTGGTGCCGTCGACGGTGGTGCTGCTGGGCCGGTGGAACTGGTGGCCGTCGCGGATGAGCCGCGCCAGCGCGGAGCTGCCGGCGGTTTCCGCGGCGGCGGCCGGCGGGGCGGCCGGTGCTGGGGTACCCACCGCCGGGGCGATATCCGGCGGTGCCGGGCCGGCCGCCGGCGCGCGGCCGGCCGAAGAGACCAGGCAACCGGATCCGCTGCCCTGATTCGGCTCAGACGGGGCGTAACAAATACCTTCCCGAGGCACCGATCGCATGCCAGCGAAGCCGATGATCAGCGTGATCCTCCCGGTGTACGCGGTCGAGGAGTTCCTCGGCGCGTGCCTGGACTCGATCCTGGACCATTCGGCGGGCTCCGCGGGCACTGTGGAACTAGAGGTCATCGCCGTCGACGACGCCTCGCCGGACGGGTGCGGCGCGATGCTGGACGCCCGCGCCCGGCAGGACCCGCGGCTGCGGGTGGTGCACCTGCGCCGCAACGGCGGGCCGGGGCCCGCCCGCAACGAGGGCCTGGCCCGGGCGACCGGGGACTACATCTGGTTCGTCGACGCCGATGACCAGATCGCGCGGGGCGCGCTGGCCGCGATCACGGCCCGGCTGGCGCAGGACCGCCCGGACGTGCTCCTGATCGACTACGAGGAGCTATCCGCGAGCG
>Ga0307474_10002917_pt1 | contig 12324 bp, 10 predicted proteins | sample atmos_gasesECM1C_2_FD_203312 | JGI IMG/M metagenome (GOLD analysis project Ga0307474, IMG submission 203312) | Hardwood forest soil microbial communities from Morgan-Monroe State Forest, Indiana, United States - atmos_gasesECM1C_05 | ecosystem: Environmental > Terrestrial > Soil > Temperate... | reverse complement strand
ACGGCAGCCAAGTCGCCTACAACGGCCACCCGCTATACATCTTCACGTATGACCGGCCAGGCCAGGTGAACGGCCAGGACTTCCAGAACTTCTTCGTGGCCACGCCCGGGATTGCTCCGATAGCTAGCTCCCCGGCGTCGACCGGTACCGTCCCGGCTCTCCCGCCCGGTGGTGGTTACGTCGCCTCCTGAGGACGGTCCTAGCCGCTGGCGCGGCAGCCACGTCGCGCGGCTCTGGCGCACCTTCCTGACCGTGCCATTCGAGGAAGCGCCGGCCCTGGTGCGAGGCCTTGGGTCAGGCCGCGGGCGTGCTGGGCTCGGCTGGCGGGCCGAGCGGCCCGCCGGGCCGCTCCTGAGGATGGCCGTCGACGATCAGGTCGACGCGCTCGTTGTGGGGCGCGAGGTATCCCCTGATCGCGGCGGCCTCCCGGAACGGCGCCTGGTAGGACCAGAACAGGTTCAGCCCGCGGCGCAGGGTTCTTCTCGGCGGGGTCGTCCTGCTCGCCGCAGCCGGAATCGCTGCCGGGGTACTGATGTCGCGCGGCGAGCCGGAGCCGATAGCAGGCCGGCCGGGCGCGGTACTGCTCGTTCCCGGGTATGGCCAGCTCCCGACCGCGCCGCTAGTTGTCGGCCTCGTGCTGCACGCGCTGGCCAACGGCGTCACGGCCCCCGCGACCGGCAGCTGCGCGTCCCTCCAGTCCCTCGGCGGCGCATAGAACAGGACCGTCGGACAGGGGGACTACGTGTCCTAGGTTGTTATGTCCCTTGTGGCGAAGTTCGCCCAGGCCGCGCCGAGGAAGACGATCATGTATACCAGCTGGATGCCGAACCCGCGCTGTATGTCGCGCCAGAGGATCGGCTGCCGGAAGAAGTCGATCCACGCCAGCCAGTACCGGGTGGGCAAGTAAGGCTGGACCACGCTCGCGGCGTTCAGCGTGACCAGGATCTCGCTGCCGACGAGGGTGGCCAGCGCTCCAAGCGCGGCCGCGAGCGGGGAGTCGGTGATGGTCGACAGGAAGATCGCGATCGCGGCGACGCCGAGCATGGAGACCGTGATGAACGACATGGCGCCGAGGACGCGTTCGAGGAGCTGGAGGGTGGTCAGCGGCGTCCCGGACAACGACGTGATAGCCGCGCCGGCCTGGAGCCCAGCTGTCGGGGCGCCGCCTGCGCCCGGTGCAATCGAGCCGGAGGTCCCGCCGGGCGCGAAGCCGACAGCCGAGGCGCGGGACGGCCCGAGGATCAGGACGCCGGTGGCGTAGGAGGTGACCGTGACGGCGATAACGGCGGCCAGTGTGAACGAGATGACCGCGACGAGCTTGGCGACCAGCAGCCTGGTCCGACCGACGGGCCGGGCTAGCAGGTAGCGCAGCGTGCCCGCCGATGCCTCGCCCGCGATGGAGTCGCCCGCCACGACCGCGACCGCGACCGGTAGGAACACCGGCAGCACGAGGGCCAGCGCCGCCGCCGGGTATAGCTGCCCGTCGTCCAGCACCGCAGAAAGGAATGCGCTGCCCTGCCCCGGCGGTGGCGCCAGGTGGGTGACCGCGATAAAAATGGCCACGACCAGCGGCAGCGCGCAGATGAGCGCGATGGAGAACCAGGTCCGCATCCGCCGGCTCAGCTTGAACAGTTCAACCGTGATCATGACATGTCCGGGTCTGCAGGCGCGGACGTCGGCGGCGCGGGCTCGGGCACGCCGGCGTCTGGCGGGTCCGGGGCTTGGGGGGCTTCCCGCGATTTCGCTGCGGGCACGCCGAATTGGTCGGAACCCGCGCCCGTCACCTCCAGCACAACATCCTCCAGGCTGCGCCGCTCCGCGAGCAGCGACCTGACCGGCACGCCTGCCGCGACGAGGCGGGAATTCAGGGCCGCCGGATCGGGAAACCGCACTATCAGGTCCGTTCCGTCCCTGTGTTCGACGAGGCCGTCTAGGGCCGTGACCGCCCGGTCCGGGTAATCGGTAGAGACCAGGACGCGTCCGGTCGGTTCTTGCAGGGACGCTAGCCGCTCTTGCAGCACCAGTGCACCGGAATCGAGAACCCCGATCCTGGTGCATAGCGCCGAAACCTCTGATAGCAGGTGGCTCGACAGGAAGATGGTCACTCCCGAAGCGTTCAGGCTGATCAGCAGATCGCGGATGTCCCTGATGCCGCGCGGGTCGAGGCCGTTGGCCGGCTCGTCGAGGATGAGCAGCCGCGGGCGGCGTATGAGCGCGGCCGCCAGGCCGAGCCGCTGGCGCATGCCGAGCGAGTAGGCACGCACCGGGCGCCGGTCGATGCCGACTAGGCCGACCTGTTCAAGGGCGTCATCGACACGACGCCGCCGAGTGCGCCGCGACCCGTGCGGGCCAGCCGCGTCGAGCAGCCGCAGGTTGACCCGTGCGGACAGGTGTGGATACGCCGCGGGTTCCTCGATCAGCACCCCGATCTCTGGCAGGACGCGGCTCGCGTGCCGTGGCACTTGGACCCCGAGCACGGAAATCGACCCGCTCGTGGCGTAAACGAGGCCGAGGAGCATACGGATGAGGGTCGACTTGCCGCTGCCATTCGGGCCGAGCAGGCCGTACCGGTCGCCCTCGCGGACGTCGAGGCTGACATCGCGGACAGCTTCGACCTTGCCGAAGCGCTTCGTCAGGTTCCGTGTGGCGATCATAAAACCTTTTCATCCTGCCCTTCGTCCGTAGGGTCTGACAGCTAGCAACGTCAAGGTGAAGGGGGTCACCGGTCCACGTCCTGATCCGGTTTGGCGGCGAGTACCCCGGCGGCCTGCTCAAGTGTGGCCCTGCTGACCAGCCCGACCAGCAGAAAGGTGTCTGGCGAGCGGTATGGGTGCACGATGACGAGGTTGACGAGCGGTGCGCTCGCCACGGCGCCGTCGCCGGCGCGGTAGGCCAGCCGTGCGGCACCCGCGTCCAGCGCGTCCTGCAGCAGCTGGCGGCCGGTGTCGCGGCGGAAAGTGAGCACAGCAAACGCGACCGCTCTGTCGCCGTAGACCCCGATCTGCAGAACTGGTGACGGCTGTCGGCCGAGCCCCGCCAGGCTCGCGGGGAGCAGTTCGTCGTCCAGGTTCTTCAGCACGCCGGCAAAGTCACTGGGTGTGGTCGTGGTAAACCCGGTGCCCGGACCGCGCTGCGGTGTCAGCACGTTGGGGTCGGGGATCCAGAGGCCGACCTGAAGGAACCGCGTTTCCAGCGCCGGCTGCGCCGCGCCACGGGCGAAGACCTCAACGAGTAGCGGCAGCCCTGACGTCGGCGACGCCCAGATGTCGGCCCGTGCGATCGTGGACTGCGGCGCGGCCGGCGTGATCTCAAAGCCGGCTGCGCTCTGTCCGGCGACCCGCTGCGGCGGCAAGATGCCCACCTTTGCGAACGCTCCTGCCTCACTGATGATCCGGATCGCCAAGGCCGCCGGCTGGAGGTCGGCTGCCCTAGGCAGCCGGACGGTCTGCTGGCCGTAGACTCCGGTGAGCAACTGCTCGCCGGAGTCCCAGACGAAGGTATTAACGCCGTCCTGGTAGGTGTCGTTCTCACCAGTGTCGGACAGCGCGTCTACCCGCCACTGGTCCGGTGCGGCCTGCCAGATCCGCATCCGGGTTACACCGTCGAGCAGCGGAGTCACGCTTGCGAAGGCGGGCAGCGCGGGCAGGCCGAAGTTCGCGTCGCTTTCCGCGTACCCGGAGAACGCCAGCCGTTGCGAGCTGAGGATACGGCTCTCAAGCTGCCGCGCCGTGAGCCCGGGAACGCTGGCCGGGAGCGCACGAGCCAGCAACGGCAGGCAACACAGCACGGCGGCCCCGGCCAATACGACGATCCAGCGCCATCCGATAGGCGAGCTATGCCCACATATCATCCCATAACGGTAAGTTAACCGCCCGCATTCGGGCAGGCTCAGCGGCGCATCCCGGCCGACTGTCCTCACGTTGTAATAAACGGCAAGTACCCAGACAGCCTCGACGGGCGTCAAGCGCCCGCCGCCAGCGGACGATTTCGTTCGCGAGTATCGCTCGCGACCAGGACGGGTGGGATTGGATAGTCCTGATGGTGTCGGCGGATTCGAGTCCCACCCGCCCCACCGGCCACGCACGCCCCGCCCGCAAACTCCGCCTGTCAGGTGTAGGCGTCAAAGACTTCGATCTCGCATCGTGCTACACCGCTGCGTTTGACCCGCGCGTCGGCGGTGATCAAGGGGACGTGGAGGGCTTCGGCCAAGGCGACATACTGAGTGTCGTAGGCGGACAGGTTGGCATGAAGGCTCTTCAGGCGAGGCCACAAGGGCAGCACGTCCTGCCGTTCGACGGGGAACGCGCGGTAGTTGGAGAGCGCGGCGTCGGCTTCTCGTTCCGAGATTTTCTGTCCGCGTCTGAGCCCGAGAAGCGCTGAGATGACTTCTCCGTCGAGCACGTATGGCGCATGCAGGGTCTGCACTGCGGTCACCCGGCGAGCGATGGCGTCTCCTGTCTGCGTCTTCGCTGCCAGCAGCTCGATCATGGCTCGGCGCGTTGTCGGCCAGTAGCCGGGTGGCCAGCCCCCAATCCTGATGCGAGGTACCGCAGAGCTGCCTAGCGCGAGGAGCGCGGAACGCGAGCCAGCGCCCTGTGAACGAGTTTTGGCACGGCACACGCTGCACAGCAGGCAAGCCCGGGCGGCCGCACTGGGTTGCGAGCCGGGATACCGCCGCTCGCTAGGAACTAAGCTAATGTGCCTGATGAAGGCTCTGGTCAAAACCCGGGGCGAGCCCGGGCTCGTGGTCGAGGATGTCCCGGTCCCGGCGATAAGCCGGGACGACGTGCTGATCCGGGTGCTCCGGACCGGCGTCTGCGGCACCGACCTGCATATCTACGAATGGGACGGCTGGGCGCAGGCGAACGTGCCGGTGCCGCAGGTAATCGGGCACGAGTTCGTCGGCGAGATCGTTTCCGTCGGGGCGGACGTGCACGAACTGCACGAGGGCGACCTGGTCAGCGGCGAGGGTCATCTGGTGTGCGGGCGCTGCCGCAACTGCATGGCCGGGCGGCGGGTGCAGTGCGCACGGACCAAGGGAGTCGGCGTCAACCACCCGGGGGCGTTCGCCGAGTTCATCGCGCTGCGCGCTACGAATGTGTGGCACCATCCGCGGGACATCGACCTGGACGTCGCGGCGATCTTCGATCCATTCGGCAACGCGGTGCACACGGCGCTGACGTTTCCGGTACTCGGCGAGGACGTCCTGATCACCGGGGCCGGGCCGATCGGCCTGATGGCGGCGATCGTGGCCCGGCACGCCGGGGCGCGGTACATCGTGGTGAGCGACGTTTCCCCGTACCGGCTGGACCTGGCCCGGCGGATTGGGGTCACGCTGGCGGCGGACGCGTCGGCAGGCTCGGTCGCCACCAGCATGGAAGAGCTGGACATGCGGGAGGGGTTCGATGTCGGGTTCGAGATGTCAGGCAAGCCCGCGGCGCTGCGGGACATGCTGGCAAATATGACCCACGGCGGCAAGGTGGCGATGCTGGGGCTGCCGGCTCAGGAGTTCGGGATCGACTGGGCGCACCTGGTCATGAACATGATCACCATCAAGGGGATCTACGGGCGGCAGATGTTCGAGACCTGGTATGAGATGTCGGTCCTGATCCAGTCGGGGCTTGACATCTCGCCGGTCATCACGCACCGGTTCGATGCCGCCGACTTCGAGCAGGCCTTCGCCGTTGTGCGCGGCGGACAGTGCGGCAAGGTGGTCCTTGCCTGGGATCAGGGTTAGGGGTTGCGCGTTGTTTACCGAGGCTAAGCAGGAGATCCAGGGCGAGCTGGACACGATCCGCTCCGACGGGCTGTACAAGACCGAGCGGGTGATTATCGGCCCGCAAGGTTCGTCCATCCGGGTGGCCGACGGGGCGGCCGTGCTCAACTTCTGCGCGAACAACTACCTGGGGCTGGCCGACGATCCCCGGGTCGTTTCGGCGGCAAAGGAGGCGCTGGACCGGTGGGGTTACGGCCTGGCAAGCGTCAGGTTCATCTGCGGCACCCAGGATGTGCACAAGCAGTTGGAGCGGCGGTTGTCGGACTTCCTCGGCACCGAGGACACGATCCTGTACTCCTCGTGCTTTGACGCGAACGGCGGGCTGTTCGAGACGCTGCTCGGCGAGCGGGACGCGGTGATCAGCGACGAGCTCAACCACGCGTCGATCATCGACGGGATCCGGCTGTGCAAGGCATCCCGGTACCGGTACCGCAACCGGGACATGGCCGACCTGGAGGAGCAGCTACAGGTGGCGGTCGCGGCCGGGTCCCGGCGTCGGCTGATCGCCACCGACGGAGTGTTCTCCATGGATGGGTACCTCGCGCCGATAGATGCCATCTGCGACCTGGCCGAGCGGTACGACGCGATTGTCGTGGTCGATGACTCGCACGCGGTCGGAGTGGTGGGTCCCAGGGGACGCGGGACGCCCGACCTGTTCGGTGTGACAGACCGGGTGGACGTGGTCACGGGGACGCTGGGCAAGGCGCTGGGCGGGGCCAGCGGCGGCTACACCAGCGGGCGGGCAGAGATCGTGTCGCTATTGCGGCAGCGTTCACGGCCGTACCTGTTCTCCAACTCGGTGGCGCCCGCGGTGGTGGGCGCCTCGCTCGCGGTGCTCGACCTGCTGTCCTCTGGTGCGGCCGGGGATGAGCTGCGGGCGCGGCTGCGGGAGAATACGGCGTTCTTCCGTTCGCAGATGACCTCGCTCGGATTCGACGTGCTGCCCGGGGATCATCCGATCGTGCCCGTGATGATCGGGGATGCGGAGCAGGCGGCGCGGATGGCCGACATGCTGCTGGGCAAGGGCGTGTACGTGATCGGGTTCAGCTATCCGGTGGTGCCGATCGGCAAGGCCCGGATCAGGACGCAGCTGTCGGCGGCGCACACGCGGGAGGACCTCGAGCTTGCGGTCGCGGCGTTCGCCGCGGCCCGTGACGAGATGAGCTAAGGCCTGGTGTTAGCTGGCCGACGCAGCCCTGGCGGCCAGGTAGTTGCCGATCATTTCGTCCGCGTCCGGGCAGGGTATTCCGGCTTGCTGGACCGTCCAGGCTGACCGTGTCGCCCGCCTGCTGTACCCCTGGCATATCGAACGCCTGTCCTCGGTAACGTTCTGTAGCTGATACCCGGTGATCGCCACGGTAAGGCGTGGACCGGTTCGTGGACCGAGTCACCTGTGCGAACGGTGCAATTAGCGCCATAGGCGGCACGAGCCCGTGGTATCCGTGCAGGTAGTGTGCCTGGAGCGCTGGGCCGGGCTTCTCATAATCCGCCGGTCGTGGGTTCGAGCCCCACCCGCCCCACCAGGAGTAATTGTTTAAACGTTCGAAATGCCCCCGATGGCAACGGTCGGCTGCAGGATGCTAACACCCCTGTCTCCTGCGAGTCCACCTGGCCGGTAGCCTGCGGGCTTCAGCCGGACTCGGCCAGTGCGAACCACCCCGATTAGGCGCCGCGCCCAGCCGTCGCGTCCTGTGCCACCACACCTTCCCCGTAGTCCCCCGGGCTCAGTTCCCGGCGGTTCCCGCCGGTCAGGCGGAACCCAACGGGCCCGATCCGTTTCCCGATTGCGGGCTGCGGCCCGAACGTGGGCCATGCTCCACGTCCCTCCTCACCCTGAGGAGGGAGATGACGCGGCATCTGCCCGCCAGGCACGCTAGCGGCAACCTGAACCTGCACACGACGAGGCATTACCTTGATGCGATCACAGACGTATGAGATCACTTTCGCCGGCCAGGCGGGCAGGGCGCTGCGCGGAATCCGACGACTGCGGGATCACCGTCGGCTCGCGATGCGCGGGGCCTGGGCGTCCTACTGTGCATGGCCAGTTATGCGGAGCGGGCAGGGCCTGCCCGGCTGGTTCTTAAGTGCGTATGCCTCGATGCTGCTAGCCACCGTGTTACATGTGGCCATCGCCCCGTGGGCGTTGTTCCTGGTCATCGTGGCGGCCGTAGCGCTAGTCGCCTACCTGGGCATCGCCACCTCATCCTCGGTCGATCTGCTGCTGGCCGCCGGGGAAATCGCCGTGATCGCGGCATTGGCCATCACGATCTTGGTCAAGACCGGGTCCGCGCATTACTCCGCTGCGGTCCTGTCACCGGCATCCTCGCCGCACGGCCAGCTCAGCGACATCACCGATGCGATGATCTACGGCATCTCCGCCTTCGCGGGCTTCGAGGCCGCCGCCGCGCTCGGCGAAGAGGCACGGAACTCGCGCCGTTCCATCCCCGCAGGCGTCATTGTCGTCGTGATCGTGACCGGCCTCTTCTACCTGCTTGTCGTTCTGGCCGAGACGTTCGGCGCTGGGCGGCACGGTATTACCGGCCTGATCCGGCAGCCCAGCCCGCTGGGTTATCTCACCAGCCGCTACTGGTCATCATCGGCCCTGTGGACCATTGATCTTGTTGTGGTGCTCACCGGTCTCGGCTTCGTCATCGCCGTGTTCAATTCGGCCATCCGCATCCTGTTCGCCATGGGCCGCGAACGGGTCCTGCCAGGATCCCTGGCCCGGCTGTCGGGGCGCCATACTCCCGTCATTGCGATCAGCTGGGCCGCTGTGCTCACGCTGATGCTCGGGTTGCCGCTGACCTACGCCGATGGCGGCCCGGCCACCTTCCGATATCTGGCCGGAGCAGCCGCACTCTCTATAGTGCTGATCTACCTGGCCGTGAACATCGCGACCATCCGCGCGTTCCGCACCGAGTTCCGCGACCAGTTCCGTGTGTGGCGACATATGGTGCTCCCGGCAGCAGCCGCCGTGCTGTTCTTGTTCCCGCTTTGGGGGATTCTTCATCCCCGCGCCTACACGCTGGTGAACCTCCTGCCCTTCGTAGCGCTCGGCTGGCTATGCGTCGGGGTTATTGCTGCTGGCTTCCTGCGGGCCAAGAGGCCCGCAGGACTCGAGGCAGTAGGCAGGGTATTCGCGCCAGCCGAAGAACAGCCAGCCGAGGCGCGCTTACCGGGATCGACGTCGGCGAGGGTCACCCGGCCGGGCAGGCCAGGCGAAAGGTCGTCCTACCAGTGTCTAAGGTGACTTCGTAGTCGTCGAATCCGGCGCTCGTGCCGGTTTCCGGAGGCCCGAAGACCCACAAGTACAATCATGCTGCCAGTAGGCCTTAGCACGGAAACGGCAGGAACCGTAACCCTGCCTTGCGGCAATGACTACGGAGAGGCGTGGCGGAAGGCGGGACGGCTGAGCATGGTGCCTTGCGGGGCGCCCGGTTTGCGCGGGCGAAGTTCCGGCCCACGACTCTGCCCGGCACGCTAGTCAACAGGCGGGTGCTGCATGACCGGCTGAGTGCGGGAGCCGCGCAGCGGCTGACCCTGGTGGTGGGGTCGGCAGGTGCGGGCAAGAGCGTGCTGTTGTCGAGCTGGACGGCGGCACGACCCCAGGGCACCACCTCGTGGCTGTCTTGTGACGGGTCTGACGCCAACCCGGTGCGGTTCTGGGCGGGGTTCATCGAGGCGTCCCAGGTGGTGGCGCCGGGGTTCGGTGCCGATGCGGCCGACCTGCTGGCGATGGACAACGCCATGTCGGCCGATGTCACCGCCTCGATCGCTAACGATGCCGCGAACCTGCCCGCAGGATCGGCCCTGATCGTGGACGATTTCCACGCGGCGGTGGCCGCGGTCGGCCGGGACATGACGGATCTTGTCGAGCGGTGGCCGGCCGGGACCGCCCAGCTGGTGCTGGCCAGCCGGAGCGACCCGCCGCTGCGGCTGCACCGGCTGCGGATGTCCGGGGAACTGTGCGAGATCCGCGACCGTGACCTGTGTTTCTCCCTGACCGAAAGCCGCGACTTCCTGGCCGGTTTCGGCGTGGAGATGGGCGACGGTGAGCTCAGGATGCTGCATCAGCGGACCGAGGGATGGGCCGCGGCCGTGCAGATGGCAGCGCTGTCGCTGCGCGGCGCTGCCGGCCCGGCGCGGATCGCGCGGGCGCTGGAGGTCCGCGGTGACGCGATCGCCGAGTTCTTCGCCTGTGAGGTGCTCGAGCAGCAGCCGCCGGAGGTGGCTCAGTTCATGCTCGACACCTCCATCCTCGGCGAGCTGACCGCCGATGCGTGCGCGGCTGTCACCGGCCGCCAGGACGCGGCAGCGCTGCTGCGCGCTATAGGCGCGGCCCAGCTGTTCCTGGTGGCGCTCGACGATGGTCAAACCATCTTCCGGTACCACCGTCTGGTACGCCGACTGCTGCGGGCCGAACTGCACGCCAGGGACCGGGCTCGCGAGCAGCAGCTCCAGCTGCGCGCGGCCGAATGGTTCCAGGCCGCGGGCGACACCCGGCGCGCGGCGCGCCACTTCCTCGCGGCCCGGCAGGCGGACCGGGCTCTGGCTCTGCTGGAAGACCGAGTGGTACCTGACTTCCTGGCCGATCCGGTCATGCCGCCGCCGCTCGATGTCAGCACGATCGACGCTTCAGTGCTCACCGAAGCGCCCGACCGGCTGCTGACGGTGGCGGCAGACCTGCTGCTCTCGGGTGACACGGCCCGCGGCGGTCAGTACCTTGACCTGCTCGAGCGCGTTGAGCCGCCGATCCCCCGCGAGTCGAGGCTGTGGGCCCGGTTCATGGCTTTCCAGTCCTTCCGCTATGCGCTGATCGGCCAGGCGGACCAGGCCGTGAGCGCGGCCCTGGCGGCCCGAACCATCAAGGAGCAGATGCAGCTCACCGACGAGTGGAACGTCGCCGCGCCGATGATCCTCCCGACCGCCTACACCTGGCTGGAGGACTTCCCGGCGGTTGAGCGTGAGGCGGCGGTGGCTCTTGCGACGCCCGAGCTAACCGAACCGGTCAAGCTAGTGATGATCCCTGGCGTGCGGGCGCTGGCATGGTTCGAAGCCGGCCGCCTGAAGCGGGCCGCCGATACGGCCGGAACCGCCCACGCGGAGGCGCGGCGGCTGGGATTCGACCGGCATTTCTTCGCGGTGGACTACCTGCGCACGCTAGCCGGCCTGGCGCTGGAGCGGCGGAACCTCGACACAGCCGAGCAGCTCACCGAGCAGGCGCTGTCGATAGTCGAGCGGCGGCGGCCCATGTTTGAGTTCCTGACCCTGCTGGACCGGGCCCGGATCTGGGCCGCCCGTGGTCAGGTCCGCGAGGCGCTGGCGACCATCACGGCGGCCCGACAGGTTCTAGCCGGAAGCGGGTCGGTCCTGCTGACATGGGCCGATGAGCTGGAAGCGCTGCTGCGCCTGTCACTCGGCGACCCGCGCACCCCCGCCGAACTGGCCCGCGGGCTGCCTCCCGCCCGCCGTAGCCTGCTGCACGCCAGGATCGCCCTGGCCTCCGGCGATCACCGCGCCGCGGCCGGGCACCTGCACTCGCCGTCGCTGGATGATCTGACCCCGCGCCGCGAGCTGGTACGCCAGCTGCTCCTGGCCGCAGCAGCCATCGAACGCGGCGACCCAACGGCCGCTGCCATCGTCGGCGGCGCCATCCAGACAGCACGCCGGGAGGGCTACCTCAACACCATCGTCAGTACCGCGCCCCCGGTGACCAGCTACCTCATCGAGCACGCGACACCAGTGCACAGGGATCCATTCATCGAGCAACTGATCGGCGCGGGCCTTCAAGCACGCGCCGCCGAGCCGAACGCTCCCCGGTCCCGCAGGCCGCTCGCCGAGCCGCTGACTCCGGCCGAGCTACGCATTCTCAAGCTGCTGCCGACCAGCACCTACCTGCAGATGGCAGAAGTCCTTTATGTCTCCCGCAATACGGTCAAGACCCACCTGCGGTCCATCTACCAGAAACTCGGAGTGGAATCCCGCTCGCAGGCCATCGAGCGCGCAGTCGAGCTGCGCCTGCTCTGAAACCGCTCTGCGATCGAGCCCGCGGAGCCGGCGGCACCACTCCAGGCCGGCTCCCAAGTGCGTATTCACCCGGGATCGGGTGAGTTCATAGACCTCAGCGGACCGGGATGCTTGCTGCACTACCGCCTGAGGAGCCCAAGCCCTTGCGATCTTGCTAACGCACAACGACTGAGTGACAAAGTGAGTAAGGCCGAGGCGCAGCAGGCGCTGACCTAGAGGGCTTGGCTTTTAGACACCGGCTGGGCAGACTGTCGTCAGCCCGCCAACAACCTCGTGCGCCCAGCATAAGAACCCTCGAGACAGACCCTGCCGGAGGTCCGTAAAGTCCCCGGCAGCCAGATCGACGGCTCCGGAAAGACTCTGATCCCGGGCCTCATCGATGCCCACTGGCACGTTGCGTTCGGCTGTCGCCGGATTCTTTTGATTTGCGTTGCGGTGCGAGCTGGCGGAGCTCGAGGAGGTCCAGGCCGAGCGCCTCGATCTCGGCCAGGACGCCGTACAGCGCGGACCGGTCCAGCACG
>Ga0307474_10002916_pt1 | contig 12326 bp, 9 predicted proteins | sample atmos_gasesECM1C_2_FD_203312 | JGI IMG/M metagenome (GOLD analysis project Ga0307474, IMG submission 203312) | Hardwood forest soil microbial communities from Morgan-Monroe State Forest, Indiana, United States - atmos_gasesECM1C_05 | ecosystem: Environmental > Terrestrial > Soil > Temperate... | reverse complement strand
GACGAGAAATCTCGAGGGAAGGCAATCGGTACCTGGTCAGGCGCCACCGCGATCACCACGGCTTTCGGTCCAGTATTAGGCGGATGGCTGATCGAGCATGGCTCTTGGCGCTGGGCGTTCTATTTGAATCTCCCATTAGCTGCTACCGTCGTGGCGATCTCCCTGTGGCGCGTACCGGAGAGCCGAGGCTCGAAAGTCCAGCATGGGGATTGGTTAGGCGCGCTGCTGGCGACCAGCGGCCTCGCGGGGCTGGTGACCAGCTTCCTGGAATCTGCAAGGTTAGGCTGGGGCCATCCTTTGGTGTTTGGAAGCTTACTCGGCGGCTCGGCCTGCCTCGTTTTTTTCCTCAGGGTTGAGCTTAAGTCGGCGGAGCCTATGGTTCCGCTTGAGCTTTTCAGATCTAGCTCCTTTGTTGCCGCGAACCTGCTTACGCTCTTTCTGTACGCGGCTATCGGTGCCTTCTTCTTTCTCTTTCCGATGGAGATGATCCGGCTAGAAGGCTACTCCACTACGGCCACCGGCGCGGCGTCGCTGCCTATGATTTTGTTGATGTTCTTTTTGTCGCGTTGGTCGGGAGGATTGGTCAACCGGTATGGAGCAAGGGTCCCGTTGATCATTGGCCCTCTTGTTATGGCCGCCGGGTTCGTTCTGTTTGCTGTGATACCTGCCGGAGCTGGTTACTGGAAGACGTTCTTTCCTGCCTTCGTCGTGCTCGGTTTTGGACTGGCGGTCACCGTGGCGCCGCTCACAACTGTCGTTATGAGCTCAGTGGACGCGAAGCATGTTGGCGCAGCATCCGGAGTCAACAATGCGGTGGCGCGGGTTGCCGGGGTACTGTCCATTGCTGTGCTTGGAATTGTTATGGTGAAGAGTTTCGGCTCTCGGCTGGAGCAAACGCTACAAAATCTGCCGATCCCACAGAATATTGCGCAGGACATTCGGTCGAAGGAAATTGAACTCGCTGGTCTCGAACTTCCTCCGGGCTTGGACCCAAGCGTCACTGCTGCGATCCGTCAGGCGATTTCCGAAGCCTTTCGCTCAGGGTTCCGTTTAGTTTTGTCGAGCTGCGCGGGGTTGTCGGCCGCAAGCGCGCTAGTCTCGTGGAAATTGATTGCTTCTGGGACAGAACTCAGCAGGGACAAGCCTTGATGCGTATCAGCAACAACGTTATCAGGGAGCCCAATCAAGCTATGAGCACTCTCAAAGGTAGAATCGCTGCAGTATCAGTCGCGATTTTTGGGTTGACCATTTACATGGCCGCCAAGCCGTACTCGCCCGTAGAAAGGATCCGCGTCGTTCCCGAGGAGGGGCAACGCCGCGTTGAGATCGTCATTGATGGAAAACCCTTTACCGCCTATATCTGGCCCGAAAGACTCGCCAAGCCGGTCTTGTATCCTCTGCGGACCGCGAAAGGTACTGTCGTCACGCGCGGCTATCCCTTAGAACCGAGGCCCGGCGAACGCATCGACCATCCACATCACGTCGGTTTATGGTTCAACTACGGGAATGTCAACGGTTTCGATTTTTGGAACAACTCCGAAGCGATCAAAGCAGAGGACGCTCCCAAAATGGGCAACATTCGTCATCGCGCGATTACGCTGGCAAAGAATGGCCCGGACCAGGGAGAACTCGAAATTGATGCGGACTGGATTACGGGCAAGCAGCAGGTCATCCTGAAGGAGCACTCTCGCTTCGTTTTCCGCGGCGGGCCTGATTTCCGCAGCATCGACCGCATCACTACGCTGCAGGCGCTCAGCGAAAGGGTCGTGTTCAACGACGATAAGGAAGGCGTTCTCGGGATGCGCGTGACGCGCAACTTGGAAGCTCCTTCGGACAAACCGGAAGTCTTCACGGACGCAAATGGGAACGTCACGACGGTCGCCAAGCTCGACAACGCCGGCGTCAACGGCAGCTATCTGACCAGTGAAGACAAAAAGGGAGACGCTGCGTGGGGCACCCGCGGGCGCTGGTGCAATCTCAGTGGGCAGGTCGGCAACGAGCTTGTGACCATCACGATCCTCGACCATCCCGGAAATCCCGGCTTCCCCACATACTGGCACGCTCGCGGTTACGGTCTTTTCGCGGCTAATCCGCTGGGCCAGAAAATCTTCAGCAACGGCAAGCAAGAACTGAATTTCACTATCCCGCCGGGCCAATCAGTAACCTTCCAATACCGCATCCTGATCTCCTCGGAGATTGCGAACCCAGCGAAGTCGGAGGCAGATTACCAAGACTTCTCAGAAGGGAGAGTACCGCGAGCCGGGCGTTGATCGGAACGAGGCCTCGGAAGGTCGAAAGCTAAGTAGAAATTCAGGAAAGTGGCCGCTCCAGACGCGGCAATGTTCAGCCGCTCGACTTCTTGGGCAAAGGCCTGAGGCGCCTCGAGAATTCCTTGAGCGTGACCTCGGCTGAGAGTGGGATTCCGCAATTGGCGATGGGAATTGCAGGATTGCCTTGCACCACCGTCATCGCTGGAACGGATTGGCTCACCACACTCCCGGCAGTGACCACCGCGCCGCGTCCGATGGTTACGTTGGGCAGGATGATGGCCCCCGGTCCTATGAAGGCATCCCGTTCGATCTTCACACCTTGCGTCTCCCGGAAGTGGGCGATGACGGTGACCCGCATGCTCAGCGAAGCGCCGTCTTCGATGACGATTAAATGCGGCCGGGACGTGTCTAAGAGAACGTCGTAGCCAATCCAAACGCCCCTTCCTATGCTCACACCGCGCCACCGATGCAAGCTGACGCGCAGAGTCCGTGCGCCAGGCAGAATTCTTGCCAGGTGCTGGCACACACGATTCCAAATGCCCGTCAGAATCTTCTCTTTGACTTCCTTGTGGGGTTCGGCCCGCACCGCCGGGGACGCGACATTCTGCGTAGCGTTTGGGCTTTGCTGTTCAATCCGTGACATGGTGCTGGACATAATTTTGTACCGCCGAAAAAGATACGAGATTGGGCAAGTCGGTCAGGCCGACTTGCACGCCAAATTCTTCCTGAACTACGGAAATCAGCGTGACCGAAGCCAACGAATGCCAGTCAGGCACGGAATCTACGCTCGCATTGCGAATCTGGTCTTCATTCAAGCCTGGAAAGACGGATGAAAAGCAGCGCACCAATCGATGTTCGAGGTTATCCATTTGCGGTCGCCTTTATCTGATGAAAAAGAGGTGGGCACTTTTCAAAAAAGCTGGCCATGGAAATACGCAGGTCTCCGTTCAAGGGGGCGCCGACAATGCTCGACAGAAAATCACAAATCGGTTTGTTACGCTCCGTTGGCTGATAGTCAAAATGTACCTCTCGGAGATGGAGTTCCTCGAACAACCACCTTAGGCTTTGTTGTTCGATGCGCCGGGAAAATGCCCGGCAGCTCATCACCCAATAGTTGATTGTCGCGACTGTTCCTTGAACCCGGCCGAGCAGAACCGCAATCTTACCGAGCGGTCCGTATTTATCCTCATAACTAACGGTCATCACAAAAGTTGTCGGGTCGTTTAGATAGGCAGTCCACGAAGTCTCGTTCAAGCGCTTTCCGTTCAGATTGAACTGATTGGTCTTGTTAATGAGCTCGAAAGCGCGATGATCATCCTTTTGTTTGCCAAACGTGAAGACAACGGTAGCTTGGGCATCCCGAAGGAAGCTGTCCAGGGAAGTGGTGTCGCCATTCGATGAGCCCGGTAAAGTAGCCGCTGCACGAATACTTTGCAGGCGGATCGAATCCTCTTCGGACAAGATCGACTTTCCAAAAAGATCTCGCAAGCGGCGCAGCAGTTGCCAGAACGCGGAAGGGTCGCTTTTCGGGAAGAGCAGGCATTCCATCTCGGGGAAAACAGCTTTGACTTCGGCCAGCTCCATCGGGCTATCGTCGATGAAAATCACGGAATCAGCGGCGATGTTCCAGGTCTTCAGGATGCGGCGTACAGATTCCGATTTTGGACCCCAGTGCGCATCGATCGGATACAGCGATTTTTTGCCGATCAGCAGGTCTTCTCTTCCAAACGCCTGTTCCACCAGCGCTGGATCATTTTTGCTGGCAACGGCGGTGAGAACGCCAGCACTCGCCAAAGATGCCAGAAACTGCTGATACAGTCCGTGAGTGTGCGTTTGCTGATCGAGGTGCCAGGAGATTCCTTCCACGCCGTCCTCGCCTAAGATTCCAGACCACAGAGTATCGTCCAGATCTGTGATTAGCCCTTTTTTCGGTCCTGAATTTCGGATCAATGCCGCAACAAGCTCCGCGATCGCCGACGCGTGCGCTAATTGGTAGGGGAATCCCGCGGAAAGCTCTGATTGAATGTCGAAGCGGCTCGCCAAGGGCGACATTTCATCAAGCCGTTGTGTGCTCGTAATGCGTATGCGAGAGTGCGCCGCAAGAGTAGCCGCCAACCGGCTCACGCACAGCCGCAATTGAAGTTCATACCCAGATGCCTGCGCACTCGCAGTAGTGAAAAGTGGAGGAAGGGGCAGACTGGGCAGAGAAACGTACGTCGGAGTCCACTCTGCCGCGCCGATAATCGCTTTTTCAAGCCGGCCCATGGTTCGTTCCGCGGAGTTCACGATGTCAGGAAGGTCTTCTACGCGCCAGCCGCCCAGGCTGCGAATGCCGAGCCGCGCGTCCAAATCCTGCCACTCGACGACCGCCACCACCACGTCGGGGCCTTCCCCTTCAACGCGCTCGATATTTCCAGCCAGATCTCCGAACAGTCCAGTGGTCACTTCCACCCGTTCCAGCGGTGAGCGATCCGACAGGGCAGCAGCCAGAAATGTCTCAAGATGAAGCGGCGTGAAGCCGCAAGCTAGAAAAACTTTGAGCGGGGAGGCATCCTCAGCTACTGGACGTCTGGCAACCGCCAAGGCATCGATCAATTTCATGAGCGACCTGCTAAGACTGCCGCACGCGGGAAAGTCATCTACGAAACGTCCTCTTGTTGATGGGCTGGGAAGCCAGAGCGGTTACAATTGCCAATCTAAGTCGACAGGGTCGCTGGGAGAAAATAGCAGACAGAACCGGTGAATCAGCTTGAGAGCGCTGTTCACGGTCTTCATTTTACCATTTTTTGTTTGTCCTGCCTTGTCGTTCGCCGTTCTCAAAAAACGTCCAGATACATGGAAGACACTGGTTTCGGAGGGGGTTCTCCCTTAAAAATGGTCAGATAACAATGTAGGGTTCGCGGTGAACTGCGGAAACGTGCCGCACGAAACGTCGCGAGGTCGGCGTAGCCAAGACTAGGGAGTAGCGCGATTTGCGCCCCGGCCTGAGTGCCGCGAACAACCATTTTCTCGACCAGCGTCAATCGCTCTTCGTTTTCCAGCGTTCCCCACAGTACATCTTCGATGAGCAGGCATCTTGTTTTTTGTGGATCAGCCGCCTGCATCAGATAGCCCGTTAACAATCCCTCCTTGAGCCCGGAGCGATGAGAAACGACAACTCCGCCATGCCTCTCCAATTGCCATTGAATTTCTTTTGGGGTCCAGATTCGCGTCAGCGGGACATCTTTGCCGGACACAGCAATGCGGCGGAATTCTTCGCTCAGATTCTCTTGTTCGCCAGCGTGCGAAGCCGTAGGTTTCGGCTGGAGCAAGCGCATTAGGTAATGGACAGAAAAAATCCGTTCCGTCGGCAGTTTCAGCATGCGGCAGCATCCGAGGATCATGCCGTTCATCGGTTCGCCTTCGACGCAATAGTTAACCAGGCCATCATATCCGGCCGCTTGCGCACGCTTCGCCAACTCACTCCAGAGAACGACCCCATAGCCGTTTTTCTTGTACTCGCTGGAGACGGAAAGCAGGGTACACAAAATCACGCGAAGCTCTCGCCCCTGATACCGAATCGTCCGGGGAAATCCTGCGACGAAAGCACGCGGCGTGTCGCCTTCGTAAAGAACCGGCGCTAGCGCGTAGCTCGACCCGGGATAATCCAGGCACGAAGCTAGAAATTCAGACTCGTACAACAATCCCTGTTTGCCATTTTGCTTCCATGATTCCTGGATCAGCGCGGCAACTTGATCGAAATCGCCGCGGAAATCTTCAATACGCATCGATGAGGTTTGCCAGGCTGTGGGCGTTTCAACCTTCACGTTTAGACCGTCCAATGTTGATCGCAATCACTCATTAGATGCGCGAGAGCGAAAACACGGTGGCGCAGCAACCCTGCAAGCCGCGCGACCACTACCCCCTGTCAAGTATCAAAGTATCAGCAAGTCGCATCGGCACGCGAGTGCGGACGGGCCAGATGGCATTTTTCAGCATTATCATCACTTCTCACAACCAGGCGAATTTCATTCGCGATGCGGTGACGTCCGCGGTGGCGCAAACTCTCGCGCATCGGGAAATAATTGTGATCGATGACGCGTCCAGCGACGGCTCCCAACCAATTCTGGAAGAGTATGGAGATGCAATTCGGCTCATCAAGCTCGAAAAAAATGTGGGCGCCAGTAGCGCTCGCAACATCGGCATCGCAGCGGCTAAAGGAGATTTCTTGGTTTTTCTGGACGGAGACGACGTTTTGCTGCCGTGGGCCTTGGCCGTATACAACCAGGTTGTGGAGCGCGAGCGACCCCACATAATCCTCAGCACCATGCGGTGGTTCCACGAGCAGACACCGGACATTTCCAGCGACCGTGCCCCTGACAATGTGGAAGTCGTTGCGTATGACAGTCTATTGGAGAAAGACCGTCCTTACCGGGCAAGCGCCAGCGCACTTGTCATCAGCCACGCCGTGTTCACCCAAGTGCGTGGATGGACAAACGAAATCTTCCCCATGGAAGATCTGGATGTGTTGATAAAGCTGTTGAGTTCCGGCCGAACCGCCCAGATCCTCGCGCCCCCTACAGTTTGTTATCGGATTCACGCCGCAAACACCGTCCATCAGGTAGCCAACTGCGCCGGCGCCCTGCGAATGATTATTGAAAAGGAAAAGCGTCGAGGCTATCCCGGTGGACACTCCAATCGAGGGCGCCGGTACGCTTTTCTCGGCGGCCCGGCTATGTTTTGGGTCAAAAAGACCTATAAGAGCGGTTTGTATCGGGAAGCACTGCGTTTGCTGGCTTTGGCTTGGCCAATGATTTTTGCTGCCGGTTTTGTCAGAGCGACGATTTTCATGCGCGGGCGGCGGGACGTGCAAACGTTTGCGCTCTAAGTTACAAATTGCAGACAAATTGCAGATATAAAGGGCTTTACAGCCCCAAGATACAGGAGCGTGCGGGATTCACAGTATGTACTTACTTGGTGCGATAAATTACGCTGCCCTTGGAAAACTGGCATCGGGGTTTTTACGGTAGCGGTATTTACTTTGTCCATCTAAGCTCACCGTTAGGGTCGTCCAGCCTTGCGTTCCGTCCCTGCCAGATTAATCACGAATTCTGGAATGATCGAATGGCGGCAAATTACTTAGGGGGCAACGCTGTCACAAGCGGATGTCCCAAAGCACTGCTGCTTCGTGGCGATGCCTTTTCCCCTGAAGACGAGAAACTCGGAAAACTGCTCACTGCTCTAGGAGTTTGTTGGCAGCCGATACATTTTGGCGAGGTCTCCGGGTTGGGTGATCCAGGCTCACCTGAAAACGCCGAGCGATTTTGTATACTGGCGTCGGCAAGGGCCCTCGCTGGCCTTATCGGAGGTGATCCCAACCCCGATGCTGGGCTGCCATCATGGATGACCCGAGCGGAGTCCGTTTATGTCTACGGATTCACAGAACACCCCGCCTCCCAACACCTGATGCGCTACTTGACCGGCGATCCCGGCGCTAAAGTTCGCCAGGTAAAAGCAAGACAGCTGTCTGTTTCCGTAAGCGCTGGCCTCCCGGCGATGTGCGGCCCGATGTCTGGCCTTCAATTCGATGCGCGTGCTCCCGAAAAACAAACCGCGTTTGACTTGAGTGGGCGCCAGGAGTCGGTGCAAGGCGTTCTCAATTCCAACCATGGCCACTTGTTCGTTTCCGTCAAACGTCAAGGCGCCCAGATCTTGCTCAACTCTTCGACCTCCGTCATCGACGTTTCCACGCACTGCACGAGGTACTTTGATGTGCGCCAAAATGTTTGTAATACGGTCCCCATCGTCATGTATGTCAAATGGGCGTTTGGGGCAGCTGAGCCCAATGAGATTGGCGCTTGTCTGATCGTTGACGATCCGCCGCTAAAGCCTCGTTATGGATTCTTGGAGTACCAGGAAGCTCTGCGCTTGATGGACGAGCACAACTTTGCCACCACGGTAGCGTTCATACCATGGAACTGGCGACGCACCGATAAACGTACGGTGGAACTCTTCCATCGCCGCCCCGACCGATTATCGCTATGTATCCACGGGTGCGATCACACTGCTAAAGAATTTGGCGAGCGATCCACGGCCGTCTTGAACAAGAGGATTAACGTCGCGAATCATAGAATTCGGCTTTTGGGGAGGAGGACTCAGTTGCGTCCCGACGGCGTCATGCTCTTCCCGCAGGGCGTATTTTCCGAGAGCGCCGCGCGCGCCCTGAAACTAAACGGTTTTGTCGCCGCCGCCAACACCGAGGTCGTGCCGGTGTACGAAGAAGAGAACAAGACGACCGTTGGGGACCTGTTCGGCCAGGCGATCATGAAATATGCGAGCTTTCCGATGTTCACGCGACGCTATTTGGCGCACGGGGTGGAGAACTTTGCCTTTGATGGTCTATTGGGCAAGCCGTGCCTCATAGCGGCTCATCACGACGACTTTGCAGGGGATGCGAGAATACTGCTGCATGTCATTGCAAAACTGAACTCGTTGAACTGGAAGCTTCGTTGGCGCTCCTTGGGGGGTGCGATTAGCCGTTGCTTTAGCGTCCGAAATGATTGCGAGCCGTCGAGATGGGTTGAGATGTATGGCGCCAGCCTGGTCTACCAGAATTCGCAAGGTTTTCCTCACGGCACTATCTTCAGGAAAGAGGAGCGCGATTGGCAGAGCGTTAAGGCGGTAATCGTCAATGGACTGCCGGTCGATTATTTGCACCACGGTGGATACCTTCGATTTGAAGCCATGGTTCCGCCCAATGAGAACGCAGAGATACGCATTCTCTACTCTGCAGAGTCAAATCAGGATCCCAGAGATGAAGGTATCAACTATCGCGCCAAGGCAGTATTGAGAAGGTATCTTTCGGAGTTTCGTGACAATTACCTGTCCCGTCACGCACATCTGCATCAGGGCGTGCTGCGGATCAAAGAAGCGTTGCGGCTATAAGGATCATGGAAAGAGTCAGTGTGCTGCCTGAAGCTGGTGGCTCGTGGGCCAGTGAATTGGGGAGGCAACTCAAAAACTCGGCTGGCTCAAGCTCGGGAGCAGCCCTGACGAGCGCGACGCGCCCTTTGTGGGCGGGCTTTATGCGCGCGGCCCGGAATTTTCCGCAACGCCCCGCCGTCGTCGCAGAACGAGAAACGGTTAGCTATGCTGACCTCCGCGATTCGGCCTGCTCCATCGCAGCGACTATCCAAAGATACCCGGAATTTTCCTCCACGCAGCTCACCGCTGTTCTTGCCTATCGGAGCCGCACTGCATTCGCCGGGGTGCTGGGAGCTCTCCTCGCCGGCAACGGTTACGTTCCCCTGAACCGAACCTTTCCGGAGGGGCGGACGCACGCGATGTTCGAGCGGTCCGAATGCCGCTCGCTGATCGTGGACGCGAAAAGCTTGCCCCAGCTAGGATGCCTCCTCGAACGCGCACAGCAGCGAATATTAGTCATACTACCGGATGTTCGCGACGTCGCTCCGTTAGCAGCGAAATGGCCCATGCATCGATTCGTAGCTTCGGAAGATTTGTCACCAGCCTCTCACTGGCAAGAGCCCGCTCTGGAAACGGATGCGTTGGCTTATTTGCTCTTCACGTCAGGAAGCACCGGTACACCAAAAGGTGTTGCCGTCGCGCAACGCAACGTCATTTCCTTCCTGGACTACATGGTGGAGCGGTATGACGTGAGCGAACAGGACCGATTGTCTCAGATGTTTGATATGACCTTTGATCTTTCCGCGTTTGACATGTTTGTCGCCTGGGAACGCGGCGCATGCGTGTGCTGTCCGACGCAAAAAGAAATCATCAAGCCAGACAGCTATATAAGAAACAACGATCTCACCGTCTGGTTTTCGGTCCCCTCGACGGCCGTCTTTATGAAGCAGCTTAGTCTCTTGAAGCCGGGCAGTTATCCAGGTCTGCGGGTGAGTTTGTTTTGCGGTGAACCTCTGCCGGTGTCTTCTGTGCAAGCGTGGTCTGAAGCCGCGCCCAACTCGATTGTCGAGAACTTGTACGGACCGACAGAGCTGACCATCGCTTGCACGCTTTACCGTTGGGATGCCCTTCATTCAGAAGCCGAATCTGAGATGGGCATCGTGCCCATTGGCTACCCTTATCCGGGCATGAATTATTTGGTGGTAGATGAAGAGCTGCAAGAGGTTTCTCCGGGAGAGCAAGGCGAACTCCTGATGTCGGGATCGCAAATGTCGCTGGGATATTGGAAAGATGCGAGGAAAACGGCAGATGCCTTCATAAATGTGACGGACCACACTGGCGTGTATTACCGGACTGGCGACCGAGTTCGCCGGCCGCAGTCAGGCGCTCCGCTGATTCATTTAGGCCGCGTTGATTCACAGATCAAGGTTTTGGGGCATCGCGTGGAGCTTGGGGAAATTGAGGCAGTGGTCCGGAAACACTGCGGCTCGGATGCCGTTGTTGCAGTGGGATGGCCACGGACATCGAGCGGTTATGGTGGCGTGGAAGCATTTGTCGAGAATCAAGTCGAGAATCATCACCTGCGCGATGCCGTCCGCTCGGAGTTGCCGGAGTACATGGTGCCCCGAAAGTTCCACTTCAGCGATAGATTGCCCCGCAACGCGAACGGAAAATTAGATCGAGCAGCAATTTCCAAATTATTGGATGGGAAGCATGATTGAAGCCAGCTCCGAACAGATTCGGACGTTTCTTCAGCAATACATTGTGGAGAAGTCGCTCGCCGGCGGAAAGGAATCGCCGGGCGAACTTGCGGATGACTGCGACCTGCTGCTCTCGGGAATGATCGATTCGCTGGGACTCCTCGATCTGATGGGTGCGATTCAACAGCACTGCCAGCAGGAAATTGACTTTGAGGCGCTCGACCCGGAACAGCTCACCGTAGTCGGGCCTTTGTGCCGCTACGTCTCGGAGCAGTTAGCAAGTCGCTGAAAAAGCGTACGAATACGAGAGCTCATAAATTCTTCCGAAGGTATGTCCTGAAATCCATGAAAGTTCGCTGGAGCGGAGTTGTTGGTAGGGAGGATAAGCGGGAACTATCGGGCAGGAGTCTGCCGGGAACCAATCCGAGCGATTCCACCGTTCCATACAACCTGGCGTCTCAATCACATCGCTTACGGACTGATTCTTTTCCGCGCGAATTTTTAATTACCACGATTCTTGTGGCCCTTGCCGCCACCGTTGTCATATTTCCCATGCTTGTTTTGGGGCCAGTTTCTGGACGGGACTTTCCGTTCCATCTTGCCTCTTGGATGGATGTTGCGCATCAGTGGCATCACGGAACGATCTATCCACAGTGGGCGGAATTGGCAAATTGGGGATTCGGAGAACCTCGATTTGTTTTTTATCCTCCAGGCTCGTGGATGCTTGGCGCCGCGCTGGGCTCTCTGCTTCCATGGAAACTAGTTCCCACGCTGTTCGTTTGGTTAGTGCTGATCGGCGCGGGAATTTCCATGTATCTACTGGCCCGTGAATCCTTGTCTCAACGCCAAGCCGTTTTGGCCGCGGTGCTATTTGCCGCAAATCCATATCACTTGTTGCTGATTTATTACCGCAGCGATTTTGCGGAGTTACTGGCCAGCGGGTTCTTTCCACTGCTCGTGCGGGGGGTGATACGCATCGCCCGGGAAGGCTGGCGCGGAGTTCCTATGCTTGCGGCAGTGGTGGCCGCTATCTGGCTCTCCAATGCACCCGCTGCCGTGATTGCGGTTTACTCGGCCGTCTTTCTTTTTATTATTGCGTACGCCGCCGACCGGGATCGCCGTTTGTTGATGTATGGCGGAGTGGCCGTCGCTGGCGGCTTCGGCCTTGCGGCATTCTACATTTTGCCCGCCGCTCGCGAGCGAGCATGGGTGCAGATCGCCCAGGTGCTTACCGATGGTCTCCGCCCCGAACAGAATTTCCTCTTCACGCGGGCGACCAGCGCGGCGGTGAACACCGACTTCAATAAAAAGATTTCGTGTGTAGTGCTGCTGATGGGCGTGATGGCGACGGTCGCGGCGTATTACATTGCCAAGTCAAGGGAGATTCCGCGGCTCCACTACGCGTTGCTGGTTGCGCTGGGAGCCATGTCCTTTTTCATGATGTTCTCTTTGA
>Ga0307474_10002914_pt1 | contig 12329 bp, 8 predicted proteins | sample atmos_gasesECM1C_2_FD_203312 | JGI IMG/M metagenome (GOLD analysis project Ga0307474, IMG submission 203312) | Hardwood forest soil microbial communities from Morgan-Monroe State Forest, Indiana, United States - atmos_gasesECM1C_05 | ecosystem: Environmental > Terrestrial > Soil > Temperate... | reverse complement strand
CGTTCGCGTTCCCCGAGCTGCTGGGCGAGGAGGGCCTGGAGCCCTGGATCGTGCGCGAGGTCTGGATCAGCGGTCCCGGCGGGGCCACGCACTACGTGGACATCACCGAGACCTTCCCGCGCAAGATGGCGGCGCTGCGTGCGCACGTCAGCCAGACCGGCGGCCGGGACGATCTCGAGGACATGCTGCGGCAGCGGCTGGCCTGGGCGGCGGCCCAGGGCGGCCTCCCCGAGGGCCGGCTGGCCGAGTCGTTCCGGGTCATCGAGACCGGCTGACCGCCCGGTCGGCGCCGCCCTGGGCGAGTCCCGGGCGAACCGCGATCGATTCCCGGGCGACCGCCCGGCGAAGATGATCACCCGGTCCGGGTGAGGCGCGGGTCTGGTGCAGCGGCGCTCGCCGCCCTAGGTTTGGGATCAGGCGCAACTGCCGTCTCCAAGGAGCCCGCGTATGAAAATCACCGTCGCCGTCGACGGCGCTACATATGTCGACGAGGTCGAACCCAGGATGCTGCTCGTCCACTACCTCCGGGAGGTCGTGGGCAAGACCGGAACGCCGATCGGATGCGACACCTCCAACTGCGGCGCATGCACCGTGCTGATGGACGGCGAATCGGTCAAGAGCTGTTCGGTGCTCGCCGTACAGGCCGACGGCACCGACATCACCACGATCGAGGGCCTGGCCAACGGCGAACTGCACCCGCTGCAGCGGGCCTTCCATGAGATGCACGCGCTGCAGTGCGGCTACTGCACGCCCGGAATGATCATCGCGGCCGCTGACCTGCTCCGCGACAACCCGCACCCGAGCGAGCAGGAGATTCGCGAGGGCCTGGAGGGCAACCTCTGCCGCTGCACCGGCTACGAGAACATCGTGCGCGCCGTGCAGCGCGCCGCCGAAGCAGGAGCGACGTCATGACCGCGCCACCCGTTGCCCACGCCGCCGAGCTCGGCCGGGCCCGCCTGCGCAAGGAAGATGCCAGGCTCATCACCGGCCAGACCAACTGGACCGACAACATCGTGCTTCCCGGCCTGCTGCACATAGCGTTCCTGCGCAGCCCGTACGCCCACGCCAAGATCACCAGGGTGGACGTTGGCGCGGCTCGCAGCCAGCCGGGCGTGATCGCCGCCTTCTCCGGTGCCGATTTCGCCGATGAGCAGGGCAGCCTGCCCTGTGCCTGGCCGGTGACTCCCGACATCGTGATCCCGGCCCACCCGCCGATGGCGGTCGACGAGGTTCGCTACGTGGGCGAGGCCGTGGCCGTCGTGGTCGCCCGTGACCGGTACGAGGCCGCCGACGCGATCGAGGCGATCGAGGTCGACTACGAGCCGCTGCCGCCCGTGCTGGACATCAGGACCGCGCTGGACGAGGACTCGCCGAAGGTGCACGAGGCGGGCAACAAGAGCTTCGAGTGGCCGTTCGGCAACGGCGACATCGATGCCGCGTTCTCGGGTGCCCCGGTGGTGGTCGAGCGCACCTACCGGCAGCAGCGGCTGATCCCGTGCGCGATGGAGCCGCGCGCGGTGGTGGCCGCCAGCACCGGCGACGAGGTCACCCTGTGGTCGTCCACCCAGATCCCGCACGTGCTGCGGGTAATGCTGGCGCTGGTCACGGGGATCCCCGAGCAGAACATCCGGGTGATCGCCCCCGACGTGGGCGGCGGCTTCGGCTCGAAGCTGCAGGTCACCGCCGAGGAAGTGCTCGCGGTGCTGATCACCCGCAAGCTGGGCCGGCCGGTGAAGTGGACCGAGTCCCGCAGCGAGGGCAACATGACCGTGCACCACGGCCGGGACCAGTGGCAGCGGATCAGGATCGCCGCCGACTCCGACGGCCGGATCCGGGGCCTCGATGTGGACCTGCTGGCCGACATGGGCGCCTACCTGATGCTGGTCACGCCCGGCATCCCGCTGCTCGGGGCGTTCATGTTCAACGCGATCTACAAGATGGACGCCTACCGGTTCAAGTGCACCGGCATCTTCACGACCAAGATGCCGACCGACGCGTACCGCGGGGCGGGCCGGCCCGAGGCCACGTTCGCGATCGAGCGAACCATGGACGAGCTCGCGAACGAGCTCGGCATGGACCCGTTCGAGCTGCGCGAGCGGAACTGGATCAAGCACGAGGAGTTCCCGTACACCACGATCGCCGGCCTGACCTACGACTCCGGCAACTACGAGGCCGCCACGGCCAAGGCCAGGGAGCTTTTCGACTACGACGCGCTGCGCCAGGAGCAGGCCGAACGCAACGCCAGGAATGACCCGGTCCGGCTCGGCATCGGCATCTCGACGTTCACCGAGATGTGCGGGCTCGCGCCGTCCCGGGTGCTGGGTTCCCTGTCGTACGGCGCGGGCGGCTGGGAGAGCGCCTCGATCCGGATGCTCCCGACCGGCAAGGTCGAGGTCGTCACCGGGTCCAGCGCGCACGGGCAGGGACACGAGACCGCGTGGAGCCAGATCGTGGCCGACCAGCTCGGCGTGCCGTTCGAGGACATCCGGGTGCTGCACGGCGACACCCAGGTCTCGCCGAAGGGCATGGACACCTACGGCTCCCGCTCGCTGGCGGTCGGGGGCATGGCCCTGGTGGGCGCGTGCGACAAGGTCGTCGACAAGGCCAGGGTGATCGCGGCGGGCATGATCGAGGCGTCGGCCGACGACCTGGAGTGGACGCCCGGCCGGTTCTCGGTCCGCGGCGACCCGGAGAAGAGCGTCACGATCGGCGAGATCGCGCTGGCCGCCTTTGCCGCGCACAACCTGCCGGATGGCGTCGAGCCGTCGCTGGACTCCGAACACACCTACGACCCGGACAATTTCTCGTTCCCGCACGGCACGCACCTGTGCGCGACCGAGGTCGACACCGAGACCGGCATGGTCACCATCCGGTCGTACGTCGCCGTCGACGACGTCGGGAAGGTGGTCAACCCGCTGATCGTCGAGGGCCAGGTGCACGGCGGCATCGCCCAGGGCATCGCCCAGGCCCTGTACGAGGAGGCGGTGTACGACGACGCGGGGAACCTGCTGACCACGACCCTGGCCGACTACCTGGTGCCGTCAGCGGCCGACCTGCCGTCCTACGTCACCAGCCGGACCGAAAGCCCGTCGGACAACCGGCTCGGCGTCAAGGGCGTGGGCGAGGCCGGCACGATCGCCTCCACGCCGGCGGTGGTCAACGCGGTCGTCGACGCGCTGCGCCCGCTCGGCGTGCGCGAGGTGGAGATGCCCTGCACGCCGGAGCGGGTCTGGCGCGCGATACAGACCGCACGAGCGGCCGACGGCAGCACGGCGCAGACCGGAGGTGCGGCATGATCCCGTCCAAGTTCGACTACGTCCGCCCGGTCTCGCTGGACGAGGCCGTGCACGTGCTCGGCAACGCCGGCGATGACGCCAAGGTGATCGCCGGCGGGCAGAGCCTGATGCCGCTGCTCAAACTGCGGCTGGCCAACCCTGAGGTACTGGTCGACGTGGGCGGGCTGGACGAGCTGCGCGGCGTCCGCGACGCGGGCGACTCGCTGCTGATCGGCGCCAGGACCACCCACTACCAGCTGGTCCACGACCCGCTGATCGCCGAGCACTGCGGCCTGCTGGCCACGGCCGCGGCCACGGTCGCCGACCCGGCGGTGCGCCACCGCGGGACGATCGGCGGCTCCCTGGCGCACGGCGACCCGGCCGGCGACCTGCCCGCCGTGGCGCTGGCCCTGGACGCGACGCTCACCGCCCGCGGCCCGGAGGGCGACCGGGAGATCGCGGCCGCGGATTTCTTCCTGGACTACCTGACCACCGCGCTGCGGCCGGCCGAGATCCTGACCGGGATCCGGGTGCCAAAAATGCCCGGCTGGGGCTACCACTACGAGAAGTTCCACCGCACCGCGCAGGCCTGGGCGATCGTCGGTGTCGCCGCTTTGGCCCGGCGGTCTAACGGTCAGGTCGCCGAGGTGAGGATCGGTCTGACTAACATGGGGCCGGTACCAGTGCGGGCAACGGCGGCGGAGGCAGCCGCGGCGGGCACCGAGGCCAGCAGGAACGCCCTGCGGGCCGCGGCTTCGCGCGCGGACGACGGCACCGAGCCGCCCAGTGACCTGCACGGCGCGCCCGACTACCGGCGCCACCTGGCGCGGGTGCTGACCGGTCGCGCCCTCGCAGCGGCGGCAGGAGTTTGAACAATGGAGCTAGAGCACTCATTCACCGTCCCGGTCCCCGAGAACCGGGCGTGGGATGTGCTGCTGGATGTCGAGCGGGTGGCGCCCTGCATGCCGGGCGCCTCCCTCGACTCCGTGGACGGCGACGAGATCAAGGGCCGGATCAAGGTCAAGGTCGGCCCGATCGCGATGACCTACGCCGGCACGGCGCGGTTCACCGAGCGTGACCCGCAGGCCCACGTCATCACGCTGGAGGCGTCGGGCAAAGAGACCAGGGGCGCGGGCACCGCGTCGGCCACCGTCCGCTCGGTGCTGCAGGGCGAGAACGGCCAGACGCACGTGGTCGTGCACACCACGCTGAACGTGACCGGGCGTCCCGCGCAGTTCGGCCGGGGCGTCATGGCCGAGGTCGGCGGCAAGCTGATCGGCATCTTCGCGTCCAACCTGGCCGACATGCTCGCGGCCGAGCCGGCCGCGGAGCAGGCGGCCGCCGACGACGAGGAGGGCGAACCAGACCAGTCGCTGGAAAGCCTGAACCTCTCCATCCGGTCCTACAACAGCCTGCGCCGCGAGGGCATCCACACGGTGCCCGATCTGGCCGCGCAGACCCGGGAGCAACTGCTCGCGATCGAAAACATCGGTCCGGCGTCGGTGGAGGAGATCCGGCAGAAGCTGGCCGACCGGGGGCTGACCCTCAGCGACTCCCCGGCCAGCAGGAACGGCGTCCCCGGCGCCGCGGCCCCGGCGGCGGCCCCGGCCGCCGCGACGGCAGCCTCCGCGGCCACCCCGGCCGGAGGCGGAACGTCGACCGGCACCGCCGACGGCCAGGCCCGGCCCTCGGCGGCGACGGCGGCCGCGCCGTCGCGCGCCGCCGCCCCGAGCGCGCCCGCGGACGACGGCGCCATCGACCTGCTCAGCGTGGCCGGCCTGCCCGTGCTCAAGCGCGCGATCCCGGTCGTGGCCGCGCTCGCCGCCGCGGCCCTGATCGCGCTGCGGGTGCGCATCAGGCGCCGCAGAGCCCGCGGCTAACCGAGGATCGCCCGCCGGCCACCCCGGCCCGGTGCCGCGCTGGCGCGGCCAGATCGGGGCGAGACGGGGCGTAACAAATGGTCCGGCTAGGGTGGGGCCGTGACGACGGTTCCGCTGGAAAGGTCCTACGCCGGGGACCTGGACGCCGCCGATCCGCTGGCCGGGTTCCGGGACCGGTTCGTGCGGGACGACCCGGCGCCGATCTACCTGGACGGCAACTCGCTCGGGCCGCTGCCGCGCGCCACGCGGGACCGCATCGCCGAGGTGGTCACGCAAGAATGGGGATCCGGCCTGGTCCGGTCCTGGCACCGCTGGATCGAGCTGCCCGGCCAGGTCGGCGACCTGCTGGGCGAGCACCTGATCGGGGCCGCGCCCGGCCAGGTCGCGGTGTGCGACTCGACCACGGTCAACCTGTACAAGCTGGCCTGCGCCGCCCTGGACGCGCGGCCGGGCCGCACGGTCATCGTCACCGACGATGACAATTTCCCGACCGATCGTTACGTCCTGCAGGGGATCGCCGGGCAGCGCGGCGGCTCGCTGCGCATGATCCGCACCGACCTGGACCAGGGCATCGCCGAGGAAGCCGTCCGCGACGCCGTCGACTCCGGCACCGCGCTGGTCAGCCTGTCGCACGTGGCCTACCGCAGCGGTGCCCTGGCCGACATGGCGGCGATCACCCGGATCGTGCACGAGGCCGGGGCGCTCGTCCTGTGGGACCTGTGCCACTCGGTGGGCGCGGTCCCGGTCGAGCTGGACGCCTGCGGCGCGGACATGGCCGTCGGGTGCACCTACAAGTACCTGAACGCCGGTCCCGGCGCCCCGGCGTTCCTCTACGTGCGCCGCGACCTGCAGCCGGGGCTGCGCCAGCCGGTGTGGGGCTGGTTCGGCCAGCGGGAGCAGTTCGACATGGGCCCGGACTACGACCCCGCGCCGGGCATCGGCCGGTTCCTGACCGGGTCCCCGCCGATCATCGGCACCGTGGCGGTGCAGGAGGGCGCCCGCCTGCTGGCCGAGGCCGGGATCGGCCCGCTGCGCGCCAAGGGGCTGGCCCTGACCGGCTACCTGATCGCGCTGGCCGACGAGTGGCTCGCCCCGCACGGGGTCACGGTCGCCTCGCCCCGCGAGGACGAGCGGCGCGGCTCGCACGTGACCCTGGCCCACCCCGAGGCCTGGCGGATCAGCCAGGCGCTGATCCAGGCCGGGGTGATCGGCGACTACCGCACCCCGGACCGGCTCAGGCTCGGCCCGGCGCCGGCCTACACCCGCTTCACCGACGTCTGGGACGCGCTCGACATCCTGCGCGCGATCATGACCGAGGGGACGTTTCTTAACGCCCGGATAGCACGCCCGGTGGTCACCTGACGGTCGGCCGGGCCCGGGTCATTCCGGCAGCAGGTCGGCTACGAGGCGGGCGGGGACTACCTCAACCGGGAACGGCCGTTGCGCTCGGAACGGCTTGCTGCCGGTGACGTGCGCGACCTGATCGTAGCGCCCCGAGCGCAGCTCGAACACGATCAGCTCAGGCTGGTCAACGTCGGGTACGACGATCCAGTACGACTCGATGCCGAACCTTTCGTAGACCGCCTTCTTGGTGTTGAGGTCGAACGTTCTTGTCGACCACGACGAGGTCCGGGATCAGCTCGGTGTCGTCCGACATCCGCACGCCGGGCCCAGGCACTACGAAGAGGCCAGGCGGGCGCGTCTGGTCGAGCTGAACGCTGAGCCTCAGCAGAACGACCTGAGGCGGGACGCGCGGGGCCGGGCTCACCAGGAGAACCCCGTCGACCAGCTCGTACCGACGGCCATCATCGGGCATCCGGTCCCGGTCGTCGACGGTGAACAGCTGCCCTGCACGAGGTACCGACAGTCACTCCCATTCGATGGTGCCGGGGGGCTTGCTGGTCACGTCGAGCACGACGCGGTTGATCTCGGGGACCTCGTTGGTGATCCGGGTCGAGATCGTGGCCAGCACCGGGTCCGGCAGCCGGGCCCAGTCGGCGGTCATGGCGTCCTCGCTGGTCACCGGGCGCAGCACGACCGGGTAGCCGTAGCTGCGGCCGTCGCCCTGGACCCCGACCGAGCGGACGTCGGCCAGCAGCACCACCGGGCACTGCCAGATCTCCCGGTCCAGGCCGGCCGCGGACAGCTCGGCGCGGGCGATCGCGTCGGCGTCCCGCACGATCCGCAGCCGCTCGGCGGTGACCTCGCCGACGATCCTGATGGCCAGCCCCGGGCCGGGGAACGGCTGGCGCCAGACGATCTGCGGCGGCAGCCCGAGCTGGCGGCCGATCTCGCGCACCTCGTCCTTGAACAGCGCCCGGAGCGGCTCCACCAACTCGAACGCCAGGTCGTCGGGGAGCCCGCCCACGTTGTGGTGGGACTTGATGTTCGCGGTCGCGGCGCCGCTGCCCGACTCGACCACGTCGGGATAGAGCGTGCCCTGGACCAGGAAGGCCGGCTCGGTGTGGCCGGAGGAACCGGTGATCTGGCGCGCGGCCTGCTCGAACGCCCGGATGAACTCCCGGCCGATGACCTTGCGCTTCTCCTCGGGATCGGTGACCCCGGCCAGCGCGGCCAGGAACTTCCCCGAGGCGTCGACCACGTGCAGGTCCACCCCGGTGGCGGCGACGAAGTCCTTCTCCACCTGCTCGGCCTCGCCCGTGCGCAGCAGCCCGTGATCGACGAACACGCAGCTCAGCCTGGAGCCGATGGCCCGCTGTACCAGCGCGGCGGCCACCGCCGAGTCCACCCCGCCGGACAGGCCGCAGATCGCGCGGCCGTCGCCGACCTGCGCGGCGATCCGTTCGGCCTGCTCCTCGATCACGCTGCCCATGGTCCAGGTCGGACGGCAGCCCGCGGCGGCCAGGAACCGGCGCAGCACGTCCATGCCGTGCGCGGTGTGCAGGACCTCGGGGTGGAACTGGACGCCGAACAGCCGCCGGGTCTCATCCTCGGCCGCGGCCACCGGGGTGGCCCCCGTCCGGGCCGTGACCGCGAAGCCGGGCGGCGCGGCGGCGCAGGTATCGCCGTGCGACATCCAGACCTGCTGGCGGCCGGGCAGGCCGCCGAGCAGGGCGCCGCCGCCGGGCTGCACCTCAAGCGCGGTCGCGCCGTACTCGCCGCCGCCGGTGCGCCGCACCGTACCGCCGAGCCCCGACACCATGAGCTGGAAGCCGTAGCAGATGCCGAGCACCGGGACGCCCGCCTCGAACACCCCGGCCGGCGCGGGCGGCGCGCCCGGCGCGTAGACCGACGCGGGCCCGCCGGACAGGATGATGGCCTTGGGCCGCCGCTCCAGCATCTGCGCGACCGGCATCGTGGCCGGCACGATCTCCGAGTAGACCTGGCACTCCCGGACCCGGCGCGCGATCAGCTGCGCGTACTGGGCACCAAAGTCGACGACCAGGACCAGGTCCGGCGCCTGTCCGCCGACATCGCTCCCGTCGGGTGAGGGCACTGAACCGCCTTCCAGGGGTTATCGCCGCCGCCCGTCCCCCGGGGCGCCACGGCGCAGGGCGTCAGTCTAGTCGGCCTGCGCCGCCGGTTCCTGCCGCGCGTCGGCGGCGACCCCGGCGGTCGCCCGGCCGACCCGGACCCGGGCGATGCGCCGGCCGTCCAGCTGGGTCACGGCCAGCTTGCGGCCCGAGACCTCCACCGACTCGCCCTCGCCGGGCAGGTGGCCGAGCGCGGCCAGCAGGTAGCCCGCCACGGTCTCGTACGGGCCCTCGGGCAGCTCGACCCCGGTCTGCTCGGCGAAGTCGTCCAGGTTCAGCAGGCCGTCGACCTCGAGCTCGCCGCCGTGCAACTGCCGGGACGGTCCCTCCTCGACGTCGTATTCGTCCCGGATCTCCCCGATCAGCTCCTCGACCAGGTCCTCGAGGGTGACGATGCCCGCGGTGCCGCCGTACTCGTCCAGCACGATGGCCAGGTGCGCGTTCTCCCGCCGCATCTCCGACAAAGCGGACAGCACGGTCTTGCTCGTCGGCAGGAACTTCACCGGCCGGCACACCTCGCCCACCCGTCGCGAGGCGTGCTCGCTGTCCGGCCCGAACAGGTCCCGGGCGTGCACGAAGCCGATCACGTCGTCGTAGGACTCCTGATACACCGGGAACCGGGTGTGCGGAGCCGTCCTGACGATCTCCGCCGCCTCGGTGAGCGGCATGGTCGCGGGCAGGAACTCCACCTCCGTCCGGGGCACCAGCACCTCGCGGACCTGCCGCTTTCCGGCGTCGAACACCTCGCCCACGATGTGCCGCTGGTCCGCGGTCAGCGCCTGGTACCCGATCACCACGTCGCGCAGCTCCTGCTCGGTCATGACCCCGCGCCCGACATTCGGGTCACCGCCCAGCAGCGTGACCACGAGGTTCACTGTCTTCGACAGCAGCCAGACCAGGGGGGTGGCCACGGTCGCGACCACGTCCAGGACCGGCGCGGCGAACACCGAGACCCGCTCGGAACGTTGCAGCGCGATCCGCTTGGGCGCCAGCTCGCCGAAGATCAGCGTGATAACCGAGATCGCCAGCGTGACCACGGCGATCGAGACCGTGGAGGCCAGCCCGTCCGACATGTAGTGCAGGAGCCAGGTTTTCAGGTCGCTGGCCAGCGTGGCCGCGCCGAACGCGCCGGACAGCAGGGTGGCCAGGGTCACCCCGATCTGCACGGCGGACAGGAACCGGTTGGGGTTCTGGGCCAGCCGGGCCGCGCGCTGCCCGCGCTTGCCGCGCCGGGAGAGCGTGCGCACCTGGCCGTCGCGCAGCGAGACCAGGGCCATCTCGGCGGCCGCGAAGAAGCCGCCAATGAGCACGATGACCAGGACGATGACGATGTCCCAGCCGACGGCGTTCACTTCTGTGCGATCCCTGACCTCGGCGACAAGCGCGGTGTGGCGTTGAACGCACAGTCTAGGTGAGCTTGCGCCGCCACGGTGGGCCTCACCCTGCGCCCGCGTGCGCGAAGACGCCGGATCGCCGGTGAGGCGCGGCAAGCTTGGGTAGCTTCGGTATGCTCCGGCACGATCCGGGGCGAGCCGCAGGTTCCCGGCGCGAGGAGGTACGCCGATGGCTGAGCTGCGAGACGAGGCCGCCGCGATCTGCGATGAGCTGGCGGAACTGCGCCGGGCGATCCACCGGGAACCTGAGCTGGGGCTCGACCTGCCGCTGACCCAGCAGAAGGTCCTGGCCGCCCTGGACGGGCTGCCGCTGGAGATCCGCCGGGGGGAGTCGCTGAGCGCGGTGACCGCGGTCCTGCGCGGGGCCAGGCCCGGCGCGACCGTGCTGCTGCGCGGCGACATGGACGCGCTCCCGGTGACCGAGCGCACCGGCCTGCCCTACGCCTCGCGGGTGGACGGGGTAATGCACGCCTGCGGCCACGACCTGCACACGGCGATGCTGGCGGGAGCGGCGCGGGTGCTGTCCGCCCGGCGGGGAGACCTGGCCGGGAACGTGATCTTCATGTTCCAGCCCGGCGAGGAGTCGGAGGGCGGCGCCAGCCGGATGATTGACGAGGGAGTCCTGGACGCGGCCGGGAGCCGCCCCGTGGCCGCGTTCGGGCTGCACGTCGCCTCGGCCCTGCTGCCCCGCGGGTGGTTCAGCACCCGGGCCGGCGCCCTGATGGCCGCGGCCGACACGATGGAGCTGACGGTCCGGGGCCGCGGCGGGCACGGATCGCAGCCGCACCTGGCGGCCGACCCGGTCCAGGCGGCCTGCGAGATCGTGACCGCGCTGCAGGCGATGGTCACCCGGCGGTTCGACGTGTTCGACCCGGTCGTGATCAGCGTGGGGAGCTTCCACGCGGGCACCGCCAGCAACGTCATCCCGGACGAGGCGCGCCTGTCCGCCACCGTCCGGTCGTTCTCGCCCGGGGCCAGGCAGCGGGTGCTGGAGGAGGCGCTGCGCGTGGTGCACGGCGTCGCGGCCGCGCACGGACTGTCGGCGGACGCCGAGTTCGTCGACAGCTATCCGGTGACGGTCAACGACGCCGCGGAGACGACGTTCGCCACCCGCACGGTGACCGACATGTTCGGAGACAGCCGTTTCATCCCGACCCCGAACCCGATCACCGGGTCCGAGGACTTCTCCCTGGTCCTCGAGCAGGTGCCGGGCGCGTTCATCCTGCTCGGCGCCGGGCCGCCGGACTCCGATCCGGCCACGGCGCCGTACAACCACTCCGCCGAGGCGGTCTTCGACGACGCCGTGCTCGCCGACGGCACGGCCCTGCTGGCCGAGCTGGCCATGCGCAGGCTCGGGGCGGCACCGGAGCCCGGCGCCGCCCCGGCGGAAACGGTCAGAGGTTAGCTACGTCGGCCTGCTTGGCGCGGACGGCCTCGGCGGCCTGGCGGAGAGAGGCGAGCTCGGCCTCGGTCAGATCCCGCTCAACGATCCGGCGCACGCCGGTCCGGCCGAGCTCGGCCTCGACGCCCAGGTAGACGCCGGAGATGCCGTACTCGCCGTCCACCCAGGCGCAGACCGGCCGCACCTCGCCGGTGTCCTCGGCCACCGCCCGGGCCATCCTGGCCGCGGCGGCCGACGGCGCGTAGTAGGCCGACCCGGTCTTCAGCAGGCCGTTGATCTCGGCGCCGCCGTCGCGGGTTCGCTGAACCAGGGCGTCGACGTCGGCGGCCGGCAGCACGTCGGTCAGCGGCTTGCCGCCGACCGTGCACGCGGACGGTACCGGCACCATCGTGTCCCCGTGCGAGCCCAAGGTGAGCGTGCGGACCGAGCCGACCGGCACGCCCAGGCGCTCGGCCACGAAGTAGCTGAACCGCGCGGTGTCCAGCATGCCCGCCTGGCCCATCACCCGGTGCGCGGGGAACCCGGAGACCTTCGCGGCGAGCGCGGTCATCTCGTCCAGCGGGTTCGACACCACGATCAGCACGGCCTCGGGCGCGTGCTTGACCACCTGCTCGGTCACGTTGCGCACGATCTTGGTGTTGACCCCGATCAGGTCCATCCGGCTCATCCCCGGCTTGCGCGGCAGCCCGGCGGTGATCACCACGATGTCCGACCCGGCGATCGCCTCGTAGCCCTCGCCCGCCTGGCCGGTGGTCTGTCCGGTGACCTTGGTCTCGAAGCCCTCGATCGGGCGTGACTCGCTCATGTCGAGCGCCAGGCCCTCGGGCCGGCCCTCGATGATGTCGGTCAGCACGACCTCGTCGAAGGTGTCGTACTCGGCGAGC
>Ga0307474_10002913_pt1 | contig 12331 bp, 9 predicted proteins | sample atmos_gasesECM1C_2_FD_203312 | JGI IMG/M metagenome (GOLD analysis project Ga0307474, IMG submission 203312) | Hardwood forest soil microbial communities from Morgan-Monroe State Forest, Indiana, United States - atmos_gasesECM1C_05 | ecosystem: Environmental > Terrestrial > Soil > Temperate... | reverse complement strand
ACGCAAAGAGATCATCGAACTGCTCCGGCAGCGGTCCAGGCCTTATCTATTCTCGAACTCCGTAGCGCCGCCCATTGTTGCGGCATCGTTGAAGGTGATTGACCTATTGCAGGAGTCTGGCGATTTGCGTGAACGGCTACGAGAAAATACGCGCTTCTTCCGTGAGCAGATGACCCAGGCTGGCTTCAACATCCTGCCGGGCGAACATCCCATCGTGCCGGTCATGTTCGGTGACGCGGTCGGGGCGGCTCGGACGGCAGAGTTGTTGCTGGCGAAGGGAATCTATGTCGTCGCGTTCTCGTATCCCGTCGTGCCCCAGGGCAAGGCTCGCATCCGCATTCAAATTTCAGCGGCGCACACACGTGCGGACCTCAAATTTGCGTTGGAGAAGTTTGCTGAAGCCAAGACGGACTTGGGCGCTTAGGTCTCAGCTCGATGCTGGGGTGTCTACTGAGAGAGTTGGAGGCGCGGGCCGGGATCGAACCGGCGCATAAAGGTTTTGCAGACCTCTCCCTTACCACTTGGGTACCGCGCCTTGGGCTGCCTGCCTCACGGGTTGCGGATCATCCCATCCCACTCTCCGCCCGACCGATCTGCGCCGGTGAAATGCAGAATGGAGCGGGAGACGAGACTTGAACTCGCGACCCTCGCCTTGGCAAGGCGATGCTCTACCACTGAGCTACTCCCGCTGAGACCGGTTCCTGAGTTAATGTAGCCGTTTCAGAAGTTGTGCAAGGTGGCTCTTTCTTGGCGAAAGATCCACTTGAGTGCGGTGGCTTCGGGGTACAGTAACTCAGGAACCGGTGTAACGCAGATTCGAGTATACCGGGCAGCCGAAAGGGGGTCAAACCGGCTCGTTCATTCAAGAAACGGCTTTCGATGATGAAATTTCAACGCGCCCAGCCACAAAATTTCCCGCTTCCGCGAGCCTGCGGTGCGCCCCTCATGAGTTTGACCCACCCCGTGAATTCCCGTAGACTTAAAGACTGCGAGGGATGCGGCTTGAGTTTGGCTCGATCTGCTCCTATCCCGCATCAATTTTCCTGAAAACCAGGTTTCCTGAGAACCGGACCACCCCTGCAATTCAGGCTTTGGAGATGGAAGCACAACCATGGCAAATCATGTATCGGCGCTCAAGCGCGCCCGTCAAACCGTAACCCGCACTGAAGTGAATCGCGCCAACCGGAGCCGCGTGCGATCCAGCCTGCGCTCGTTGCGCGAGGCGCTTGCCAAGGGTGACGTAAAAGAAGCTCAGGCGCAGTACCGGGCCACGGTTTCTGCCCTCGACAAGAGCGTGCAAAAAGGCTCCCTGCACTCGAACACCGTTTCCCGCTACAAGAGCCGCTTGAATACGCGCCTGAAGGCGCTGGCGACCGCGAAGGCAAAGTAGCACCGCGGCAAAGATCAAATCAAAAGACTAGCGACAGCCGGGAGCAATCCCGGCTGTTGCTGTTTGTGACGGCGATTTGGTTTACGGGCCCTTGTTTATCGGATCCTGTGCAGCAACGGCTGGAGCGCCGAATAGAGCGTGCCGGCGATGATCGCGGCGCCTTTCGCGGTCGGATGGATTCCGTCGCCCTGAATCGTTCCTGGAACGTTGACCAGATCCTTGTAGAGCATGGGCACGACTGCTATGTGGTGTTTCGCTGCGAGACTGCGAAAGATTTCATCGAACGAACGGATGTAGTCGCGCCCGTAATCTGGTGGAAGCGTGATTCCGGCGAGCAGAATCTTTACGTGAGTTTTCTCCAGGGCCGTGAGCACCTGATCGAGGTTGGCGCGCGTCTGATCGACAGGCAAGCCGCGCAGACCGTCGTTTCCTCCAAACTCGACAATCACAACGGCTGGGTGCTGGCGCAGCACATAGGGCAGGCCAGCGAGGGCATCTTTGGTGGTTGCGCCACTCGTGCCCTGGTTGACCACTTTGTATGCGTAGCCCCGCGCATCGAGCAGCTTTTGCAGGTCTTCGGGATAGGCCTCGCCATCGCGCAGGCCTAAACCTGCGGTGATGCTGTCGCCGTAGCAGACGAGAATTGGCCGGTCGGAGTTTGGAGGGGCAGCGGCAGAAATCGGCCCAGCCCGCAAACACAGTAAGCAAGTTGCGATAAGAACTATTCGCCGGATGCGCACGTATCAAGTGTAGCTGCGTCAGAGTCTGCAAGGGCCCGAATCAAGACCGACCGGCCATTTACACTGCGAGTGACGGGAGAGCGATTTGATTCAGGTTAAAGGCGCGAAAAAATGGATACAGAACGGCGCGCGGCGCGTGGAGATTCTGCAGGGCATTTCTCTTGAAATTCCTGCGGGACAATTTGTCGCTATCGTCGGCGCGAGCGGAAGCGGCAAGAGCACGCTGCTCGGGCTGCTCGCAGGCCTGGATTCACCGAGCGAGGGTGAGATCTGGCTGGACGGCGTCCCAATCCACAACCTTGCGGAGACCCAACTGGCAGCGGTGCGCGGGCGCAAGATTGGTTTTGTCTTTCAGTCCTACCAACTGATCCAAACATTGACGGCTCTCGAAAACGTGCTGCTGCCTTACGAACTCAACCTCGAAGGCAGCGGCGTGGCGCAGGCGCGCCGGTTGCTCGATGAAGTTGGCCTGAAGGAGCGCGTCGATCACTACCCGGTGCAACTTTCCGGAGGAGAGCAACAACGCGTTGCGTTGGCGCGTGCGTTCGTGGTCGAGCCACCCATTGTGATGGCCGACGAGCCTACCGGAAATCTCGACTCAGCAAATGGCAAGTTGGTTCTCGATCTGCTTCTCGACCGCAACCGCAAAGCGGGAACGACGCTGGTGCTTGTGACGCACGACCCTGAAGTAGCGAGCCGCGCCGACCGCAAAATCGTGCTCAAGGACGGCCGCGTTGTTGAAGATTCCAATCCGGGCACGGCCGCGCCCGGCGTTCAATCTCTGCAAGGAGAACAATCTGCCCAAGGAGAGCAATGGCCAGGCGCGCACTAAGCTGGAAGCGCGCAGCCGCAATCGGCTGGCGCGATCTGAAATCGGCCCCCGGCAAATTTGGATTTGTCGTGCTGTCAGTGGCCGTTGGCGTGGCAGCGCTGGTAGGCGTGCGCGGACTTAGCGACAGCTTTCGCCAGACGTTGAGCACGGAGGCGCGTTCGCTGCTCGCTGGCGATCTTAGCGCGCGACTTGATCGTGCGCCTCTAACGGATGAACTCAGCAAGATCGCCGCGATTGAGGCGCAAAGCGGCGGCGCTATACGCTCCACGTGGGTTACGGAAACTGTTTCCATGGCGTCCGTGACCACGGCGCCCGTGCCCTTGCTGGTTTCGCTCAAGGCGGTCGATCCCGCCGACTATCCGTTTTACGGAACAGCGGACCTCGATCCGGCGATGCCGCTGCGGCAGGCTTTGCAGGGCAATTCAGCCGTCGTCGCCGACGAGTTTCTTATCCGGCTCAATGCGCATGTGGGCGACACGCTGCGCCTCGGCAAAGTGGATTTCAAAATCACCGCAGTGCTGACGCAGGAGCCAGATCGCGTTACTGCGAGCATGGGCCTTGGCCCGCGCGTGATGATTTCGGAAGCGGCTCTTGCAGAAACCGGACTGCTGGCGCCGGGCGGCCGTGCCAGCCGGCGATTGCTCGTGAAGCTGCCGGACTCGCCGCCGAAAGGCGTCACTGTCGACGCCGAGACCGCAGCGATTCGCGCGCAACTTGAAGCGGCGCTGCCCGATGCGCAAGTGATGGACTACCGCGAAGGCAATCCTGCGCTGACGCGCGGCCTCGACAACGCGACTTCCATCCTGAGCCTCATCTGCCTGGTCGCAATGGTTCTCGGAGCCATCGGCGTCGCAATGGCGATGCACGCGCACCTTGAGCAGCGGATGGATATGCTGGCGATTTTGAAGGCCATCGGCGCTGACTCCTCCGACCTGCTGCGCATCTTTCTGCTGCAGACGTTGGGCCTTGGGCTTACCGGCGGATTGATCGGCGTAGTCGCGGGCGTGGCAGTGATGGCCGCGCTGCCTGCGGCTTTCGGCCAGTTGCTTCCCGTGCATGTGATTCTTCAATTTCCATGGCAGTCGGCGTTGGCAGGACTCGGAACAGGGCTACTGACAACACTGCTTTTTTGCCTACCGCCGCTGCTTGACGTGAGGGCCGTGCGGCCCGTGCTGGTCCTGCGCAGGCTGGTGGAGCAGGGGCCGTCTGGAATTGCAGAGTGGTTTGCGAAGTGGTGGGCGCGGCGATTGCAACTGGCAATTGCGGCGGCAACGATCGCAGGTTTGGCTGGGATTGCGTGGGCGCTTTCCGATTCGCCAAAAGTGGGTACGTGGTTCGCGCTGCTGTTCACTATCACGCTGGTGGTTCTGTTGGTGCTGGCGGCAGCGGCGCTTTGGTTTCTCCGGATATTTCTCAATCGCACTCGCCTGCATCTGCCATCGTCGCTGCGCCATGGACTTGCAAATCTCTATCGCCCAGGCAATCAATCGGCGGCCGTGCTCGCGGCTCTGGGCACGGGAGTCATGCTGATCCTCGCGGTCTATCTGATGCAGAAAGACCTGCTAACCGATCTGCGCGAAACCGCCTCACCCAAGTTGCCCAATGTTTTTCTCGTCGATATGCAGACCCAGGAGATTGACGGTGTGAAGGCGTTCTTCGCGCATCAAGCGGGAGTGAGCCAACAACTCGATCTGATGCCGGTTGTGCAGGGGCGATTTGTTTCGATCAACGGCCAGCAGGTCAATCAAATGAAAGGCCAGCACTTTCCGATTCGCATGTTGGAGAGCGCGCAGCTAACCTGGGCCGATGCGCCGCCGGACGGTGACAAGGTGACCGCGGGTGCATGGTGGGCGAGCAGCAGCGCGGCCGAGATCGCCATGAATGATGGCGTCGCGCAGCGATTGCACGTCGGCGTAGGCTCTGCTGTCGAACTCGAGGCCGGCGGAACAACACACACTCTTAAAGTCACGGCCATCTATCGTAGCGACGGACAGCACCTTGGCGCGCGCGTGCAGTTTGTTCTGCCGTCCGGGTTGGTCAGCGAGCAGCCGTCCACCTGGTACGGTGGCGTACATATCGATCCTAAACAAGTGGCTGCGATGGAACGCTCATTCTTCGCGGCCTATCCAACCGTTACCGTGATCAACATTGCCGACGTGATGGAGCGAATTGAAAACGTCGTCGATCAAGTCACGTTCGTCGTGCGCTTGCTTGCCGGCTTCTCCATTCTTGCGGGGCTAACGATTCTCGCATCGAGCATCGCCAGCACGCGCTTCCGCCGCATGCGGGAAGCAGTTGTGCTCAAGACTCTGGGCGCAACGCGGATGCGAATCGTGCGCATCTTCAGCGTGGAGTTCAGCGTTCTGGGTTTGCTGGCTGGCGCGGTCGGCGTCGTATTCGCCAACCTGCTCACGCGCGTCCTTCTGCATCGCCTCGATATCGGGTTTCATATCGCGTGGGGCGCCACGCTGACAGCGCTCTTAGGAACGGCCTTGCTGGCAACGGCCACAGGCTGGATCGCCAGTTACCGCATTCTCGGCCTGCGGCCGCTTGAAGTGCTCCGGGAGGAATAGAAGAAACGAGAATCGGGAAGAGCGCAGTCAGGAAGTTTGAGATAGGTCTCAAATGCGCCTGCGCGCGGCAAATTGACCTCGCGCGGGAATCTTCGTAACATGAAGAGGTTGGCTTTGCGCGCCCAGCTTTGGGAGCCGGGCCAACCGGTTGCAAGACGAGCCGCCACGCACGATTGTTGCCCCCTCGTTCAATGGTAGGACAGCTGCCTCTGGAGCAGCCTATCGGGGTTCGAATCCCTGGGGGGCAGCCAACTAAAGTCAAAGAGAATCCTTAGAACCCATTATTTACAATGCCAAGATTGCGGCGAATGTTCTCCCGTCGTTTGTTGAAGCGATTGCTATCTGGGCCCCACAAAACTGATAATTATTGCGACGCATTTATGTAGTTGGCAGTTGAGGAGATGCTGATGCGTTTTAATAAAATTCTCGACGCAACAGCTTTTGCGATCCTTCTGACTGCCGGTATTGCGAGTCAATGTTTGCTTCCCATCGCAGCTGCGCAGAGTGCGCAAGCAGATGCAACTACCAGCTTCGCGGTTGGACCCGAATACGGTACGACTCACGTTTACGTCGAACCGAAAGATTTCGATCGATTCGTTGCCGCTCTTCTGGCCACTTTCGGCGGCAGTTCCTCCAAGCCCGCCATCATGACTGTAACGCCAACCCCGAGCAGCACCATGTGGCAGGCGGTGCGCACCCCGGTGGGACTCTTTTCAGTTTTCGGTTACCAGACGGGGGTCCCGTATCCGTTCGGCGCGGAAAGGACTGGCTATCTGGTGACGGACATGGACGCGGCGACCCAGGCTGCGCGCGCTGATGGAGCTGACGTAATTGTCACTCCGTTTAACGATCCAATCGGGCGCGACGTGATCGTCCAATGGCCCGGCGGCGTGAATATGCAGTTCTATTGGCATACAACCTTCTCGTCCACCGCACCGCTCCAGACTGCTCCAGAAAATCGCGTCTACGTGTCGGCCGATAGAGTGGCCGCGTTCCTTCGCAGTTTCCTTGCCTTCTCTCGCGGCAGTGTCGTCTCCGATGACCTGCATGCACCCGGCGTCGAGATCGGGCGGCCGGCTGACACTTATCGGCGAATCCGGATCGAATCGAAGTTCGGCAAGATGACCGTGCTGGTGACGGATGGCCATCTTCCGTATCCCTACGGATGGGAGACAACCGGCTATGAGGTCGCGAACCTTGCGGATACACTCGCCAAGGCCAAAGCAGCCGGAGTCGCGATTCTGGTCGCTAGCTATTCCTCCGATCAGCGGAATGCGGCCATCGTGCAATTTCCCGGTGGCTATATTGCGGAGATTCATTCGCCCATCGGGAAGGCAACTGCGGCGGCAGTGGGGTCGCGGCCCGACGATAGCGGAGCGCATTAGCTGAGCAGCGTTCGTGACGGAATTCAAAAAGCAACTGGACGGGCTCTTCGAAATTCGGCTGATGACGAAATACTTTCGATGCGAATCTTCCCAATCCTTGCCGTGTCGTTTCTCGTTGGCATCGTGCCTGCGCATGCCCAGTCAGACCAGGCAACCGTCCCTCCAGCGCCGGATCGCAGTTACAAATTACTTACCGAAGACGAAGATTGGAGCTTCCTCAAGGATCCGGCGCTCCGCCAGGATTTTTGGGATCCGATCAAGTACATCCCAGTCGGGAGCGGGACGCCGGGATCGTATCTGTCAAGATCGTATCTCTCAATCGGAGGCGAAGCCCGCGAGGTTTGGGAGCAGATCGGTAATGACAATTGGGGCCAGCAGCCCTACCAGAATGGATACTTCAATCAAAGATACATGCTTCACTTCGACGCTCACTTCGGCGAACACGTTCGAACATTTGTCGAATTAAAAAGCGCGTTGAATAGGTTCCGGATAGGGGGCCCACGGCCCATTGATGAAAAGAGGTTGGACTTCCAGCTTGCATTCCTGGAGGTTGGTACCTCCGGAGATGGGAAATCGATCAGGTTTCGAGTTGGCAGGCAGGAGATGTACTACGGCTCCGGGCGCTTGATCGATCTGCGCGAAGGGCCGAACAGCCGTTTAAGTTTCGATGGATTCATGGTCAAGGCTAAAGCCGGCGCATGGAGTGCAGACGCGTTTGCAATGCGCCCAGACCTCGACAACTTTGGCTTCTTCGATAACTACCCGAACCACGCCATCGGCTTCTGGGGCTTGTACGCCACACGAACCATGCCTCACAAAGAAATTTTCGATGCGTACTACCTTGGGCTGAATAGTAAGGCGGTGAATTTCGAACGAGGCACTGCCCAGGAGGTGCGCCACTCCTTGGGAGCGCGGATTTTCCATCCCGCCGCAACAGAACGGCCCGGATTGGATTTTGATTTTGAGGGCGTCTGGCAATTCGGCACTTTCGGAACGGCTGGCATCGAGGCATGGACACTCGCTTCAAACACGGGATTTAAATTCCCGGAAGCGCCCCTGAAACCACGGTTCAGTGTGAACGCTGATATTGCGAGTGGAGACCACCCGGGCAGCAACTCGCTCGGAACCTTCAATCCGTTGTATCCGAGCGGACATTATTTTGGCGTGTTCGCGTCCACCGGTCCAGGGCCGTTGAATTTTGAGGACATTCATCCAAAAGTTCAACTTGAGGCTCCTCACGGTGTGTCCATCTTTGCCGATTGGATTTTTCAGTGGCGGCAGAGCCTTGAGGATGGTGTGTACGCAATTCCAGGATTCTTGATCACAGCCGCGGACGGGAGCCGTGCGCGGTTCGTTGGAGACAGGCCAGGCGCAGAAGTTCAATGGCAGGCGAATCGCCATCTGTGGTTTCAGGCCGACTACGGGCTCTTCTATGCTGGGCCCTTCATAAAGCAGACTCTGCCGGGGCGCAATCTTAACTACTGGGCTTTGTGGGCCGGTTACAAGTTCTAGAGGGCAGCCAACCCAGAGTCAACAATTTTACGGTTTGCTCGCGCCACTGCCGCCAATCGGCGCATGGCCGCTTACGTAACTCTGGTTCGCGGGTTTGGTCGACTTCGTCGCGGCCCACACATGGTAGCTATTGAAGAGAAATTGACCGCCGAGAAACAACAGCCAGACCAAGAGCGCGAAGCGCAGCGGACGACGCGGAATGCGCGTGCTTACGAGTGTTCCAACGACGGAGCCTGCGACGCCACCTTCGATCAGGTGAAGGAGCAGCGAAGTGTTTGAGGCGTGCGAGAACCAGTGCGCGCCGCTGCCGATGAGCGAAACCACAAAGCCGAAGGCGATATCGGTGCCGACGACCTGCGCGGGCAGCAGCGTTGTGAGGCTGAGCAACGCCGCGGAGCCCAGCGCGCCTGCGCCTGCCGAGGAAAAGCCCACCTCCGCACCCACAGGGAACATGAGCCACGGCAGCAGCCGGGTGCGATCGGGTGGTTCACGCTGCTCCATGGTGCGAAATGAAAAAAGAATCTGCCAGGCGGAAGTGGTCACGAGGATGAACCCAAGAAGCGCATTGAGCGTGTTGGTGGAGTGGGCGTTGGCCAAATGCTGGAGGAAGAGCGATCCCAGCAGAACACCCGGTACGCCGCCGAGAAGCATAAAGCCCAGCGTGCGCCAGACGACATTTTTGCGGGCGATCTGCGCAGGTACAAGGATGAGCTTGACCGCGGTCGCGAACATCAGTCCGATGCCCACCGCAATGGGAGCCGGCACGCCGAGGAACAGCACCAGGACTGGCACAGTAACAGTGCCCGCGCCGACGCCCGTAAGGGCGATGAAGACGGCGATGAAGAAACCTATTACATACTCCATTTGAACTTACCTCTTTCCTTTCTGTTGCCGGTTCTATCTCTCTGGCGCGGCTTGAATGTGAATGCCGCACTCGACTTTGCGACCGGCCCAGCGTCCCGACCGCGGATCGTTGGGATCGAGCGGCAGCGAGGTACAAGGCTGGCAGCCGATGGAGGTGTAGCCTTGCTCATAAAGCGGCAAAAGCGGAATCTCAAGCTGCTCGCACGCGTACCACACGTCTCGCGTCGTCCAATCAACCAGCGGCGCCAGCTTCAGCACCTGCTTGCCGCCGGGAAGTGAAAACATCGCCGACTCTTCAAGCGCTGCGCGGCTTCTGGCTTGCTCGCGCCGCAGTCCGGTGAGCCATACGCGATAACCAGCTACTGCCTTGAACAGCGGTTCGACTTTGCGAAGACCGCAGCAGCGATCAGGTGCTGTCTGATAGAGCAACCCGAACTCCGCTTCTTGTTCGGCGACCGTTTTTTCCGGCAGAAGATTGGTCAGGTTTAGATTCCACTCGCGAGCAATGCGGTCGCGATAAGCGTAGGTCTCGGGGAAGTGATAGCCCGTATCGAGAAAGAGAACAGGAATGCGCGGGTCAATCGCGATTGCGAGCCTGGTCAAGAGCACGTCTTCGGCCTGGAAGCTGCACGTAAGGCACACATCGCCCTTGCCGGTGACTTCGCGTGCCAGCGTGGCCCGAACGGTGTCCAGCTTCGCGTTTACTTCGGAAGCAATCTCCGCAACAGTCATTACAAATCCGCCCCTTCTGAAGAAATGAAGATTCCCGCGCGCTCGAGAAGCTGGTGTACCGCAGCGACCGCATGCATCCTGTTGTCCGCGTCGAGAGTGATCTCAAATCCGCCTGTGCTCGCGGTCAGCGCACCCTCATCGCCGGCGCGAGCCAGAATGGTGAGCAAGCCGGATCGAGTTTGCAGGTCGGTGAGAATTTCAAGCAGTCCTAAATGTTGCAGAGACGCCCGCTCGCCGGCATCGATACGGCTAGTTACCGCGCCCACGGCAAAAAGCGAGCGCTCGATGGCGTCGATCAGTTCCGTCGTGCCTGACAGCTCCAGCACGCCGCCACGATGCCTCCAGCGCGCTTCGCGCTCGCCGGCGGTCACTCGGCCCCATGCCGCGGCCGCGTCTTCCTCTTCCGCGATTGTTCGGCCTTGCGCTGCCGTTACCATGCCGGCAGCTACAGTAGCGTTGGTTTCGGGATCGATCAGAATTAGCGCGCCGGTGCTGCGGTTTTGGCCATAAAGATCGACTGCGATCGGCCGCAGCAGGTGCAGCGAGACCGCGCCGATATCGTTCATGCGCAGCGTTACCGCCGGTTCGTGCTTGAATGCGCCCAGGTCCACGCGATGATCGATGGTTGAAATCAATACGGGCACAGTGTGGCTGGTGTGCTTCAGCAGATAGCGGCGATTCGGGTCCAGCGGCCGCTGATCCATCCACACCAGCGACGCCTTCACGGTGCTGGCGACCACGGGCGATGACTCAACACCGGCGATCAAGTCGCCCCTGCTGATATCAACTTCATGGTCGAGGACCAGCGTGACGGAGAGAGGCGCGATGGCCTCTTCAAGATCGCCATCAAAGGTCACGATGCGCTCGATCTTCGCTTTGTGGCCGGAGGGAAAAACGGCGATCTCGCTGCCGCGGCGAATCGTACCGGATGCGATTTGTCCCGCGAATCCGCGGAAGGTGCGATCGGGCCGCAACACGCGCTGCACGGGAAAACGAAATGGCGCGCTCCTGGTGTCGAGCGCGGAGGGTAACGCCTCAAGCAACTCCAGCAACGACGGCCCCGCATACCACGGCATCGCGCCGGTTGCATGGACCACGTTGTCGCCCTTCAGAGCGCTCACCGGAACAAAGTGCAATTCGACCGGAGTGCCCGTATCGGCCGCGATCTGGTCAAGCACCGATCTGAAATCGGTCTCGATGGCGCGGAATGTTGCTTCGTCGTAGCCGATCAAATCCATCTTGTTTACGGCTACCAGCACATGCCGCACGCGCAGCAACGAAGCAATGTAGGCGTGACGCCGCGACTGAATCTGCACGCCCTTGCTCGCATCGATCAGCACAATTGCCGCGTCGGCGGTTGACGCACCTGTGGCCATGTTGCGCGTGTACTGCTCGTGGCCCGGCGTATCGGCGATGATGAACTTGCGCCGCGGCGTGGAAAAATAGCGGTAGGCCACGTCGATAGTGATGCCTTGCTCGCGCTCAGCGCGCAAGCCATCCGTCAGAAGCGCAAAATCGATCTGTCCCGGGGCAGTTGTGCCCTTGCCCTCAATCGACTTCACCTGGTCTTCATAGACCGATTGCGTGTCGTAGAGCAGACGCCCGATGAGCGTTGACTTGCCGTCATCTACGCTGCCAGCCGTGGAAAAACGCAGTAAGTCCTTCTCCCGCTCGGTGAGCAGAAACTCTTCGATGGAAAAGGCGGGTGTAACGAGGGTTGCCACTTAGAAGTAGCCCTCCCGCTTTTTGATCTCCATCGAACCTTCCTGGTCGTGATCGATCACGCGATTCGCGCGCTCCGAAGATTTGAACGAGATCAGCTCCGCAATAATCGCCGGAATGCTGTCGGCATCGGAGCGGATAGCGCCGGTGCAGGGACTGCAGCCGAGCGAGCGCAGCCGGCTCTTGACCATCTGCGGCTTCTCGCCGAGCCGTGCGACAAAATCCTGCTCGATCGGCAGCAGCGCGTCGCCTCGAACAAACATCGGCCGCTCCCTGGCAAAGTAAAGATCGACCACTGGAATCTTTTCCTCGTGGATGTACTGCCAAACGTCCATCTCAGTCCAGTTGGAAATGGGAAATACACGAATGCTTTCGCCCGGATGGATGCGCGCGTTGTAGAGATTCCAAAGCTCCGGCCGCTGATTCTTCGGATCCCACTGTCCGGCGCCATCGCGGAAGGAATAGATCCGTTCTTTAGCTCGTGATTTTTCCTCGTCGCGCCGTGCGCCGCCGAAGGCCGCATCGAAGTTGTAGTGGCGTAGCGCATCCAGCAGCGCCTGCGTCTTGAGCAATCCGCAGCA
>Ga0307474_10002912_pt1 | contig 12336 bp, 10 predicted proteins | sample atmos_gasesECM1C_2_FD_203312 | JGI IMG/M metagenome (GOLD analysis project Ga0307474, IMG submission 203312) | Hardwood forest soil microbial communities from Morgan-Monroe State Forest, Indiana, United States - atmos_gasesECM1C_05 | ecosystem: Environmental > Terrestrial > Soil > Temperate... | reverse complement strand
GCCCGGGGCCCGCTCGGGTGCGCTCGCCATGCCGAGATCCGTCAACATCTGCAGACCGTTGGGGATGGAATCGTGCCTGAACTCGAGCGTCGTGCTGAGCACGAGGATCTTGAACGGACCGCTGCGAAGGCTGCCGGTCATCCCCGCGGCCGCGCCACCCGCCATGCCGCCGGCGCCCGCGGTTCCAGTCACGCCCGCGGTACCAGAACCACCGGCACTGCCTGCCGCGCCGCCCGCCCCGGTTTGACCCGCCGCGCCGTTCGTCCCCGAGGAGCCGCTCTCGCTTCCAGCCGTCCCAGTCGATCCCGCGGTTCCCTGCGAGCCGCTGCCGGCGGTCCCGCTTCCGGTCGAGCCCGCAGTACCTTGCGTGCTCGTCGAACCGGCCGTCCCAGCGGAGCCTTGGACTGGGGCGCCGTTGGCGCAAGCGGCCAACGCCAGGGCCAAAGCGGGAGACAAGAGCGACAGTCCGCCGAATTTCTTCATACCTCTAATCCTCCGTTTGGTACTGGGTCTACTCAAAGAGCCGCAATGGAGCGGCGCCGCGATCAGAAAGAGACATTACAATCGATGTACAGAAGATGGAAGCTTCGCCCGCCGCCGCCAACGAGAGCCAGCGCGACGGATCTCCCACGCGGAGTGCTCACCAGCACCCTGCGGAGAACGACGTTCGGGACCATCATGAGCAGGCGAAATCATCCGAAAAAGCTCGATTTGCTGCACTTCGACGCGTGCCGTTGCCTTACAACTTACCACGTTCGGACGGAGTTTCCAGCCGTGCTAGGGATAGGGAAGGCGGCCGAAAAATTGTCAAAGATTCGACCCCATCGCAATTTTGCGATCGGCCGCTGACTATCCGACCGACGTACCAGCCGACGCCCCGACCGAGCGAAGCGCCGGATAGAGCGCGCGGAACCGGGCGTAAGGCTGCGCGTAGGCTTCGTGACGCGCGTGATCGGGCGGCTCGGGCGGGAGGCGCTTGAGCGTCGCCGCGCACGCCGCCGCGAGATCCGGGAACGCGCCGACGCCCACGGCCGCGAGCAGGGCGGCGCCGTAGGCCGGCCCTTCCTCCCGATTGACGCGAACGACGGGCAAGCCGTAGACGTCGGCCTGCAGGTGACGGATGAAGGGGCTCTTCGCGCCCCCGCCCGTCACGAGCACGCGGTCGAGAGCCGGCGACAGGCCGCGCAGGATCTCGAGGCTGTCGCGCAGGCCGAAGCAAATTCCCTCGGCGACGGCGCGCGCGAGGTGCGCGCGACCATGCGCGAGGGACAGACCCACGAAGGCGCCGCGCGCCGCCGCGTCGCGGTGCGGCGTTCGCTCGCCCTGGAGATAGGGCAGGAACGTGAGCCCGAGAGCGCCGGCAGGGATGCGCGCCGCCTCGCGATTGAGCTCGAGCTCTGCATCCTTGCGTCGCGCCAGATCGCGCGCGAGCTCGCGCGTGAACCACGCGAAGGCTCCCCCCGCCGTGAGCATGACGCCCATGAGGTACCAGGTGTCTGGCACGACGTGGCAGAAGGTGTGCGCGCGCATCGCGGGGTCGACGCGTGGCTGCGACGTCGGCGTTAGCACGGTGCCCGAGGTGCCCCAGCTCGCGACGGCTTCGCCGGGCGAGACCAGTCCGACGCCGACGGCGCCGCAGGCGTTGTCGGCGCCGCCGCCGACGACGGGCGTGCCCATGACGAGCCCCGTGAGCTTGGCGGCCTCTCGGCTCACGGTGCCGAGCACGTCCGTGCTCGCCCCGAGCTCGGGCAGGAGGCTCATGTCGAGGTCGAGCGCCTTCATGAGCGGCTCGCTCCAGCGCCGGTTCGCCGTGTCGTACATCAGCGTCGCCGAGGCGTCGGAGGGCTCGCTCGCGAGCACCCCGGTCAAACGATACCGGACGTAGTCCTTGGCGAGCACGACCTTGGCGAGCCGCTCCCAGGCCGCCGGCTCGTGGTTGCGCAGCCACAGCACCTTGGGCAACGTGAAGCCCTCGAGCGCGGGATTCGCCACCCAGCGCGCGAGCTGCTCCTCGCCGACACGCGTTTGGATCTCCTGGCACTCCTTGGTCGTGCGTCCATCGCACCAGAGCAGTGCCGGACGGATGACGGCGTTCTTGCCGTCGAGGAACACCGATGAGTGCATTTGACCGGACAATCCGACGGAGGCGACGCGCGCCGCGGGGACCTTCGCGACGCGCAACACCTTTTTGATGGCGCCCACCGTCGAGCTCCACCAGTCCTGGGGCTTCTGCTCGGCCCACCCCGGGTGCGGCGTGGCGAGCGGATGGGGCTGCGACGCGGCGCCCTTGATGCGCCCCTTCTCGTCGACGAGCGTCGCCTTGACGGCGCTCGTCCCGACGTCGATTCCCAGAAAAACTCTCAAAGGCAGGCTCCGAGGGCGCGAACTCTCATCGTCGGGCTCCGTGCGCGAAGGACGTGTCAGCAAAACCTATCAAGCGAAGGACGTATCACAGGCGCGCCGGCGAAGCGACCGGCCGCGCCTCCCGGCCGAAGGAACGCAAAATACCCCCTTGACGCGTCGTCGGCTGTTACCGTTAACATCACTCGGGAGAGCTCAGGCTGGCGTGGGGCCTCGAACGGCCGGCCGCCGCCGGGACGATCCGCGACGTACGAAGTAACTGATGGCTAGACGGCGTCATCGGGCCGCTTTCTCCCAGGATGGTCCTGGCGGCGAGGCGCACGTCGCATCGGACGAAGAGATTTGTCGCCGCCTCGAGTCCGGCAACACGGGGGCCGCCGAAGTCGTCTACGAGCGCGTCGCGACCGTCGTCGACGCCGTGTTGTTCCGTCTGCTCGGCCCCAACGACCACGAGCGCGAGGACCTGGCGCAACAAGCCATGGAACGCATCATCGGCACGATCGTCTCGGGCCGCTACATGCGCGACTGCAGCTTGAGCTCCTGGGCCACGCTCATCACCCAGCACCTCGCGATCGACACCATGCGATCCCGCACGCGCGATCGGAGGGTCTTCGATCGCCACGTCGGCACCCAGACGGTCGAGCTCGTCCCCGACGGCAACCGCTCGACCGAACAGATCGTGGAGACGCAGCGGCGCGCGAACCGCCTCATCAGGGTGCTGTCCTCGATCTCGAGCACGCACGCCGAGGCGGTCGTGCTGCACGACCTGCTCGGTCACGACCTCGCGGAGATCGCGCGCCTCACGGGCGTCTCGGTCGCGGCGGCGCAGTCGCGGCTCGTTCGGGGCCGCCGCAAGGCCCTGCGCCTGCTGACGGTGGCGGAGCGACGCGCTCGCAAGTCGTGAATCAGAGCGTGCAGTCGACCTGGAATTCGGCGATTTGCCACCAGATCCCGCCGCGGTTCGTCGCGGTCTGGTTGACCCGAACCGCGCGCACCGACCGCTGACTGAAGCTGATGACCGTCGTGCCGGTGGTGCCGTTGCCCGTCGCGATGGCGGTGGTTCCGAACGTCGTGCCGTCCGTGGATGCATATACGGCGTACGAGCCCGGATAATCGCCCGGATAGATCTCGTTGTTGAGGGTGATCTTCGTGAGCTTGACCGTACCGCCGAAATTGACGGCGTAGTAGTCGGTATTGAGCTGGCCTCTGTTCGTCGCCCACCGGGTCGTGAGATCGCCGTCGATGCCGTTGGAGGGCGGGCCGCCGCCGCCGCTGGCGGCACCGGTCGAAGCCGTCGCGGTCCATTGGCTGCGATCGCAGTAGTTGATCGCGCCTGTCCCCGCGGCACCTCCGGCGCCGGCCGCGCCTGCCGCGCCACCTTGGCCCCCTGCTCCGCCCGCCACTCCGGTCATGCCAGCGGTCCCCGTGGTGCCCGCCGCCCCTGCAGTGCCCGCCATCCCTGCAGTGCCCGCCATCCCCGCCGTCCCCGCGCCCCCAATGCCGGCGACGCCCATCCCACCCGAGCCCGCGGCGGCGCCCGCGGTGCCCGCGCCCGGTCCGGTGCCGGCCTGCCCAGTCATGCCCCCGGCGCCCGCGAGACCTGAACCGGCCGCGCCGGACATGTCGCCCGCCGTGCCGGAACCGCCTTGACCGGCGAGACCCGCCACCCCGTCACCCGCCGTTCCCGTGAGGCCGGCCGATCCAGAATTGCCGGCCTCGCTGCCGGCGGAGCCGGACGTGAGGTTCGAGCGGAAGCTTTCCGGCGAGCCGCACCCAGCCGCCGAGAAGCGAAGGAACGCACCGAGCAGGAGCAACGTGAGTAGCCCCGACCCTCCAGTCACCTTGGGCGCCATGGACCTTAGGACGCGCAAGCCCTTAGCATCGAGGCAATGGGAAAGTTACTTGAGGACCATGAATTCATTAGTGATAACTTTGGCTTGGCATCTCGCCGCCTCGAGCGGAACACCCTTGGGCAGCGGTCGCCGCGCCCGATCGCGCCGCGTCACGATCTCACGGGCAAGACGAGGTGACGTGCGAACATGAGCGCGCGGTGAGCGAGCAGCGCCTCGGACACTCCGTTGCGCACCTCGCCGTCGAGCGTTTCGAACGCATGGCGCACTGGTGCGAGCATCGGGCATTCGACTTCGGGCATCGGCACGATGGGCGCGAGCGCGACGGCGCAATGGATGTCGACCGCCGAGGGAGCATCGCCGAGCAGGTACTGGTGCCCGCGCGCGTGGCTCTCCGCGAGCACGCGATCGAGGAGCCGCAGCACCAAAATCGCGCGCGCCCGCGCCGGCTGCACACGCTCGGGCGCATAGCCGTATCGCGGCGCGAGGTAGGCGGCCACGGGCAGCGGCCAGCCTTCGCTCCCGCCCGTCGCGAAGCTCGCGTGCGTGAGCAGGAGACGCACGCTCCACCCGAGGCCACCTTCGCCGAGGATCTCGTGCGAAAGGCCGAACATCCGGACGCGCGTGTCATCATCGTCGGGGACGAGCGACACCGAGCCGCCGAGCCGCTCGGCGAGCGCGAGGATCTCCGCCCAACCCGTGCGCGGCGGCTCGTCGTCATAGAGCGCGACCGGAACGTTGCGCGAGCCGGTCCAACGCTTGATCTCCTCGTCGGTGCGACGAAAGCGCACCGCAAGGTAGTCAAGGCCCTTCACGTCGAACGCGCCGAGCGCGGCCTGCGACCAGGGGCTCGGTACGCCCGTGGCGACGACGACGCGAAGACCGGACGCCGCGCGCGCTTCTTCGAGCTCGACGAACCGCACGCCCACCGTTAGCGCCGTCCGCCGCCGCCACCACCGCGCCAGCCGCCAGCGCGCGGGCGGATGACGGGTGAGGACGCGGGTGCGGAGCGCGACGTCGCGGCCGGGGTTCCGCGCCAGCCGCCCGGCGCCGGCGCGCCGCCGCCCGCGCGAGGCGGCGTGCCACGCCACACCCCGGGCGCGGGTCCGCGGTACGGGCCACCCCAGGCGCGTCTCGGCGCGTAGTAGTAACCGTGAATCAGGGGCGGGTAATGACGGTACGGATAAAAGGGCGCGTACCACCATCCGAACCCGAAACCGAGACCCACCGTTACGTACGGCGGATAGGCGGCGTAGGACTCCACCGGTCCGTCGTAGCGCTCGAACGAGGTTTGGTTGGCGACGATCTGGCCGCCCGCGTTCACGCTCCAGTCGAGCGCGAAGCCAGCCAAGCTTTCGGGCTGTCCGAGCCCCTGCGGCGGCGCGAAATACAGATCGAAGACCTTCACCGCCCCTGGCGGCACGGGATAGATGGGACCCGTGCCTGCGTCTGTATTGATGAACGACGGCGGCGCGGGCTGCCGCACTGGCGCCGCGAGGAACTGCTCGCGTCCGTCCACTTCCCACGTCGCCGCGCTCCCGTTCGAGACGGCGAGGCGCGCGTGCACGAAACGCTGCACGCTGCCCTGCCCCGTATCGAAGTCCGTGAAGCCGAACGACGTGACGTAAGCCTCTCCCTGCGGCGCGGCCGGCGGCACCTGATACCGCGCCGCGGGACCGCCGGCGGCGCCCGGCCCCACGGGGACGTACGTATACGTGTGCGCGCAACCAGAGCCGAGCGCGAGCATCCCCGAGAGCGTCGCGAGAAGCGCGAAGCCGATCGATTTCATGGGCCTCATGGGGCGTCGTTCTCCTCCGAACAAATATAGGGCACTTTGCGCGCCGCGAAAGGGCGAACGCCCCCACCGTGATCGCGATCAAGTCACAGGCAGTTGCCGGTCGGCACCCGACAAATTCCCGCCGTGCCCTTGCCGGAAAGAATGCAACGCGCGGGGAGCTCGCACCCGGGCCCGAGAATGGTGTCACACGCCGCTCCGTCGGACGCGCTTGCCTTGCAAGCCCCCATCTCACCCGCTGCCGCGATTCCATTCGCCGTGTAACACGCGCCCGCCTCGCAGCCGGCGAACGCGTCTTGCGAGAGCACGCCGCAGGGCATTCCGTCGCCAACGAAGGTCGTCGCGACGCACTTCTTCGCGCCCGCGGCCCCGGCGCAGAACAAGCCCTGCGTCCCGTCGCACACCGGCATCGAGCCGCCGCAAGCCGCCCCGAGCTCGGAGAGGGTCGACTCGCACTTCCGGCTGCCCGTCGTCCCTGTGGCAGCGCCGCAGATGAGCGCGTACCCGCAGTCGTCGCCCGAGTCGCAGGGATCGCCGGCGACGCCGAGCAGCTTGCACGTCATCGTCGTCGCGTCACAGACCTGGCCGAGCGCGCAGTCCGAGTCGACGCACGACGCGCCCACGGCGGGCGACGGTCCGCAGGTCCCGCACACCGCGTTCTTTTCGCCGGTGCAGAAGGTGCTCTTGCATTGCGCGTTGAAAGCGCAGGCCGCGCCATTGACGCGCGAGCCGGCGGGCTGGCAGGGCGGCGGCACGCTGTCGGCGAAGAAGTCAGGGCACGAATAGCTCGCGAAGGCGGCGACGCACTCCTGCTCGGTCGCGAGCGAGTGGCCCGAGCCGGGGGCCCGGAAGGCGTTCAAGCACTGCAACGCCTGACGCGTGAGGCACTCGGCCATCGTGCCGAACTGGCGAACGATGCCCACGCCCGTGGCGTCGATCTTGCCCGAGCACGAGACGCGCTTGTTACAGGTCGCCTTCGCGACGGCGGCGCAAGCCTCGACGATGCGTCCCTCCGCCATGTCGCCGCTCGGCGCGTCCTCGTGGGCCGTTTCGCCGGTCGGGGCGTCCACGCCGGCGTCGTCGGACGACACGGCGGACGTCACGCCGCCGCACGCGAGAGCCATCGGCGACAGCGCGAGAAGGAGGATCGTGCGGGGCGACAAACGGGTGGCGGCGCGCATTTTGTGGAGCCCTTTTTGCGGCAACGACGCCGCGCAGCCGGGATTGTCGCCTGCTTCAGCGCCGACGCGCAACGCGCCCGCGCTCGCGACGCCTGCTACGGGGCGAGCTTCGCCATCTCGCTCGCGGCGAGCAGCCAAGCGCCCACGCCGAACGGTGTCGTCGAGCCTGCCGTCGCGCCCGCGGGCCCCGCGCCGACGCCCTGGACCCAGCCGACCATGCCGTTCGCGTCGACGACGGTCAGAAGGCCCGTCCACGCTTTCTTCACGACGGGCAGGTAGGTCGCTCGGTCGAGCACGCCGTTATTGATGCCCCACGCGATGCCGAACGTATTGAAGCCCGACCCGCTCGTCTCCTTGTTCGGAAACTGGTTCGGGTTGAGCAGGTTCGAGCGCCACATGCCGTCGGTGCCCTGCGCCTTCGTGAGCGCCGTCGCCATCGCGTCGAGGAGCTTGACGTAGTCGGCGTGCTTGGGATCGTCCGCGGGTAGGTACTGGAGCACGCGGGCGGTGCCGGCGATGACCCAGCCGTTGCCGCGGGCCCAGAACTCGTTGCGATGCTGGTCGTCGCGGTACATGAGGCCCGCGCTGACGTTGAACAGGAAGGCGTAGGTGTCCCACCACATCCCGTCGAGCACGCTGAAGTACTTGTTGTCGCCCGTGGCCTTGCCGAGGCGCGCGAAGCCCGCCGGGACCATGAAGAGCGCGTCCTCCCACCACCATTCGACCCGCCCCTTCGGCGGGTTCGCGACGAGCTGGTCGTAAGACGGCTTCGCGCCGTTGAGCATCACCATGTTCGCCGGCGCCGGGTCCGAGAGATACGCGTCGAAGTAAGTCTGCGCCGGGCATTGATTGTCGCCGCGCGACGCCGCGCCATTCGCGAGCGTCCAGCCCGCGCCCGCCCACGCCTTGACGGCGTCGAGGTACTTGGCGTCGTGCGTGAGCTGATACGTCGCCATGATGCCCGTCCACCCGGTCCCCGAGATCCAGTCCTTCGCCATGTCCGGGTTTCGGAGGAAATTGTCGGCGACGCGCCTCATGAGCGCGACGATGTCGGCGTTGAGCGTGGGCGCAGCGCCGTCGCTCCCGCCTTCGGTCGCGGCGGACCCGTCGTTCGTGGCGTCCGTCGTCGACGCGTCGTTGCCCGGGCTGCCGGCGAAGCCGGTGTCGCCCGCGGCGCCGGACATCCCCGCCCCGCTCGCGCCGGCGAAACCCGTGCCGCCGGCCGTTCCCGTCGCGCCCGCCGTCCCGGCCACACCGGCGGCCCCGGACGCGCCGGCCGTCCCGGTCGTCCCCGCGGCGCCGGCCATTCCGCCGGGCGTCGAACCGCCTCCGCAGCCGAGCGGCGAGAGCACGATGGCGAGACTGAGGATCCGACGTGCGAGGCTCATGTCAAGCTCCTTCGAGTAACGAGACATACTTCGGCATCCACTACAGTGCCCGGAGAGCCCAAAAGCGATCAGAAAATCGTCTCCGCGGGCTACGATCCGGCCTTCGACGCGTCGCGCGTCACGGCGGGCGGCGACCGGGTGATGCGGCCGGCCCGTGCAAGGCCCGGCGCCTTTCCGGGAACCAAATTGCCGGCTCCGCCGTTCTCGGATATGTGGGAGTTCATGGGGTCTGGCGGCGGCCGTCGGACGCGAGCCGGCGGATGACGACACCGGGCGCGTCGGTGGACGAAATCCTGGTGCACACGGGCGCGCTCTACAACCACGCTCGCTACCTGACGGGGGGCGACGTCGAGGCCGAAGATCTCGTGCAGGAGACCTGTCTGCGCGCGATCGCCAGCGCTGATTCCTACCGTCCCGGCAACTGCAAGGCGTGGTTGTTCCGCATCTTGCGGAACGCGTTCATCGACACACGCCGAAAGCGACGGCCCGAACAGCCGCTCGGCGAGCTCGACGTCGTCGAGGGCGGAGACGGCGAGCTCCTACGCGACGACTTCGAGCTCGAGCGCCTGCGCGGTGTCGTCGCCGAGGACATCCAGTCCGCCCTCGCGGCCCTCTCGGAGGACGCGCGCGCGATCATCCTGCTCGACCTCGAGGGGTTCACCGAGAGCGAGGTCGCGGAGCTCATGAGCTGCGCCGCCGGCACCGTGAAGTCGCGCCTCTCCCGCGCGCGCGTGTTGCTGCGGCGGCGACTGAGGGAGTACGCGAGATAGCCATGGACTGCGCGCGGGCCAAAGACCTCCTCGGGGACAGTCGCGCCGGACGGCTCGACGGCGCGACGCCCGCGGCGCTGGAAGCGCATCTCGCGGGCTGCGCCGACTGCCGGCGCGCCGCGGCCGTCGAGCGTGCGCTCGACGCCGCCCTCGCCGAGCGGCTGCCGCGTCACCGTGCGTCTGCCGACTTCGAGCGGCGGTTGCGCGATCGGCTCGCCGCCGCGGGCGGCACCGCGAGGCCCGCGGCCGGGCCCTCGCCGCCGTCAGCGCGCGCGGCGGCGAGACCGGGCGGCGGCTGGCGCGTCTTCGCGACGCCGGCCGCGAGCGCGCTCGGCGCCGCGGCGCTCGTCGTGCTCGCGCTGCGCGTGGCGGCGCCGCGGGCTCCCGCCGGTGCGCCGAACGAGAGCGCGCCGGGGGCGTCCCTCGCGTCTTCCCTCGCATCTTGGGACCTCGTCGACGAGGCCGTGAGCGATCACCTGCGGGTCGTCGCGAGCACGCATCCACCCGAGATCGCGAGCGGCGGCATCCACCAGGTCAAGCCGTGGTTCACGGGCCGCGTGGACTTCGCGCCACGCGTCGCCTTCGCCGGCGACGACGACTTCCCGCTCGTGGGCGGCAGCCTCGGCTACGTGCGCGACCACAAGGCCGCCGTCTTCCAGTTCCGGCGGCGGCTGCACGCCATCACGCTGCTCGTGTTCCCGGCGGCCGGGCTGCCCTGGCCGAGCGGCGCCGCCGTTTCGCTGGGGCGCCACGACGTCGTCGAGCGGACGGCGCGCGGCTTCTCCGTGCTGCTGTGGCGAGACGCCGATCTCGGGTACGCGCTCGTCTCCGACGTCGCGCGCCCCGAGCTCGAGGCGCTCGTCTCCAAGATTACGCCCGCGCTGTAGCACCGGAGGGAACCAAACCGGGCTCTCGTTCGTTCGAGAGACAGGAGGCCGTCATGTCGATTCAAGGGAGCCGTCGGGACATTCTGAAGCTCATGGGTGTGGGGGGCGTCGTGTTCGCGTCGGGGCTGGCCGGCGCGGCAGGCGCGAAGAAGAAAAAGAAGAGCGACGCGAGCGGGGACTTCTTCTTTCTGCAGCTCTCGGATACGCACTGGGGGTACTCGGGCGTCTCCAATCCCAAGGCGGACGTTACGCTGCCCACCGCCATCGCGACCATCAACGCGTCGGGGCTCGTGCCCGACTTCGTCGTCTTCACGGGCGACCTCACGCACACGACTGACGACGCCGCCGTTCGGCGGCAACGGCTCACGGAATTCAAGACGCTGACGAAGACGCTGAAGGTCGGGCCGCCGTATTTTCTGGCGGGTGAGCACGACGCCGCCAAGGACGCGGGCGCCGCGTACAAGGAGCTCATCGGTCCCACCCATTACACGTTCGACCACAAGGGCGTTCACTTCATCGCGCTCGACAACGTCTCCGATCCGGCGGGCGCCGTGGGCGACGCGCAGATCGACTGGCTGGCCGCCGATCTCAAGAAGACGTCGCCCGAGACGCCCGTGGTCGTACTCACGCACCGTCCACTCTTCGATCTCTACCCGCAGTGGGAGTGGTCGACGAAGGACGGCGCCAAGGTCGTCGACGTCTTGCTACCGCACAAGAACGTCACCGTCTTCTACGGGCACATCCACCAGGAGCACCACCACGAGACCGAGCACATCGCGCATCACGCGGCGCGTTCGCTCGTCTTCGCGCTGCCGGCGCCGGGCTCGGTGCCGAAGAAGGTCCCGGCGACCTGGGACGCTGCCGCGCCCTTCAAGGGTCTCGGTTACCGCCGCGTCGACGAGCCCAGCGACCGCGCGGCGCGCCTCGCGGAGCTGCCCGTACAACCCGAGCCGAACGAGGGCACCAAGGCGGCCGGTTGGTAACGCGCCGACGGTAACGTGCGTGCCGTCACACGCGCGGCGAAGTGCAAATTGGGAACAATGCCGCGCGGTCTTGGCGTCATAATGGCGTCGTGGCTCGACTTCGCGGCGCGATCCTCGGGGCTTTGCTGTTGCGACTTTGCGCGCTCGGCGCGCTCGGCGCGCTCGGCGCCGCCGCCTGCTCGTCGAGCGGCAACGCTCCCGGGGCGAATGGCGGCGCGGGCGGGACGGCAGCAGACGGCGGTTCGCCCACGACGGACGCCGGGACGCAGCCGTTCGTCGCCGCGACGCCCGCGTCGTATGTCGCGAAGGTGAAGAACGTCCTCGTGGGCCTCGCGCCCACCGACGACGAGGTCAAGTCCGTGACGGCCGATCCGACGCAGCTCAAGCCGCTCATCGGCGCGTGGATGAAGCTGCCCGGTTACCAGACGAAGATGAAGCGCTTCTTCGAGCTGGCCTTCCAACAGACGCAGGTGACGGCCGTTGACTTCTCCGACCAGACGTTCCCCAAGCAGGTCGGCATCAACGCGACCACGACGCCGCTCCTCGTGCAGAACGCGCAGCAGAGCTTCGCCCTCACGATGATCCAGCTCCTTTCGGAGGGCCGGCCGCTCAGCGACGCCACGACGACGAACAAGCTCCTCATGACGACGGCGCTCAAGGAGCTCTACGCGTTCCTCGATGTCTGGCAGGTGGGTGACGACGGGAAGGTCACGGACCTGTTCCGCATGGCGCACCCCAAGCAGCCGATCACCGTCGAGGCGGCGGCCGGCCCCATCCCCATCACCGAGACGCTCGACCCGACGAGCCCCAACTACATGCACTGGTACGACCCGGACGTCGCAACGAACGACATGCAGGTGGCCGGGTGCACGCAGGATCCGCTGGTCTACGATCCGGCGAGCGCGATCACGCTGCACTACCTCCTTTACGGCGCGCTCGATGGGCGCAAGAACCCGACCGCTGGCGGCCTCAATTGCCCGCCCGCGGGCGGCACGGCGACCGCGCCGCAGCTCGACGCCACGAAGGACTTCAGCGACTGGACGCTGGTGACGATCCGACCGCCCACGGGCCCCGAGACGCCGACCCCTTTTTATGACCTGCCCGCGCTGCGCGCCGCGAAG
>Ga0307474_10002911_pt1 | contig 12338 bp, 12 predicted proteins | sample atmos_gasesECM1C_2_FD_203312 | JGI IMG/M metagenome (GOLD analysis project Ga0307474, IMG submission 203312) | Hardwood forest soil microbial communities from Morgan-Monroe State Forest, Indiana, United States - atmos_gasesECM1C_05 | ecosystem: Environmental > Terrestrial > Soil > Temperate... | reverse complement strand
GCGCTCGCGGCCACCTGATGAATCGAACGTCCCTGGCCCTTCACGCTCACTCGGGCCTGCAGAGCTCCTTCGGCCGGCGGCGGAGCAGCCTCTTTGTGGTCAAACTCTCCGAGCTGCGCGTCCGTGAGTTTGATGTCGACGTCGGACATGGGATTGTCCGTCCTCGCGTCGAGCTTGAGGTGTGCCCACACCTTCCCGCCGAATAATTCGGCGAGCAACGGGTCTACGACCACGACGCCTCGCTCAATCGTCATCCTGGCCGAGACCTCGTGCAGCGGCACGCGACCCACGTCGACGCGGTGAGCGCGAAACTGCACCACCCAGTCGCCGCGGCGCATGGCGCTCGGATTGAGCATTGCATTGGACAGCAGGAGTTTGCCGGCCTCGGGGTCGTGCTCGCGGCCGGCCGCGCGCAGCCCGAGGTCCAGCGTGCGAATCAATTTCGACTCGAACTCAGCTGCGAATTTCGCCCGTCCGCCCGTGCTGTCGATGGAGACGGTCGCCTGTACGTCGCTCTGTCCGGAAGTCACGGTCAATGGATTGAATTGTGTGTGCGTTCCGCGACGGGCGACCTTTCCCGAAAGGCGATAGCGGCCGGTATTGATCAGACTCACACCGGTGAGCAGGTACAGGTCCACGAGATCTTCCCCGGCGGCGGCGAATTCGGCATCGATGGCGTCGAAGTCGAAAGAGCGCATCAGCGAGCCGCTGCCGCTCAGGCGCGAACCGCTCGACTGCTCGGCAAAGACGAAGCCATAGGGGTGCTTACGGCTGGCCGCCGCAAGCGGATCGCCGGTAATTTCAAAAGTAGCCGGCTTGCCATTCAGCTCGCCCGCACCCTCGATGCGCAGCGGCGGCATGGCTCCCGTGCCTTGCACGTCCTCCGCGGACACCGTACCGTCGAATTGCAGGTGGCGAAGCGCGTCATCGAGCACGACGCGTGCGCCGCGCATCGACAGGCTTCTGATGAGCGGCAGATCGGCTTGCGGACCCTGGTCCGGGTCCGTCCGCTGCCAATTCGCATGGCCCGTGGCGTCGCGGATGAGATGCAGGGTCGCGCCGTCGATCTCCAGCCGCTGGGTGCCGAATGAATGTCCGAAGCCCGGTAATCGGAACACCAATCCGACCTTGTCGATTTCCGCCGTCACCCCCGGGGGCGTCCAGGATGGATTGCCTATGGTCACGTGCCCCGCGGTCAACCGTGGAGAGTGCGACAGCAGGTGTGTTTCGACGCTCTCGATTTGAACCTTCCGCCCCGCATGCGCGGTCAACGAACGGATGAAGGGCCCGTGAAGATAGCCGGCATCCAGTGCGGCGCACAGAAGCACGATCGCCGCGACCGGAGCCGTCAACGCCAGCGCCGTCGATACCAAGACGCGTCGGATTAACAGCCGGGTCTTCATGGGGATCCATTGAGCATGCGGGCCCGATCCACGCACGTCGAGCGGCAAGAGACCGATTCGGTTGTAGGCGCTCGCCTATGCTCGTCTAGTACGCCGCCGACGCCCGGCCACTGTGCCGTCCTACTTCGTGCGGCCGACCGCAACCGTATAGTCCGTGGCGAGTCATCGCGACTCGACGTGATGAGGAGAAAAACATGCGGATACCCATGACCTCGGCGATAGCACTCTGTGCCGTGCTGGCGGCAGGTTGCGACAAGCCCAAGTCTCCGGAAGCGGTTGCGCACGATGTTGCGGCAGCCCAGCAGAAGGCATCCGTCGAAGTGTCCAATAGCGAGAAAGATGCATCCAAGGACATCGGCAACGCCGCGGACAAAGTCGGCGATAAACTGACCGACCTCAACAATGTCGCCGCCAAGGACGCGCAGAATGTTGCCATTGCGAAGGCGGACGGCGATCGCAAGGTAGCGCTCGCCAAGTGTTCCGCCCTCGCGGGCGATGCGCAGAAAAAGTGCAAGGACGAAGCCGACGCGGATTACAACGCCGCCAAGGCGGAAGCCAAAGCGGACGCCGTCGCGGCCAAGCAGTAGTCTCACCGCCGGCGCGCGCGGCGGCCGTATTCACGGCTCAAAGCCGGTTCCATTTGTTGAATTCGGCCGCCCGCGTTTGCGCTTCGATCCCTGTTCGTGGGCGTACGCGTAGGTAAATTCCGCCCCGAATAAGAATATCAGCGCCGAGTAATAGACCCACAGCAACAGCACGACAAACGAGCCTGCGGCACCGTAGGCCGAGGCGAACGCAACCCTGCCGAGATACACCACGATGATCTGCTTGCCGATCGCGAACAGCACAGTCGTGACCAGGGCGCCCACCCATACGTCGCTCCACGCAAACTGTTCGCGGGGAACGTACTTGTAGATCATTGCAAATAACACGGTGGTGATCACGATTCCCAAGATCACGTCCGCGCTCACGACCACCAAATGCCAATTCGACACGAAACCGCCGAACCAGGTGCCCAAGCCCTCGAGGCCGGCGCTGACGATCAGCGACACCAGCAGCAGGAAGCCGACGCCGAGCACCAGACCGAATGACAACAGCCGCGCGCGAAGCACCGGCCACACGCCCACACCGCGCCGCTCCGCGGGCGTACGCCAGATGCGATTCAGCGAATTTTGCAGCTCGGCGAATACGCTGGTGGCGCCGGCCAGCAGGGCGACCACTCCCGCAGCCTTGGACAGCGTGTTCGTACCGCTGTACTTGGCGCTGACCATCAATGTGTGAATCGCCTCGGCCCCCGTGCTGCCCAATAACAAGCGCATCTGCGCGAGGATGTGCGATTGCACCGCATCCGCCGATATGAAAGCACTCGCGATCCAGACGACGATGAGCAATATCGGCGCAATCGAGAACAGGGTAAAGAACGCGATCGCAGCGCCCAAGCTCGAGGCGTCGTCTTCGAACCACGACGCCACCGAACGCTTGAGGATTTTCCTGAGCCTGCGCGCATCCATCGATATGCCCTTCCGGATCCCGCCGATCACCCGTGATTATGGCGGGACGGCGGCCTCACGCACTCATTTGCTTGCTGTCGGCGCAATCCTACATGGGCAGAATCCCGCCACCTTTGCCGCGGCTGAGGATTGCCTACAGCGGCAATTCGAGGTTTGGCCTTATCGTGCCATTGCCAGTTCAATCATCGGAGGTGTATTCACATGTCGACCAATAAGGATGACAAGAGTCAGAACGAGAGCGGAGGACAGCAGCACCAGGGCGGCCAAAAAAGTCCCGGCCAGCAAAATCAAGGCGCCCAGCGCGGACAGCCCGGGCAGCAAGATCAAGGTGGCCAGCGCGGACAGCCCGGGCAGCAGAATCAAGGTCAGCGCGACAGCGGCGGCGGTCAACAGGGCGGCGGATCCAACCGGGACAAGGCCGGCGAGATGAATCGAAAGGAAGGATCCAACAAGTAAGTTGGGTTGACCATGAAGCATGTTCAAACGAGCGAGCTGGCGCGGCGAGGTGCGCCAGCTCGCGCGCGGCGCGAGACTCACCGGTGCGGGGTTTATCTGGTTTTAATCCTTGGCTTCGGTCTGTGCACGGCCGTGAACGACGTCAAACCCGTATTTGCGGAGGCAGCCGAGCAGCGGGCCGCGCTTTCGGCCAAATTGGATCGCAGCGGCCGCACGCGCGTCGGCAAAGCATCGTTTTATGCCGACAAGTTTGCCGGCCGAATCATGGCGGACGGCACGCCAATGAGCCCGTACGGCGACAATGCCGCGAGCAAGACGCTGCCGCTCGGAACAAAAGCCTTGGTAACCAATCTCGAGACCGGGCGCACCGCGAGGGTCACCATCCGCGACCGAGGTCCTTATGTTAGAGGCCGAATCGTCGATCTCTCGCCATCGACCGCTCGGCGGATCGGGATCGACCGCAAGGAAGGGGTTGCCATGGTCGAAGTTACACCGATCGTGGTTCCGGCACCGAAGTAGTATTCTGCCCATTGTGCAGGCTAGATGGAGCGAGTCAGTTGCCGCTAACCTCATTCGAAAAAGGCAAGCTCAAGATTGCGGCTCACGTACGCGAGGAACTCGAGCTTGCCGGCATCAACTTCGAAGCGATCCGGTGTAAATCCGGCGGTACGCAGACTCATCGCGATACGGCGAGAGTCATCGTCACCGTCAACGGAAACTCGATGCACCTGGACCTCCACGCGCACGAGGTCGAAGAATGCGAGTCAATCGTCTTCGGAGAAACCTGGCGCAAAATCGCCGGTTTGATCGAGCGCCTCAAGTAGCCCAAATCGCGCGCTGCACCAGCCAGACGAGCGCCACAGCGGCGATGGCCGCGGATCCCCAGGGCATGAAGCCGCGTCTATAGAATCCGCCTGAACGAGCAGCGTAGATGATGGGCATGACGGCGAGCACCACGGCCAATTGTCCCGCCTCGATCCCCAAATTGAACGCAACCAACGAGACCAGGCGCGCGCCCTGCGGCAGGCCCATGTCGGCGAGGACTGACGCAAAGCCGAATCCGTGCAGCAAACCGAATGCAAAAGCGATTCGACCGCGACTCTCGGTGACGACGGGGAAAATGTTGTTCAGCGCAGCTACGATGATCGAACCCGCGATGACGGACTCGGTGAGCCGGCTCGGCAACCGCACGATGTCGAGCGCGGCCAAGGTCAGAGTCAGTGAATGAGCCAGGGTAAACGCCGTTACCACCTTGAAAACGCTGATGAGCGCCGGACGGGCCCGGGAGACTGGCTCCCACCGGCCGTCCTTGCGCAACAATACGGCCGGCAGCAACAAAGACAGCAAGAAGAGCAAATGATCGATGCCGCTCAGGATGTGCCGGATGCCCGCGTGGAAATAGTCGACGAAGGCGCGCAGGCGCGAGGGAGCGAACACGGCGAAGGCGGCCGGCGCGGCGGCGCCGCCGAGAACTCCCGTCTGCACGGCGGAGGCAGTGGTAAGAGTCAGCAGGCCGCGGTGCGAGGGATCTATACCCTCCATGACCGTGTAGCGAATCGTCAGCTGCCGCACCTCGGTCGCGCACTGCGCCCTGAACGGCAGCCACGCATAACTGCCGTCGACACGATCATTGACTGCGAGAGCCTGGAAGGATAGCGGACAGCTCTGGCCTTGGGCCATGATCGAAACGTGTTGCGCGACATACCGGGTGAGTTGCGGTTCGCCCCCGCGTAACTCACCCCAGGTGACTTTGCCATCGCGGTTGCCGTCGACCCCGACGGCGAGTTCGACGTCGCGCACCGCGAGTTCGATGGAACCCGTAACGCTCTGACCGGAGACATTCGCGACCAAGAACCCGTTGCTGGCGACGTGGGCGTGAGCCGTGCCGGCGAGCGCGACGGCGAATGCGAATAGCGGCGCAAGCCACGGGTGAATTCTCATGTCGCGTTCCGGTACGGCTCGAGCCGCACGTCCTCAAGACCGGTTTGCTTCACAAATTGCAGGGCGGCCGCGGCCGCCGACACCTGATGCGCCGCCTGAGCCGCGCGCAGCAGAATCAAGACATCGTCGGGCTCGCGCTGCACCCGCCAATTGTCCTCGGCGGCGGCCAGCGCGGCCGACGGTTGCTGCTTCACATCCAGCATGAAGCGCGCCTGCTCCCGCCGATGGACGGCCTCGCCCCGCTGCTGTTCGACCTCGAAGGCCTCCGATAGCAGCGCCTCGCCCCGCGAGCCCGCGCCGTCCCGCAGCTGGCGGTGAGCGATGGCAATCCGCAGCAGCATGGGCTCCATCGCCTCGTGTCCGGCCAACAACTGCAGCGTTTCGGCCGCGCGGCCATGCCGCAAGAAGAGATCAGCGCACGCCGTACGCACGTAGAAATCCTCCGGCGCAATTTGCAATCCCTCGCGAAACCAATGCTCGGCGGCCTCATCATTACCCACGCGCTCGGCCATTTCTCCGAGCTCCGAATAGCGCCACGCGCGGACCTGCGGGGGAAGTTCTTGCGATGCCAGGGCGCCGATGGCCGCGTACGCCTCCTGCAAGTGTCCGGTCAATCCACGCAAGCTTTGCACACACAAAGCGGTGACCGCCGGATCCGCCGCACCGGCCATATGCTCGCAGGAAAACATGGCTTCGCTGTAACGACCGAGCACCCGCAGCACGATCGCACGGGTGAGCCACGCCTGTGCGTCGTTGGGACTCCCTTGCAGCGCCCGATCAAGCTCCCCGAGAGACGCATCGAACGCGTGGCGGCTTTGCAGGATGGTCGCGCTCAACACCAGCACCTGCGGCGCCACCCTTGGCTGCTGCATCCACGGCGCGAGGATCGCTTCGGCGTATCCCAAGAATCGCAAGTCCCCGGTAGTGCGCGCCCGGGAGATATCGAACTGGGCGAGCGGCAGTGCGATGTCGAGGCGCGTCGCCGTCAGCGCGCGGGCCGGGGTGCCCGCATGCCTCGCGCCGGCGGGAAGTTCTGCCAACACCTGGGCGTCGCTCGCCGGAATATACGGTGCGGCCCACGCAGCACCCGCTCCGCTCAGCGCGACGACTGCCGCGCAGAACCATTGATTCATAGAGCCGAACTCCGGGTTGGGCGGTGATCTACCCTCGTATTCGGTGCGAAACGGCTTTTGGATGCAGCTCCACAGCCGCTTTTAGCTCCAAGATCTCAACGCGCGTGGACGCGGGCTGATCGACTCCGGCGCCAAGCTGCGGGCGGCGACCCGTACTCGCGCCGAAAGGCGCGGCTGAACGCCGTATCGGTCTGGTAGCCAACATCCTCGGCAATGCGCGCGAGCGGCGCGTTGCTGCGGCGGAGGAGATTAGCGGCAAGCAACATGCGCCACTGCGTGAGGTACTGGATCGGTGAACTGCCGACCAAGTGCTGGAATCGTTCCGCGAGGACCGACCTCGAAGTGCCGGCGCTGTGCGCCAACTCCTCCAACGTCCAAGCATGAGCCGGACGCGCATGCAGTGCATTCAATGCGGGACCGACGACGCGATCGCCCACCCCGGCCAGCCATCCGGTTCGACCTTCATCTTGTTCGTTCATATATAGGCGCAGCACCTCGATGAACAGCACTTCGGCCAGCTTCGCCAATACACCGGCACCGCCGGGCCGAGGCGAACGGGCTTCGCCCAGCGCATAGCGAACCGAGGCTTCCAGCCAGATGCCGGCATTCGATCCACGCACATTGACTTTCACCAGTGCGGGCAACCCGGCAAGCAGCATTCCGGCGAGCCGAGCGTCGCAAGCTAGGTAGCCACAGATGAGGCGCGTCGTCGGCCCGCCACCGCCATAGACCAGCTGACGCGGTCGTCGCGACAGCACCTGCTCCAAGCGCGCACCTGATGCGGGGACCAGTCCAGGTTGAGAGGTCATACGATGCGCGTGGCCTTTGGGAAAAATGACCGCATCGCCCCCCGTTAGACGCACAGGCGCGTCATCGCCCATTTCGACATAGCACTCCCCTTCGGTGATCAGGTGGAAGATCACCACCCGCTCGGCAGAGGGTTCAAGAACCGGCGCGGCCGAGTCAGCGCTGGGGGATTGGTAGCACCACGGCGCCGTGAACCGTGCATTGATGAAAATGGCGCCTACCAGGTGCACAACTCGAAGGGTTTCCGAGAGTGCATCCATTAGCCGGGACCATCCACGTCGATGCGCAAAGCGATTGGAACTACGACCCTCAGCGCCGCAGACACGGGCGAGCAACGGTCACTCTCTTCGATCAGAATGCGCAATCGCTCCGGCGAGACTCCGGCCGCGGCGATGCGAACGATCACTTGCACGTCGCGAGGCCCGGCACCCACCGGCGCACCGGTAGCCTCCAGCATGCCGAATAATCCACGGGCGTCCGAGCGGCTGCTGGCTGACACTTCCAGCGTTGTCAGTTCGAATCCTGAGGCAGCCGCGCCCATGGCGATTCGCGTGGCAAGACAAGATGCGAGTCCGGCACGGACCAGCCATCCCGGCGTGACCTGGCCGCCGCTGCCGCCGAGTTCGGTGGGCATATCCGTCAATAGCCGTGTGCCGTTGCCGTGACTCGACACGACCCGCGTACCGCTCTCCCATCGGGCAATAGCCGGTGCGTCGTCGTGCAGGGCCGCCTCAGGACGACGCTTCAAAACTGCCTCGACGCGCTGCATCGCCGCTGCAATCTCTTGTGATGCCATGGTTACCATTCGTGCCGATATTGACGCCCTGATTGTGGTCGGATCGATGCGCATTGGCTAGGGGTTCAACGGCCCGAAGCGAGTCCGCAGGACGAACGGATAGGAATGGTGGACCAGCAGATAGGACTGCGCCGCGCCCCTGCGCGACAGTTTCACACCAGATTGGAGTCATTTGGAGAAAATCACATCATGCTTCCAAACATACGCAATACATTTCTAGTCCTTGCGGCAATGCTCATCTCGCAAGCGTCTGCGGTCGCCGCGGATACGCCCTTGGTTCGATCGGCAAAGGACGTCAAATGGGGCGCGCCTCCACCGGTTTTTCCGCCCGGCGCAAAGTTCGCTGTGATCGCGGGTGACCCCGCAGCGACCTCCCTTGTCACCGTGCGGTTTGAAATGCCCGCGGGCTATATGATCCCGCCACATTTTCATCCTACCGATGAGCACATAACCGTATTGAAGGGCTCCTTCTCAATTGGCATGGGTGATGTTGTCGACAAGACGCACGCTCTGACGCTCTCGCCGGGTGGGTATGGCGTTGCCATGGCGAACATGCATCATTATGCGTACACAACCACGGGAGCGACCATTCAGGTGCACCTGCAAGGTCCGTTCGCGATTACTTACGTCAATCCGGCCGATGACCCGAGCAAGAAACGCGCGCCATAGGGCACGTGCGGTATAATCTATTGATTTATCAACATAATTATTTCTCGATGGGCGCACAGTAATAGACAAGGCAGACCCACAATCCTTGTGATGCATTGCCCGGATTTCTCATCGCCCGTGTGATGAAATTCGGAGCCTCGCCAATTGGGCTCCCCGTCAATGAGTGATATCGACAACTCCGCTCGGTCCCCGTGCATACGCAATTGCTGCCTGGACGACGACCTTACCTGCCTCGGCTGCTTTCGATCCTTGGAAGAGATCAAAGAATGGGGGGTTGTCGATACTCTCCGGCGCCATGTCATTCTGCAAAACGCCAATCGGCGGAGAGCGGCGTACAAAGAAGGCCGGCCATGATGAGCAACGTCCGACTGTTTGCCACCCGTTCTCGCCGAGGCAGCCGGCGGCGGGGCTGATTTCCCGACGAGCGGGCGCCGGTCGGCGCCCGCCCCTATTGGACTCAATCGCTGCCGGATGGATCGACGGGTGTAATTGTCCCGAATAAACCATGAGTCTCACCGGCGGGGCCCGCCGTGAAATACAGCGAATCGGATTTCGACTTGCGGCCGCCGCCCAGAGTCAAGGTCCACAACCCGTCGATCACCAGTGCCCTGCCATCGGCGCCGTCCAGCTCATCGATGAAATGCCCGTCCTCGTCGAATACGTTGATCCTGCCGTTGCCGAAGTTGCCGACGAGAATGTCGCCGCTGAATCGGCCGAAAGCATACGACGCACGCGCGACGCCCCAGGGCGAATCGAGCGGCCCGCGGCTGACTAAGCGTCGCAGCAGATGGCCATCAGTATCGAATACGTCGACAAAGCCGTGCCCCTGGCCTGGCACGTCGTCGTGCTTTTGAGGGTTCTGCATCGCGTACGTGACGAAGAGATCGCCACCGATATTCGCTATGCCAAAGGGGGCGTAGCCTGTCGGGATCCCTGGGTCCTTGAAATTACCGTCGGTCGTTGCGGGCGTGAAAAGTCCATTGGGTCCCGTGGGTCCGAACACGTCGATCGTGCCGCCGCGGAAGTTGGTGGCGAACAGGAACACTCCGTTGACGTTGACGCCAACCACCAGACCCTTGTAGACGGCACCGTTGGCGGCATTGGGGGATGCCGAGTTGTCGATCGCGAGGACCGCGTTGTCCGCGGGGGTTAGTCCGCCGGTCCATGCGGAGAGCGTGCCGTCTTCTGTGGCGAAAATGAATGACGCCGGTAGCTTGGTTCCGGGGACGAGGAAGCTGGTGGAGGGGTTCCAAACGATGCCGGTGGGGGCTGCGGGCGCCACCTTCGGCGGATTCTTCGGGTCGACAGTGTGACATGCGTTGCTCGGAACGATATTGCCAGGCAGCGGGATCGCGACTTGCAGGGGTACCGTTGAACCGTCACCTCCATAAAGCGTCGAACAACCCGTGGCGTTGTCATTGACCCAGAAGGGACTGCCCGCGGGGGTGAACGCGACGCCCCATGCATTTTGCAAGACCGGATCCAACACCGCCGCGTCGCCACTGATATCAGAGACCAGCGGTGTGACTTCGTACGCGTTGCGATGCCCCCCGGAGTCTCCATCACCGGCAATTGCGGCTGCGACGCCAAGGCCCGAGGCTGCGATGATCGCGCCTGCCGTAAGACCGCGAGAGATTACGCCCATGTTGCTCATGCTCCTGTTGATTCGATGGTCTGTGCCGGAAGAAATAGATTCGCCATCCCCTCCGGCTCCTGCTCGAATTTCCGCATGTCGACCGACAAGCGGCAATTCAGCCCATGTAAGTTCCATTCGCTCAACGATTGGTTGCGCATCCCTGATGACGCACGCTGTTTCTCGAGGCCGCAGCTTGAAATATTTTTGTCGCCATCCACCAGCCGGGCATAACTCACGGCGACGCGCCGTCTTATCGGAGCTTTTCGCATCGCGACAACTGATCAAATGGGGATTTTTTGTGTCAAGCAGGACCGATGTGAGATTTTTCCTACGGCCATAGGGTCACGCAAACGGATACCCGTTGTAGGAGCCGTCTGATAAATCTCGTGTGATGTCTGATACCGTACGAACGGTGGCCCTGTGCTGCTACAAACATCGCGCCGTGGTTCTCGAGCGTTGCGATCATTGCAAGTCGGATTATGCATGCCCGGAATTTAAGTCCAAGGCGGCGGTGGTGGAATTCAATGCGCTGATACCGCCGTCGATGTTACTTGCGCCCCTGCCTATCGAGCTATGGCCAAATATGTGCTCATACATGGCTCGCCAGAGGCTCCCCCCATCGACCGATTCCACTTCCAACGCATCAACTCCATCTCCGCTACGGCGGTTTGTCTCGACCCTTGTGAATCGCAACCCCAATTCCTCCTAGCAGGAATCCACCCTAGTTGTCCGCCAGGCTTGGACTCTGTGCGAGCGCTTTCATCAGCCGATACGTGAAATCCACGTCCTCTTTGAACGCGACCACCCCTATTCGCTCATCTCGTCCATGCGCGCGACCGTCATCCAAATCGTCGAACATTGCATCGATCCCGTAGCTTGGAATGCCGCGCGCGCGTGTGTAGCGGCTGTCGCTGGCTCCGGGTGACATCTCGGGCAGAACAACGACACTGGGCCAGATGCTGTGTGCGACCTCCTCCACTGCGCGCACGAGCGCAGGGGCCAACGCCGACTCTGGGTTGGGTGAGGCAGGCGTAATGGTGCTGATTGCCACGAGCGGGTCGGCGAGGACGGTCTGCAGCGTTTCTTGCACCGATTCCGCCGACTCACCCGGAACAACCCGACATTGAATTGTCGCTCGCGCACGCTGTGGCAACGCATTCTCCGCGTGGCCGCCGTCAATCATGGTCGCCGCGCAGGTGGTGCGCAGCATGATGTTCGTCTCGACGACCGCGGACAACCGATCGATCGCAGCCTGGTCGGCGCTTCCAAGGCTGATTGCCCGCATATCGGCTCGCACCTGTCCCTGTTCAAGCTCCGCGCGCCGCGCAAAATACTGCTTGGTTGTGGCCGTCAAATGCACCGGGAAGCGATATTGCGACAGGCGCGCGAGCACCATGGATAGCCGATAGATTGGATTATCGGCGGTTGGCCGGGAACTATGGCCACCCTTATCGGTAGCTTGGATTGCGAAGGTCAAGAAGTTCTTCTCGCTCGTCTGTACGGCAACGTAGAGTTTGCGGCCAGATTTCATTCCGGCTTCGCCGCCATCCGGATTGACCACGAGTTGCGCGTCGATGAGATCCCGATGAGCGTCCAGGAGCCACTGAACGCCATTGGCGTCCCCACCCGCCTCTTCGTCAGCTGTAAACGCCACGATCACGTCGCGTGCGGGATGAAACCCTTCCCGCTTCAGACGCATGAGACTTACGGCCATGGCCACGTCCTGGCCCTTCATGTCGATCACGCCGCGTCCATATAGCCAACCGTCTTTTTCAGTCAGACTAAACGGATCGACACTCCAGTCCTCCGCTTTCGCTTCAACGACATCCAAATGGCCTATATATAGGATCGGTCGTCCCTTTCCGAGGCCGTGTAATCGCACCACGAGGTTGCCCTTGGTCGGGTGATCCTTGGGGACGAGCAATGCAACATCCTGAGGCGCGAAACCCGCCGCAAGAAACCGGTCCGCGAGCACCTTGGCCGCCG
>Ga0307474_10002910_pt1 | contig 12341 bp, 7 predicted proteins | sample atmos_gasesECM1C_2_FD_203312 | JGI IMG/M metagenome (GOLD analysis project Ga0307474, IMG submission 203312) | Hardwood forest soil microbial communities from Morgan-Monroe State Forest, Indiana, United States - atmos_gasesECM1C_05 | ecosystem: Environmental > Terrestrial > Soil > Temperate... | reverse complement strand
TGTGAACCCGTCAGAAATCCGCCCATACTTTGCTTTGGCCGAGCAATACACCTTCGGCGACCGTATGTTCCAAACCAACCAGGGGCCGAGTTTTCCCGCGCACCAGTTCATCATCTCCGGCACGTCAGCGCCTTCGGCGAACAGCAACCTGTTTGCGGCCGAGAATCTGGACGTTGCGTCGGACAATGCCGGATGCATCGCCGCCCCCAACATAACGGTGGCTCTCATCGATCCTAGCGGTAATGAATCGCAGACTTCCTATCCGTGCTACGAGCACCCGACGCTCACCGATGAGCTAAACGCCAAAGGGATCTCATGGAAGTATTACGCCCCGAGTCCAGGCTCGATCTGGACGGCCCCCAATGCCATCCAGCACATGTGCGGACCGAATAACCCTCCGCCCAACGGGACTAAATGCGAGGGTACAGACTGGGTGAATCGAGTCTCGCTTCAGAGCCCACAGGATCCGGCACCGATTCTTACCGATATCGGAAGCAACAATCTTCCGGCGGTGAGCTGGATCATCCCCAACGCGAAGAACTCCGACCATGCCGGTGAGACGGATGGCGGCGGCCCCTCCTGGGTAGCCTCGATCGTGAATGCCATCGGCAACAGCTCTTACTGGTCCAATACCGTTATCTTTATCACCTGGGACGATTGGGGAGGCTGGTACGATCATGTTGTGCCGAAAGTCATCAACTCCTACGAATACGGGTTTCGCGTTCCTCTCATCGTGGTCTCCCCGTATGCCAAGGCCCAGTACATCTCGCACGCCACCCATGATTTCGGGAGCATATTGAAGTTTATCGAGGAGAACTGGAGTTTGCCGTCGCTCGGTTATGCAGACGGGCCCGCCGACAATTTCTCCGACTGCTTCAACTTCCACCAGACGCCGCTTGTGTTCCAGAATATTCCCGCAGCCCGGGACGCGAGTTTCTTCCTTCACGACCAGCGGCCACCGGAGGGTCCCGATAACGATTAATGTGCTGAACCCTCCTGAGAGGTCTTGAAATCGTCGGTGAACCTCGGGACGAGCTTGAGTGTCCGACTCCGCTCCGGTTCCTGGACTATCGAAACGGAGCTACTGCATACATGCAGCAGCACTGGTTTGCGTGGAGTAGGGCGAGAAGGCGACGCAGTTTTTCGGTTGCGGGGGGATCAGAGGTGGAGTAAAGACTGTGGATAGTGGTGTGAGCTGGGAGTCGGCAGGCACTCCAAAAACATCACTTGCTGTGGGAATGGCGCCGCAGTCTCCCCTGTACCACCAGCCAGAGTGCCAACCACTGGCCTGCAGTTCGTCAGCGACGTTGTTGCTCATGGTAATGGGACCGCAAACACTGCTTTTTCCGTAGTGAGCTACATAGACGGCGGTATTGCCACCGCCGATGACCGGGGTGGGATTGTAGACGCGGTTGTTGCTTACGGTGTGGCTTCCGTCAGTTACCCCAATCCCGCACTGGCCTGTGTCCAGCAGTCGGTTCTGAAGCACACTACCACCGTTGGTATAGGTGTCGAGCATGATCCCACAGCCGGAGGCGCTACGGCCCCCGGCGATGAAATTATTTTGGACGACGAAGGAGTCACTGCGTCCGAAGCTGATGGAATCTTCTGTGGATTCCGCATATAGGAACTGTGACAAGTCTGTACTCGATAGCGCGTAATTATCTGCGACCGTCACCGTCGAACAAGAATTCCAGCACTGAAAATTCTGTCCCCGCGGATAAGGACCACGCGGGTTCAGCAGGAAATTTCCGATCACTTTAACTGAAGTCCCGCCCGATACTTCGATGTTCGCCTCACCGTACGCGATTATGTTTCCCTGGATCCACAAATTACTTGGGCCATTATTGGCGAAGATGCCGTCATTGTGATCGCAGCAACCTTCAGACTGCGTCTCAGGATGAATGTAGTTATCGAAAACGTTGATTCCACTTCCACCGGAGATCTTGATCCCGTTGCCGGCGCACGGGCCAATCTCTGAATTCTGAATCGTAATGTTCGTCGAGTTAGTAATCGTTACACAATCCCCGGTCTTCGAGCTGATCTTCAAACCCTGAATAACGGTGCCGGTTTGTCCCGTGATTACGATAGGGCCAGAACTTGATGGCGAAGCGCTAGCGGTGAAATTGACCCCGGAAACGTTCGAAGCGGCTGCAGTGACTCGCTGGGCGGAAGGTGCAAATTTTACGCCTGACTTGCTCGGGGTTACAACGTAAGATCCGGCTGGAAGATCGCTGAACGTGTAATTGCCAAGACTGTCAGTAGTGGTGATCGCACTTAGGCTTCCGCCAAGAGCAAGCTTCACTCCAGCGCCCCCGGCGGCCGGGCTAACCGTGCCGTAGATCTTGACGTTTATTGGGGATTGGGTGCTGCTGAAGTTCACGCCTGTGATGTTAGAGCCGGTGGCCGTTACGACACGGCTGGGCGGATTGAAAGTAACGCCTGTCCGGGTCGGGGTTACCGTATAAGAGCCAGCGTACAGGCCGCTGAATCTGTAATTGCCGGAGCTGTCGGTGGTAGTCGTGGCTTCACTCCCACCGCCAAGACTCACGGTCACGCCGCTTCCGCCGATCGAGGGGCTGATTGTACCGGTGATGCTGAAGATTGACGATCCGCTCGCACGGAAATTTACGCCCTGAACATCAGAGTTGATGACTTTGATGACTTGAGTCGGGGGATCAAATGTGGCGCCCGCCAGGCTCGGAGTAACGGTATATACCCCGCTCCGTAGACTGCCGAACATGTAATTGCCGGCACTGTCGGCGGTAGCCATACCGTTGGCCGGGCCGCTGAGGGTGACCTTCACCCGAACCCCGGTTCCTCCGGGGACCACGACGCCGGAGATGGAAAGGGAAGGCGTCGAAGACTGTTGTTTTTGTGCGGTTGGGAGACCGTCACAGCCCACACTAAGCAAACACCCGAGGAAGAGGGCGAAGGTGGCGACCCATTGTTTCGCAGCGAAAGTCTGTTTCAGTTCGTGAATATGCTCCATGGGGTTTGAAGCGCCTTTACACGAATTAGAATCTATTCGCAGTGGATCTTTACATTGGGTTACTACCGGGACTAGATAACGGAGGGACTAGAGCCTATTGTGCAACTGGGCACAACTAGGGTGTGGCTGTGGGGGCAACAGCAGGGCATTGCTCAAGTTATTCGAGGTTTGCCCATGCCTGGGCTAATCGCTGCCAGTTCTCCCTGGACAGGAGTCGCAGTTCGGCTGACCTATGTGGTCGAAGGGAGTTTAAATATTCAACAACATTGCGAAGTCGACGATGCTGCTGATCGCAGCTGTCATGGTTAGAGAGAACAGCTCGATAAGATTATCGGCCAGTCCTCTCCACATTCCTCGAAAAGTTGTCTCTTACCGCACTAGCAAGATCGGGACTGCGCCGATCGTCACCCGTCCCGCATTGACGGCGTTCCGCGTACCGTCAACTGAGTAATTTATGTCATACCAGCCATTGAACCCCGACGGCACCGTGTAACTCGTGTTGCCACAGATCGTAGGGTTGGGAGAAGTTGAACAATCAGCGTAGGGCGCTCCATAAGCTCCTCCAGGACCGAATTCCGCATCCCAGACGAGTTGTGCTGGTGCGTTATTCCTCGTGAGAGAACACGTATAGATCGTATTTTTCCCGGTGTTCGGGTTCGCGCTCGTTGTGCACCACGGATTGCTGGCGGGGGTGCTCCCGACCAGCCAATCATAGGTTGTGTTGTACGCCACACCCTCGGGTATCAGCGCTGCGTTGCTGTACAACGTGCCACCGGCATTGTAGGCGCTCCACCAGTTCCCAACCATTCCATAGGGCTGCCAGTTGCTCAATCCGTAAGACCAGTAGAGCGCGTAAAAGCGCGGAATAAAGCCGGCCCGTGAGGCATCGTCCTGCCATATGCGAGCGCTGGGACAGCCGGCTAGCGAGACTGCGCTGCATCCGGTTCCGCCTTCCCCGCTGATCAAAGGCTTCGCCTTGTCCATCGGGCTCGCAAATGCGGCGATGGTACTGATCCGAGAGCTGATGGTTTCCGGCTCAGTCTGGTAATCGTAGAAGTGATAGTTGATCACGTCCACCGCCGCTGACACCCAGCAAGACGATGCGTTGCAGTTTGCTACTCCTCCCACCGGCGCCCACGTACAGGTCGTGGCTCCGTTGTAGTCCTTTGCCGGACTCGCATTGCAGTACAGAAGATTCTGCGACAGGGTCATATCCAGGCCGGATTGTGGATCATTAGAAGGCTCGACAATCAACGCTGTCGGGTCAATGGCGTTCCCAGTTCCGATTCCCTCACTCTGGAGGATCTGCAAATACCCGGAGGGTCCAGCGCAAGGCGTCGCGGTTCCTTGCGTCGGATAATTGTGGATGGTTCCAGAGCCCTTGACGATGCAGCGTGTGTCCTCGGTGAAGCGCAACATCTGCGCAAACGTCGCGTTGGTTTCGCCGCCGCCCCAATTGTTGTAATTCACGGTGTCATCGACGAACCATTCGTTCAACGGCTCCCAATACTGGATATGCGGATGACTCTGCAGATAGGTCGGGCCATTCAGGTGGGTAGCAATCTGCGAAACCCAGTTATCCCATATCTGGTTTGTTCCGCTGCCGTCAGGATAGAGATCGGGCGGCACCAGGCAGGAGCCGTTGCCGTAAGTGCACCTCGTGAACTCTCCGATGTTCTGCCATGTCACGGCCCCGTCGCCCTGAGTCCCACTCCGCGTTTGATTCCACAAGCTCGGCTCGGAACTCCCGGAACTGCCCGCATTGAGCGCCACGTACACGTAACTGCCCAGGTTGTTCTTGGTGGGAATGATGTAAACGTTCTTGACGTAATGGTAGGAAGATTGCCAGTCCGCGTATCCGGGTGCCTGCGCGGCCCAAAGAGGCATACGATTCATAGTGAACAAAACGCCATCCTGGATTCCAGATCCCAGCGGCGGCGCCGCATAAACACTTGCCAGCAGGCTGTCAAGCGCCGAGGTATTGACTGACGTGTACGTTGCCGGCGCCTGCTGACAGTTCGCAATCGAGCTGTTGCAGACTTGCAACCCTTGCCACTGCGCGTTTGGGCCGGAGTTCCACACTCGGAAACTGCCATACTTTACCGCCATCGGGAAATTCGTGACGGGGGTTGTCAGTAATCCGAAAAACGATGCTGGAATTGGTGAAACCTGGGACCCTGCCCTTGGGGTCACTGTAAATGCGGTCATACCTTGCACGGTGCCTAAAATGGCTTTAATGGCCGTGGTGCCAGCGCTTAAATCCGTGGCTAACCCGATCGAGTTGATCGTCGCCACCGTCGGAGACGAGGAGGCCCAGGTTACATACGGCGTTAAATTCACCGTGCTCCCTAAGCTCAAATCGCCTGTAGCCTTAAATTGCTGAGTAGTCCCTGCATGGGCGGAGGCACTTGCGGGCGTGACGACGATGGAGGTCAGTGCAGTGTCGTTGCCCGTTCCGCTGAGGGCGACCAGAGCCGGACTCCCAACGGCGTCGTAATTAATCGAAATTGTGCCTTGTCGCGCGCCAAGAGCTGTCGGGGTAAAAGTCACTCCCACAGAGCACTGTAGCTGAGCGCCAATACCAGACCCGCAGGTATTACCTGCGATAGCGAAGTCTCCAGTGGTGCGAATTGAGGAAAACAGCAGCTGAGTGCTGAGATTGTTGGTGATGGTAACGCTCTGGACTCCGCTCGTCAGTCCCACCATACGGCTGATGAACACTCGGTTATTCGCCGAGAGAGTGAGCGGAGCGGTGTTCGCGGCCCGGGCGGTGAGGCTCAACCCTAACGTCGCTGCAATAATGACGGGAATTCCAACGAGGACTCGTACGGACACATGTGGTCCCATTCGACTACCCTCCAACTCCGCAAAAATGCGGAAGTAAGAATGAGGAAAATGTTTTCTCGGGAACAGTCGGTGCTGGGAAAAAAACCGCGATCTTTGTGCAGCTGCCCGGCGTCTGGCGTTATCCGCTCTCGAGGCGTGCGGAGCCTGATCGTGCTTGTCTTTACTTATCCTTATCGCCGCGCAGCCAGCCGGTATGTGACCGCCATCACCCTCCACTGTGAGTAGAAAGAGTCGAGAAGACCTGATAGCTGGCGTGGGGTATTAACGGAGGTTGAAAGCGGTGGTGGAATGAAGTTCGTTAAAACCGCGCATCGCAAAGAGTCCGTCCATCTCCTCGTCTGCGAACGCGATCAGCCGGTTCTGCTAAGGATGTGGTCCCAGGAAAACCGCCGAATAAAAAAATGGCGCACCGAAGTGCGCCATTCAGTAAAACATGTTTGCGGCTTCTGCCTCTCGGCTACTACTGGTTCGTGAAATATCCGAGAGTCAGTCCGGTAGTGTCGTTTTCGATCAGCACGCCTTGCGTACCGTCGATCAGATAGACGGTTGCGTTAAAAGTTCCGCCACTGTTTTTGACACCGAATACTCCGTTTGTCGCTGTGGAGGCATAGGTGTTTGTGAACATGTTGTTAGCGACCAGGCTCGGAACGAACGGATCGTTCTGATCCTGGTAGCCCGTGATGGTGCTACTTCCATCCGAGAAGAATGCCCCCAGGGCATCACCCTCGGTTGCGGCAGCAGGAACACCCACGAGATCTAACGCGTAGGTTCCGCTGACCGACGCCACGGTGAAGGTAGAAGCAGCCTGCAGATGGCTTAATCCGGCCATCTCATCCGGATTGGTCGCCGCAGTGCTATCCATCGAGATGACGAACGCGTGTCCGTCTCCCGTCAGATAAAGCTGCAAGTCGTCAAAAGTTACGGTGCCGTCCGTGAGGCCCGTCACTGAAACAATGCCCGACGAATTCACAGAGAACGTGCCCGACACGTTGGCCCCACCCTGTGCGCTCGTGAGAACGCGATCGTTGTAGCTGAGGTTTCCGCTCACAGCGTTGCCGCTGGAAGCGAAGGCCAATTGCCCAGCTACTTGAAGCGCGCCGTTGGAGTCGTTCCCCTGGAGGCCGACTACATAGGTCGAACCCGCGACGGAAGCCGCACTGGTTTGCCCGATCGCCGTGCCGGCGACATAGGCGCCGAGTGAGTCGTCAAACCAGTCCTCAATGATTCGGATGTGCGTAGCGTCGATCATGTAACCGTCGATGATCAGGGATGCTCCACCGGTGCCGGTTGGCCCACCGTTGCAGAGGTTATGATCGGTTGCGACATTTGTACAGTCGGCCGGCAGTTGGAAAACCACGTAACCAAACTGATCGGGACCGGTGACGGTGCCTACATTCGCCGCCAGCGTCTGACCGAAGTAAGTGGCTGCGGTACAAGGGAGGTGCTTATCGCAGCTGTCGTTAATGTCGAAGATGGAGCCGGCACCGGAAACTGTCCCGGTTCCATCCACATTAATCAACCCACCCAATGAAATCGGGGGACCGTAGAAGTCTCCACCATTCATGTAGAACGCATAACTGCTGGAGGGTGCCGCCAAACTTGTGGCCTGAAGATCCAGTTCTCCGGTACCAGCCGCCCAGCCGTCGTATTCCATTAGCAGGGCCTTGGATGTCGTAACCAGGCTGGCATGGAGGACTGTCGTTCCTGACGTCCTGGGATCCCCCGTTATGGGGGTGAAGGTCAGCGTTATCTCTAGATTGGCATCCGTTGTCGATGCGACCGTTCCGCCAGTGATGGTCTCTTCGAATGCCTCAAAGGCTTTATCCGAGTAATCCTCCCTTCCGCCGGTGATTACGTTGCTGGCTACTGTGAAGGATCCCGCATTAGCGAATGAGCTGCCACTGGAATTAGTGTCAGTGCCCGTAATTGAGAACACGTAGTTGCCATCTGCCAGTGTGGTCGGCCGACCTGCCGTGTTGGTCAGGCTGAAGCTGGCAGGCGTCGAGGCTCCCGAAACCGAGGCTGTCACTGTATAGGTGCCCGCCGTCGAGTTTGCGGTAAAGGCCGGTGAAGTGGCTTTGCCGTTGGCGTCTGTAGTCGCGGTATTCACGCCGCCGGCGAAAGTCCCGCTCGCGCCTGACGAGGGAGCTGTAAAGGTTACCGTCACGCCCTTGGTCGGGGTTCCACCTGTGGTTACGGTCGCAACCAGAGGATTGGTAAATGCCGCGCCCACTGCCGCGCTCTGGCTCGATCCGCTGGTAGCCGCAATCGATACTGTGGGCGGTGGCGGAGGCGGAGTAGTGGTCTTGCTTGAACTCCCGCCGCAAGCCACCAGGTTCGCAATCATGCCCAGGCAGATCACCAGAAGAAGTGACTTCAGAAATTTGATATGGAGAGATCTCATCGCGCACCTCCGTTCGCCTGTTCACCTTTTTCGGCTCGAGCGCGCACGGGACGGGGCGCCTCAGAAGACATCAGGAACCCGTTGGTGGTACGCACATTGATGAGGCGTCCACCGAAGATCAGCTGGCGTACAAGCATATAGCTCTTGCCATGAACTGTTTCGTTTGCCCCGACGATCTGCACCATTGTTCCGGCGGTCAGCTGTCTCTGTACGTCTTTCGTCAGATATGGGCCGACATGAGCATCGACGGCGCCTTGAGAGGTTGTTAGGAACAGGTGCAGGCCCGCCGGGCTTCCGGGAGCGCTGTGCGAAACCAATTTCTCGATGGTTCCGTTGATCGTGATCTCATGTGCCCTCTCGTAACCCACGGTCACGGGATGTTGAGGGTGAGATACGGATGTGACCTGGGCTTGCATGGAAATACTTGCGACCGCGAACAGCAGGCCCAGCAACTGTGCCATAGTTCGATCGGATAGAGTGAAACGACTTCGCCTCATCGATGAGCTCCTTCTCACAAGGTGAACTTGCCTATCACGTTCTGTTCTTTGCAGCTTGGGCAGCGTCGGTGTTTGAAGAAACAGACCCCGAGGCTCGCGGTCGCTCCGGATTGCACGTGGGGGAATGGTGTCCGTCGGCTGACACGAGAGAATGCCCAAGTTATCTTGTTTGGCGTCAATAGAGTTGTCAACAACGACTCGCTCGGGGGGTACCTATCACGTCATCTCTGACAATTGCGATGGCTGGAGGAGTCGGCCACGCGGTAGCTAAATGTACCTTTTCTTTGCAGAGATTGCACGCTTTTTGTGGGCGCACAAGGGTCGTAATACCATAGTAATTACCCCCTCAAAGCTACGTGGCCGCAATCAGCCAAACTGCTTCGATTCTGCTACTTACCGGAATCGGGGCAAGACGGTACGCTCGTGTCAGTCGTGTAGGGTGAGCGAACAGCACAGCTTTTCGGCTGGGGTGGAATGGGAGGGGGGGCAAAGTGTCGTTCCACCTGGGCCAGGGCTTTCCCAGCATCCGGACCCCAGACGTTATTTTCTAAAGTTACCGGATCACAGCCTTTCCCCTTCCAGAAACCTGTTTTGCTGCCGTCGGGTTTCACGGCAATTGAGATGTTATTGGAAACCCTCACGGACGAACAGGCGCCCTTGTCTTTATAAGACTGCCAGACGTAAATACCTTGATTTCCTGCACCGGGCACCGGAGTTCGATTCAGCACCTTGTTATTTTCCACCACGTGGTTGGAGCCATCCGAGATCCCGATGCCACATTGACCTGTGTCTAGCAACCGGTTATTGCGGAATTGGGCGTTATTGGTGCCCTTGTCGGCGATGAGACCGCACCCGGCTTTGCTGTGTCCCCCCATGATGAAGTTGTTGTCGGCCACGACTCCATCGCTCTGTCCGAAATTGATCGAGTCCTCTCCGTCATCGGGGTAGAGATATTTTTCGGTGTCGGTGCTGGAGACGGCGTAATTGTTGGAGACTGTTACATTCCTGCAACGCGGTCCTGTTCCTTTGGGCCCATGGCTCCAGCATTGGAAATTCTGTCCTCGCGGGAAAGGGCCTCGAGGATTGAGCAGGAAGTTTCCTATGACCGTGACGCTGGTTCCCCCTTGGACTTCGATATTGGACTCGCCGTAGGCAATCACGTTTCCCTGGATTCGAAGGTCCGAGGTCTCAACCGCGTAGACTCCATCGTTGTGATCACAGCATCCCGGACTTTGGGTTTCCGGGTGAATGTAGCTGTCAAAGATGCTAATGCCAGCACCGCCGGTGATGGAGACGGCGTTGCCACCGCAGGGGCCAATTTCGGAGTTCTGTATGGTGATGTTCTTCGAATTTACGATCCGGACACAATCACCCTGGGTCGAAGTAATTTTGAGTCCCTCAATCACAGTGCCACTTTTGCCGTTGATCACGATGGGCCGTGAGTCGGACACTGGCGCCGCAGCGCTCGAATTGCCGTAGGAAGCATTCGTTTTCGCGAATACGGCCCCTCCAGCGATCATCAGGATGGCACAACCGATAAGAGACGAACTCAGCAAAACCAATCTTCTCATTCCGCATTCTCTCCAAATGGAAGCTACGTTTATTTTAGCTTTTCGCGACCGGAAAAATCTCTTGCATGGTCCAGTTGAGTTTCCCAAGGAAGAAAAGAATCGAAGTCAGCCCTTCCGTTGGTTCTGATCGCCAGCTGCAAGGCCTTGCCATTCAGTAACCGAAATATGCGCAGTCGTACGTGAATACGATGGAGTGAAGGGCAGTCAAGCAGCGACTCGGGCGTTGTAAGCCGGCGGTGCGCTAGCGAGCGTAATCGCGGTTGAAAACGATTTCGTCGCCGTTACGAGCCATCCAGGGTTTCAAATCAGTCCCTTTGTCGATACAGCAGAAAAATTTGTTCCCCTGACCGCGGAGAGGCGGAATCCAATTGAAAGATAATTGCGCAAATTTCAGCAGAGCGATGAAATTGTTCGCGCCAATCACCGACGTGATACTGCCAATGCGAGTCGCTTTCCTCCGGTCCAATTCTTCCTTGGTGACGCTGAAATCCCAGTAAGGATGGGCGCGAACTGTAAAAACTCGTTCGGGGAGATACGACGAAACTACTTTCACCACCTCGTGCCGATTCCAGCGGTAAATAAAATTCGGGATGTGGGAGTCGCGCAAACCGCCGGATTGATAGTCGTGGGCAATGACCGCGGGGAGCTCATATGGAAACGAGAAATTCATCTTCACCAGGGTATTCATCGCCAGGGAGTCATTCGGCTCCATGAACACCACGTATCTTCGACTGACTCGTAGCATTTCACACAAGGCTTTGTGTGGCGAACTGCAGTGATGCAAAACTTCAGAAGCAAACACCAGATCGTGGGAACCGGATGGCAGATCCATCTGTTCGACATCGAGCGCAATGTGCTGTGTGTCAGGAAGGGCTTCCTCTCCATCCAGCCGGCCCATATCCGTAGGAAGGTTGGAGTTGATGATGTGCTGGAATCCGACTTGTCGCAGGAGTTGTTCATCGGCGGCGCTGCCCCCCACAATGAGCACGCCCTGATCAACGGGGATGCGGCACGCCTCAAGTTCAGCGCGCATGACGCGAAGAAGTTGTTCCCGCGGCTGCGACACCACGGCCGGTGTAGTAGAGTTCGTCGCAGTACAGTTCATTTACGAATCTTAGCATGGCATTTTTCGCGAGACGGCTGAGGAGTATTACGCTCGCCAACCGGAGGTAACCTCCCTATTCCAATCAGTCACCATTCCGACATTCGGGGTGCATTCAGTGTGGTAGTGTGATGCGAGCAAGGCCCAAACCGATGCGCTTTCGAAAGGACGCACGACTTGCTTCAGATCATCCAGTACCAGAAAACCGGCGAGATCAGTATCGATGAGTTGCCCGCGCCCAAGCTCCGGCCGGGCGGCGTGCTCGTCCGCAATGTGTTCTCTCTGATCAGCGCGGGCACCGAACGGACATCGGTGGAAACGGCGCAGGCTTCCATGATTCAGAAGGCCCGCCTGCGGCCGGACCTGGTCCGGCAGGTGCTGGACAATGTCAACCGCGAAGGCCTTGTTGCCACCTACAAGAAGGTGCAGGACCGGCTCGACAGTTTTAAAGAGCTCGGCTACAGCACTGCCGGCGTCGTGGTCGAATCCGCAGTGGATGACATCAAGGCAGGCGACCGAGTCGCCTGTGCCGGCGTTGGATATGCCTCGCACGCAGAGATTATTTCCGTCCCGCGCAATCTAATCGTAAAGATGCCGGACGAGGTCGGATTCGATGAGGCGGCATTTACTACCGTCGCCGCGATTGCAATGCAGGGCGTGCGCCAGGCGGATGTACGTGTGGGCGAACAAGTCGTGGTCATCGGGTTAGGGCTGGTCGGGCTGCTCACCGTGCAATTGCTCAAGGCGAGCGGCTGCCGCGTGCTGGGCATGGACGTCGACACGCGCAATTTCGATTTGGCCCAGACTCTGGGGTGTGATCGCTGCACAATCAGCACTGACGATGCCCTTTTCGAAGCGCAGAGCTTCACCCGCGGATATGGAGCGGATGCCGTGCTCGTCACTGCGGCCACGACTTCCAATCAGCCGG
>Ga0307474_10002909_pt1 | contig 12341 bp, 9 predicted proteins | sample atmos_gasesECM1C_2_FD_203312 | JGI IMG/M metagenome (GOLD analysis project Ga0307474, IMG submission 203312) | Hardwood forest soil microbial communities from Morgan-Monroe State Forest, Indiana, United States - atmos_gasesECM1C_05 | ecosystem: Environmental > Terrestrial > Soil > Temperate... | reverse complement strand
GATCTGCAAGTGAACCCACCTTCCGTCGCGTGAACCCGCTAACGTTGAGAAAAAAGTGCCAACAAACTGGAAGGAGATGTGAATGAATAAGGTCCAAGTGTTGCTTCATGGTATGGCTTTCTTGCTCGCGTTGCTCGTGTGTGGCTCTGCCAGCGATGCACAGCAGGCAGGTTCCGCCCGCGACGTGCAAATTGCCACAGCGACGAGCACTGCTCCCGACCAACAAGATGCGCAGCGGCCTGCGCTGCAACATCGGAACCCGCGGTACCAGTTGTGCAAGGACGATGTCGTGGAACTAAATTTTCCGCTGACACCGGAATTCAATCAGACGGTGACCGTGCAGCCCGATGGTTACATCAGTCTGGCAGCTGCGGGCGATATTCATGTGGAGGGGCAAACGGTCCCGGAAATGAAGGAGTCGATTCGAACCGCCTACGCAAAGGTACTGCACGAACCGATCATCACAATTCATCTCAAAGAGTTCGAGAAGCCGTACTTCATCGTCGGTGGTGAGATCGGTCACCCCGGCAAATATGATCTGCGGGGCGATACAACAGTGATTCAGGCGGTCGCTATCGGCGGCGGCTTTACAGAGTCTTCCAAGCACTCGCAGGTTTGGCTGTTCCGCCGGGTATCGAATGACTGGGTGGAAACGCGAAAGCTGGACGTAAAGAAGATGCTGAGCGCGGGAAACCTGAGCGAAGACTTGCACTTGCGTCCGGGGGATATGTTGTACGTGCCGAAGAGCGTGCTCGGAAAGATACGGCGATACATACCGGTGGCAAGCGCAGGAACGTATTTCAGCCCCACGCCCTAAATCTGAAGTCCAAGAAAAAACTGGAGCATGGAGGTTCGTTATGCAAAACGGAAACGGCGCGAAGCGCAATCACGGTAGTGACCCAGCACTATCTTCTTCAATGCGAGATCTTGTAGGAGTGGTATTTCGGCGGCGGCGATTGGTGTACAGGTGTTTCGCAGGACTATTGGGCGGAGCCTTGCTGGCGATTCTGCTCCTGCCGCGAACCTATGAAGTGGAAATGAAGATTCTGGTTGACCGCGAGCGTGTGAACCCGGTGGTATCCACGGACTCGAACGTTCAGCAACAGGATCGCGGGCTGACGCAGGACGAGGTGATCTCGGAAGCCGAGTTGTTTCAGAGCCGGGATTCGCTCGAAAAGGCTGTGATTGATTGCGGACTCTTTGAACCACGCCCGCACTCGCTGGGCGCGGCTAAATTGCGAGTGCTGGGGCTGATTGGTTTGGCACCGGACCGAAGCACGCGGATTTATCAGGCCATGCTGAAGCTGGAGAAGGATCTCCAAGTCATTCCTGTGAATAGCTCGAACTTAATCAAAGTGACCTACGATTCGCAGTCGCCGCAAGTGGCGACACAGGTGTTGACGGAGCTGGGTGATCTGTATCTTGCGAAGCACGCGGCCATACACCGCCCGCGCGGCAGTTCCGAGTTTTTTGAGCAGCAGGCAAAACAGTATCAGAAGGATCTCGCGGACGCGGAGACGCGGCTGGTGAGCTTCAGCCGAGAGACCGGTTCGGTTTCGCCGGAAATCGAGAAACAGGTGACGATGCAGAAGGTGAGCGATTTTAACATTGTGCTCTTGCAGACACGGGCGGAGATCGCGGAGACAAATCAACGGCTGCACTCGCTGAAATCGCAGGCGGCGGCAATAACTCCGCGAATCACCACACAGGTGAAGACGGCTGACAATGCTCAACTGATGGCGAACCTGAAATCCACGCTGCTGAATTTGGAGCTGAAACGCACCGAACTACTAGAGAAATTCGACCCAACGTACCCAACAGTTCAGGAAGTCGAGAAGGAGATTTCCAAGACTGTCGCGGCGGTTGCGGAAGCGGAACAAAAGGGCGTGCGTGAAGAGACGACCGACCAGGATCCGACGTACCAGTGGATACGAACAGAGTTGGCGAGGGACAGCGCCGGCCTGGTAGGTCTAGAGGCGCGTGAATCGGCAATGTCCGGTGCGCTGGCCGTGATGAGGACGAAGGCGCTGAAATTGGATCGGGATTCCGCGGTGCAACAGGACCTATTGAGGACAGCCAAAGCGGATGAAGAAAGCTATTTGCTCTATCACCGAAAACGGGAGGAAGCGCGCATAGCCGATGCGCTCGACGAGCGAAAAATTGTTAATGCTGCGATCGCGGAGGCAGCTGTGGCGCCATTAGTCCCGATCGGCTTGTCGGTGTCGATGCAGCTCATCCTCTCGCTGATAACAGCGGGGCTGCTAAGTGTTGGCATGGCGTTTCTTGCCGAATACGTGGATCCGTCCTTCCGTACACCGAAAGACGTGGAAGAAACGCTCGACCTTCCGCTGCTGGCGGCAATTCCAAAGAACGGACACTAGGCGAAACAGCTTTGTTCCTCGATTATTACGGTTTTTGCGAACAGCCGTTTGGCGTTACGCCCGACCCGCGCTTCCTCTATTTTGGGAGCTCTCACCGAGAGGCGCTTGCGTCTCTGTATTACGGAGTGGAGAGCGGACGGGGATTCCTGGCACTGATCGCAAAGCCGGGAATGGGCAAGACGACACTGCTATTCCACCTGTTGGGGAAGCTGCGCAACTCTACCCGCACGGCTTTCCTTTTCCAAACGCAATGCGATTCGCGGCAATTTCTGAGGTCGCTCGTGGCGGACCTAGGAGTTGAGTGCCGCGGGGACGATGACCTGTTTCATTTGCAGAACCAATTGAATGAGGTTCTTGTTCGTGAAACGCAAGCAGGCCGGCGCTTCGTGATAGTGGTGGACGAAGCGCAGAACTTGGACGACCCTGTATTGGAAACACTGCGGATGCTTTCCAATTTTGAGACGCCGCGCGCGAAATTGATGCAGATCATTCTGGCGGGACAGCCGCAGTTGGCAAGCAAGCTAGCGAGCGACAAACTCGTGCAGCTGCGGCAACGCGTTTCGATTGTCAGCCGACTGAATCAGCTTACGGCGGCGGAAACCGCAGACTACATCGATCATAGGCTCCGCGTTGCAGGATATGCCGGGACACCGCTATTCGGATCCGGAGCACTGGAGCGGATTGCGTCCGGAAGCGAGGGGATTCCGCGAAACATAAACAACCTGTGCTTTCACGCGTTGACACTGGGCTTCGCGAGAGGCGCAAAGCGAATCGATACATCCATTGTCGATGAAGCGCTGGCAGATCTGTCTCTGGACTCATGCGGCGCAAGTGCCGGTAGTGAAGAAAGAACCATCGATGATCCCGCCCCAATGCGCATCGCGGCTGCACTATCGAGTGTCGTGCATTCGCCGGAAGCACACGTGAAACGCCGTGAGCTGCCGCCGACGCTCTGGAAGGCCAGATTGCGCAGAGCGGGCGCGGGAGTATTGACGGTTAGCGCCATCTGTGCCGCCGCGTGGCTGGCCTTCAGCGGTGCTAATGCGACTTCGCAATCGACGGAAAGCGTTTCCACTCACGTACAAACAAGAAACGCCTCGTTGCTAAAAAGCGCAGCTCAGCCGTTGCCGCAGAGCTCGGGCGCGATCAAGAGTATGCACATCGCCAGGAGCAGCGGCGCGCGACCGGCAAAACTTGGGTTTCCGAAAACGGCGAGCGAACCTTTAGTGCCAGAGGTGAGCACCGCGTATGGCAATAGCTTAAGCAGGCTGGAACGAGCTCTCAAGATGAGCACACAGCGGTCTATTTCCGAAGCCGCCGGAGGGTCACGGTATGAGCAAGAATTTTGAAGTTTTGCTGCGAGCGCAAAAGGAGACGGAACTATTTGAGGCAGCGAACATTGCTCCGGAACTCCTGCAGCCTGAACAGCCATCTTTTTTGTCGACCGCGCGGCGAGTGCGGCCGCCGGTCCACATCGACGAGAAAGTTCGAGTTGAGGAGTCGAGGCTTGTCGAGCGGGTATTCGTGCTGCCGGGCCCGCAAGCGCCTCGCGCCGTGGTTTTCTGCGGAGTGGAATTTCTACCGGGCACAACGGGGATCTGTGCCAGAGCGGCTCAACACCTGGCCGAGCAGACGCGCCTCCCAGTTTGCCTGGTAGACGCGGACATGCACTCGCCTTCCTTGCATGAGTACTTCGGGGTGGACAATCTGTCGGGGCTCGGGAGAGCACTATCGCAACCGGGACCTATCCGAGGATTTCTGCACAGCCTGGACAGTTCGGGACTGTCGTTGCTATCTGCCGGCTCCGGCACAGACGATGGAGCGAGCCTATGGAAATCGGAGCGGTGGGTGTCGCGGTTGCACGAGCTTCGCCGCGAGTTTCCGTACGTATTGATTTTGGCGCCGCCGGTTGCTCAGTGCGGCGACGCTGCACTGCTGGGGCAGGAAACGGATGGAGTGATCCTGATATTGGAATCGAACCAGACGCGGCGTGAGACCGCTCGGATTGCTGCGCAGAATTTGAAGGCGGCAAACGTGGGAGTATTGGGCGCGGTGTTGAACAACCGCACGTTCCCAATTCCTGAGTCGATTTACAGAAAGCTTTAACCGGAGAGTCTTTTTTTTGATGATCGCACGGGGCGAATGCGCTTGATGCAGGATGTAGCTTCCATCGAATCTGTTCAGCCGGGAGTGGAGCGAGACACGACGCGGAGCCAAGTTCGCGGATCGAGTCTTTTGTTGACGGGCAGATTTTTATCGATGGGACTCAATTTTGGGGCGCAGGTCTATGTCGTGCGGTATTTGACGACTACGGATTACGGCGCGTTGGCATATGGATTGGCCGTGGTCGCTTTCCTGCGGCTGTTCGCAACGCTCGGATTGCATGAAGGGGTCTCACGTTTTGTGCCGGTATACCGAGAAAATCGCGAGTACGGAAAGTTGTTCGGCACAATCTGCCTGGCCGGCGGAGCTGTGGTGGTGGCGGCTGGCCTGCTTGTGGCGGGTGTTTATGAGCTTTCCTTTCATCACATGGGCAAAGATAAGCTGGTGCTTAGCCTGCTATCGATTCTTTTGGTGCTGGTTCCGTTTGAGGCGGTGGACGGCGTGCTGGACGGATTGTTTGCCAGCCTTGCGGGGACACGCGATATTTTTTTCCGCAAGTACGTGCTTGGTCCGGGACTGAAGCTTGGGGTCGTGGTGGTGCTGGTCTGGAACCACAGCTCAGTGACGTTTCTGGCGTACGGCTTGGTTGTGACGGGTGCGGCATCGGTGGTGATTTACAGCTTGCTGCTGGTGCGACTTTTGCGAGCGCAACATATCCTTCAACACTTTACTTGCAAGACTCTGGCGATTCCAGCGCGCGAGGTGCTTGCATTCGTCGTACCGGGAATCAGCGCGGTGCTGGCGACGGCGGCGATTCCGTCGATCAATATCTTTCTTCTGGGATGGCTGCGTAGCTTGGCGGATGTGGCTTATTACCGCGCCGCGGTGCCCATTGCTGAGCTGAATGGGATTGTGCTGGCGACTTTTAGTTTGCTGTATATACCCTCTGCTGCGCGCCTGGTGTCGCGCGAGAATTATGTGGGGCTGAATAAGCTGTACTGGGATATGTCGGCGTGGATGTCCGTGCTGTCATTTCCGATTTTCGCCGCGACCTTTTCGTTTGCTCTTCCGGTGGTGGTGTTCCTTTACGGCGCCCGGTATGCGCCGTCCGCGCACGCGCTGGCACTGTTGTCGTTGGGAAGCTACCTCAACGTCGCGCTGGGTTTTAATCTTCAGACGCTCAAAGTTTTGGAGAGGCTGCGTTACATCATCGTGGTGAGCGTGGTGGCGATTTTGGTTAACGTCGTTCTGAGCATCATGCTCATTCCGCGATTTGGTGCCACAGGGGCGGCGACCGCGGCGACCGTCGCAGTGATCGGCTATAACGTGCTTTTACAAGCGGGATTGCGGCCCGCGTCAGGCTTCAAGATCGTGGACCGTCGTTATGTTTCGATCTATTTGCTCATCGGATTTAGCGCAGGTGCGCTGTACGCACTGCAAGTATTTAGTCCAATGACGGTTTGGACTGCGTTGCCGCTGGCTGCTTGCGTATTCACGCTCGTGCTGGGACTCACGAGGAGAAAGCTGAGCATTGCGGAAACGTTTCCGGAGTTACTCCGCGTGCCGTTGATGCGGCTCATCTTGGTGTAACGGACTTAGCAGCGACGCTTACTGAATTCACTGTACAGCGGTAATTTCCAACACAATTCAATCTTTCTGATGAATCGCGAACTACAAATGAGTGCAGGTTTTTTCGCCATTCGCCGAATGGGCATGTTGCCGCCCTGCGCGGCGGTTGGGTTCCTGATGCTCGCGCTTATGAAAGTAAGCCCGGTACTCATGGCGGGCGTTCTCATCGTTTTTGCTTGTCTAGCACTGATGCTTCGTTGGCCGGAGACGGGAATACTCGTGGTGCTGTTCGCAATCTATTCGAACATCGGCGTGCTTGCGATGCGTACACCGACGGCTGTGCAGGCGGCGGCCGGTTCGGTGGGCCAGAATCCACGGATTGTGCTGGTGCTTGCAGGGTTGTCTCTACTGCTGTGCGTGCCGCTGGTGCACCAAGTCTTTGGTTGCAAGCAGAAACTAATATTCGACCGCGGGTTGGTGCTGATGCTCGTGTTTTTGGTTGCGTCGCTGGCTTCGTGCCTGTTTGCGCGCGACCCGGTCATCCTACTGTCCGAACTCGCCGACTATTTGGTCGAGGGGCTGATGCTCTACTTTCTAGTGAGCAATCTCATTCGAGATTTCGCTACGTTGCGACGGGTCATGTGGGCTTTGTTGCTGGCCGGGAGTTTTATGGCGGGAATATCTGTTCTGCAGAAGGTTACGCACACGGAGAAGAACATTTATGGCGGGCTGGCTCAGGTTCAGTCGGACTATCACGCGGACCCCAGAGTTTTGAATGTTGCCGCCCGCTCGACGAACGCGACCCAGGTTTCTGATAACGGCGAAGTCGCGGGGCAACTGCGGGCAGCGGGACCAATCGGCGAACCGAATCGATACGGGCAGGTATTGCTTGTGCTTTTGCCGCTTGCGGTTTTGCAGTGGAGCATAGCGCGGTCACGGCAATTAAAGATCGTTGCAGTGGTTGCAGCCGCTGTAATTCTGTGTGGCGTGCTGCTTACGTTTTCTCGGGGAAATCTGGTGGCGGCGATTGTGAGTCTCGGGCTGATGGCTTGTTGCGGGATGGTAAAGCGGCGGCAGATTTTGGGGGCAGTGCTAGGGGTGACTCTGCTGGTTGGCGTTTTCCAGCCTGAGGTCGTGTCGCGGATGCTGACGCTTGAGCGACTGACGTTTTTGTTTTCTGGGGCACGCGAACGCGCGGAGGCACCGGACAGTTCGGCGGTTCGCCGGTACGTCGAAAACGTGGCGGCGTGGCGCGTGTTTCTCGATCATCCAGTTTTGGGCGTCGGCCCGGGCCACTTCGCCGCTTACTATTCGAACGATTACAGCAATCGCTTGGGGCTGGTGGAGCAAACGCACTACTACCGGGCGCACAACCTTTACCTTGAAACGCTGGCGGAAACCGGACTGGTCGGCTTTGCCTGCTTCATTGCAATTGTCGGCGTGACGATGCGCGGATTGTGGAGTGAGCGAAGGCGGTTAATAGACAGACATCCGGAGCTTGCGTATGCCGCGACTGCACTCTTTGTTTCGCTCAGCGCTTATGGAGTATCCGCGGTCTTCGCTCATTTATCTTACCCGCGTTATTTCTGGCTGCTGTTGGCGGTTTCGAGTGCGGCGACCCGAGTTATCCACTCGGAGTCTCAAGAGCGCGAGATAGCGCAGCCGCTTTTTTGTACAAACGAGGCTTGAAAGAATCGTGCTGCGAATAGTTGCCTATCACCGAGTTGCGGAGTTCAACGGCAATCCCGCTGTGGACAACCGCAGCATCAGTGCGACGCCGTCCGCTTTTCGCGAGCAGATGCTCCACATCGCAAGGCATTACCGATGCGTTTCCATGTCCGAACTTTTGGACGCGATTGAGGGAAAAACGAAGCTCCCCAGGCGATCCCTACTGATTACATTCGACGACGGGTATGCCGATTTTGCGGAAATTGCTTGGCCCATCCTGAAGAGATTTCGACTGTCCGCGACCGTCTTCATGCCCACCGCCTTTGCGGACCATCCGGAGTTCGCATTCTGGCCGGACAAACTTTATCAAGCATTCCGCTGCACGCTTCGAACGCGATTGGCAAATACACCGCTTGGTCCAATCTCCCTCGCCACGCGGGAGGAGCGCGAGCGCGGTTTGTGGGCGCTGCAGAATTACATCACGACTATCGCGCATCACGAAGGCATGCGGCTGGTCGATTACCTCTGCGCTGAACTTTGTGGAACGCGAACGATGCGCGGTAGCGTCTTGAGTTGGAATCAGCTCCGCCAGTTAGCCAGGGACGGAGTGACCATCGGGTCTCACACGCGAACTCATCCGATTCTCACGCGAATTACTCCCGACCAAGTCCGCGAGGAAATCAAGGGCTCCCAGGAGGATTTGAAGAGAGAAATCGGAGAGGCTTTGCCAATCTTCTGCTACCCGAATGGAAATCATAACGACAGTGTGGCCGCAATCTTAAAAGAGCAAGGTATCAAACTCGCTTTCACCACGATCCCGTCGGGGAATGAATTGGAGGCGACCGATCTTCTGCGGCTTGGGCGAACGTGCATCACTCCGCGCAGTTCCTTGGCAATCTTCAGTGCGCGCTTGCAGCGCCTGGGCATGCAGGTCGATGAATGGCGACATCGCAAGCTGAAACAAGCTCTGACGCAAACATTTCCGCAAAATCAGTATGCCTAATTCGACCACCTCGGGAGCGCAAATCGATAAGCAGGCCAAAAGCCGGCCAGCGAGGGTTGCCTATCTTGTCTCGGCGTTCCCAACCGTCGAGGAAACTTTTGTGCTCTACGAAATGATTGAGATGGAGAAGCTGGGAGTCGCTGTCGAGCTTTACCCGCTGCGGCGGCTGCGTTTGAAGATCGAACATCCGGAAGCGGATTCCTGGGTTAAGCGTGCTCATTACCGCCCCTTCTTGTCGCTTAGTGTCCTTCGAGCGCAGTGGCGCTTTCTTCGGCGCGACTGGATGACCTATTTCAAGGCATGGGCAGAAGTCTTGAGCGGGACCTGGGGGAGTGCTGACTTCTTCTTTGGCGCAATCGTGATCTTTCCAAAAGCAGCGCTGTTTGCACAGGAAATGATGCACGAGGGAATCGCACACATTCATGCGCACTTTGCGAGTCATGCGACTGTATCGGCGCTCATCATTCACCGTCTAACGGGCATTCCATTCAGTTTCACAGCGCGTGGGACGGACATCCAGGTCGACCGGCACATGCTCAAAGAAAAGATCGAAGCTGCCGAATTCGTCATCGCGGTATCGTCTGACAACAAGAAAATCATGATTGACGAGTGCGGTCCGATTCTCGGAAAGAAAATTCGGGTCATCCATGGCGGTGTTGACGTCGGTCGTCTTATCCCGAGCTTCCAGTTCCCTGCGGCCAGCAACCTGCGAATTCTCTGCGTTGCGAGGTTTGAGGAGGTCAAAGGTCACACCTATCTTGTCGAAGCATGCAGGCTATTGCGAGAACGCGGGATGGCTTTCAAGTGCCGGTTGGTCGGAGATGGTCCCCTCGTGTCGAAGATCAAAAAGCAGATCCAGCAAGCTGAACTTCAAGATGCGGTTTGCTTGCTGGGCGCGCGCGCTTATCCCGAAGTGATTCAAGAACTGCGGCAGGCGGACGTTGTCGTGCTGCCAACCGCACCTACAGCAGACGGCAAGCGCGAGGGGATCCCCAACGTGTTGAAAGAAGCGATGGCCTGTGGGTTGCCGGTGTTGGCCAGCTCGGTTGGGGGCATTCCTGAGCTCGTGGAACACGAACGCACAGGAATTCTAGTACCGCCGCGAGACTCTGTCGCTTTGGCTGACGCGTTGCAGCGTTTGTGCGAAGACAAGGCACTCTGCGAGCGCTTAGGGCGCGCCGCCAGGGATAAAGTCGTTCGAGAATTCAACGTGAGAATCAGCACGGCGAAACGCGCTCAGCTATTTCTCGGAACACCAGGTCACAAGGGATTGCTGCGCAGCATGAACATAAATGAATATACCGAAAGTCAGGCTCCAGCGGTTCAATCCGCGTAGTGCAATCGGACAAATACTATGTGCGGCATAACCGGGTTCTTGACGCCTACTCCTGACCGCGAAGTCGAGCTGAGATTTGTGGTAAGCCGCATGACCGACCAGCTTGTCCACCGCGGACCGGACGATTGCGGTATCTGGGTGGACCAGGAGGCGGGCGTGGCGCTGGGTCACCGGAGACTTGCGATTTTGGATCTGTCCGCCGACGGTCACCAACCGATGCATTCGGAGAGCGGCCGCTACGTGATTGTCTTCAACGGCGAGGTGTACAACTTCGAAGAACTGCGTCGTGAGCTGGAACCGGCCGGGCATTGCTTCCGCGGGCATTCCGACACCGAGGTCATGCTCGCGGCAATTGAGGAGTGGGGACTCGAAGACGCGTTGACAAAATTCAACGGAATGTTTGCCCTTGCGCTGTGGGATCGCAAAGAGCGGCGGCTGGAATTAGCTCGAGACCGGCTCGGTGAAAAACCTTTGTACTACGGCTGGATGGGGAAATCGTTCCTGTTTGGTTCGGAACTAAAGGCGCTGGTGGTTCATCCAGATTTCGCGACGGAAATAGACCGAAACAGCTTGGCGATGTACCTGAAGTACAGCTGCGTTCCGACGACGCGCAGTATTTATCGCGGGATACGTAAGCTACCACCAGGTACCCGAGTGGTGTTGAAATTATCGGAACCGGGAAGCCTGCCCCAACCCGTGTCGTACTGGAGCGCCGCGGAAGTAACTCACCAGGGGCTGATTGATCGCTATCGGGGTTCGGCCGAGGACGCGATCGCCCAATTGGACGAGCTGTTGCGAGATGCCATCAAGATGCGGATGGTGGCTGATGTTCCACTCGGTGCTTTTCTGTCTGGCGGGGTGGATTCTTCGGCGATCGTCGCGCTGATGCAGCGATTGAGCGCTTCGCCTGTGAAGACCTTTTCAATCGGCTTTCGGGATGACGCTTATAACGAGGCTAAGAACGCCGCAGCGGTCGCGCATCACTTGGGGACCGAGCACACAGAATTTTACGTGTCGTCTGAAGAAGCGATGCAAGTGATTTCGCTACTTCCATCGATGTATGACGAGCCTTTCGCGGATTCATCGCAGATTCCTACACATATCGTATCGAGGCTTGCTCGGCAGCATGTAGCCGTGAGTCTATCAGGCGATGGTGGAGATGAGTTGTTTGGGGGCTACAAGCGCTACTTCACATGGGGCAACATCTGGGAAAAAGTTGGGTGGCTGCCGTGGACCGTTCGGCGGACCGCTGCTCGAGGGCTGCGTAGCCTGAGCGCGGCACGGTGGAATAATTTTGCTAGCTATCCGTGTTCGATCGCGGGAGTTGATTTTCCCGGCGACAAATTGCACCGGCTGGGCAACTTAATCGCCGCTGAGGATTCCACTTCGCGGTATGAGGCCATTGTATCTGCCTGCGAAGCGGCGAGCTCGTTGGTGTTGGGAGGAGAAACAGAGGAATTTCCTGCTCATCATCGCTACATGGAAGCCGTCAATCCAGATTTCCGACAGCACATGATGTTTCTCGACACGGTGAGGTACTTGCCTGACGACATCCTGGTGAAAGTGGACCGCGCAACGATGGCCATCGCTCTCGAAGCGCGCGTTCCGTATCTCGATCATCGAATCTTCGAGTTCGCCGCTCGTTTGCCGTTGCAACTGAAAATTAGCGGAGGAATAAGCAAATGGATCCTGCGCCGCGTTCTGTACCAGTATGTGCCGAAGGAGTTGATCGAGCGCCCGAAAAGAGGATTCGCTGTACCAATTGGAAGCTGGCTTCGCGGCCCACTGCGTGATTGGGCAGAGGGACTGTTGATGGAAAGCCGCGTGAGGCGGGAAGGATTTTTTAACGTCCGCGCCGTCCAAACGCTTTGGAAGGCACATCTGAGCGAGCAACAGGATCTAGAAAACCCGATATGGAGCATCTTGATGTTCCAGGTGTGGCTGGCCGAGTGGAGCAAGGCGATTGCACCGACGGCAGAGCCGGGAATAATTCGCGAACTGGCCGGATGGAGTGCTCGTGCCTTCGAGGGACGAGCAATTTGCTGAAGGGTCTGCGATGTGCGCACGACAATTTTCGGACCGACCGCAATCACGACCTGTCCGATGCGTGCGGTCAGTTAGAAGAGCGAAGGCTTAGACTCCGAATCCGCGATCGTTATACGAAAGCTCCTATGAGCCAAACCACGTTCACACCGACCATGGAAGCCCGAACAGCCATCAAGCCTTTGCCGTTTCATGTGCCTGCCATTCAGGAAGAGGAGATTCAAGCGGTTGTAGAGGC
>Ga0307474_10002907_pt1 | contig 12346 bp, 15 predicted proteins | sample atmos_gasesECM1C_2_FD_203312 | JGI IMG/M metagenome (GOLD analysis project Ga0307474, IMG submission 203312) | Hardwood forest soil microbial communities from Morgan-Monroe State Forest, Indiana, United States - atmos_gasesECM1C_05 | ecosystem: Environmental > Terrestrial > Soil > Temperate... | reverse complement strand
CCTGCACCCAGCGGCCGTAGATCTTGCTATCGGGCCGGGCGAAATAGACATGCTCGAAGATGCAGCTCGTCTGCGCCAACCCCGTGGAGTACTGGCGGCTGGTCATGCCATCTTCGGTCACCATCACCAGTTCGCCCGGCAGCACGTCGCGCTCATAATCCGCGCGCAGCAGATCGAAGGCGCACGTCTCCGAAGCAAAAACAATCGTGTCCGGCCCGTCGGTGTTACGGATACGGCCGATGGAGAGCGGCCGGAAGCCGCGTGGATCGCGAGCGGCAAAGATCCTGTCCCGCGTCATCATCACGATGGAGAACGCGCCCTCCACCTGCGAGAGCGAGTCGGCAATGGCATCCACCAGCGATCCCGCCCGCGAGTGCGCAATCAACTGCACGATAATCTCGGAGTCCGAGGTCGTCTGAAAGTAAGCCCCGGCCCGCTCCAGTTTGGTGCGAAGACTGCCCAGGTTCACCAGGTTGCCATTGTGCGCAATTGCAATCAGCCCCTTGGTCGAATCCACCCGAATCGGCTGCGCATTCAATAGCGCCGAGTCCCCCGTCGTGGAGTAGCGCGTGTGCCCGATGGCCATGTTGCCGGGCAGCTTCTGCAGCACGTCGTCGGTGAAGATCTCCGACACCAGGCCCATGCCCTTGATGTTCGCCAGGTGATGCCCATCCGCCGTGGCAATTCCCGCCGACTCCTGCCCGCGATGCTGCAGCGCATAGAGCCCCAGATACGTCTGCCGCGCGGCATCCGGATGCCCGTGGATCGCCACCACCCCGCACTCCTCGCGCAGCTTGGGGTCGTCCTCAGCGCGCGCCACCCGCCCGGCATCCTCTAAGCGATTCGGACCAGGACAGGCTTTCAGCTCCTCGGATGCATCGGCTTCACCAGCGACGCCCTGGCACAGCAACCGGGTCATGCCGTCACCTCATTGTGGAGTGCGGCTTCCAGTGCGGAGGCCCAGGGTGTTCGCAGTTCAGAAACCGGCGCGGAAATAAACTTGTCGCCGTATACGGAAATCTCCAGCCGGTCCCCGCCCGTCGTGCCAATGCGCGCGGCAAAGAAGCTGTACTCGCCGGCCAGCTCTTCAAGGTCCGACACCTTGCTCGCATCGGAGGTCACCAGCACGGTCGACGCCGGCTCGGCAAAGAGTCCAAACAGCGGATGCACCATCAGCGACTTATCCTGCTCCACCGTCGCGCCGATTCCCTTGCGGAACGAAGCCTGCGCCAGCGCCACAGCGATCCCGCCATCGGAAAGGTCGCGCGCCGAGTGAATCAGCTTGCGCGCAGCCAGCGTCTCCAGCACGGAGTGCAGATCCGCCTCGGCTTCCAGATCGATCGGCGGCGGCGTCCCCCAAAGGCTCTTGAGGATCACCTTGGCATACTCCGATGAGCCAAAGGCCGCCATCTCCGCGGTCGCCGTAGCCTCAGGCGCCTCGGGATCCTCGTCGGGTACCGGATCAATCTGCGGCTCCACGGGGGAGTAGCGCATCGGCTCGGGCTGAAACGGAACCTCGAGAGCCGCGTTCGGCGCTTCGCCCCGCGGCACCGGCCACAGCAGCATGATCGCGTCTCCGGCTCGCTCGAAATCCGCTCCCACCGCCCTCGTCACATCGTCGAGAATCCCCACAATCCCCAGCACCGGCGTGGGATAAATTCCCTCCCCGCGCGTCTCGTTGTACAGCGAAACATTCCCGCCCGTGATCGGCGTTCCCAGCGTTGTGCACGCCTCGGCAATGCCGTCAATCGCCGCCGAAAGCTGCGCCATAATCTCCGGCTTCTCAGGATTCCCAAAGTTCAGGCAATTGGTCGCCGCCACCGGCGTCGCGCCCGTCATCGCCACCTTGCGCGCACACTCCGCCACCGCGTGCATCGCCCCCAGCTTCGGGTCGAGATAACACCAGCGCCCGTTGCCATCCAGCGCCATCGCCAGCCCGCGCTCAGCCCCTGATCCCCGGTCCCTGGTCCCTGTTCCTTTAATCCGCATCACGCCCGCTTCGCCGCCCGGCCCCATGACGGTATTCGTCTGCACCATCGTGTCGTACTGCTCGTGCACCCAGCGCTTCGAGCACACATTCGCGCTCGCCAACAGCGTCTTCAACTCCGCGTTGTAATCACGATCCCACTCCAGCTGCGCCAGCACGGCCTCCGGCGCATCAACCGGTACCGGCGCCTTCCACACGCCCACCGGCCGACGATACAACGGCGCATCATCCGTCAGAGACTGATTCGGAATATCCGCCACCACCACGCCATGATGCCGAATCCGCAGCCGCGACTCCGGCTTCACCATGCCCACAATCACCGCATCCAGCCCCCACTTCGCAAAGACCCTGAGCACCTCGTCTTCCCGGCCCTTCTCCGCCACCAGCAGCATCCGCTCCTGGCTCTCCGACAACATAATTTCGTAGGCCGTCATCCCCGTCTCACGCTGCGGAACCAAATCGAGCTCCACGTCCAGCCCCACCCCGCCCCGCGCGCCCATCTCGCACGTCGAGCACGTCAGACCCGCCGCCCCCATGTCCTGGATGCCCACAATCGCGCCCGTCTGCATCGCCTCCAGGCACGCCTCCAGCAGCAGCTTCTCCATAAACGGATCGCCCACCTGCACATTGGGCCGCTTCTGCTCCGATCCCTCTTTGAACTCCTCGCTGGCCATGGTGGCGCCGTGAATCCCGTCCCGCCCCGTCTTCGCCCCTACATATATGACCGGATTCCCCGTCCCGCTCGCCCGGCCGTAGAAGATCTCGTCCTTCCGCACCATGCCCAGCGCAAACGCATTCACCAGCGGATTGCCGTTATAGCACGGCTCGAACTTCGTCTCCCCGCCCAGGTTGGGAACCCCAAAGCAGTTGCCATACCCTGCAATCCCGCTCACCACCCCTTCCACAATGGAGTGGTTCTTGTGGATCAACTCCGGCTCCACCCCGGCCTCTTCGGTCACCGGTCCAAAGCGCAGCGAATCCATCACCGCCAGCGGCCGCGCGCCCATCGTAAAAATGTCCCTTAGAATCCCGCCCACGCCCGTCGCCGCGCCCTGAAACGGCTCAATATAACTGGGGTGGTTGTGGCTCTCGATCTTGAAGGCACAGGCCCACCCGTCGCCGACATCAATAATGCCCGCATTCTCCCCCGGCCCCTGCACCACCCGGTCGCTTTTGGTGGGCAGCCGCTTCAAATGCACGCGACTCGACTTGTAGGAGCAGTGCTCGCTCCACATCACGCTGTAAATGCCCAGTTCCGTAAGAGATGGCGTGCGCCCCAGGGCTTTCAGGATGCGCTCGTACTCATCCGCTGTAATACTGTGCTGGGCCAGCAGTTCCGGGGTCACGGACACCGGCTCGGGGGCAGAAACAGAGGAGGCGGGGTTCATCACGATACCCTCATTGTCGCATGGCATTCACATTCCAAGACGCCCGCCACAACCTGTGCAAAAGCAAGCAGGAATCGAGCAATTTCAACTCAGTCCGTGTCTCGGGTGCCGCCTCAGCCCTGTAGTCCCCTCAGTCGGGCCTTTCGTCCTTGATCCCTGTTGCGCGCTTTTCTGGTCACTTGAGCCTGGTCCCTGCTTTTCCAGTCCCTGCCTTTCTGGTCCCTGGGCCCAGGTCCCTGACCTTTCGCTAACTCCGCCACTCCGCTACCACGCGCGAAGTGCGACTAACTCCGCTTTTTCTGACCACTGACCGCTGATCACTGACTCCTGCTTTTATGCGATACTTTTTAAGTCCCTCCACCCAAGCCGGGATGGCGGAATTGGCAGACGCAGCGGACTCAAAACCCGCCGCCTTCATTGGCATACGAGTTCGATTCTCGTTCCCGGCACCATTATAATCAACAATTTAGAGCAAAATCCCAAAACGTAAGCCCGTGAAACACCCAAATCCGCCGACCCTCGCAAGTCATGGGGGGGCGACCCTTCCCGGCATCAACATAAAACATTCAAGTTCAATAAATTAGCCTGAACACTCTTCTAACAATCCTTCTCATCCATCTCCTTAGCGACCAGCGACCGGCTTGAGGGGCGACCTGAAATCCATTGAGATCCACCAAGCAGACAAGCGGACGCCGCCAGTCCAAGACATCAATCTGCCGCTTCTGAGCTGGGGCAATCGTGCACCATCAGAACATACAGCGGTTTGCCAATGGAGTCCGGCAGATAAGGTACGAATTCAGATTCAAAGCCACAGTTCAGACAACAGAGTGCGTGACGCGATTCCGAGTATTCCTTCCGGACCAAATCGGTGGGCAGCTTGTCATCCTGAATAAGCCACATATGCGCTGTGTGCGCCGCATGTTCTTCGAGAACACCGAAGGCAGGCCAGACAACTCAATGGAAAGTCTTTCCTGCAACCACCGCTCGTGTGGAGGGTTGCCCAATCTTCGAAACGAGCGCCCTGCAATACAATTAGATCAATCGCATCATCGTCGTCGGCGCTGGGCACGGCTCCCGACGGCCCGCCTTATGGCATCTTCGAGGTTCTCTATTGGCGAAACTCACGAGTTTCCAAAGTGACATCCTCCCGCTCTTCACTGATCGCGACATTCGCGCTATGAGCAAAGCGTTCAACCTCGCAAGTTACGACGACGTGAAGAAGCATGCTGTCGTCATTTACGACCGCATTCGCGGCATCGGAGGTGCCGTCATGCCACCGCCTCCGCCAAGAGGAGAGGGTCCCTGGCCTCAGACGCGCATCGACCTCTTCGCCCAATGGATGGCGGACGGATACCAACCTTAGCGCGCTTCAGCCGGGTGTTCCTGCTTCGGTGGATTGCTGAAGAGCCTTAGCCGGGACCTGACCACTTCTCTTAATATCTGCGTTTGATTGAGAAGTCTGCCTGGATAGGTCGGCGCGACACGATTTCTGGATTCGATCATTTTGTTTTCTGTTCGGAGGGGATAGCCTTTTTACCGAAGGAGCTGATGAGGTAGAAGGATACGCCGAGGGATATGACATCCTTGAAAAGGAATAGACCCAAAAAGCTCATGTACCTTATCCCGTGAATGCTGATGGTCGCTCCGGGAGTGGTTATGATCATGCTGCTGGTTGTAAAGAACATGATGGAAGTAATGAGTCCGCCCACGATTCCGGCTTTAGGGTTCAGATAGCCTACGATAAACAATACGGCGGCAGCGATCTCGGTAAGGCCGATTAAATCGGAGCCGATGTAAGGACCGAATAATTTAAATTGCCAGGAAGCCAGCGGGCTATTAGAAACCAGCGGAACTATGCCTTCGGCGCCGGGAGCGGTCATCTTATACGATCCGGCCCAAAGGAGCATCACGATCATGCCGACACTCGTGACCAGGAAGGGGATATTACGATCATCAACCCACATAGCCAATTTCGTTAGTTGGCTTTTTGTCACTGCGTGGTCGGCTAGCGCCTTCTGTTTTTCCGATCCACTCTGTCCTGCATTTACCTGATTCATAGTCGCCTCCGCTTACTCTGGTTGATAGTTGCTTACAACTCAGGAGAGTTTTACACATCCCGAAGTCCAGCGAGTTCCTCCTGCATCGTCTCAGCGCTTCTGAGGATATCGAGCAATCATTTCAGCGCGCCGTTGTTCCGAGACGCTACCGCCGAGGTCATCGATCAATTGAAAGAGCGAAAAGATCTTCTCGCCATTTGCCCACTGTCCATCGTCGATTTCGACGCACATTGTGAAGATCCCGGTATCCTCACCCTCCCTGCCAACACCCAGCGCAGACTTCAGGACGCGCGCGACTTCTTTGACCGCCCTTGACTTCAATTCCGCGTTCATCAGACCTTGCGGCGCGATGATGCGCGCGAGCGCCATTTTCCGCCCCTTCACGTACGTGTCGTCAAAGCGGCCGCCAACCGCCCAACTGTCGGCCGGCATGGTATGGAACCACATCCAGTCGATCATCTTCGCGGACTCCGTAGGGCCTCCGATCTCTACGGTCATCATGGTGTTGGATAATTCTTCTGCAAGCTTCGCGCGGATTTCATCGGACAGCTTTTCTCTGGTAAACACTTCGACAAATGGCATAACTCCCTCCTTCATAGGGTTGAAAAGCCATGAGACCGGTCGGTCGCATGCTTTTGACTAGCGTTTATTTTCCCTGGTAGACCGGCTTTCGGCCTTCCGCCTCTGCCTTCCGGCCTTCCAGAAAGTCCTCTGTGTGGAATAGCGCTCCAAATTGCACGTCGAGTTTCGACAACGCCTCTTCCTCAGTGGCATCAATTGCCAGATGAGCAGACGCCAATGTGGTCTTGACGCCAAGCGGGCCGCAATCAGCAATCTTGTTCGCGATTTGAATGCCAGCCTCTAGTGCTTTTTCTAGAGTCGGTGTAACTTGTTGCACGTCTCCGATCCGATACGCCTCTTCAGCATTCCAATGGTCCCCCGTCAGCATGTAGCGCATTGCATTTCCCCATCCCGATTCACGAACGAAACGAACAGTTGATCCTCCTCCGGGGAATCGGCCGTGAGTATTCTCGTCCTGCCCAAAATGAGTGTCCGCAGATGCAATCCGGATATCTGCTACGAGAAAAAGCTCATGGGCCATATTCCAGGTATCCCCATGCGTAACCACAATCATCGGCTTGGTGAGATTAGGAGCACGCTTTGCAAGAGGGTCTATCGTCCCAGTGCTCGCGATCCAGGGCTTGCCCATCCCTGCGAGCGACTTAAATCCATCAACGTCGATGCCTCTTGAAAAGTGCTCCCCGTGGCCAAATAGAATCGCCGCGCGCAACGACGGATCATGGTCGTATCGGTAATATGCTTCGGCCATCTTCTCGAAAGTCTCAGGATCAATGCGGTTCTGAATGTAAGGACGATTGATGCCAAAAAGGACGATTTGGCCCCGACGCTCAATCGTGAGCTTGGTATTTGGGCCGGCTGGAACATCCTCAAGTCTTGCCTCTGGCGACGAGGCAGTCGGAATCTCACTCTCCTGAGCAACCCCTGCAACGCCGGGTGCGATTGCAGCTAATGTTGATAGTCCGCAAAAAGCCGCAGCAGACTTTAATATGCTCCGTCTTTCAATCATTCCTGAATCGCACATGTCGTGTGTCCTCCTATTCGTGTTCTTGTCGTTCTTCCGTTGAACGAAGAGTTCTTGAGAGTTCTGTAGCCAGCACCTCATTCATCCCAGTGCTGAATCGGCATAACCAGGTACAGGTCGGTGCGATTGGGCAAATGCGCCACGTAGGGCATGCCGTTCGATGGGTCAGGATTCAACCCCCGAAAATCGTCTTGATGGGGACTGACAATCATCAGGTGCGGACCAACGTGGGACTCATGGCCGGAGCCCTTCGCCGATTGCCAGGCGCCGAGATACATGTACGAGATGCCGATGCGATCAATCTGCGGCGTTCGGCCAGCAAGGCTGTCCTGCATCCAGCGTAGGAATACCGGGTCGAAACATCCCGGCTCATCGTGCGAATATCCGGGAATAGCGGGAAGGCAGGTCCAATCGTTCGATCCTTTGCGAAGGAGCCTGAATTCCCCTCCAGAAGCCGATGGCCAATCGAGCAAAGTCGCGTCCTTTGTAATGAATGCGGGACCGGCGCGCAGTGCGTCCGCGATCTTCTCTGCGTCGGTCACCGGCAATCGATCTGACGAGTGTGCGAGGGCGGTGACTGCCGTCAAAAGAACACTTGTGAGTAGCTTCATCGAAACGTTATTACGGATCATGTGTGCCTCCTTTTTTGAGGCCCGCGTTCTTGTCCGAGCGCATAAGAAGCGCGGACGAAAACCGCGAGCTTTTTCTTAGATACTCAGGCGTGTTATCCGGTACATGCATTGTTAGAATGGTGATCATGCGCGATGTGCATTTACGTAACCTCGATCTGAACCTCATACATCCCCTCCATGCGCTCCTGGAGGAGTGTCACGTCACCCGTGCGGCGAAACGCAGTTTCTTGAGTCAGTCGGCGATGAGCAGGGCGCTGGAGCGGTTACGCGACATGTTCGGGGACCCTTTGCTTGTTCGTAACGGCCGCGGCTATCAGCGCACGGTACGGGGAGAACGTCTGCTACGAGACCTGGAGTCGCTCATGCCCCAGCTCGAGAATATGGTGCGAGGAGAAAAATTCAATCCGGCCCAAAGCCGGGAAGTATTTCGCATGGCCATGAGCGACCATGCCTCGATGATTGTGTTGCCATCGCTGCTGGCGAGTGTGAGAAAGGCAGCGACCCACATAAAGCTGGAAGTGTCCGCGTCTCGGGCTGAGACTTTTGAGGATGTCGCGGCGGGAAGGATCAATACGTATCTCTGCGCAGAAGAAGCGCCCCCTTCCCTGGAGTCCGAAACGTTATTTACCCTGGATTTCGTTTGTCTCGTTGGCGAGGCTCAGCCAGTTCGTGCTCGTCGCCTGACTCTGAGACAATATCTGGAATTTCAACACGTTCTGGTCGAGATACGGGAGGGGCAACAGGCTTTAGTGGATCGTGCTTTGTCGCAGCTTGGCGCAAAACGGCATGTCGCGCTTACTCTGCCATTCTTTGTGCCGGCGATCTTTGCCATCGCACAGACTGACTTGATTCTCACGGTGCCGCGCAGACTGGCGAAGATCACTGCGGTCATGGCTGGTGTGCGCGTCGTGGAAGCACCTCGTGAGATCAAGTCATTTCCGTACTTCATGGCGTGGCATCCGCGGCTCACCAATGAACCTGCTCATGAATGGTTTCGCGAACAATTGCGGTCGGCAGTTCGGACCGTTTGAGCAATTCGATCACGTCTAGGCGGCTCCACGATTGATGGGCGGCGTTCGCTTATCGGACGCCCAGCAGAGCGCACGGAGACCGTGCGGCAATTTTCTTGGCCGGTTGCTCTATCAGGAGGGTGTCAGGCCGCAGTCCCACAACCAACAAATCTGCGTAATTTTTCTTTGCGGACTCGATGATGCTGTCAATTTCATCCCCATCAACCAATTCGGTATCGAGCGAGACGCCGGCGGCATTCGCTTTTTGCCGAGCGGCGGTTTGATGCAATGTATGTTTGGTCCGCGTGCGTTCAATCCATCGCTTAGCCGGCAGAGGAGAAACATCCCATGAGAAGTAGTTCGGTAGTGGTTCGAGAACTGTTACTATGCGCAACTCTGCTTGTAATGCCCTTGTCAATTCGATTGCGACATCGAGCGCTCTATCCGCCTCGGGCGAGTCGTCATAAACAACCACTATTTTGTGAAACATCACAACCCTCCGCCCTCGGCAAATCTATCTGATTCCCAAAACTGCACATGGCGCGCGTTCGGCAACGTCTTGCGACGTGTGGCCAGACATCAGCCAGCCGTGCTTCCGCATTCCCAGAACCAGCAGGTCTGTGTGATGTCTCTTCGCACATTCGACTATGGTGTTGACTTCGTCTCCATTGATCAGTTCCGCATCGAACACAACGCCTGAAGCGTTGGCCTGTTGCCGGGCTCTAGCCTGGAGTGCGCTGTACCTGACCTGCCTCTCTTCGGTCCCGTTCCAAGCTGGTACCACGCTTGCCGCAAAGGAATAGTAACCCGGGAGCGGTTCGAGGACGGTGACCACAGTGAGTTCTGCGCCTAGTGTTTTTGCTAACTCGATGGAGGCCTGGAGGGCCCTACCAGCTTCGGCCGATTCATCATAAGCAACCATGATCTTGTGAATCATTGAGATCCTCCTTATAAAAGAAAAACAGACGAAATCAACGTATGGAACCATCTTCGTCGGACGTTACGGCGGAGGAGACAATTCGAATGTCACGGCGGTTGGGACATGGAGCAATCACCAAGCGCTAAACGTATCGTCCCTACTCCCATCCAGATGTGGCACTCTTGACGCATCATGGTTCTGCTCTGATCGCCTTTGGTCCCACGTCCTTCTGTTTCTCGAAGCCGATTGCCCATTGCGTCCTAAGTTGTTACCCAAAGATCGATTGAAATGGCGCCGCTTCCTCTAACGATGATTATCAAGAAGAGCGAGAGGAGCATTACAAAATACTCAATCCCTTCCCCTTTCTTTTCGCCAAACCAATTCATTGCCCATCCATCGGGCAAATGCACTATAAGCGCACCCGTAAAGATTATGAACAGACCACCAGCCGCGATTCTGCCCAAAGAGCCTGCCACTAGTGCAACGCTTCCGAAAGACTGTCCAATGATGATCAGCCACGCTATGCTTCTCGGAATCCTGCGAGAATCTAGGTCTTTCAGAGTGCCGCCGATTCCTGGCCCCCCGAACCATCCAAAGAGTTTCTGCATCCCGTATGGAAAAACGATGAGTCCAGCAACAACCCTGAGGAAGGTCCAGGCGTAGTCTGGATCTGTGTGAAGTAGTTTCTCGATCATCGACTGCCCACCTCCGATTTCCTATCGTCGAGGCTAAGCTTGTAACGATCTAGCCCTGACAGAAGGAAAGCACCTGTCGCCGCGGAAAATACAGAGAAGTCGAGCGGTGCTTTGATGCCGAGCGAGAGCGCCATCGCTAGCGCAAAAAGCAGCAGCAGCGAACCGCTCAGAAACGCCGCTGTGCGCGTTTGCCAACCCACCAGGAGAGCCAATGCAAGCACGATTTCAGCGACGGTTGCTATCCAGGCCATTGAGGGCCCCAGAGGCTGCGGCACAATCGATGTCAGTCGTTCGGTATATGCGACAAAGTGCGCAAAGTCGCCCCACGACACTCGCGGCTCTCCAGACTTTCCCCATATTCCAAAACGATCGGCAACGGCCGACAGAAATGATGCCGCGAGCGCGAGTCTAAGAGCAAGCGCACTCAGATCAAGGAGTCTCCAGTTCCTGTCCATTCCGAACTCCATGTCCATCAAGGAGAGGCTTCCCTTTCAGGCAAACATTTGCCTTTAAGTGCCACTGGTAAGTCGTTCATTGCGCCTCGGGCCTGACAGCGCTGTGAACATTTAGAAGTTGCTAGTCCACTCGTTGAGTTGCGAACGTCTATCTAGCGGGGATAAGAGACGGCGCACCCTTGTCCTTCACAAAGAGAACAAGGAACTTCGCGGGTTTCGTCTTACTGGCGTTGCGACCTACAACGTGTACGTCCTGTGGGCCCTCGTAGAAGGTTTGGCCTGGGACAAGCGTCACTTCCTTGCCACCTCTGACTTGCATCACAACCGACCCTTCGAGAACGTAGACGAAGACATCGGCATTATGACGGTGGATCGCGTCCGTAGCTCCTGGCGCGTAGTCGACCGTAATCATCAGGCCTTCCTTGCCAGGAATTCCTGTCAGATCCTTCGAGAGAAGCGTAGTTACCCTTGCTTCTTGAGCCACCAGTGTTGCGGTCAAAAGAGTTGAAAACATAAGTATGCGTTTGATCACTTTGATGTCACCTTGCTACGCATTCCTGGCTGGTAGGCTCCTGGTACCGATCGAAATGAAATTGCGAGACGGTTCCAACCGTTGATAGTGATGACAGCCAGTGTGAGATTCACGAGTTCCTCATTCGAGAAACTCTGCTTCGCTAACTCGTAGACGTCATCCGGCACATGGCCCTCCGTAATTAGGGTCAGAGCCTCGGTCCATGCTAGAGCCGCGCGCTCTCGTGCGGTGAAGAATGGTGTCTCTCGCCATGCGGTAAGAGCATACAGGCGCTGTTCCGTCTCGCCCTCGCTACGGGCGTCTTTGGAGTGCATATCAATACAGTAGGCACATCCATTGATTTGCGAGGCGCGCATTTTCACGAGTTCGACAAGCGATGGTTCGAGTTTGGATGCTTTTCGGACAAACGTCTCCAAACCGACCATGGCCGCGTAAGCAGCTGGAGATGCTTGCTGAGCATTAAGGCGTGCTTCCATAGTGTGTTCCTTTCTTTTGCGTTCCCCGCTGGGAGCGATCTCGTCAGTCGGGACAATGTGGTTGAGACAATCCTGTGTTTTTTGAATTGACCCCATTTCGCCGATCAGCCCTAGCGACTGCATCGCGAGAGTACTTGTTCCTATTAGTCCATGCCGCTACGGACTCGTTGAATGGGTCCGTTGCCTTTCAGCAGACAAGGCCATCCGCATTGTCTGGTTCTTCATCAGGAGGAAACACACGGCCTCCTGCAGGCGCTCAACTTTCGTTTGCCAATATTCCGCTGAAGGCTCTTGGTCATTTGTCAGAAGATCTCGGGGCTGTTGTTCGTTATCCATGAACATCCTCCCACGCGGGTTTTGCTCCGGACGCATCCTTTGTCAACTGCACACCGGCGGTTCCCCCAGAAAAACGCGATCAGGCTGTCGTGAAGCCGCCGTCGACAGAGTGTGCGGTGCCTGTCGCATAGCTGGAATCGTCGGATAGCAGATAGGACACAAGGCCCGCAACATCTTCAGGCGTGCCGTGCCGACCGAGTGCAACCGTCTCCGCAAACGTCCTTTTGCTACGGGCGAATACCTCTTCAGCGAGTTT
>Ga0307474_10002906_pt1 | contig 12352 bp, 8 predicted proteins | sample atmos_gasesECM1C_2_FD_203312 | JGI IMG/M metagenome (GOLD analysis project Ga0307474, IMG submission 203312) | Hardwood forest soil microbial communities from Morgan-Monroe State Forest, Indiana, United States - atmos_gasesECM1C_05 | ecosystem: Environmental > Terrestrial > Soil > Temperate... | reverse complement strand
CGTTTCGACAATGAAGTCGCCGGCATTGGCTGCCACCTCCTCCGAAATGGTGCAGCAGCTTTTGCCCTTGACGTTCGGTGTCGAAATCATGCGGCGCAGCGTGGATCAATTGGCCGCCAAACAAGAGCAGTTGACGCAGAATATTGCGGTACTGCAGGCGGCTGTTGAGGAGGACGTCAGACAGAAGGTGTCATCAACGCCTCCCATGCCGGCCCAGCTGGATGCCTCAATCCAGCAGCCCAAACTGTCGCGGCCCAAGGCGCGGTCACGGGCCCTGCACTCATCGTCACTGCCGCGCCCGCCTTCGGGAACAGATTTCGTCTCGCGCTGATCAACTCTAAGTCAGTGCCTTCTGGAAAAGTTTAACGGCGCAGGCGGTGCATTCATCGACCTAACTCTGCCAATCCGCAGGGATAACGAGGCGGGATCGCCGCGAAACTATTACATTTATTGTAATACTGGCCTCCAAACAGAGGGCGGCAGCGGTCCTGTCCGGCTGGGCCGCACCAAATCCTCGCATTTTCGTATTCTGCGCTCTAAGTTGCAGCCACAACCAGGCCGGCGCGGTAGCGCAAAATCGCCTCTAGAGCTCCGATCCCGAAGTTCGCAAGCTATCGTGGCGACCTCTGATGCGAACTTCGGAATCAAAGGAGCTCTGGCAACTTGTTATTTTGAGTAGCAGCTTTGAATTTGAAGTTCCTATCACGAACTTGCCGCGATACCGATTACGAACTTCAAATTCGCCGCACTAGAGCGTTTTCGAGCGAAGTGGATACCGGTTCGCGTGAAGAAAACGCGTCAAAACAAAAAATTAGAGCCTCGGTTCTGATTCAATCAGAACCGAAAAGGCTCTAATATTCGATGCCGGGACGTCATTCGGGAGAAACAACATGAGCAACCAAATTCTCACAGCCTTCGCCACCGCACTGGTCTCCGGGACCGTCAGGGTTGTCGACCTCACCGCGCCGCTCGGACCCGAGACGCCTGTCATTTATCTTCCTCCGGAAATCGGCAAAAACACTCCCGCAGTGAAGGTCCATGAAATCTCGCATTACGACAAGAACGGGCCTTTCTGGGCCTGGAACTGGCTCGAGCTTGGAGAGCACACCGGCACTCACTTCGACGCACCTGTCCATTGGATCTCAGGAAAGGATCATAAGGACGGTACGACCGATCGTATTCCTGTAAAAAATTTCGTCGCGCCCGCCTGTGTGATCGATCGCTCGAAAGAAGTGACGTCCAATCCCGATTATTTGCTCACGGTCGACAGCATCCGCGACTGGGAGAAACAGCACGGCGGCATCGAGGCGGGTAGCTGGGTTCTTCTGCGCACGGACTGGCACAAGCGCAACGCCTCGAGCGAGGCCTTCCTCAATGCCGACGCGAACGGACCGCATTCTCCGGGTCCGACCGCCGAAGCGATCGAATATCTCATCAGCAAGAACATCGTCGGCTGGGGCTCCGAGACCGTCGGAACCGATGCCGGATCGGCTGGTGGCATGACCCCGCCCTTCCCCGCCCATAACCTCATGCATAAGGCGAACCGATACGGCCTTGCCAGCCTTTGCCACCTTGACCTTCTTCCGCCCAAAGGCGCCATCCTGATCGCCGCACCTCTGAAGTTCGTCAACGGCACCGGATCACCCGTGAGGGCGCTGGCGCTCGTTTCCTGACTGCGGTGGTCTGGCGACCGCAATAGCGCACCGGATCAAAGGGTTTTTAGCTCAGACCATTTTGGATGGTGCGAATGGCGCCGTCCAGTTCGACGCCAGCTTCGTCCATCAGCGCGGCGCGTACCAGCCGGTCGAGCCATTGCGCACCGTCGGCGCGCGTGACCAGCATCGGCACCACAGCCATTACCCTGTCGAACTTCGAAAGTCCGCGGGCATGGGTGTCCGAATAGCCTTTGACCAGCCGCCGGCAGCGCAACACTTCTACCGCGAGCTTGTAGTTCTGCGGCAGCATTTCGCAGGCGGTCGCGAGCCAGGCCTCGAGATGGGCGACCTCGCGCTGGTGGCGAAGGCTCGCCAACCGCATGCCGCGCAGGGCTGAAACCATATAGAGCTGAAGAAAACCCCTGAGCCGGCCAACCTCTATTCGCCGACCCCGATTGACCAGCCGGTCCAGAGCGCGAAACAGAGCCGGGCGACTCTCGATGTATCGACCGAGCCGAGCCGGCAGCAGCCCGCAGACCTCCTCGGCGCGCGGATGCAGATATTCGGTCGCATAGACGATCTGATCGGCCTTGGCGCCGACCTCGCTGCGAAGCCGAGCGAAACGCGACGATCTTATCTTGAGATCAGCGACACGGACGACGTCGTCGTAAGCCATCGCAACCGCCACCGACTTTGCGGCTTGCAGGGTGAATGAAAAGGCTTCCGCCTCGCCTCCGTGTTTCCGATCGAGCTCGGCCAGCCTTCTCAGCCGGTCGAGATAGGTTTGGCCATAGCCGACGTCCTGGAATTCAACCACACGCTTCAGGCCAGCGAAGGCCATGGGCCAGGCGACCTCGGGAGTTTCGAAGCGGATTCGCCTCAGCAATGCATCGAGTTCGGGGTGGCCAGCGCTGACTGGCGGCGTGTCCAGCCGCTTCTCGGTCCCACGGCGCGGAGGCTGGAGCGGCGTATTCTTGGTTTGCTCGAAGCCGGCAGCAAAGGCTTTTAGGCTCGCCGCAGCCCCCTGCTGTGTGCCGCCAACGACCCTCTCGAAGGCACCTCGGGGAAACGGGAGCGCTTCTGAGGCAGCAAGAGCACCCAGCATCGTCGCCGAGATCATGCTGCCATTGCTCTGGGCCAGCGCCTCCATATCGAACGCAATGACACGGCGCGCAGCGATATCCGTCGCATCGGTCACGACGATCGGATCTGCGGTCCCATCACCGGGCCTTATCTTCTCCGCCACCGCATAAGTGCGATGCGTGGAGGCAATCAGGGTGGTTCGATCCGGCGTAACGAGTCCGCGCAACACCGAGCGCCCGGCTTCCATCAGCTCGGCAGCGAGGACCACGTCGACGTCGCCGGGCGTCGGCATCAGCGACAGGATCGGCGCCACCCCATCGCGCGGCGGCAACGCCTCGATATAGTAGATGGTCGCCCCGGTCCGCTGTGCCACGCCCGGAACCGAAGTCGATTGGGCAACCCAACCTTCCGATTCGGCGGTCTCGACGATCCAGTCGGTCAGCACGCCACCACCCTGGCCTCCCATCGCCAGAATGGCGATCGACAGCGGCTTTTCGCGCGGCAAGCGCTGGATCGCGGGCGCCAGTGCGTCCATTGTCGCTACCTCACGTAAACACAATCCGCCGCGCCTCGCGCCGGCGCTGCAGCCATCCGATCAATGCGCCACGCAAGTTGGCAACGAAGCGATCCCACCTCGTTGGATTGAAGATCATATCGGCGCGGTAGAACGAGGGGCACAGCACCGCCGCCTCGGATACCTCGCCGCAGTTGCCGCAGCCGACGCAGGAGTTGTCGACGGAGGCGACCGGATCATCCTTGAGCGGATCGTCGGTATGCTTGAGCGAGAGCGACGGGCAACCGGACAGCCGGATGCAGGCATGATCGCCGGTGCACACATCCTCGTCGACACCGAAGCGCTCTTTCACGGCGCGTCCACCGCTTGCGACCAGCCGGTTGAATTGGGGCCGTACGCGCCGCTGCTTGTTGAGCATGCATTCCGACGACGCAACGATGATCTTTGGACCAGCCTCCTTCGTGGTCAACGCATCGCGGAACGTGTCGCGAAGACGCGCGACATCGTAGGTCCTGTCGATATGCCGAACCCAGGTCGCGCCGATCCCTTTGACCGCCGCAACGATCGAATTATTGGTCTTGCGCCGCGGATTGTCCGCCCGGGACGAGGGGATGTCCTGGCCACCGGTCGCTGCCGAGTAATAATTGTCGACGACGACGATGACGTTGTCTTGCTTGTTGAAGACCGCATTGCCGATCGATGAGGCGAGCCCGTTGTGCCAGAACCCGCCGTCACCCATGAAGGAGATAGCCCGCTTGCCCGCCGGCACGTTAAACGCCGACGCCGATGCCGGTCCCAGGCCATAGCCCATCGTCGTACCGCCGAGATTGAAGGGCGGCAGGATCGAGAACAGGTGACAGCCGATATCCGCCGAAATGTGGTGCGACCCCAGCTCTTTTTCAGCCAGCTTTAGCGCAGCGAAGATCGGCCGCTCCGGGCAGCCGATGCAGAAGCCCGGTGGTCGCGGTGGCACGACCTCGGCCAGCGCCTTGACCTTCTCCTGAGCGAGGACGGGTGTTGGATCAGGGATCGGCGGCTGATTGCCGAGCAACGGACGCGCATGGGCCAACAGGAATTCGCGAATCCCTTTGACGACCACCTGCGCGGTGTATTCACCGCCCATCGGCAGCACGTCCTTGCCGCTGACCTTGGTGTTGATATCGCGCTGGCGCAGCAGCGTGTTCAGGGCCTGTTCCAGAAAATCAGGGGCACCTTCCTCCACCATCAGCACCGCAGATTTTCCGGCGCAAAAGGCTGCCATCTCGTCCTTTACGATCGGATAGGCCACGTTGAGAACGTACAGCGGGATCGACGATCCACCATAGACGTCGGCGAGGCCGAGCTGCTGCAGTGCGCGCATCACTGTGTTGTAGAGCCCGCCCAGCATGATGATGCCGATCTCGCCTTCGCCAGGTCCGAAGAATTCGTTGAGGCGCCGCGCACTGATAAAATCGATGGCTGCCGGCCAACGCTTTTCCAGTTTCTCTTTCTCATGCACGAACGAGGCCGGCGGCAGCACGATGCGATTGACGTCGCGAGACGGATTTTCCATCGCCTCGCGCAAGGCGAACGTGGGAGGCTTGTTGTTCTTGGCGACGAACTGCCCGTGTACGTGGCAGGTTCGGATCCGCACTTCCAGCATGACAGGCGTGTTGGTCGCCTCGGACAGTTCAAACCCCTCCTCCACCATCCTTACCAGCATCGGCAGGTTAGGCCGCGGATCGAGCAGCCACATCTGGGACTTCATGGCGAAAGCGTGGCTGCGCTCCTGCATGATCGAGGAGCCCTCTCCATAATCCTCGCCGATGATGATGAGCGCGCCACCCGTCACACCGCCTGAGGACAGGTTAGAGAGCGCATCCGCCGCGACATTGGTGCCGGCGGTGGATTTCCAGGTCACCGCGCCGCGCAGCGGGTACATGACCGAAGCCGACAGCGTGGCGGCGGCGGTGGCCTCAGACGCCGACGTTTCGAAGTGGACTCCGAGCTCATCCATGATGTCCCGCGCGTCGGCAAGCACGTCCATCAGGTGGGAGATCGGCGAGCCCTGATAACCGGCGACATAAGCCACGCCGGACTGCAGCAGGGCCTTGGTGATGGCGAGAATGCCTTCGCCCCGGAAAACCTCGCCTTCCCCCAATCGCAGGTCCTGAACTTCACGTTCAAAAGACCGCTCGGCCATGGTGGGTTCCTTCCCGATCTGTCAGCACCGGTATATTTATCCCGCACACGCTGGGTACTCAAGCTTGTGCCCTGGGTGTCCCGCACCGCAATGCAAACCTGTTTAACCCACTGACATGAGCAAAGGGCAGCCAATTCGGGATGCGAGTCATCTTTATGAAGTTGAACGACGCATTGAGCATGCCGCGCGCCCCGGCTTTCGTATTACGGAGTTGCAACTCGCGCCAACGCAAAAAGTGCCTTGGCACAGCCACACCAATATCTCCGATACGTTTTACGTTCTGGACGGACAGTTGAGGCTGTTCCTGCAGGATCCGAAGGAAGAGGTAAATCTCAAGCCCGGCGAAGTTTATGTAGTTCGAGCAGCGCGACCGCACCTGGTGACCAACGCTGGGATCACATCGCTGACCTTCCTGGTTCTGCAGGGCGTCGGCGAATACGATTATGTTCCGCTAACCTGATGCAACTGTTTCGCCCTCGGCAGGGGCTTGTCGGACAGCGCGTGGCCGGCAGCGTCCCATGGAGGATTTGGGCACCCGCCAAAAGCAGCGTCCACCGCGAGGCCGGACACTTTGGTCGACCCTCCATAGTACGAGGCGTAAAATGGGCCGTTATCTTCTATTTCTTTTTGTCAGAACCCTGGTTGGGCTGCCAACTTGACGCTGCACCCTTTTGACTCGGTGCCGCCGCGACGGTCTTGATCTTCTCCTTTTTTGGTTTCTTCTTCTCTCGATTGCTCCTTTGCTCACCTCTCGCCATGACATTCTCCTCAAGCTGATGTTGGCAGGCTATCTGGATTGAGAGTTTATCACTACCCCAATAGCTGCGCATCCTGCTTGAAGCCGCGGTTTTGGCAAGTCGCGGCAAAATGAACAAACCGGATTCCTGTCCTCGCCACGTGCTTGCATCTCACCTCTTTGAAGTTGGTCCTCCGGTTCACCGCAGGGAACGCGATTTTTGTCGCCGGAGACAGGCGTGCCGAAAGCGCCTCAGAGACGGGAATCTACCTGCTGAGGCCGGAAAGCAGTTGGAAAGAACCGCGCGAAGTGGCCGCAAAATCGGCCTTCCTTGCTGCAGGCTCTAACGTCGGAGTTTCGGAAGTCTGGGTGGCGGCGGATGCAGTCCCGCGAAACCAGTCTCCATGGCCGAATTCCCGATAATCGGGAAAATAACGGCAATCAGGCCTGAAAGGCCCCTCCCTCCCGATTTCAGCTCGCGGTTTGTGAGTGATTTTCAAAGGCTTGTCCGCGAATTCCCGTAAGCTTGGAATCGGGAATTTATTTCTTATTTCAGGACAGCCATCCATCAGCCAACGGCTTTTGGAGCCAAACTAACAGCGGGGGAATTTGCTCTGACTTATACACCGAAATGGGAGCCCATCGGCGAAGCGGTTGCGCGCGCCGTCACGACTGGACGCCCAGAAGCGCAAGCGAGGTTGGACCTGTGTCGAGCGATAGGGGACCAAAAAGTTAGGGTCCGCCTCGTCCCAGTTAAGCCGGCGTCGCCCAAGCCGCTGTCTTTGGCCGACTTTGAAGTCCCTGCGCGGTTGTCACCCGCTGACATTGATTGGTCTCTCTCGCGACTGCGGGACCCATCCAATTGGCTTCACAAATCAACCCACCCCTTCGATACGGTCTTGCTTTGGGCGGACAGGACCCGTAATTTCTTTGACATAGGTTTCGACTTGGATGTCAGCACCGCCGACCTGACCCGGATTTTCTGTGGTTCCGGCGAGACCGAGAAGCCGGAAGCCCCTAAACCGGCGGAAAAACTCCCCAAAAGAGCACCCAACCGTGGCACCAAATTCGAGGCCGCGAGGAAGGTTGCCATAGAGTTGTTTCCCAACGGTAGACCAGAAGGGCTTGCCGCGAAGGACCAATACAAAAGGATCCGTGCCCGATTGATAGCCGAAGGCCTTTCAGACGTCTCAAATCGTACGATCCAACGTGTCCTTCAGTCGCTGAATCACTGAATTTCACAGCGAAATGCGCCAACCGGCGCCATGTAGGACATGGCGCGCCGTGGCGCCAGTTGTCGCTATTTTTCCGTGTCATAGCCGCTAATTTTCGCTCGTTTCTCGAAGACCGAAAGGAGAGAGGACGAGCAATGACCAAAAGTGAGGATGGCCAGCCCTCTAAGGTGCAGGTGCCGCAAACTGTGCTGCGGTCACCTACTTCGCTGAGGCCGAATCAGCGTAATGCGCGGACGCACTCGAAGAAACAGATCCAACAGATCGCCGCGAGCATTAGAACGACCGGATTTATCGGCGCCGTTATCATCGAGAACGATGTCGTGCTGGCTGGAGCCGCGCGGCTCAAGGCATGCGAACAGCTCGGCTTGGCAGTGCCTACGATGAAGGTGGTAGACCTGAGCGAGGCCCAGAAGCGAACCTTTGCCTTGGCTGATAACAAGATAGCGGAGAATGCCGGCTGGAACCGCGAGGTTCTGATGCAAGAGCTGGATGAGCTTCAACTCTTGCTCCAGCCTCTGAATCTCGATCTTAGCGTAACGGGGTTCGAAGCAGCTGAGATTGATGCCCTGTTTGCTGACCTCCAGGATTCTCAGTCGGACCCTGCTGACCTGATGCCAGAGGTCAAGGAGACGCCCGTCACGCGCCGGGGTGACTTCTGGTGCCTCGGCCCGCATCGGCTGATCTGCGGAGACGCTCGCTCCCAGAATGTTATCGACCGCCTGATGATCGGCTCCGCCGCCAGCATGGCGTTTCTGGACGTGCCGTACAACGTCCGCGTAGCTGACGTGCAAGGGCGCGGTTCGATCAAGCACGGGGAATTTGCCTTCGCGTCCGGCGAAATGGGTAAATCCGAATATGTAGCCTTCTTGCGCGATGCGTTGGCCAACGCCGCCCGCGTATCAGAGGATGGCGCTCTTCACTATGTCTGCAACGATTGGCGCCATATAGTCGAGATGATCACCGCCGGTGAAGCGATATACGGCGAAATGATGAATCTTGCTGTCTGGGCAAAGACCAACGCCGGCCAAGGTTCATTCTACCGCTCTCAGCACGAGCTCATCGGCGTATTTCAGGTCGGTCGCGGGCCCCATCGCAATAATGTTCAGTTAGGTCGGTTCGGGCGCAACCGGAGCAATCTTTGGACCTACGCCGGCATCAACGGTTTTGGCAGCAAGCGCATGGAATATCTGGGCATGCATCCAACCGTGAAACCGGTCGCCCTGATTGCAGACGCCATGCGCGATTGCACCGCCAAGGGGGCAATTGTCCTCGACACATTTGCTGGCTCGGGTAGCACCCTGATGGCGGCCGAGAAGGTCGGACGGTCTGGCTACTGCATTGAGTTTGAGCCGCGCTACGTCGATGTCGCAATCCGGCGCTGGGAAGCCCAAACTAAAGCCGACGCCGTACTGCTAGGGGACGGCCGTACCTTTACGGAAATCAAAGCCGAGCGCGTGGCATCGTCAGGCCGCACCAACTCCACAGCCCTGTGCAACACACCGGATCGTTTGGATAGCTCACACGCCGCTGCAGATGATGACGACGGCCCGAGCTGGGTGTCGCTTTGCCAGGAGGTACCGATCCTACCTCCAACCGAAAGCATCTCGTGAGCTCTTCCAAGCAAGGAACTGGCAATGGTCGAAAAGCCGACTACGAGGTGGGCTACGGCCGGCCTCCGGTCGCGACGCGTTTTAAGCCTGGCAACAACTGTAATCCGCGGGGACGGCCAAAGCAGAAAAAGACTGTCAGCCAGCTGATCGACGAGGCAATGAACACAAAAGTTCGGATCACGGTCGATGGCAAAGCCAGGATCATGACCAAACAGCAGGTCGTCATCCACAACCTAGTCAACGCGGCAGCGCGCGGCGATCGCAAAGCGATCCATACGCTTTTTAGCGCTAGCGCACGTTACCAGAACAGCACGGAGACAATTGTGAACCCCTCAGACCTGGACGCGAACGACCGCGAAATTATCGAGCAGTTTTTGACCGGCGCATCTCAGAATGGCGCCACGTTGAATTCGTCGCCCCCCGATGATCAGCCTCACGCCACAGAGGATGAGGCAAGCAGAGACACCGCCGCACCAGAGACGGAAGGAGGTAACGAAGCATGAGTGAAGGTTCAGAACTTGAACTGCTGCGCGCAATTTTACGTCAGGACTTATACAGATTCGTTCAGAAGGCCTTTTATACGCTTTCGCCCGGTCAAAAATTTGTGCCCGCCTGGTACATCGAGGCAATTACTTACCAGCTCGAGCGGGTTCGACGCGGCGAGATAAAGCGGTTGATCATTAATATGCCGCCGCGGTCATTGAAATCTCAAACAACCTCTGTGGCATTTCCGGCTTTTGTGCTCGGCCACGATCCTACTCAGCGCATCATCTGCGCCAGCTATTCCGGTGAACTTGCCCACAAGCTTTCGAACGATTTCCGTGCCCTAATTGCCTCCCCCTGGTACAAAAAGCTCTTCCCAGGAACACGCGTCGGTTTCTACAAGGACAGCGAAACCGAAATAGAATTGACACAACGCGGTTCCCGGCTTGCCACCTCAACCGGGGGCACACTGACCGGTCGCGGCGGAAACCTCATTATCATCGACGACCCACTCAAGCCCCTCGATGCTCAATCCGAAACCAAACGCACCGCCGCTAACGACTGGTTCCGAAATACTTTGCTGTCGCGGTTGGACGACAAGCGGACCGGTGCAATCGTGATCGTAATGCAGCGCGTTCACATGGACGACCTGACCGGCTTCGTGCTCAGTCAATCCAATGAATGGACGACCCTTTGCCTGCCGGCCATTGTGGAATTAGCTGAGGCCATCCCACTTTCGGGCGGCCGCATGCATGTTCGTGCGATCGGCGACCTTTTGGCGCCGGAGCGCGAGCCTAAGAGTGTCCTCGATGATCTGCGACTCCAACTCGGCTCTGACCTGTTTTATGCGCAATATCAGCAGGCACCCGTCCCGCCCGGCGGTGCCATGATCAAGCGGGATTGGGTCCAGCGCTATAGTGACCTTCCGGCCGGGGATTTCATCATACAAAGCTGGGATACCGCCGCTAAGGGCGGCCCAGATAACGATTACTCCGTCTGCACCACGTGGCTTTTTCCCGACAACTGCCAATTTTACTTGCTCGACGTCTGGCGCTGTCGGGCGGATTACCCCGCCTTAAAGGCGAAAGTCATAGAACAGTCCGAAAAGTGGAACGCGCATCAAGTGCTGGTGGAGGAAGCTGGCACCGCCATGGGATTGCTGGCCGAACTCAAGCACCAGGTGCGCGACTTGAAGGGAATCCGGCCGGAGCGTGACAAACAGGTGCGAATGTCGATCGCGTCAGCGACATTTGAGGCAAAACAGGTACACTTTCCCAAGCGCGCACCTTGGCTCGCCGAGCTGGAAGCCGAGTTGTTCTCTTTCCCAGGAAGCCGGCACGACGATCAGGTCGACTCGATCAGCCAAGCGATCAATCACGCTCGCTCGTCGGGGGTCTATAAGTTTAGAATGTGGGCAAAGGTTGGGCCCATCCCTTCATCGAGGCCGCGCTCTTTGGTTTATTGGAATCCTTTCGCACCGCATTGGTGACCATGGCGTTAGTTCTTGCTGGCGTTGCAGAAAAACCGCAACGGCGCCCGTTATTGACGAAATTCGGATTTCCGCAACCGCCTTGGGTTGTACCAACGGTCCACACCTTGGCATAGGTCTGATCCTGACCGCAACAGACGTAGATGTCGTTTGCCCTCTATCGCATGGGCAACAGCTCACACCATGAATGATAGACTGGTGACTGGAGTCAACGCACGATCCGGCCCAATGACAGCGTCCGGCAATTGGCTCGAACTACACTGGCCAATGCCCCGACCGTAGGGAACGCCGCCTTGCAGGTTGAACAACCTGGGAATCACAGGCAGCAAGGCGTTGCCACCCACTCCCCAACCGAACGTCACCTTCTGCGACCAGTTGTTTTGGAATGGTCGCGATGCCAGCCGGGCGCGATCGCGTCGATCGACTTGGCGCAAGCAGCCATCTGGTCTCGTCAACTCCGAGCCATGGAAGCGTCGCGCGTCAGACATTCAATCAGTTACCTTTTGCGAGCTGGCGCGGTGCGTCAGCGAACGGATTTTCACGTAGCAAGATCTGGAAAATGGAAATGGAGGAACTCTTGTTTCGACACGGACTTCTAGTTTTTTGCGCGGTCGTGCTGACCGGCATTTCGGCGGAGACCGCCGATCAGACCCAACTCGGAGCCGGCAATGCGCGGGCGCAACAGATTGGATCGGGATCCCCCCTCGTCCAGTCGGCCGTCGAACTGTTAGAGCATAACGCAAGACAAACTAGTGCCGAAACTGCGTCGGAGACCGCTACTACCCGACCGACCGGTTTCGCCTCATCCGAACCTTGTTACGGAAGCCGGATTGAAGGCTCTTGAATTTCAACTCCACCAGGGGCACGAGGCGGCACAGAATATCGAGGACGTGACTGAACGACGGCGGCAAGCGGCAATTCTCTTGCTCGATATGCGCTACTTTGCTTCGAGAGTTCGGACGGCCCAGGTCATCATCAATCCTACGTCAACTGACACTGTTGCCTTTGGGAGCACGGTGAACCTTCAGGCGCGACGATGGACCCGTGCAGAAATATCGTATCGTGGGGAGGACGAAGCGGACCCCAAGGCCGGTTCTATTTCCTACGTATCTCCCGTGGCGAGGCTTCTGATGGGCAAAGCTATTGGGGATGTAGTCGGTGCATCCAGTCAAGAACTTGAGATCATTGCGATCTCGTAGCAGGCTTGCACCGGACGCAGGCGATATTTGGAATGGCCGCTTGGCGCCAAGAGCCGCCTTTCAGGTCGCAAACCAACCTGGATAGCAATAGATTGCCCGCATGAAGAAAATCGGCTTTCTATCCTTCGGGCACTGGACGCCCTCGTCGCAATCACAGAGCCGCTCG
>Ga0307474_10002904_pt1 | contig 12361 bp, 12 predicted proteins | sample atmos_gasesECM1C_2_FD_203312 | JGI IMG/M metagenome (GOLD analysis project Ga0307474, IMG submission 203312) | Hardwood forest soil microbial communities from Morgan-Monroe State Forest, Indiana, United States - atmos_gasesECM1C_05 | ecosystem: Environmental > Terrestrial > Soil > Temperate... | reverse complement strand
GAGCGAGATTCTTCTGAGACCGACACAGAAACCGTGAAGGAACTGCTGCCGGACGTTGGACGTCGGACCCCGGCAAAACCAGTGCGCCTGAGGTCCGAGCTTGAAGTCCGATATAGCTCTTACTTCTTAAAGAGATTTTCAAACGCCTGCCGGGCATCATTGGGACGCAGGCTTGCGGGTGTGGATGTTTCTTTTTCTCGCGTGACGCGAATCTCATAGAACGTGCAGTCGTTGCGCACGTCTTTCTTCGCGATCCGCTCCGGAACTGGCTGCATGCACTCGAAGCGGCTTCCAGGATCGAAATACATGCACTGCTTGCAGGAATGAAGATCAAAGCCGCACTTGGGACAAACGCCCGTTGGCGGGATAGATGCCAGCACAGTGCCGCACTGCGCACAGCGCGACACAGCGTGGGTGCCGGGCATGTTAACCGGTTTCGGGCCCATGCTGTAGTCTCTTCTCGCGGGGGGCACCGGAGGCGGTTTCTGTCCGGATTTCTCTCCAGACTCCCGCCGCGGTTTATCCTCGCGATCGCGGTCCTGATACCCGTGCTGACGATATTTCGCCACTGAACCTCCCCGGGGGGATGGCGTATTGTCTCGCCACTCGCCGCGTAAAACAAGTCAAGGGTTTCGGCCTTGGTATTTTGCCAGGTGCTGAGTGCCAAGTACTGGGTACCGGTTACTCGTTACAATGGTGGAATGATCCACGAAATCTTTCCCGTCGGGCCACTGCAGTGCAACTGCTCAATCATTGGCGATGAGACAACGCGTGAGGCGATGGTCATTGACCCCGGCGATGATATTGAAGATGTTATAGCGCTCCTGCGCAAGCATAAGCTGCAAGTCAAGCAAATCGTCATCACCCATGCCCACATCGATCATGTAGGCGGCGCCATGAAGCTGCGCGCTGCTACCGGTGCGCCGATCCTGCTGAATCAGAACGATTATGCGCTACTCAAAATGCTGGATGTACAGGCCGCGTGGATCGGCGTCCCCGTGCCGGACACAGTCGAGATCGACCAGAGCCTGACGACCGGCGATACCGTCAAAGCGGGGGCGCACGCGGCTAGTGTTCTACATACGCCCGGGCACACGGAAGGCAGCATCTGCCTCTACTTCCCCGCCGAGAAAACTTTGATTGCGGGCGACACGCTGTTTGCCGGCTCCATCGGCCGCACCGACCTCCCTGGCGGATCGATGCAGAAGATTATGCACTCGCTGTACGGCACGGTGATGGCTCTGCCTGACGAAACTGTGGTTGTGCCCGGCCACGGTCCGATGACAACCATCGGAAAAGAGCGGGAGAGCAATCCGTTTCTGGTAAAGCGCTGATACAGGGCTGTTATCGATTCACCAACTCCAATACTCTTTGCATCCCTTGGGCGAACTCGCCTTCCGGCGTGATCAAACTCAACACAAGGTATCCGTCGCTGGGAAAGTCATAGAAATGCCCAGGATGAACCAGAACGGATTTTCGGCGAATAAGATCAACCGCCAACTCCTCGTCAGTCTGTGTGACCGGGACGCGCAGGACCGTGTACCATCCGCCTTCCACATTCAGACGTTGGAAGGTTTTCTGCGCGGAAAGCTGGCGGTCGAGTTCGGCAAGATTGGCAAGCACACGCTCCAGTAATTGCCGCTGAATTCTTTTTCGTTGCTCCAGCAATGCGGGAACTGCCCATTGGATGGGCGCGTTCATCGAGAGAAAAGTGTCGGCGATCACTTCCAGGCGCGCTTGCGCAGCCTCAACCTCAGCCGACGGGCCACTGGTCACTACCCATGCCACCTTCATCTGTGGCATGGCTGAAATCTTGGAAACCCCGCTTAGGGTGAAAGTCAGCACGCCCTGGTTGGCGGCAAAGGTCTGGCGCTTGACTCGATCGTGCGCGTAATCGAGAAACACTTCGTCGGAAATCACGGCGAGCGAGTGCTTGCGGCAAAACTGATTCAAAGTTTCCTGCTCATCCGAGTGAACGAAGAAACCGGTAGGATTATTAGGGTGAACCACGACGACGCCGCGGGTGCGCTTTGTCACCACCTTCTCCAGCGAAGGAAAATCCATCTGCCAGCCGTGGTCATAGATCAGCGGATAGGGTACGAGTTTGACGTCCTGCAAATCCGCGAGAAACTCGAACAATGGATAGCTGGGCTTTGGCACCAGCAATTCATCGCCGGGATTGCAGAGCAGGCGGAAGACGAAGGAATAGCCTTCACTGGTACTCGTGGTAAGAATTACGCTCTCTGCATGGACCTCAACTTCATGCTGAGCGTTGTAATAGGCGGCGACGGCAGCACGCGCACCGGGTAAGCCCTTCGGCTGCGGATCGTAATCCATGGCGCGTGGTGAAGCTAACGATTGAAGAATTCGCGCCTCGTCGTAGTGAAGGCCGGCGCGGGTGGGATTGGAAAGCGTGAGATCAAGCAGACGGACGCCGCTCGCAGTGGACTGCTCGATCGCCTCGGTGAGGCGATTGCGCGTGAGAGGCCAATTGGTGCGGTCGGAGAACATCGAAAATATGCTTCGCGGGGCTTCTAAGGTTGCAAGTAAAATCCCAACTCTTGCGGCTGGATCAGGCTTTTGGTGGCATCGTACTGACGGCGAGCCTGACGAACCGCGACAATCTTTTTCTGAAACTCGTGAGCCAGCGTGTCGTAACGCACCAGAACGTTATCGAGCCAGTAGGGGCGATATTCTCGAAGCCACGCTTCGCGGTACATGTTGCTCAAACGCGTGGTCGAATCGCGCAGGTCTTCAAGCCGCGCATTGATGGCGGTAATTTCTTCGAGATCGTTGCCCACACGGTCGGCGTCTGCCTGGTTTTGAAACGCATCCCAGTAGAAGTGATTGATCTCCTGAGTGAACTCGGCTTTCATGCCAAGGGCGTCCCATCGCCACGCCGCCAGGGTCATATCGGCCAGGGTGTCCTGATGGGCATGAGCCTTCTCGCGGTTGCGATAGAGCGACTGTAACGCATGCTCCACGCCCAATCGCATTTCAGGAGCAGCCGGCAAAAGCCTCTGCATCGTTTTGGCCCCCTCCGGCGTGAAGGGATCGATCCAGAACAAATCGTCGGTCTCGGTCGCGACGTTAATCTTAGCCAACGCCTGGTGTCCGTTATCGAGATTCTCCAGCACGTCACGAAATGTTGTGTCGCCGGCGTTACGGTAGAAAGCCCAGTCATAGGCATCTTTGAACTGCTGGATGTTCGACTCGCCCTCTTGCCATCCCGCCGCGGCGCCAAAAAGGAGCGTCGGCCAAGCCATAGCATAGAGCGCCTCGCCGTCGTCATTCCACGTGGTATTGAGCATCCCCATGGCGCCGAGTTTCTGACCGTCGCGCACAAAGTTGCGGATATTGACATAGCCGACATCCAGATTGGGCCAGAGTTGATTCCAGACGCTGGTGCCGGGCGCCACGACCACACGCAGCCCGGCATCGCGATAGGGTTTGATGATGTTCTCAAAACTCGGCTTCGCATCGTAATCCCATGGAACAGCGATCATGTCTTTGGGCAAGATGCTCAGCAGTTCCGGATATTTCACCGCGATGTCGCCCCAGAACATGAGCTGCTTGTGATAGGGCTGAAGAATGGCGCTGACTTTCTGCATGTGTTCGAGATAGACGCGTCCCAAACCGACATCCGCAGCGCGCGCCGCAGTTTGCCCATGCCCGAGTTCAAAAGTCTCATCGCCGCCGACATGGAGGAAGGGTCCTGGAAAAAGTGGCACCAGTTCCGCATACAGAGCCTTGATAAGGTCGTAAGACCGTTCTTTTGTCGGCGTTAACACGTGGCCATGGGGTCGCTCCGCCAGGTCGGAATAGATTTCGTACTTCAACATGTGATGAAGATGCCCGAAGGTTTGCTGCTCGGGAAGGATCGTCACGTGGAGTTTCCTGGCGTAATCGATCAGTGAACTAATTTCCTGCGGAGTGAGTGCGGCCTCCTTGGGCGCGACCAGAGGCTGGCTGGCAAAGTCGAAGACGTGCTCCATGTAAAGCGCGAAAAGATTCACCTTGTACGCCGCCAGCGTGCGGATTTGGCGCTTCATGAATTCTTCGGTCGGGATGGGGCCGCGGCTGATGTCGTCCTGCACGCCGCGCCATTCCATGCTCGGCCAGTCGCGGATGAAAACCGCCGGACAGACCAGACTCTGGCCCTCGGACCGAAGCAACTGCCGTAGAGTCTGCACGCCGTAAAACAATCCCTGCCCGGTGTTGGCGGCGACGATCAAGTGAGACTTGTCGGAGAACAGCAGATAGCCTTGGTCCCCAATTGAATCCGCTTTGAGCCCTTTGGATTCGAGAAAGTCGCGCACACTGCGATCTTGCAGACGCGCGAGAACAATGTTGCTTGCCTCTTCTTTGGATCCTTGACTGGAATTCGCCTTGGTCCCAGTAATATTCAACTTCAACCCCGACTGGTCGCGGATTTCTTCTGCCAGCGTTTCGGCGGCGATACCATCTTCGGCTTGATGGCCGAACTCCACCAGAATCCGCGTAGTTGGCCTCACATGGAAGCTTCCCGGCTGAACCCGCACTTCTTTGGGCGCTGGAATAAGCTTGAGTTGATTTTCTGTGCCCGGCGTCTCGGCAAATATCGTAGGGTGTAAAAGCGGCAAGACAATGAGTAAGAAGAGGGCGTAGCGCTTGGTCATTCGTATCCTTGAGATAGGGATCTGCGTAGTCCATTCTAACGGGAAGCACAACAAAGAAAATGCCAATTGAAAAATCTCCCGATAAAGGGTAATAGAGTAGAACTTCGTTTGGGAGTGTTGGAATCGCTGGAGGTACGACATGTGTGTGTCCGCAGCGGTGAATTTTACAGGTAGCGGAGTCTTGGCAACGGTCGGCGTCGTCACCTTGACCAGAGTCAAACACAGGCGCGAACTTCTGTTCGCATCCCTGCCTTTGCTTTTCGCGATTCACCAGTTCATCGAGGGCTTCGTCTGGCTCGGTCTGGATGGCATGCTGTCACCTACGGTCACGCACAACATGGCCGCGGCATTCATGCTGTATGCGCAGGGACTGCTTCCCTTTCTGCTGCCCCTCAGCGTGCTTCTGTTTGAACCGGACCGGGCAAGCCGCCGACGCATGCAACCGTTCCTTGTGATTGGAGCGTTGACCACTCTTTATATTCTTTGGGCACTCACGGCATATCCAACGCAGGTTTTCGTCAAACGCAACAGCATCGTCTATATCAACCAGGCAACGAATAATATTACCGTGGCGATTGTTTATGTCATCGCGACATGCGGTTCGCTTTTGTTTTCCAAAGTTAAAGACATGGTGATCTTCGGAGTGGCGAATGTGGTAATACTGCTCACTGTGATGGCGGTTAAGCGATACGCATTCACGTCATTGTGGTGCGCCTATGCAGCAGTTGCGAGTGTGATCATCCTCGTTTACTTCTGGAGAAGCAGCGGACTCAGACCTTTTCGATACGCCGCGTGAGATTGGACGGTGTACTTCTTGGGGTGGCAATTCAACTCCGCTCGCGATTCTTTTCTTATGACTTTCCAAAAGCCTCTTTGTTTACCACATACGGCATCTTCGTGATGTCGCCACCGTAGTTGCTTTCCAGCACGTCGATTAATCCCTGTACGCAGCGGCCCGCCATGCCTTTGTTGGGATCGGTGGAGAGCCGCGTGATGCGTCCGGCACTGGCGAAATGCGGCATCAGGCGCAGGCGATCCGCGATGGCAGGGTCGCGCAGTGGCGACTCCGCCGGCAGCGGTTCTTTTTCATAGACATCGAGCGCAGCGCCTGCGATCCAGTTTTCCCGGAGAGCTTTTAGGAGTGCAGCTTCATCGACGACCGGCCCGCGCGAGTCATTCACCAGGTAGGCTGTCGGCTTCATCAGTTTCAACGTCTGCTCGTTGAAGAGATGATAGGTCGGCGTCGTGCTTTCGCCTGGACGCAATAACGGCACGTGTATGCTGACAAAATCGGCGTGGCGAAGCGCCTCTTCGAAGGTTACGTACTTGATCCAGTTTTTTTCCTTCGAGATGCCCCGCACATGGCGCAAATCCATTACTTCCTGGATCGCTTTGATGTAATCGTGATTCTGATACGCCGGATCAAAACACAGCATGTTCATGTCGAAGCCGGCACATTTCTTTATCATCGCCAGCCCGATGCGACCGGTGCCAATGATGGCGATGGTCTTGCCGGTGACTTCGTCGCCTAGAAACGGAAGATACGGATGCCAGTATCCCCATTTGTTTTCACGCGTAAGGTGTTCCGCCGGCCACATCTTGCGTGCCAACATGCCCAGCATGAAGAAGGCGAACTCTGCCGTGGCTTCGGTGAGGACATCGGCCGTGTGGGTAAAAGGAATCTTGTAGCGATTAGCGTCGGCCCGATTGATGTTGTCGAAGCCGACGGCAATCTGCGCCACAACCTTCAGAGAATTCTTTCCTGCTTCAAACACCTCTGCATCGATGGGATCGCGCAGCGTGGTGATCAGGCCGTCGATGCCGGACTTGATCTTGTCGAGAATCAGGCTCTTCGGTGGAGCTTCGGGCTGAGGATATACTTCAACCTCGTATCCACGGCTGCGCAACAGATCAATGGCGTCCCCAATATCACAGGTAGCAAAAACGCGAAAGTTCTTGGTCATGAGTTTTTTGGAGGCTGCAGTTAAACTGGACTCACCCCTGCAAGATTATCGAAAATATCACACCCTCGGAAATACTCCCAACCCGAACAACCGGACACCCAAGATATTCCGTTCCAAATGTGATTTAGCTCACAGACAGCGGTGAGTAATGCCGCTACAGTTGGCGCGTTTGGGTCATTCGCTGTTGAAGGCCTTCGATTATGGCAGCTATCTTATCTCCTACCCTTACTTCCTCCGCCACAAACCGAGTTTTAAATTCCCGCCTCGCGCAAAAAATCATGAGAGCCGACAAAGCGGAGCAAAATAGGAAGTTTAGGTCGCCTTGGATCAGAATGCCTGGGCGTTTGTCTCGCTCGGACATCGGTGCACAATAAATTCTTGCTTACGGTTGGGTTTCGTGGGCAGGAGTGCCTGCGCCACTACTACTCGAACGTCCAGCGGGTGGATTTCTCCACGAAGTATTTCTCCCACAAGCCGAACACAACGCGCGGACGCACCGCGAACACCGGCTCCTTCATCGAGAGAATGTCGTCTTCCATTCCCTTCATGTTGAACTTGTACTTGCGTTCGTAGGCAGGCAAGAACTTACGGCGAGCGGCGACGCCGGCAATTTCGGCGGTGCCTTCGACGATGACCGCTTCGTTCGCATGCTCGGTGCAGCAGACGCAATTTTGATTCACCGCCAGATTGCGCGCTTTCCGCGACTTGCCGCCAGTGCTGAACAAGAAACGGCCGTCCTGCCACAGGCCCCAAACGACCATTGTGTGAGGCGCACCATCGGACTTGACAGTGGTGATCCAGTAGTTGTGCGATTTCTTCAAGCGCTGCTCGGCCCAGCTCCATGGAAGCAGCCCTCTTTTAGCTTCGGGCAAACCGTAGCCTGGCATGTGCGGACGGCTCGTCTTGGGCTTTGCGGATTGCGCTGAATTCTTCTTGCCAGACATCAGGAATTCGAGTTGGTCGCGCTCAGTCTTCAGAGACTCTTGCGAGTCCACTGATCAATCCGCTCCAGCGCCTGCTGCAGATTCTCCATAGAGTTGGCGACACTGAAGCGCAGATAGCCTTCACCGAAGCCTCCGAAGGCGGTGCCTGAAAGCGCCGCCACGCCGGCTTGCTCGAGCAAAGCATCGGCGAGCGGCCTCGACTCCCACCCAGTCTTCGTAATGTTCGGAAAAACGTAGAATGCGCCTTTGGGCAGACGGCAGGAAAAACCTTTGATCTTGTTCAGGCCGGCGACAAACACGTCGCGCCGCCGCTTGAACTCGCTGCACATGTGATCGACCGAACTCTGGTCTCCGCGCAGCGCTTCGATTCCCGCAATCTGGGTAAAGCTCGCCGTACATGAATTGGAATTCGTCATCAAACGAGTCATGTGCGCCGCCAAGTCCGGGCGCATCACGCCGTAACCCATGCGCCATCCCGTCATGGCGTAGGTTTTCGAGAAGCCGTCGAGCAGGATAGTCCGCTCCTGCATCCCGGGCACGGACATGATGGAGAAATGTTCGCCTTCAAAAAGCAGCCGGCTGTAGATTTCATCCGATAGCACAAGGATGTTTCGGTCGCCGATGATTTTCGCCACCTGTTCGACATCTCTACGCTGCATCACACCGCCAGTTGGGTTGTGGGGCGAATTAAGTATGATCAGCTTGGTCCGGTCGGTGATGAGCGCGGCCAACTCGCTTACATCAAGAGAAAAATCGCGGTCCTCCCGCAGATGGATCGGGACGGCCTTGCCCCCAACGTAATGGATCATCGACTCGTAAATCGGAAAGCCTGGGTTGGGATAAATAACCTCATCCCCTTCATCGATTAGAGCAAGCATTGTAAAGAAAATAATAGGCTTACCACCTGGGACGACGACGACTTCTTCGGGTGTAACTTTAACTGCCCGCGTACGGCTTACGTACTCGGCAATGGTTTGACGGAGTTCGGGTAATCCAGCGGATGGACCGTAGTGAGTCCAGCCTTTGTGCAGTGCATCCACCGCAGCCTCCACGACGTTGGGGGGCGTGTCGAAATCGGGCTCGCCGATTTCCAGATGAATGATGCTCTTGCCCTGACGCTCCAGAGCACGCGCCTTGTTCAGAACCTCGAAGGCGGTTTCCGTTCCCAGCCGGGCCATGCGACCGGCAAGCTGCAAGTCGTATTGCGTAGTTTGTGCCATGTCACCAACGCTCCTAATGACCCAAACGCAAGATTATACGCCGCGAGCCGGCGCTTCTCGAAGAGAGCCGTCTGCAGGGGTTGCTCTCAAGGCCGTCGCGCACGAACTGCCCAGGCGCGCGCAGGCAGCTCAATCGCTCCTTGTGCGTTTAATGTTAGCGTAGCTTTCAAACGCTCACGAATCGCCGTTTGGATCTGTGGATCGCGCGTAGCGAGATAGTTCGGCGCCGATCCTTGGCCGGTCAGGAGCGATTGCCAGAAATCATCAAAGCTGCTGAATCTTGTGACAATATTGAGAGCATGCGTGGACAGGTCAGCCAGTCTCGCGTGGTGGAAGAGATCGCGCAAACCCTCTTGCGTACAAATCGGGAAACGTCGGGCCTGGTCAAAACCAGCGGCTTCGTCATCGACTGACGCGGCTGCATCCCAGAACTCTCGCAGGAACCGCGCTCCCTGGGCGTAATCCCAGATGTAAGCCGCAACGGTACCACCGGGACGTACAACCCGCCGAAGCTCCTCCAGCCCCCGCACCGGGTTCGGGATGTAATTCAATCCCAGACCGCTGACGGCGACATCGAAACTGGCGTCGCCGAAGGGCAGGGCCATCGCGTCCTGGACGTGGAAGGCGACGCTTGGAGAGGAGCGATACTGGCGGGCAAAACTGACCTGTTCTGGCGAAACATCCACGCCAACAACATTGACGGGCATACAGTCTTCGGCGATCGCTTCGGTGACGACTCCGCTGCCGCAGCACACATCAATCCATCGCAGGCTGGCAGGAAGATTTAGCCACTTCAGGAATTCATGGGCCAGGAGCCGGCTCCAGCGGCCCATCCACTGGTCGTAGTCAGCGCCAGAAGTCCATCGATCGGTGGGGCGCATGTTGCAAAATGACGGATTATTCCGAGACGCTGTGCTCTTCATTCTGCGAACGCAGTACGCGATCTACGGAGTACGGAGCGCGGTGGCGAGGCTCGTGGTAGTGACGGACCTGCATCTCGCCGAGCAAGCCGATCGCAAGCAGGTTCAATCCACCAAGCAGCAGGCCGAGGGCCAGCATCATCAGCGGCCCATGCGAAGCCATTACAGGAACGTTACGCAGGAACTTTTCTGCACCCAGCCAAGCCACGATTGCAGTTCCACCCATCATGGTTAGCAGACCAAATGTCCCAAAGAAATGCAGAGGGCGGGAAAGATAGCGCAGCAGGAAGCGAATTGTGATCAGATCGAAGAAAACCCGGAAGGTGCGCGAGATGCCATAGTGCGAAATGCCACGCTCGCGGTTTACGTTACGAATCGGCACTTCGCAGATGGAAGCGCCATACCACGAAGCCAGGGCTGGAATGAAACGGTGCAATTCGCCGTACAGCGGCACCTGTTCCAAAATCTCGCGACGGTAAGCTTTAAAGGTGGTGCCGAAGTCGTGGATGTCGACGCCGCTAAGCTTGGCCATCAGCCAGTTAGCCACACGCGAGGGGAACCGGCGCATCCAGAAATTGTCGATGCGCACCTTGCGCCAGCCACTGACAATATCGTAGCCTGCCGAAATCTTTTCCAGAAACAGAGGAATATCGGCGGGGTCATGTTGCAGATCACCGTCCATGGCGATGATGAACTCGCCGCGCGCGTGGTCGAAACCGGCCGCCAGTCCCGCGGTCTGGCCGAAGTTGCGCCGCAGTTTGACCACCGTGACCCGGCTATCTACGGCCGCTATTTCGCGCAGCATGGCGAAGGTGTGGTCGCTGGATCCGTCATCCACCAACACGATCTCGAAAGTCTCGCCGGCAGCCTCCATAACCGCTTTCAGGCGGTCATAGAGATCGGTGACGTTCTCCTGCTCGTTGTGCAGAGGGACGACAATAGAGTATCTAGGCACAGTTTTTTTATTATATAGTGGTTAGAGTTCGCGGCTGTCGAATTTCTTCCGCAAACGTAACTTCCGGGTAACACACCTTGCAGGCTGTCTTCAGCGCCGGAAAGACGCCCCAAGCAAACGCTCTGTGGGAGTTTCGGGCTGGTCAGCCCTGTTCTTTCAGCTTTAAGCGTGACTTGTTCTCTTCCATAAACTTCTTTAAATCTTCGGTCGCGCCCAGCAGGCGATTCCACTGCTCGTAATACAGCGTGACCGGGAATCGCCCTAATCCGTAGACGCTGACGCCGCCCTTTTCGCCGACCTTAAAGATCAAGTCGCCGCTGCGTTTCTTGGTTTCCACCTCTTTTTCGAGCTGGGACAAACGGGCTTTCAATTCTTCGTAACTCGGTTCTGACATGCTTCCCTCGCTTGTGATGTTTTAGCCGCCACCGTGCAACCTTAACCCGACAACCAAAAGGACCTGCCTCCATAGTAACTTGCCCGGCGTTGCCTTTGCGACGCAACCGTGCCGAATCTTCGCGGACTTAGCACAACGGTCGTCTTTTCAGGCGTTGCCGCTCGACTTTCCACCGCGGAGGCAGCTTTGCAATTCAAGTGCTTTGTAAATCCATGTAAATCCCGAGATCATCCGGGGCAAATTCAGTTGGGCTGATAGAATTGGCTATCGCTTCACGCTCAATTGAAATCGGTCCTTTGGGGGAAATACTTGTCGATGACGTTCGTTAAGTGGCCGTTCACGGCACTGGTGTTCGTAAGTGTTTTTGTTTTCTCAGCCGCGGCACAGCAAGCTCAACCTCCGGCAGCTCCTGCTTCCCCGCCGGCGCAGCAGCAATCCTCGCCGTCCGCCGATTCTGCTCCTTCGGCCGCTCCGCAGTCTTCCTCCGACAGGCCAAGTTCAGATAAAGTGAAAAAGGATGAGACCAAAGACAAGGGCCCGCTCGGGGTGGTGGTTCCGGAAAAAGATCAGAATAAGAATGCTGGAACATCCAACGACCGGCTTTTTTACACGCTGCCGAATTTCCTGACCATCGAAAATACCCGGAACTTACCCCCGCTAAGCGCCAGAGAGAAGTTCAAAGTAGTGACGCGGGGATCGTTCGATTATGTGCAATATCCCTGGTACGCCTTTCTGTCGGCCATTAGCCAGGCAGAGAACAGCGAACCTGGTTACGGTCAAGGGTGGGAAGGATACGGAAAGCGCTTTGGCGCGGCTTTTGCAGACGGCACTATTGAAAACTTTTTCACGGGCGCGATTCTTCCTTCGGTGCTGCATCAGGATCCCCGATTTTTCCAGTTGGGGCACGGCAGCTTCATGCACCGGACCTTCTACGCGGTGAGCCGGAATTTTGTTACCCGAACTGATTCCGGCGGTTCACAATTCAACTATTCAGAGATTGTTGGGGGTGGGATGTCTGCGTTTCTTTCAACCTACAGCTACCATCCGAGTGCGGACAAAACCGTCTCGAATGCTGTCAGCGTGTGGGGAACGCAGCTGGGATACGACACCATTACGATCGTGGTGAAAGAGTTCTGGCCCGATATCCGTCGCAAGGTCACTCACAAGAACAAGCCTGAAGTTGCAACCGAGCAGCCGGCGAGCGTTAAGTGAAAAATGTTGACCAGGAACGAAAAACGTTCCGAGCTGTGGAAGGTGGTTCAGGCCGACGGTGCAGCGGCTTGCGGCTTGAAGATGATTCCTTGAC
>Ga0307474_10002903_pt1 | contig 12363 bp, 10 predicted proteins | sample atmos_gasesECM1C_2_FD_203312 | JGI IMG/M metagenome (GOLD analysis project Ga0307474, IMG submission 203312) | Hardwood forest soil microbial communities from Morgan-Monroe State Forest, Indiana, United States - atmos_gasesECM1C_05 | ecosystem: Environmental > Terrestrial > Soil > Temperate... | reverse complement strand
GACTTGGGGCTGGGTAGGGACAAAGGGACTGGTGGGACGACGGGTGGGGCCGCTTCTCGTCTAAAATTTGAGGCTCGACGGGGATGAGGACGATGGGTTTGTTGCGAATGCGTTTGTGGGTGTTGGGTTTGGGGGGAACGGTCTTAGTTGCTGGCCTGATGTCGGGCCTGACGGGACTGGCAGCGGGGCAACAGAATCCCAACTCGAAGCCGTTGCCATTGAAGCCGGGCATCCCTGGGGCGCAGGCGAATCACCGGTTGATTCTCAAGGACGGGTCCTACCAGATTGTGCGCAAGTACGAGGTGGTGGGGGACCGGGTGCGTTACATCAGCGTGGAACGGAGCGGGGATTGGGAGGAGATGCCGAACGACCTGGTGGACTGGGTGGCCACCAGAAAGTGGGAGCGGGATCACACCGAGCAGGCGGCGGAAGATACGTCGGACGCCATGAAGGAGGCGGAGACGATCGACAAGGAAGAGTCGACGGAGCGGGAGGAGCAGGCGGCACGCATGCCAGAGGTGGCCAAGGGGCTGGAGTTGCCGGACCAGGACAGCGTCTTCGCGCTGGACACCTACGAGGGGACACCGGAGCTGGTGGAGCTGCCGCCGAACGACCTGGCGGTGGACGCAAAGACGCATCACGGGCTGAGCACGCTGAATCCGCTGGCGGGGGCGCGTGCGTCGATTGAGCTGCCCGGGGCGCACGCCAAGGTGCATGTGCATGTGAACGAGCCAGAAATTTATTTATCGCTGAATTTGACGGACAGCACGGAGCACGTGCTGTCGCATGCGACGACAGTGAATACCGGCGGGGCGAAAGAGGCAGTCAATCACAAGCACGGTGCGCACTCGGCGCAGTCGGGGTTTGCGATTGTGAAGGTGGATGAGCGGCGGGCAGTGCGGATCGTGGGGTCGCTGCATATTGGTCGCGACGGGACGATTTCGCAGGATGAGGACGTGATCCCGACCAAGGTGGAGGCGATGGCGGGCAAGCACTGGCTGAAGCTGACGCCGGGGCGACCGCTCGTGATCGGCGAGTACGCGCTGGTGGAGATTATTTCGCCGTCGGAGATCAGCCAGACGGTATGGGATTTCCGGGTGGATCCGCAGCTGGGAGACAACAAGGGATCGATCGGGCCGATTGTGAAGCAGTAGTATCAGGGATCAGTGGTCAGTGATCAGTGGTCAGGGCCTGCACGAACACATTGGCGGAGATCGGAGATTGAGCTTCACGTTTGCGGGCGAGGACACGATCTTGGTCGACTATCTTGGATTACCCCTATCGAGGCCATATGCGCATGCACAATCCCTCACACCCTGGAAGGCTCCTCGCGTATCACTTGCAAGACCTGTCGGTTACTGAGGTTGCCAAGCATCTCGGAGTGACTCGTCCAGCACTGTCGCGCATTTTGAATGGAAAAGCGGGCATCTCCGCGGACATGGCACTGCGCATATCGGAAGCCTTCAATACAGACCCGGATTTCTGGCTCCGCCTTCAGGCGCAGCATGATCTATGGGTCGCTTCAAGAAGAAAGCGCACCAAAATCAAACCGCTGCGCCAGAGTGCAGCCGCCTAAGATCGATTGTTCATTTGTCCGGGTGTTGACGGGCTGCAAACCTCAGGCGGCGCTGCTCCCATTCCTCGCTGGAGAAGATGCGGGGGCCGACTTCAATGAGGCGCGGCATCATGTTGAAGACGGCGATGCGGCTCCAGGGCTTTCCCTGGCGGGTGCGGTAGCCCTTCTCATTGAGATCGCTGACGATGCTGGAGTAGGAGAAGTCCTGGGCCAGCAGGTCCATCATGAGGAGAAGGACCTTGTTTTCGCCGGCGTCGACTTCAAGTCGCTTGCAGTCGTCGGAAATGCGCAGGCCGTAGGGGATCTCCTCGGCAAAGGACGAGTCACTGGGGGCCTCTGAGTCGGGCAGTTCGCGCCGCCAATCGATGGCGACCATCTGCCAACCTGCCGAGGCTCGCTGCTGAATGATTTCGGGGCTGAAGACGCCGGAAATCTGGTCGCGCATCCGTTCGAAATACGCCATACCGCCTCCTTGAAGAGACACAGATACACAGGTTGGCGAGCAATCGAGACGCCAGAACCCGCCCGGCGCCGCGCTTCGGCATGCTGCTGATTCGGCTGGACAAAGCCGCTGGCGGCTGGATCGAAGACCGGGTCTTCGCTGTTCGTTTGCGGGAATGCTGTCCGCTTTTGGACAGAGCGGGGCCGGGCCTGATCCGCGGCGCGCGCTCTTTTGAATTCAACTCCTGGAAGGCTGTCTCCGATAAGGGATGCAGGCCGGATCTCGCGCCGGAGGGAGGCTGGATTGAGCGCTGTCGCCGGGGAAGTGATCGAGTATGTCTTCGAGCAGCCAAACCCTGTCCCCGATTACTGGGGGTTCTCCGACATCGAATTGGCGTGGAGTTGCAGGTTGATTGCGGAAGGCCGCTCAGGACCGCGCAATGCACTGTTGCGGGCGGAGGCCGTGCGGCTGTTCCTGCTGTGGCGCGAGGCCATGAGTGCGGGCCGGGGGCAGGGCGAAGAGCGCGAAGACCGTATCGGGCTGATGTGGGGCCTGAGGAAGAGGACGATCCAGATCCTGGTGCGGCTGAGCTTGCAGGGGCTGCTGTTTATCCCGTGAGGCGAGGTCGGCCGGCAGGGAATCACTCGTGGGAACCCGCCCTAGCGACAAAACAACTGCGCGGCGAGGGTGGGGCACCCGGCCGCAAGTGGTGCCCTGACACAAAGCCCTTTTCGATGAGCTCCCGGCCCGTATCTGGTGCGGTTCATTCCCGGACGCTGATGCCGAGGGTCTTCATCTTGCGGTAGAGGTGGCTGCGCTCGAGACCGAGGAGTTCGGCGGCGCGGCTCACGTTGTTGCGGGCCTCTTCAATCTTTTTGAGGATGTAGTCGCGCTCGTAGGCGTCGCGAGCCTGCTGCAGGGTGGAGAAGTCCTCACCGGCGCGGACCTTGTGGGTGAGCGGCGGCAGATGCTTTCGCTCGATGCGCAGGGCGCGAGGATTGAGGATGAGCACGCGTTCGATGACATTCTTGAGCTCGCGGACATTCCCCGGCCAGTGATATTGAGCGAGGGCGTCGAGGGCCTCCTCGGTGATCTCCATGCGCGGACGTCCGTACTGGCGGCCGAAGCTGGCCAGGAATTCGCGAACGAGCAGGGGGATGTCCTGCTTGCGCTCGCGCAGCGGAGGGACGAAGAAGGGAACGACGTTGAGGCGATAAAAGAGGTCTTCGCGGAAATTGCCTTTGGCGATCTCCTCTTCGAGATCCTTGTTGGTTGAGGCGATGAGGCGGACGTCGACGCGCAGGGGCTGGGTGCCGCCGACGGGGGTGAACAGCTGATCGTCGAGGGCGCTCAGTACCTTGGCCTGGGTCTTGAGACTCATGTCGCCCACTTCGTCGAGAAAGAGGGTACCGCCGTCGGCGCGCTCGAGGGTGCCGCGCTGCTCGGGCGGGCCGCCCGGTTGTGCGCCGTGGCGGTAGCCGAAGAGCTCGGCCTCGATATGCGCCTCGGGAATCGCGGCGCAGTTGAGCTCCACAAAGACGCGATCGCGGCGCTGGCTTTCGGCGTGAATGGCGCGGGCGATGAGTTCCTTGCCGGTGCCCGATTCGCCGTAGATGAGTACGCGGCCGTTGGTGGGCGCCATGAGGCGGATCTGCTGGCGCAGGGCCTTGAGGGGGACGCTTTCGCCGGTGAGGACGGAGTTGACGCTGAACTGGCGCTTGAACTCGAGATTCTCGGCGCGCAGGCGGCGTGCTTCGACGGCGTTTTTGAGGACGATGAGGGTGCGATCGAGCGAGAGCGGCTTTTCGAGGAAATCGTAGGCGCCGAGCTTGGTGGCCTTGACCGCGGTTTCGATGGTGCCGTGGCCGCTGATGATGACGACCTCGGGGCGCGTTTCCCGGGGGAGTTGGTGGATCTCGTGGAGCACCTCGAGGCCGTCGCGGTCGGGGAGCCAGATGTCGAGGAGGACGACATCGTAGGGCGCATCTTCAACCAGGAGCTTGGCCTCCGCGGCGGAGGCGGCGGTGGCGACAGCGTAGCCTTCCTCGCGCAGGATCTCCTCGAGCGAGGCGCGGATTTCTGCTTCATCATCCACGACCAGGACATGATTCATGAACGCATTTCTCTCACGGACTCCGGTTGCTCGGCATCGGGCGCGGAAGTTGCCGGGGTATCCATCAAGGGCAGCCTGAGCAGGAAGCGCGCGCCCTTGGGAATATTGCTTTCGGCGCGGATGGTGCCGCCGTGCTCCTGCACGATTTTGGCGGCGATAGAGAGGCCGAGGCCGGTGCCGCGATGCTTGGTGGAGTAGAAGGGCAGGAAGAGGCGCTCGCGAATTTCGTCGGTAAGTCCGTGTCCGGTATCGGAGATCCAGACATCAACGGCAGCGCCATCCTCGCTGAGGGCAGTGCCGATATAGAGCACGCGCAGCAGGCTGCCCTGCATGGCCTCGGCGGCGTTGTCGATCATGTTGGCGAGGGCGCGGCGAATGGCGTCGGGGTCGGCGAGGACCGGCGGCAAGCTGGGAGCGAGATCGCGATGGACCGTGATTCCGTCGAGGCGGCCGGCGAAGAGCGCAAGGGCCTCGTCGGCGACGCGATTCATATCGCAGGCGCGCGGCTGGGGCGCGGGAAATTGCGCCAGAGCGGAGAACTGATCGACCAGGGTGCGGAGGGTGCCTACGCAACTGAGGATCACTTCGCTGCATTTGCGGATGACGCTGGGCGATTCCGGCTGGACGCGGTCGAGGTGCTTGCCGATTCTCTCGGCGGAGAGGGCGATGGGCGTGAGGGGGTTCTTGATTTCGTGGGCGACGCGCTGCGCCACCTCTTTCCAGGCAAGCTGGCGCTGGGCGCGCAGCAGCTCCGAAGTGTCTTCGACCACGAGCACGGTTCCCTGCTTGCCACGGGCCAGGCCGAGACGCGCGCTGGTGATGGCCAGGTGCATGTTGCGGCCGCGGAGGTGGAGTTCGATTTCAGTGGAGGCAGCGCCCATGCGATGGCTGCGGCGAATGACGGTGGCGATCTCTTCGGCACAGTCGGCGGGAAGGAGCGAATCGAAGGGCTGGCCCTGCACGTCCGCGTCGGGGCGATGGCCCATCAGAATGGCGAAAGCGCGGTTGGCCTGCACGACATTGTGGGCGGCATCCAGGGTGACCACGCCGCTGGGGATGGTCTCGAGGATGGTTTCGAGCTCGCGGCGGCGTTCTTCGACGGCCTGGTTGGCGGCGGTCAACTGAGCGGAGGACGATTCGGCAATCCGGCGGCTGGTTTCGAGATCGGCCGCCATGTGATTGAACGAGCGCACGAGCTCGGCCATCTCGCCGTTGGTGATGAGCTCGACGCGCTGCTCGTATTTGCCGTCGGCGATCTCGTCCATGGCGTCGGCGAGCGCGGAGACGGGGCGCGTGATCTGCTTGGAGAGAAAGAGGGCCAGCCATACGCTGGTGAAGAAGACGAAGACGGTGACGAGCAGGAGCAGCAGAAAGAAGTTGGAGCGAATGGTTTTGCGCTGACGGAAGAGGCCCCAGTACTCGCTGGCGCCTCTGCGAATGCGGGCCGTCGTCTGGCTCAGGCCCTGGGGCATGGGCAGTGCGGCGACCACCACGTTGCCGGCGGAGCTGACGGCCATGCCGAGCGCGTACTCCTGGTCGGCGATGCGGAGGATGGGCACGTCCTTGCGTTGCGCGGAGGTGAACAGATTGGTGTAGAGCGGGCCGCTGAGCGGAACGGGCGTGACGCTTTCGTCCGGTTCGTTCCTGTCGGGGAGCCAGGGAATGAGATTCGCCGGAGTGGAGTTGGGCGGCGCCTGGAAGTTGGAGATGACGCGGCGATCCTTGGCGTAGACAACCACGAATCCGCCGTCGAGGGTGATGCGATGGGCGGTGTAAATATCCTGGAGCGCCGATTCGCCGCGCTCGGCTGCACCGGATTCGGCAATGGATTCCGCCTCTCCGCGGGCGTTACCGGCAACGTATTGCGCCAGCTCGAGCACGACGCGCGTTGAGTCTTCGCGCAGCCCCGACATGTTCGGGGAGAACCAGCGGTCGATGGTACGGTTCATGAGAAAGAAGCTGAAGAGGAACATGAAGACAGCCGGGGTGAGCGCAATCAGCACGGCGCCGAGAACCATGCGGTTGCGCAATCGCGCGCCCAGGGCCCGGCTGCCCTGGTCGGCGTAGAGCTTGAGCAGATTCCTCAGCAGCAGCACGAGCAGCGCGATGAGCATGAGGAAGAGCACGACGGTGAGGCCGGTGAAGGCCAGCGTTTCCCCGGTGGTGTCGGGATTGAGGAAAGTGACGTTGGATGTGTTGAAGGCCTGGAGTGCGCCCAGGAGGGCGAAGACGAGAATCACGGCGCTGCCGAGGAGAATGATCAGCCGGAGCCGTGAATTCATAGGCATGGGGGGATTATAGAGCGGGGCCGACGCGCCGTGCAGATCACCCGAGCACCTGGGCTGCGGGCACCCACTCGCGCTGCTGGCTTTCAGCCACGCCGCGATGGGTGAGCTTGCCGAGCCACGTGTTGAGGCCTTCGGCAAAGCCGGGGTCCTTGTTGAGTGCCTCACGCGCGCCCAGGTTGGCGATGCGCATGACGTAAGGGAAGGTGGCGTTGGTGAGGGCCAGCGTGGAGGTGTGCGGCACCGCGCCGGGCATGTTGGTGACGCAGTAGTGCACCACTCCATCGACCTTGTAGCTTGGGTCGGAGTGCGAGGTGGGCCGGGCCGTCTCCACGCACCCGCCCTGGTCAATGGCCACGTCGACGATGACGGCGCCCTTTTTCATGTGCGCGACCATGGCGTGGGTAACGAGTTTGGGAGCGGTGGCGCCGGGAATGAGAACGCCGCCGATGACGAGGTCGGCTTCGCGCGTGGCGTGCGCGAGATTGTAGCTGTTGGAGGCGAGGGTAAAGACGCGGCCGTTGAAGATGTCGTCGATTTCGCGCAGGCGGTTCAGGTTGAGGTCGATGAGCGTGACCTTGGCGCCGAAGCCGAGCGCGATTTTGGCGGCGTTGGTGCCCACCACGCCGCCGCCAAGGATGGTGACATGGGCGGGCGGTACACCGGGGACTCCGCCGAGCAGGATGCCGCGGCCGCCTTTTTCCTTTTCGAGGTAGCTGGCGCCGACTTGCACGCTCATGCGCCCGGCGACTTCGCTCATGGGCGTGAGCAGAGGCAGGGTGCCGATACGGTCGCGGACGGTCTCGTAGGCGATGCCGATGACCTTGGAGTCGAGGAGCTTGTTGGTGAGGACGGGGATGGGCGCGAGGTGCAGGTAGGTGAAGAGAACGAGGCCTTCGCGGAAGTAGAGGTACTCGGGTTCGATGGGCTCCTTGACCTTGACCACCATGTCGGACTTGCTCCAGACGTAGCCGGCGTCTCCGACGATCTCCGCACCGGCATCCTGGTACTCGGCATCAGGAAAACTGGACATGGCGCCCGCATGGGTCTCGATGAGCACCTTGTGGCCGGCTTCACTGAGTGACTTTACGCCTGCCGGGGTTACGCCAACGCGCGCTTCATGGTCCTTGATCTCTTTAGGAACGCCGATGATCATCTCTTTTGCTCCTGCAAATCTGGCGCGGCCGCAAGCGCTGCGCGGGATATTCAAACGGGAGAATCCTACTGCATCGGGTCTTTTGATGCGCAAGCCGCTTGCAAGCTTCATAGTAGATCAGCAATGCGGGAACGAATCCGCCGGGTAGGCGAGTGCCTTCGCCCTTCGGGAAATCGAGATCGTCCGAGGCTTTGCCGTGGCAGCGGGCAGGCCGGGCTTTGCGCGCGACTCCGGCTGCTGTACTCTGGGAAACACGCGACGCCGCTCCGTTCACTTCCCTGTTCGATCAGCTTTCGTCCACCTATATTCGCTTTGTGGTTTTGAGGAGATTCGATGTTGCCCAAGGGTATCGTTTGCATCCGTGTCTGTTGCATTGCCTTGTTGTGTCTCGCGTTTCAGTGCGGACGCATGGAGAGCCAGGTCCCTGCACCCGTATCGGTGCTGGGGCATACGCCGGGCGATGACTTCTATCTTGCCGACTACGAAGACACAGTGCGCTACTTCCACGCGCTGGCCGATGCCTCGGCGGGTCGCATGAAGATGTTCACGGTGGGCAAGACTACGGAAGGCAAGGAGATCGAGATCGCGGTGATCTCGGCGGCAGCGAATCTCGCCAAGCTCAATGAGACGAAGCAGATTGCGGGGCGGCTGGCGCATGGAACGGACTTGACCGACGATGAGGCGCGCGAACTGGCGCGGACGTCGAAGGTGATTGTGCACATTGATGGCGGCCTGCACTCCTCGGAGGTGGCGGGTCCACAGCACACGATGATCCTGGCTTACAACCTGCTCTCGGCGAAGAACGATCCCGAGGTGGACGCAATTCTGGACAACGTAGTGCTGGTGCTGTGGCCCACGCTCAATCCTGACGGGCAGGACATGGTGGTGCACTGGTATCGCAAGAACCTGGGCACCAAGTACGAAGTGAGCCCGCTGCCGATGCTCTACCAGGAATACGTGGGGCACGATAACAATCGCGACGGGTACATGCTCAACATGAAAGAAGAGCAGGTGGTGACGAAGACGCAGCTGGAGTACAGCCCGGTGATCTTCTACTGCCAGCATCAGACGGCGCCCTTCCCGGCGAGGATCTGGATTCCGCCGTTTGCCGATCCTATTTCGAGCAACATCAGCCCCTATGTGCGCAGCTGGTTGAATGTTATTGGAACCAACATGGCGGCGTATCTGAACGCCCACAAGATGCCGGGGGCCATCTCGGAGTCGCGCTTCGACAACTGGTATGCGGGCTTTATGGATTGGGCGCACGTCTTCCGCAATGAGATCTCGTTCTTCACCGAGACCGCGCTCTACGAGTACGCCACGCCGCACTTCTACACGGTGAGCGACTTTCCCAAGAACTACCAGGACCTGCGCGCACTGACCATGTACACCACGCCATGGGAGGGCGGCTGGTGGCATCTGAAGGACGCGGTGGATTACATGGTGGGCGGGTCGATGAGTGTGCTTGACCTGGCTGCGAAGAATCGCGAGACGCTGCTCTACAACCGCTACCAGGCGGCGCGCGACAACATCGAACACTTCCGCAAAGAGCCACCGTTTGCGTATGTGATCAGCAGCAAGCAAACGGACACGCCGGAAGCGGCGCTGCTGGCGCAGAAGATGATCGACAACGGCCTCGATGTTTATGCAAGCAAGGACGGTTTCAAGGCCAATGGCGTGAGTTATCCGGCGGGATCGTGGGTGATCCCGATGGATCAGCCCTTCTCCGCGATGGCCAAGGAACTGTTCGAGCGGCAGAAGTATCCGGATGCGCTGGAGAACGGGACCTCGAAGTCCATCGATCTGCCCTACGACGTGACCGGATGGACGCTGCCGCTGCAGATGGGCGTGGACGTGGACGCAGTGACGGATCCGCTGCAGCCGGAACAGCGCGGCCTGCTGGCGAAGATCGACAGGGTCGATGTACCCGCGGCGGCAATCGACGGCACGGGCACCGTCTTCGCGGTGAGCCACAGGGCGAATGCGTCGTTTGAGCTTGTGAATGCGGCCCTGCGCGAGGGCGGAACGGTTTCGCTTTCACAAGACGCAGTAAAGACGCCGGGCGGCACGGAGAAGGGCGCGTTCCTGATTGCCGGCATCGGGCGCCCAAAAATCGAGGAGTTAGCGAAGAAGTATGCAGCGCCGGCAGAGGCCGTTGCCGCACCCGCGCACACGCTGCCGCTGAAGAGGGCGCGCGTCGGGCTCTATCGGCCATGGGCTCCATCGATCGACGAGGGGTGGACGCGTTGGGTGCTGGAGAACTACGGGTTCGAACCGAAGAGCCTGTACAACGCGGACATTCGCTCGGCCAGTTTGCGCAGCCGCTACGAAGTGATCGTGCTGCCTGATCTGTCGTCGCGACAGCTGATGGATGGCTTTGGCGTGGGCGTGGTGCCAGGACAATATGCTGGCGGCATCGGGCAGGATGGGCTCAACAATTTGCGCGAATTCACGCGTGAGGGCGGAACGCTGATTGCGCTGAACAAGACGGCGAGCACGCTGATTCCGCTGCTTTCACTGCCGGTGCAAAACGTGATTGAAGGCGCGAAGAGCGACAAGTTTTTCTGCTCCGGCGCGCTGCTGCGCGTGAACCTGGAACATGCGGAGTTGCCGGCAAACTATGGCGTCTCCGACTCGCCGGTGGTGATGTTCCAGGGCGGGCCCGCGTTCCAACCCATGCCGGGCTTCCACGGGGCGGTGCTGGCGCGTTATCCCAAGGAGACCAATCCGCTGGAGAGCGGGTTGCTGCTGCATCCGGAGGCAATCGAGGGCAAGGCCGCGGCGATGGAACTGGTTTACGGACGAGGGCGGATTGTGTTGTTCGGATTCAAGCCGCAGTTTCGCGGGCAGTCGCACGCGACGTACAAGTATCTGTTCAACGAACTGTATTCGTTCGAGCACCCGGATCTGCCGGCGGAGCCGGTTGCGCCGCCAGCCAAGGAGAAGGACGCGGCGCCGGTGAAGACCGCGAAGGCCGCAGAGACAGACGACGAGTTTCCGACGAAGGAGTAAGGGCGAAGTGGGAAAGGCCGGAAGGTGGATGCTCCGGCCTCCCGCTTTTGGTCTGCCCACCGCTCAGTTCATGTTCATGCGGGCGGAGCGCCAGAGGTCGATGCCCACGTCGATGGCGTGTTGATCCAACTCCTGCAGTTCTTCCGGGGTGAACTCCAGCTTCTTCAGCGCATCCAGCGAGTCGTCCAGTTGCTCCACGTTGCGGGCGCCAATGAGCGCGGAGGTGACCCGCTTGTCGCGCAGCACCCACGCGATGGCCATCTGCGGCAGAGACTGACCGCGGCGCCTGGCGATCGCGTTGAGCTTGCGCACGTGCCCGATGTTCTCCTCATTGAGGAATTCCTTGAGCAGAGACGAGTTCCCGAGCGCCGCGCGCGAGTCCTCGGGAACGCCGCTCAGATACTTGGCGGTCAGCAGTCCCTGTGCGAGCGGCGAGAAGGCGATGCATCCCGCTCCAACCTCGCCCAGCGTCTCCAGCAGACCCTTCTCGATCCAGCGGTTCAGCATGGAGTAGCTAGGCTGATGGATGAGCAGTGGGACGCCCATGCTCTTGAGGATTTCCGCGGCCGAGCGGGTGCGGTCGGGGCTGTAGGACGAGACGCCGACGTAGACGGCCTTGCCCTGATGGACGGCGGTGGCAAGTGCGCCCATTGTCTCTTCGAGGGGCGTGTCGGCCCAGGGACGGTGCGCGTAAAAGATGTCGACGTAGTCGAGGCCCATGCGCTTGAGGCTGTCGTCGAGGGAGGCCAGGAGGTACTTGCGCGAGGCGCCGATTCCGTAAGGGCCGGGCCACATGTCCCAGCCGGCCTTGGTGGAAATGATGAGTTCGTTGCGCAGGCTGCGAAAGTCCTTGTGCAAAATGGCGCCGAAGTTCTCTTCGGCGGAGCCGTAGGGCGGGCCGTAGTTGTTGGCGAGGTCGAAGTGGGTGACGCCGCGGTCGAAGGCGCGGCGGATCATGGCGCGGCCGGTCTCAAAGACGTCGGCGCCGCCGAAGTTTTGCCACAGGCCAAGGGAGATCGGCGGCAGCACGATGCCGGAGCGGCCGCAGCGGCGGAAGGTGGCATTGTCGTAGCGGGTGGGATTAGGGACGTACGGGGTTTCCATGACCTTCAAATGCTAATCGAAGCGGGCGGGCCAGCGGCGGGCGCAGTGAATGACCGCGGGACCTCCACTTTCTTCGGAAGAGCGCGATCGATGAGGATATATGCCGTTCGCTGGAACGATCGCCGGTCTCTTTTAGTCGAGAAAGGAGAGGTCAAGCCCGGCGCGGCGCGCCCATTGAATGTTCCCAGCCAGGTCGCCGAAGTTTGGGACGGTGACGCCTTCGGCAGGAAAGTATACGGCCAGGCAGTTGTTCGACCAGGACAGGAATACAAATATCAACAACACTTTGTACATCTCGCCCAAGCTGCCGGATTGATGAAGAGCCTGATTGCGCTGGTTGGGCATGTCTACGGACATCCAGGCCGTATGGTCGTTCCACGGCCGCTGCAGAATGTCGCTCCTTCCCGAGGCAGATCCGCAATATTGTGCGTGGGTGCAGTGCACTGAGATGGACAAGGGGCCGCACTGGAATACGTAACTCGCAGAATCTCGCAACGTACCAACCAAGTTCACTGGCCCGGCGTTACCCCAGGCCCGCTGGGCACGCGCAATTACTTCCTCTCTGATTGGGAACAGAGGTTTCGCCAGCAGTGTGACAGCGCTCGGCCAGGAGTCGGGAGGATACCGACTCGAATTGGACTTCTGGCGCAGTTTGTCGAAGATGCCCACGTCTCA
>Ga0307474_10002901_pt1 | contig 12364 bp, 18 predicted proteins | sample atmos_gasesECM1C_2_FD_203312 | JGI IMG/M metagenome (GOLD analysis project Ga0307474, IMG submission 203312) | Hardwood forest soil microbial communities from Morgan-Monroe State Forest, Indiana, United States - atmos_gasesECM1C_05 | ecosystem: Environmental > Terrestrial > Soil > Temperate... | reverse complement strand
CCTGCGAAGGATGCTGGGAACAAATCCCGCGCCGATGCCCTGGATTTTATGCGGTGATGGCTTACCTCCGGAGAGCACGGCACTGTCAGTCGGTTCCACGGCTACGGCTTTGAACGCCGGTTTTTTCGGCTTGATGTATTCGCACACGCCCGTGATGGTGCCGCCGGTGCCCACACCGGAAATGAGGAAATCGACGCGGCCATCGGTGTCATTCCAGATTTCGGGGCCAGTCGTTTCGAAATGAATCTTGGGATTGGCGGCGTTGTCGAATTGCTGCAGCATGTAGCTGTTGGGAGTATTCGCCAGTAATTCGTGAGCCTTCGCGATCGCGCCTTTCATTCCGTTGGGACCAGGAGTAAGAACGATTTCCGCGCCAAAGGCGAGCAGCAGGACGCGGCGCTCCATGCTCATGGTCTCCGGCATCGTCAGGATCAGCCGGTAGCCTTTGACCGCTGCCACAAACGCCAGGCCGATTCCGGTATTGCCGCTGGTCGGCTCAATCAGTACCGTCTTGCCGGGTTGAATTTTTCCGGCGCGCTCGGCCTCGGTTATCATGCTGACGCCGATGCGGTCTTTCACGCTGCTCAGCGGATTCTGGCTTTCGAGTTTGGCAACCACGTCGGCCGCGCAGCCTGCTGTAACTTTGTTCAAACGCACGAGTGGGGTGTGCCCAATCAGTTCGGTAACGTCGTTTGCGATTTTCATGGTGATTTCCTTGTCCACTAAACTCCGTATACCCTTGTCACGAAAACGAGAGTGATTCGATAACAACAACTGGCCTGTGGCCCTCGTTTACTTCCACAGCAGAGTGGTCACAGAATTCGCCTTCAATGAGACCGGAGCCGCCATGTCCGCCAGCCGCAGTTCGATCGTCCTGGCTGAGCCTGGATTAGTTACGACAAGCACCTGCTGGCCATCCGGATTTTCCACGGCAAGGTGATGCAGATCGCCGACCGGACTTTGCGATTCGAAGCGGCGCGCGCCGCGGCGAATGGCTCGCGAGTAGTGGGCGAGACCCCAATATTGTCCGCTGCGCGTGATCTCCTTCCTCCGCGATTCTATAGTTACTACGCCACCGCACGGAAATGGGCCAATGTTCGGGTGGCCAATCTCGTCCAGCGCCAGGTTCCACGCAGTGATGGAGCGACACCAGTTACGCAGCACATCGCTGAACGTTGCTCCCCATTTGCACCAGTCTGTCAGATAGCCGGCGTCGGTATAGTCTGGACCACCCTCGGTCCAGTGCATCTCGACTTCCGGGTAGGCATCATGCACTTTGCTCATCATGTCGGGAGTGCCATAGTAACCGTGCCAAGCGACTGCATTCGCGTACTTGTGCAGCTTCTCGTCCTCGAGCATGCACATGGCGCGTCCCCACAAGTTGTAATTGTGATCCAGAACCCAGATTTTGGTGGGGATGGCATTGTTTTCCAGAAGTGGCCCAAGATGGTCACGCACGAATTGAATTTCGTATTCTTGCCCCCAGATACAAGCCGGCATTTTGCCATCCTGATCGGTGTCCACCTCGTTTTGCGAGGTCAGGGCCTGCACGGCCACACCCTCGGCGGCATAAGCCTGCAAAAACTTCAGATAGTATTGGGCGTACGCGGGAAAAAAATGACTACGCATCGAGCCGCCGAGCATACTGTTGTTGAACTTCATCCATGCAGGTGGACTCCAGGGACTGGAAAAGAGAAATAGATCGGGATTCACCAGCCGCGCCTGCCGTAAGATCGGAAGAATGTACTCGCGGTCGTGCTCTATGGAAAACCTGACAAGATCAGGGTCGGGATCGCCGTCATCGTAACTGTAAAGCTTAGTCGAATAATCGCTTGATCCAACGCAGATTCGGCCGATGCTCAACCCCATCTCCGACGGACCAAATAGCTCATGGAACAGCTGCTCTCGCGCGTCAGACGCAAGTCGATTGAAGGAATAGCAGGCAGCGTCAGTAAACGCGCCGCCAAATCCCAATATCGGCTGGAACTTTAAGCTGGGATTCAGACGGATTTGGGCGGCGGCGGGCGCCTGCGAAATCGGACGCCAACTCGCGTTAGGAGTAGCGGCAAAACGCTCGTCGCCGGAAGTTACCCAGGCAGAGATTTGTGGGCTAACGTTCGAGTTCGTGGATCCGCGTTCGCTCATGGCGGAGGCAGCGGGCACGAAATCGCCGTGACTCACAGCTGCGGCCAATCCCAGTGCGGAGAGTTCAAGAAAGTCTCGTCGCGACGTCGATCGAGTCATAGTCGGTCAGCACCCAGAAAGATTATTACTTCCAACAGGTTCAGCGAACGTTGGCGGAAGCGAGTGGGGGTCGAACCCACCGGTGACAGGAAACCTGCCGCCCGCCGGTTTTGAAGACCGGGACGATCACCGGACCGCATGCGCTTCCAACTTGTTGATTCTGAGTTGTTTAATGGGTTACCAAAGACATCTTTACTGGCACGTCTACTGGCACATGGAATAGTTGCATGAAAAACCACCAGCGAGGCACGCTCTACGAAGCCAGTGGCAGCTTCTTCGTGCTCTACTTCGACAAGAACCTTGATGGGGTGAAGCAACGTGTCTCCCATAAGCTCTGCGACCGTGACGAAGAACATTACAGCATAAGCGCCGTCAGTGCTGCCTCTGCGTGATGAACAGATGGTCACTACACGCAGGCCGCAGCCAATTTCAGCCCCCTCATCGTGGACTATTGGGAACAGATGTACCTGCCCACGGTGAAGCAAGGTCTGAAGCCGAGCACGGTATCAGGATACCAACAAATTTGGGACCAGTTCTTGGGTGAGCACTTCACCGGGCGCACCTTCCGCGGGTATGAACCTCACCACGGTAACAAGTTGCTCAACGATCTTGTTGCCAAAAAGTACGGACAGCGCACCATAGCCCGCATTCGCAGCCTCGCCAGTGGTATCTTCACACACGCAATCAACGATGGGTTGTTGACCAGAAACCTGTTGGCACCTGTCAGCAAGAGCCCGTCAGCAACGTCTTAACAACAGCCCTCCCCCAAATAATTTGCTAAGAATTATTATGGTCCTTTTCTGACCCATCTCACGCCACGGCATTTTTCACATTCCCTAAAACTCTTCCCTTCCTCGAACGTCACGGCGGTTGCCACACCATCGAAGTAGAAGCAGTCAATGCAGAGGTACGTGTCGGTACGTGGAACAACATCTGCCCTTGAATCGAAGGAATTAGGACGCCCGAAATAGCGCGTGATGTGACGCTGCAAGTTGCGGACATGTTCATCCTTAAGCCGCAAATGTTGAGCAGGATCGAGACGGTTGATGTAACTCTTGTGAATTGCCTGCATTCGTTCAAGGTCTGCAAAGCTGGGAGTCGAGATGTGCGGAGGGTGGTGTTCAAGATAAAAGACCGAGTACACGTCATTCCCGGCCTTCAACTTCTCAACGTCCTCAGGGTCGGCAGCATAAACGGGTGCCACCTGAATGAAGTCCTTGTTCTCAACATCACAAGTCTGACTGAGGACAATCACAGACCGTTTTGTCAGATACGCGACCGCGGAATCCCCGTCAATCGCATTGCGCCATTTCTCTTCACTTTGTTTAGAGTCGAGCACTTTGACGGTGCCGCCGATGCCGCCATCTTTCAGTGCTTCGTGAATCGTTCTTCCGCTGTTGGTCCGCAGTAACAACCACCGCTTCCCTTTCGATACTAATAGAAGGGGAACGTCAACAAGAATCTCTCCCTGATAAACCAAATGCGGCTCCACTGGAGCCGCATCGTAAAAATCGTCCTCAGGTCGAAGACTACCAGTTGTACTCACGTTCCAATCTGCTCATTCTCTCTGTTCTGGATTTCCTTCTGAATGAAGGGTCGCTTGCACGCATTGGGATAACCTTGCCGGTGTTTAATCTCAAAGTGATCGCTTCGGTGCCTGTGGACGCAATCTGCACAGAGTAGGTCAGTGACCCCTTGGAGGTGTTGACGACGTGATACAGACCGCACACGCCCGACACGCGATGCTCGTAAACAACATCGGCGGATACCGGCTTTGGTGGCGGACTACAAAAAACAACCATTACTTCACCTCTTTTTTTCTAGATCGCTACTTAGATGCCGCTTGGCCCGAGTTCGGTTGATGAGCGACACTTGCTTGCGCATGTTCCAACGCCTTCAAAGCATTTTGCAAGGCCTCGGTGAAAGGCTTCAGTGCCGCAACGGTCCACACAACTCGCACTTCCGGATCAAATAGCACAGGAGCACCAGGCACGGGGGGAGCGTCGGGGAATACTGCTCCAAACTCAAGAATCATTTCCTGCCCCGAGAGTTTAACGTTCACGACGTTGGCGTAAACTGTCTGGGCCATATTGGACATCCGCCTCGCTACTGTACCCTCGGTCGGTGAATGAAAGCAAGTGAACGAAAGGCTCCCTCGTCAAGCTGTCACAAGGGCGCGGCGAATCTAAAGCGAAAGACACGCTGCGATTGAGTTGCTTAATAACAGTATCGACAAAATTTCAAAAAACTTTCAGTGACGAAGGTCACACCACGCTTGTGAAAAACCGGTTACCCCTCGGCCCGCCTGTTCCGCCATGTGAAATCCCAAGTGGATTTATCATTTACCCCGTATCCACAGGTGATGCTCACCGGATACTACTCCAAACCCAGGGGCCTCCGCTGATCCCGTTATTTCGGTTGCGGCACGATTCTCAGATACGGTTTGGGCGATTTCCATCCGCCGGGATACTGTTTCTGCGCCTCCTCATTCGATACGTTGCCGCTGATGATTACGTCATCCCCCGGCTTCCAGTTCACTGGTGTGGACACCTTATATTTCGCAGTGAGTTGCATGGAATCGAGGACGCGCAGGATTTCGTCGAAGTTGCGGCCCGTGCTCATCGGATAACTGAGCTGAAGCTTAATCTTCTTGTCGGGGCCAACCACGAACACGGTGCGGACTGTCGCATTGTCGGCAGCCGTGCGTCCCTCGGAAGTATTGCCGCTTTGGGCGGGCAACATGCCGTACAGCTTGGCGATTTTAAGCTGCGGGTCGCCGATCATGGGATAGTTCACCTTCGCTCCCTGCGTTTCTTCGATATCCGCCGCCCACTTGCCGTGGCTAGTGACCGGATCCACGCTCAAACCGACAATTTTTGTATTGCGCTTGGCGAATTCAGGCTGCAGGCGCGCCATGTAGCCAAGCTCGGTTGTGCATACCGGCGTGAAATCCTTGGGATGCGAGAACAAAATCGCCCAGCCGTCGCCGATCCATTCATGAAAATTGATCGGGCCCTGCGTTGTTTCAGCGTCAAAATCCGGAGCGACATCGTTGATGCGCGGAACGCTGTGAATGACTTCGTTTACAGTCGTTGTGCTCATGTTCTACTTTTCTCCTTCTAGAAATCCTTTTGATATCGTCCAAACGCTGTCGATTCACCAACAACTGAGACGGGGGAACATCGAATGAAAACAAAACCCACCCGCTTCGCGCCGGGTGGGTCGGAAGAATTCCTCGTTGCTCCCTAGCCACACGACGGGCGACACATGCAACAGCATGAGTCTCCGGCACTGGCGGGGCAAAACATAGAGATAGCATAGAAGCCGATATTCAGGCTGTCAACCGCATCCGGCCTTCCCGGCGCCGTCCGCGATTTTTCCCGATTTTTCTGCATCGTAAGGAAGCTGCATGCATCTTTCGTCTTGGCTGGGCGCAACCGCGCCTGAGTTTTGAGAAAACGGGGGCCGAATTTCTATGACTCTACAATCGCGGCGTTTGGCTATGGCGCAGTGGGATGTTTTTTCTTCGAGACCGCTGGAGGGAAACTCCCTGGCGGTCTTCTTCGACGGACGCGGGCTGAGCGACGCTGAAATGCAATCGATTGCCAAAGAGATGAACCTGTCAGAAACCACTTTCATCCTGCCTCGCGACAGCGCCACCGAGCTGGCACGCGGCGTACGGGTGCGTATCTTCACGGTTCAAGAAGAACTGCCCTTTGCCGGCCACCCCACCCTGGGAACGGCGTTCGCATTGCGCGGTCAGAGTGGGGCCAACCCCGTCGTGCTTGAATTGAACGCCGCGAAAGTGCCGGTGCACTTCGAGGAGAACGCCGGACAGCCGGTATTCGGCGAGATGACACAGCTTGATCCCGTTTTTGGAATGAAACACGATCGGGAAGCTGTCGCTCGCGCAACTGGGCTGCAGAGCGAGGTTTTCGAACAGTCCCTACCCATTCAAACCGTCTCCACAGGAGTCCCATTCACTGTTACTCCGTTGAAATCGCTCAGCGTCATACAGAATTTGCAAGTCGATTCGAACCGCGCAGCGGAATATCTGGCCAAGACTGAAGGAAAATTTTTTTATTTCGTGACGCGAGAGACTGTGGATCGGGATGCCCGGCTGCATGCCCGCATGCTGTTCTACAACGGCGAGGATCCTGCAACCGGTTCGGCTGCGGGATGTGCTGCAGCATGGATGGTGGCACACGGCGTGGCGAAACCCGAAGAGCGAGTCTTGATTGAGCAAGGTATCGAGATGAAGCGCGCGAGCCGAATTTTCGTGCGCGCATCTTTCAAGAATGAGCACAACGATAACCGGGTAGTTAACGTACGCGTCGGCGGCAACTCGGTTGAGGTTATGCGCGGCGAACTTTTTCTCTGAGCGAATCGCGCGCAAGCTTCGCAAAATCGCTTCTTCCGCACGATCGAAAAATGTCAATAGCCAGTAACTGCCATTTGCTTCGACGCTACTTTACAGTTTTCATTGTTGTCGATAGCATCCAACTCGATCCTCTAATCTTCACGAACGAGAAACTCCGTTGACTTCCGGTCACGGCCGGTGAGTCGCGGATTCAGGCGGTGAATGAAACCAAAGCGGACCATCCTGTGTGTTGACGACAACGAACAATCCCTTTCTTATCGCAAGATCGTGCTCGAAACGCGCGGCTATCGGGTGGCCGGTTATTCTCGCGGCGAAGAGGCTCTGGAGCGCTTCAAGCAGGGCGGCATCGATCTTGTGGTCAGCGACATGGCCATGCCCGGACTCGATGGGCCACAACTGATCGCCGCTATTAAGGCTTTATCTCCGCAGATACCTGCCATTCTGATATCGAGCAAGGCTCGCGTATACGATCACGATTCGCAGGCCGACGTGTTCCTCGCGAGAGGAATGTATGCGCCTGCAGATTTGCTGGAACGAATTCGCCTGCTTCTGGTACGCAAGCGCGGACCCAAGCGCATGCAGGAACGCTCCGCACAGTTTTCGCCGAGACAGGGCGTCGCCTAAGTTCCGTTCACCGCCGGCATGCTAGAGAGTGCCGAGAAAATCCCAAGAAACATTTCTTAGTTCTCGTGTTCTTTGCGACGCCCGGCGATTGATTCTCTTTGCGCTTGGCCGCCTTTCTCCTCGTGTAAGATCGAATCTGGCATGGGCGCATTCATTGAGGCCATCGATCTACGCAAGACGTATCGCGTCGGAAAGATCGACGTGCCCGCGCTTCGCGGCGTCTCCTTCGGCGTGGAAAAAGCAGAGTTCGTCACCATTGTTGGGCCTTCCGGAAGCGGAAAGTCGACTTTGTTTTACCTGCTGGGGGGACTGACACGCGCCGATTCCGGCAAAGTGATTATGGACGGCGACGACTTTGCCACTCTTTCAGACGCAGAGCGAACCCGCATGCGCAAACGCAAGATTGGTTTTGTCTTTCAAAAATTCAACCTTCTGCCCACGCTGACAGCGCGCTCGAATATTGCGATCGCGCAGGAAATCTCTGGGAACGGAGATTGCGATCCCGCATTTTTTCGCCGAATTTGCGATTTATTGGGACTTACGAAGCGGCTGGACCACCGGCCCTCCGAGCTTTCTGGGGGAGAACAACAGCGGGTGGCGCTCGCTCGAGCGCTGGTGAACAAACCGGCGGTGGTTTTAGCCGACGAGCCTACGGGAAATCTCGACACCGAAAATTCCAATATCGTTTTGGAAATGTTGCGGCATTCGAACCAGGAATTGGGGCAGACCGTACTGATGATCACTCATAATCCGGAAGCCGCGAAATATGGCGACCGCATCATCCACATGCGCGACGGCCACGTTGTAAAGCCAGAGGATGATCCGCAGTGGGTAGCCCGCTGAAGGCGATTCCGCAATTTGTTCATTCGGGCACACCCTAGGTACTGGCCGCGCGAAAGCGGGATCGTGTAAAATGGGACCGCTGAGCGGGAGTAACTCAGTGGTAGAGTGCGACCTTGCCAAGGTCGAAGTCGCGGGTTCAAATCCCGTCTCCCGCTCCAGTTTTCGCTCATCGCCCTCACCGGGTTCCAGCATGCGTTGGGCTAAGTCTCTGCCGCGCGTTCTGTTTATGACCGCCGCCGCTGTTGTTTTGTCTGGATGCGGAAGCGGCAATCATCGTTCGCTCGAATCGGTCAGCGTCACTCCTGCCATTGCGGCGTCACCGGCTCAGTTCACGGCCAGCGGCATCTACAGCACAATGCCGACCAGTCTTGACATCACCCGAACAACAACCTGGTGTGTCGGCACTCCCGACGGCCTTTGCGCCGGAAATATCGCGATTGAGGCCAACGTGACGGCTGGCCTGGCGCAATGCCTCTCGGGATATACTGGGACCGTGACTATCCTGGCAGGGCAACCTGGGCCCTCACCTGGCCCGGATCTTGGATATCAGTTGCAGCCTTTTGGAGTAGCGCAACTCAAGTGCCCATGATTCTCCGGTTGCGCATGTGGGTGGACTTTTTCCTCGGGTAACGCTACTTTAATGAGCAGGGGCGCGGTACCCAAGTGGTAAGGGAGAGGTCTGCAAAACCTTTATGCGTCGGTTCGATTCCGACCCGCGCCTCCAAATCTCAGCCCCATTGAACCCGCGTAAATAGCGGGTTTTTCTTTTGGTTACCAAAGATGTCTCGGTTTTGTGCTAATTCTGTGCTTAGATGGTGCAAGGAAGTGAGGGGACCAAATGAGCACCGCGCCACTCATCACGATCTTTGTACGGCACTCGGAAGGCTGTAAATACGCTGGAGATGAGTTCTCCAAGCGCTGTAGCTGCCGGAAACACTTCCGGTGGACTCAGAACAGCCAACAGTTCCGCCGCAAGGCTGGCACGCGGTCATGGGGTGAAGCTGAAGAGCAGAAGCGCCGCCTGGAGGACCAGCTAGCCGGGCGGGTCCACTCCGAATCACCAAGCGAGGGGCGGACACTCAAGGACGCCATAGATGTATTCAAGGCCGACAAGAAAAATCAGGGCATCACGGATGACGTGCTCAACAAGTACGCCCGTGAGCTGGACCGGCTGCGAGTCTTCGCGGAGGCGCGACAGCTCTTCACGGTGGTGGGACTATCGCGGGAATTGCTCATTGACTATCAGGCCGAATGGGAGACGCTGTACCCATCCTCCAACACCCGGCAGATGGTCCAGGCGCGGCTCAAGAATTTCCTTCGCTTCTGCTATGACAACAAATGGCTGGACCGCGTGCCCCGCTTGTCCTCCATCAAGGCGGAGGAAGCGCCCACGCTGCCGCTTTCGTCCAAGGAATATGACAAGCTGCTTAAAGCCATCCCGAGCAGCTTCCCCGATGGCACAAAGGCCGCTCGCGTCCACGCACTGATTCAGCTCATGCGGTTTTCAGGGCTTGCTATTCGGGACGCGGTGACTCTCCGCCGCGATGGGCTAATCAGGGACCACGCAAAGAAAATACACCGCATTGTCACGGCCCGGCAGAAGACCGGCACGCATGTGTCAGTCCCCATCCCCGCCCACATAGCGAAAGAGCTACTAGGCGTGCTCAACGGCAACCCGGTCTATGTCTTCTGGACCGGCAACGGGGAAGAGCGCACGGCGGTGAGCCATTGGCAGCATGATTTCCGGAAATTGTTCAAGGATGCGGGCATCACGTCAGAGGGCAACATGATTAGTCACCGGCTCCGCGATACCTTCGCGGTGGATCTGCTGGAGAAGGGCGTCCCGCTTGAGGAAGTCTCCAAGCTGCTAGGGCACGAATCCATCAAGACCACGGAGAGGCATTATTCGAAATGGATGAAGGGTAGGCAGGACCGGCTAGACAGCCTAGTTACCGGCACTTGGACGAAGTAATTACCCTTGCTTCCTTATCACTGGAGCCGTAGCCGGGCATGGCGCCCCTCGGTTCACCGCACGTTTCTTCTATCTCATTGAATGCATCCCAATCGATGCCCTGTCCTTGAATCCTCAAGCTATCGTGGACGGCAGGCGACGTGAGCAATCTTTTCATAAAGGGCAGGAAGTTCCGCATAGCCGCGATTGCATGGGGCGTCTGCTTGTTATTTGCCATCATTGACCCCAGCTCTCACGCTCTTCGCGGGCCAGTCATCCTGTTCGCTAGGTACGCAGTGACAGACGCTCTTACCTTTTTTAGGATCGTGGCATACCGGATGCGTCCCCTTCGGGCAAGCCATCGCCAAACTACCCGCTACCATCGCGACCACCGCCACTCCGATAGCAAACCGGAGGATCTCTTTTTTCAGCATTTTCATTTTGTTGACTCCAGTGGTCACGATAATTCGCATAAGACGGACGGGACAAGGTACCGGAGTGTGCATCCGTATCAAATCAAAAGAGAGGCGGAACTCACAAGCGATATTGTGCATCAGAACTTGAAGGAAGGAAATTGAGAATGTATCCAACAGGACATCCGATTTACACGCACGTTGTCATGTATCCCGTCCACGATGAGTTCACAGCCTCCGGTTGGGGAAGTGACGGTAGGCGAGTATCGTTCAATTTCGAAGACAATGGCCGCCGTGCGGCCCAAGGCCGGAAGCCACACCCTGACGTTAGCGTCACGATGGATCTTCCGCCCGGCGTTAACCAGCTCAGAGCCGCGCTGTGGAGGAGACTTGAGGAGGCATCAAAACACTAACCAGCACACTTCTCTCACGCGAGAACATAGTATGTCCAGGTTGCGGTTCCCTTCATTGTTTGTGCTCTAACTTCGCCCGCACTAATCGCGCTCTCCAAATCGGCCTTTGTGAAGGGTGTGGGCGTATCGGTCCATGGTGCCCCCGGTCCGCGAATCCATACGACGTCATTTTCGCAGATGAATCCGCTGTTGATTTCAGCCCGTTTCAAGTCATTCAACATTCGCTCTAGTGTGTCGGTTCGTGAAGTCTCATCACGCATGTAATTCCGCCCTTTCCGAAATCGTAACTCCCATCTGCTACCGCTCTAGCGGGACACGCAATGACAGACGCTCTTACCTTTTTTCGGATCGTAATGACATACCGGATGCGTTCCCTTCGGGCAAGCCATCGCCAAACTACCCGCTACCATCGAGACCCCTGCCACTCCGATAGCGAACCGAAGGATATCTCTCTTTAAGGTTTTCATTTTGTTTTGCCTCCAGCGGTCACGTTAACTTTGACTGGGAGGATGGGACAAGGTTACGTCAGATGGTGGCCGGGAAGTGGTCTAAGACGCTGGCAGCGGATGTATATCCCCGAGCCGCAATTGTAGCTCTGGGAGCGGGGTTTCGGGCAGTGTTGTTATTTGAGGTTGGAGCTGGAGGCTAAAGACGTACAATCGGTTTCGCTGGATTTTGACTGAATTAAGGAGAGAGTGTTATGGGAAAGATGCTTTGTTCGTTGCTTATGGTCTGCGCTTTTGCGGGGTTCGCTATCGCCGCCCCCGGCTCAAGTCCTGCCCTGCCGGTTGTGGTTGCGAGGATCGCGCTGAAGAATCGCAATGCAAGTATTCCTACGACGGCACTCTTCACGCCAAAGAATGACGGGCTGTTCCGAATCTCTGGTTATGCAATACCCACCGCTGTAGAGGCTAGTGGTAGGGACGTCTTCTGGGTGTCCTTCACGTACACGGATGACGCGGGATCTGAAGCTCAGATTTTCCCCGTGATAGCCAGCATACCCGGCTGCAATCTGGAAAATAACCCCATTTACAATTGTGCCTTTACCGGAACGGTGGAGGTGGTTGCCGGAAATCCGTTGTCGTATTCTGTGCAAATATGCAGTCTTTGCTCGATGACCTATAACCTGTATGTTACGGTCGAAAAGCTGGAATAGCCGAGATTCGCCGCAACCTGGAAAGAGGCCGGGGGTGCCCGAAATGGACACCCGCGCCGCAGAGAGTAGGACGAAAACGAAACGCAGCAACTAACCCATCAAGATCCCGGCGACCTTGATGACCTGTCCACATGCTGGACAAGCCGTGTTTATTTCTGTGTCGATGTAATGACCGATAACAAGACCTGCAAGACCGAACACCAACATGGCAACGGGGCTCTTCATCGCCTGACCGCCAAGAATAGCGCCGCCCAGCGCGAAGGAAAGTTTGCCGCCTATTTGGTCACCGACTGTGACATTGAGATTGCTAAGGCATCTGGGACACTGCACCATTCGAGT
>Ga0307474_10002900_pt1 | contig 12368 bp, 9 predicted proteins | sample atmos_gasesECM1C_2_FD_203312 | JGI IMG/M metagenome (GOLD analysis project Ga0307474, IMG submission 203312) | Hardwood forest soil microbial communities from Morgan-Monroe State Forest, Indiana, United States - atmos_gasesECM1C_05 | ecosystem: Environmental > Terrestrial > Soil > Temperate... | reverse complement strand
TGGCTTCAAGAGGGTAGGTCTGCACTACATCGCGTTTTCTGAACTCGCGATTGCAAAGACAAGACTTGTGTCGCATCCGAACTCAAAAATCGCAGAAATTGGCACTTCCCCGACGAACTTCGGTTAGATGCGGGTGCTCAAAAAGCTGCCCGTTCAGTCAGGAAAATTTGCGAGTGCTTCGTTCTCATCAACCCTCTACAGTTTCATCCGAAGCGACAGCAGCGAGACTTTTGTCCTGCATAAACTACCAAGGACTTTACGGGCCAGGAGGGGGCTACATGCATAAGCCATTTGGACTGATCATTGTTTTACTGCGGGGATTCTTTCCGACGGGATGCGGCAGCAATTGAATTCCGGCAACATCGATGGGACTTGGACTGCCAATCTTCACCAATCCGCATGGTTCGCCAACCTTTAATTTCACTACCAACTTTACTCAACAGAGGTGGCGGATCGATTAGCATCACCAACCTCAAGTTCACCACGAGCGGCACTTTCAAGGGCAGCGTTACTGGAACATTTGGGATGAACATTTCCACCGCGTCTTTCCGCCGGCACGAACAACCAGCTTGCTCTGCAGGGGGCGGGGAACGGTAATACCATCACTGGCACTTGGACTCTGAGCGGCAGCACGGGGTGCAGCGGCAACGGAAGCTTCACCATCAACAAGTCATGACGAACGGTTCCTAGCAAGCGGACTCCTTCGCCCTTCGAACCAGGAAACCAAGAACAAACGATGCAAAAGGAAAGGGCGCGCATCCCCCGATGGACGCGCGCCTTAATCGGCAAGCTGCGGCGGCTAACGGTCCCCTATCGTCCGAAATACTTGGCGTTGAGCTCGGTAAATGAGTTCCATTTTTCCGGGAGATCATCGAGTGCGAAGATGGCCGAGACCGGGCAAACCGGTACGCACGCGCCGCAGTCGATGCACTCCACCGGATCGATGTAGAGCAATTGCTCTGTGGCGTACTTGGGATCATCTTTCTTGGGATGAATGCAATCCACCGGACACGCATCGACGCACGCAGTGTCTTTGGTGTTGATGCAAGGTTCTGCGATTACGTAAGTCATAACGAGGTCGATCTCCTAAACTGCATGCAAGTATTTTACTATGGCCGTCTCTGCGAGAACGCTCATTCTAGCAAGAAATCGGGATGCTGGGCAAAAACGAAAACGGCCAGCAGCCTTGGCTGCCAGCCGTTCTTGGCTTATTGAATCACCGTCTGCACAGATTAACGGTGTCCGCCACCTCCGCCGTGGAACCCGCCACCGCCACCTCCGCCATGGAACCCGCCGCCACCTCCGCCACCGTGGAAGCCTCCGCCACCACCGTGGAAGCCACCGCCGCCGTGGAACCCGCCACCACCGTGGAAGCCGCCCGCCGGACCGTGCGCAAATCCACGTCCGCCGACGAAGCCACGACCACCTACAAATCCGCGACCACCCACAAATCCGCGACCACCCACAAATCCGCGACCACCCACGAATCCCCGCCCACCGACGAACCCACGACCGAAGCCGAAGCCACGGCCACCCCAGCCTCCCCACGGGCGACCCCAGCCCCACCAGGGGCCGGCGCCGATGAACACTCCACCAGAGAACCAATCAGGGCCATAGTAGCCATAAGGCGCACAAGCGTAGGGCGCATAGCCGTAGTAGCCGTACTCGCACGCCGGCGGCCCCCCCACATAGCCCGGCCCAATCCCCACCCCCACACTCACCTGCGCTTGTGAGTAGACCAGTGGAACCATCAGAACACTTACCAGAGCCAAATATTTTATGTACCGCATGGTGAATCCCCCTTGTCTCAGATCCGCCCTTCCAACCGCGAACTACCGGGATCTCAGGGTCTCCTGATCACTCTCCAGAAGCACCTATCTATTTGAACTCACCACTCCCAGAAAAGTTGCAGGCTCCACAGTGGCTGATTTCGGCCACCCCGCCTGAATTCAACCACTTACACACCATCGGGCGTCTAGGCTTCGAGCAATACTTCGCTCGGCTCGTACTCGACGATGTAGCCCGCTACGGCGCTGGCGGCAACGGTCAGCGGCGAGGCCAAGTACATCTGTCCTGGACCGCTGCGACCGGGGAAATTGCGGTTCTGCGCGCTGATCACCACTTGATCCGGACGAGTCGAAACTCCGGGGCCGGCGTTGATGCAGGCCCCGCAACTCGGCTCGATCACGTGTGCGCCCGCCTTCTGAAACACGTCCAGGTAGCCCTTGCGAATGCAGTACTCGCGCGTTTCCTGCGATCCAAACTGAATGTAGAACTTCACAGAGTCAGCCACGCGCTTGCCCTGCTTCAGCGCATCGGCCAACACAGCAGCGTACATATCCATGTCTTCGTTCTTGCCGGCGGTGCAGGTTCCTCCGTAGGCAATTTCGATCGGCACAGGCGTGTTGAGCTCGCGGACATACTTCCCGTTACCTGGATCGCCCGGAGTGGCAACCATCGGTCGAATCTCGGAGGCATCGAGCTCGATCAGATGCGCGTAGCTGGCATCAGGATCGCTGAACAAGCCCTGGATCATAGCCAGAGCTTTCGCGCGATCCATACCGCGTCGCTCGACCAGGAAATCAACCGCTTTCTTGTCGGGCGCGACGATACCGGTGAATCCACCGATCTCGGCCGCCATGTTGGTCATGGTAGCGCGCTCATCTACGCTGAGCCCTTCAATGGCTTCGCCCGCATACTCCATCACTTTGGCAAGTGCCTTGCCGCTGCGCACATAATCAAGGCTCAGAATTTTCAGGATGAAATCTTTCGCCGTGGCATTCGCATGGCGCTGGCCTCGAATTACGATCCGCACCGACTCCGGCACCTTGACGCGAACATCTTTCGTGATCCAGCTGTTGAACACGTCAGTGGTTCCAATGCCGAAAGCGACGCAGCCAATCGCGCCGACATGAGGAGTATGCGAGTCCGAGCCTATGTTAAGTTGTCCCGGCAGCGCGTAGCTCTCAAGCACGATCGAGTGGCAGATGCCTTCCGAACCCTTTCGGTCTTTCAGTTCCCCATGTAGCTTGATTCCCTGCTTAACGGCGAAGTCCTGCTGTTTCAGTTTCAGCTGGGTCGCAAGATCGAGCAATCCGAGCTGCTTTTTTTCCTCCGAAATTACCTCATCGAGAAACGTCAGATGGTCGCGGAAAAAGATAATGCTCGAGGCATCGTTTACCCTGGCGTCTTTGCCGACGTAGCGCTCAAAAAAAATGGCAGCCATCGGCGTCACGTACTCATGGCTGAAGCGCAAGTCGGCTTGTGCGAATCCGGTGTCCCCCGGCGTTACGGCGGCGACGCCAATTCCTCCCTTTTCGTTTACCATGTGCCGCGCAAAGATTTTTTCCGCCACGGTCATCGGGCGCTCGTAGGTTTTGATCGGCGGCAGGAACACTTTCTTCTGCATGCGCGCCACGTTGAATGGAAAAAGTCCACCGTATTCGATGACCTGTCGCGTAATTTCATCTTCGCCCGCCGTGAACTCGCTGAGCGGAATTTCCTCACCGCCCCGAATCCGATCAATCAAGGAAAAATTCGTCGAGGTCAGCACTCCAAGGTTCTGGCAATTCTGCTTGTAGATTCGCTCGATGTTTTCGGCAATCACGACGCGGATTCCCGCACACATTTCCGCATAGGGAGACTGTTCGCGGCTCGATCCCTTACCGCGTCGTTTGCCGCTCACGGCACAGACAAAACCGCCACGCTTCACATCACCGCGCCCGACAGGGGTCACCTCGCCACACTTCAGGCCGAGATAGGGAATCTCGCCCAAGGTCTCGTCGAAGTAAAAGCAGTAGTGCGCCGGAGTGATCTCGTCGGTAGAGATGTCATCGCGAAGCTTCGCATTGGCCGCGGGATTTTTCGTATCCCACGGCAAATCTTCACCGGCAAGTTGCCGCTTGATGAGGTCAGGATCTTCGGTTAAGAAAAGAATGCGTCCCTGTAGACGGACCTGGTCCGGTCGTTTTTCGATTTTGCGTTCTAGAAGAGAGTTGATCACTTTAGCCTGTGGGATCCGAGAATTCAGGGACAGGCAGCAGCGGCTACCCGCTCCCCGACTATTGTAGCGCGATTGCGAATTGCGGATAGCGGACGGCAGATCAAGATTAAGCAAGTGGCGGAAGGCTTATCTCTTATACTGGCGCGGATCCGGCAGAGGTTCCATGCCCCGCCCGGCGAAGATTTCTTGGAATTCAACGAGCAGCGCCTCATGCAGCAGGCCGTTGGAGGCCACGGTCTCCCGGCTGTTGAGTTCAAACGGTGATCCGTCGAAGCGCGTCACTTTGCCGCCAGCCTCCTCCACGATCAGCACCCCCGCCGCCGTGTCCCAGGGATTAAGATTGAACTCCCAGAAACCGTCATAACGCCCGGAAGCGACGTTGCACAAATCGAGCGCCGCCGACCCCGCACGGCGCACTCCATGCGTGTGCAGCGTGATCTGGTGATAGAAGAAAATGTTCGGATTCTTATGTCGCTTGTGGCTGGGAAAGCCGGTGGCCAGCAGGCTTTCCTGCAGCCCAGGGGTTTTCGAGACCTGAATCGCCTCACCATTCAGCCGCGCACCTCTTCCCTGCTCTGCGGTAAACAGCTCGTCGCGAGTGGGATCGTAGATCACCGCGGCAATACGGCTTGCCCGTTGCCCGGCTGACCGCTGATCCGGCTCCTGATACTCCAAGCCCAAGGAAACGCAGAATACTGGATATCCGTGTGCGAAGTTTGTCGTGCCATCGAGCGGATCGACGTACCAGCGATAGTCACTGCCCCGGTCGCTGAGTCCCTGCTCTTCACCAAGGACGTCGTGCGTGGGCCACTGCGCGCGTATGCGATCACGAATCAGCGCTTCGGCAGCGCGGTCCGCAGCCGTGACCAGATCGGCCTCGCCCTTGTACTCAATCTTTAGATGCTGGTGAAAGTAGTGCATCAGCAGCGCGCCCGCCTCGCGCGCGATCTCGGACATAGCGGGAAGGAAACTGTCGTGCTTGGACGGCATAATCAGGTTCGGCCTTCGGGCCTTTGGGCTTGGCTTTGCACACGTTAGTACTGGAAGCAATGTTGTATGCGAGCCGAAGCCAGAACGCCGCAGCCCGAAGTCCGGTTCACCGTTTGGCGCCGGCGTCTTCAGCTATGTACATAATCTCGTGCTTGAAAATGAACAGGTTGGGTACACCTTCGCGCGTGAGACGTATCATGTGCTTATCGTAATATTCAATCCACCCGCTGACGGTCTGCCCATCCATCAGTTTGACGCTCACCTGTTTCTGTTTCTCGCCGAGAGCTTTAAGGAAGCCAGCCTCCTCGAAAGTCTCCTCCGGAGGCGGCGTCCGCCCGCGCTTAGCGGCACTGGGATTTCTTTGCACACGGAGAGGCATGCTGGCATTGTACACAAAGGGCGCGGGAGGCAGCGCCAACGACGTTCCGTTCGAGCTGAAACGCACCCAAAGAGAACGCCTGGGTGACAATCTCCTCGGAAAACTCCGAAGGCCAGTCGGGAGTAAACGCCACCGTTCGCCTTTTCGGCTGGAAGTCACTCGTGACCCGTCTCGTTTCAATTTCTTTGTCAGTGATCCTGTCCCGTACCGCCACCCTCCCGGCCCGAGGTCGAGCAATTCCGCCCGGCGTTCGCTAAGCCGACCAGGCATAGACGCAAAGACAGTGCAGTAAGGATATTCCGCCCTTGCCGAATCAGCGAGCCGCAGTCATCCGGCCAAGCTCGCGCGCCAGCCGACGAACTGGCTTCGTCGGCGCAGTCGGTTCCACCGGACGGCATTCAGACCACAAAAGGGTTCTCCCCAAGGACTTAGGAGAAAAACTGAGGGGGATTGAGAAGCTCGCCAACGAGTCGCGCGGCGAACACGCAGGGTAAAACCGCATTGCTACAAAACAAAGGCCACCAGCCTGATGAGCTGGTGGCCTGACTATCCCCAAGCCATTCGACTAGAAGGAAATCTTCAAGCTGAACTCAGCTACGCGAGGAGCGCCCAGTCCATAAACTCCGGTGCCGGCTCCAACCCTGACGTTCTGCGTTCCCAGGTAGTTCGTGCCGCCGATGTTGCCTGGCGCCCCGGTCAGATAGGGACTCAAGACATTTGGCGGAAGATCGAAGTTGGCGAAGTTGAATATGTTGAAGAAGCCGATTTGAGGTTGGAGGGTAACTCTCTCCTTAATAGTGTACTTCCAACCAACCGAGAAATCGAGGTCCTTCATCCAAGCGAGGCCAACCGCTCCGGCGATGGGAGCCGGAAGAACAGGTGCGACCCCCCCTAGAGCCTGCAATTGGGGTAGCGTAAACAGGCCGTTCGAGATCAGCACCTGCCCCGCTGGTGTCGCTTGTCCAGCCACCGTTTGGTTGTAATTGTTGACCACAGCCGACAATCCACTCGGACTGACGTTTCTCATAAAGGCACCGTTCTTGGTGCCCGGAACGAAGTCTTGCGTAGTTCCATCTCCCGTGAAGTCGGTTCGGAAGATTTCACCATCTCCCAGTCCGGAGTTCGGCACTACCAGCGGAACCGATAGTGGGCTGTAGAAATGGGCGATAATGCCCGTCTGGAATCCAAAGGGCAGGGAGAAGTTCCCGCCAAACGAGATCTGATGCGTACGATCTAGAGTGGAAGGCCCCATATAGCGTAGCGGATTTGCGTTATCGGCCGCGCCGATGACGAAATCCTGGTCGGCACCCTGCTGATAGTTGCCGGGTTGCGTAGTGGGGTTAGCGCCGCCGGGGTTGACGAACTTGGAGAGACTGTACGAGACTTGGAAGTTCGCACTTTTCACCCCCCTAAGCGGATTGGCAACATTCTGCACCAGCTTCATGTCCAGTCCGCTGTATACCGAACGGCCGATCGGAAGCAGGAAGTTCAGATTGGAGTAGTTTGGGTTGAGGCCTGGGAAGGCGCACCCTGCCGCCGGGCATGTGCCGACCCCGGCCGCCCCGTTTACATTGGAAACACCCAGTTCGTTGCTTGCGTCAAGACCCTGGCTGGCAAAGTCGGCCATCGTCGCTGGTCCCACACCAGGTCCGCCAGGGGTCGCCGGGTGGAGACCGGGGCAGGCGGCAATGGCCGCATTGATACTTCCCACGCCGCATGCAGCCAGCGTGTTGGCAATCGCTGCATTTGCGCCCGCCGCATTGAAGTAGCGGGTATCACCGGTGTGATTCAGATCGACCCCCAACAGAGAGCGGGTTTCCACATTGCGAACATAGTCCACGCTGAGGATCGTCCCGCGGTGCAGTTCGCGCTGAATCCCGACGTTCATCTGGAACGAACGTGGGGTAGTGAAATTTGGCGCGAAGGTTAGCGGAGCGCCATTCGTGCCAACCCCCTCCCCTTCCCCAACAAGGCTACCGATGTAACCGCCGTTTTGAAGTGTTGGGGTAAACGGCCAATCCGCCTGGTACTGATGCTCGAATGCCAGAATAGCGGGAGCTGCGGCGCCCACCGAGATGGGATTACTACCGTTTCCGCAGACACCGTTCGGTACCGGGAGCGTCCCGCCCGGAATTGTCAGAGGCGTCCCAGGTGAACCGGGAGCATTGCAGACAGCAGTGGTTTGCAGGAACGCTCCTGTCGCCTCACGGGTTGGTCGGTCAAACAGAACGTTGTTCCAAATGGTGTTCTCGTAGTACAGGCCAGCGCCAGCGCGAATGACTGTCTTGCCATTCTTTCCCGGATCCCAAGCCACGCCAATCTGCGGAGCAAAGTTCTTATTGGGTTGATTGATCCGAGCTCCCAGGTTCGGAAAGTCTGGCGTTATTCCATTAAGAGCCGGAATTCCCGGCAGGTCCGCATCGTTTCGCCCCGTATCACGCACATAGCGCAAACCTAATTCGACGGTGAAGTTGGACTTCACCTTCCAACTGTCTCCGACATAGAACGCGATGCGATTGTCCGGCCCCAAGCCGCCCGCCGGAAACCCAAAGGCCTTCTCCGCGGTTGAGAATCCAATTCCGTTGCCAAACGTAATGGCGGCCACATCATAGTTCAGGAAATTAGAGGCAGTCGTGCCGTCAGGTCCGGCCGGGCAGGCCGCACTAGGAGCGCCTTTGCAGCCTGCATCCAGCAGGGTGGGAGCGGAATTGACAACCGGGGCAACGCTGAAAAAGCTGGCAAAACCGCCGCCCTGGATGTGATTATAGGTCGCACCGAAGCGAACAATGTGGCTGCGGATGGACTTACTCCCGTCGTACTTAATTTCATGATCGCTTTGCGGCGTGGATTGGGGAGCCAGGTAGTTTGGGCCTCCCGAAAACGGTCCGTTGAACAGCGTCAGCCCCGATTGGGAAAAGGGCTGCCCCGCATCACCGTTTAGGATCTGATTCTGGAATTTAAGGTATTCGAAGCGAATGCTGTGGGTGAAACTTCCTGTGTTGAAATCGGCGCCCACCACATGCGATCGAGAGTTATCTTTATTAGCGTAAACCATGAAGCTGCCGGAAAAGAACGTGGCGTCAGTGAGGTTGGCGAAGTAATTGTAGCGATAAAACAATCTGGCGCTTTTCGTCAACTGGTAGTCCACCCTGCCGTTAAGCTCCGTCTCCCGGAAGGGTGCATTGAAGAAACCAGAATCTGTCTGGAAAGGAGACGGCAGAGCTACCGGAGACTGCAGATTGTTAAGAGTGCGCTCCCCATCCAGGAAGAAAAACATCTTGTCCTTTATCACCGGACCGCCCAAATTGCCACCAAACTGGTTGCGCTGGAAGGCAGGCGTATGCAACCCAAAGGGGGTGGGAAGCGATGCGGCGACGGCGGTGCTGTCCCGGAAATAACCGAAGGCCTCGCCATGATATCCATTGGTCCCTGACTTTGTCGTCACGTTCACCGCGCCGGATGAAGTCAACTCATTGGATAAATCCAGTTTGGACTGGCTGAGCTGAAATTCCTGAATGGCGCTTGCCGGAATGTCCTGGGTCGTGGTGCCAACCGTTTCATCCGAGACATCGACGCCGTCAATTTCAATGCGAGCGCTGCGACCGAAACGACCGCCGAAGGAGATCGAGGAGTATCCCACCTTAGTGGGATCGAAGTTTGTTCCATCTTGGATCTGAACACCTGGCTCCAACTGCGCAAGGTCAAGAAAGTTGCGACCGTTCACCGGCAAGTTCTCAATTTGGCTGGCGGTCAAAACACCCTGCACGCTGGCCTGCTCTGTGTTGACTTGCACCTCACTGCCCTGCACTTCAACCACCGTGCTCTCTTGACCGACCTGCAACTTGGGGTTGAAGGTCGCCGTATTACCAACCTGCACCACCACGGTTTCGACGGTTGAGCTAAACCCCTTGGCTGACACCTGCACTTTATAGGAGCCCGGTTCCAATGCGCCGGAGCTAAACGAGCCCGAGGAATTCGATGTCACGGAAACTTCCTGGTTGGTAGCGGTGTTCCTGATCGATACTTTGGCTCCGCCCACCACAGCTCCAGTGGGGTCGGTGACCGTTCCCACAAGACTTCCGGTCGAAATCGTCGTCTGGCCAAAAGCCACAGAGCAAAGAAGCAATGCGGATAGGATGATCACAGCGAGCACGGTACATAGTGCGCGTGGACAGGAGGAGTTTAGCTTCAACATCGTAGACCTTCCTTTTAGAATCGTTTTGATCAGAATTTCTCGGTCAATGCATGCTGGATGATTTCTTCCAGCCTCATCACAAACTTTGGAGACCCTCAATCAGGGGATCGGCGGGATTCGATCAAAGACTCACCGCAAAAACTAAAACGCACTTCGACGCAGCCCTGGTAAATCGTTGAGGATGATTCTTGACCTTGTAAAGCAATTTTCCCGCCAGCCTAGGATACGATTCAGGAATGTACCGTAGTTCCCATATTTATCAGCAACTTGAATTGACTTTCGACCACGAACCGAGGTGGAACGTGAACAATTTGCGAGGACCGAAAATCCTAAAAACCGTATATTCCATCTGTAAAAGAAAATCTGCCGTTGTTATTCGGTTGGTTAACAAGGGCTGTCAGCACTGTTATGTGCTGTTCTCCGAGGGGCCTTGCGAACTTTTCGTCGGGAAGAGTCAGAAATCAGAAATAGTAGTGTAATAACCGGCGCGATGGCGCACTCGGTAGGTGCCAGAATCCGGTGGTGCGGACACGCCGACCTGAATCCTGCGGAATTGGGAATTCGAGGTTCTCTGTGAGGGATAATAGGCGAGCAGGTATTGGGTGCGCAGTTCGTCGCTGATTTGGCGAAAGGCGTCGTCGAGTTGCGTCATGGAGGTCGCGTAGTAGTACGTGCCGCCGGTATCTTCGGAAAGCTGGATCAGGGCATGCTCGCCTCCGGTTTCGCGCCCCGCGCTGCTCTCGATGGGCACCACGATAATGCTGTAGACGATGCCTTCGGCTTCTTCGGCTGCGCGCACGGCCTCTTTGTAGTCTACCTTGCTGGCTGTGTCGCCTCCGTCGGTAATCAGTACTAGAACTTTTCGTCCCTGACGGCGGTCCAGCGAGCGCGAAGCCAGGAAGACAGCGTCGAACAGCGCCGTGGCCGCACCCAGCCTGACGTGGTCAATCCCATCGTCGATGCGCTTCAGATCGGAGGTGTAAGAGGTCGATTGCAGCACGGTTTCGTTAAATCCGAATACCGACAGCGCGTCCACCGGCCGGACGATAGTCCGCGCAAAACGTTTGGCGGAAGCTTGCTCCAGCGGCAGATCGTGCCGCGTGCTCAGGCTGGTATCAATGGCGAGGGCGATCGAGAGCGGCACGGCGGATTCTTTATCGAAGACCGAGATGGACTGGTCGCGTCCGTCTTCCTGCACGATGAAATTTTCTTTCTTAAGTCCGGCAACCGGGCCTCCGTGAGCGTCGGTGACGGTGACATAGACATTCACCAGCTTCACGTCGACTTTGAGCGTGGAGGAAGACTCGCTCGTCGATTGATTCGAAGGCGCTGGCTTTTGCGCGGACGATGCCGCGCAGGCCAGCAGTAATGCAATCAGGGTTGCAGATCTTCTCATTCGCCAAAGGAGCATACTTTGGAACGTCCGCCCATTCGACTGCATTCAGAGCAAGCTCTCGGCTGTGCAGCCTTGATGAGCGGAGGTTCAGGCCGGCTTATTCCGTTCACTTAGATGCGCCGTCGGGTATCGGGCTGCCCGGTGGGAGAATTTAACGCAGAACTTCAGCGGGAAACGGTTCACCATCTGCCCAGACCGCGCCATCCTCAAAGTGCTCCTTCTTCCAGATGGGAACCGTACGCTTCAGCGTATCGATCAGCCAACGGCACGCGTCGAATGCGGCGGCTCGATGGGCGGATGCCACCACGATGAGCACGCTCGCTTCGCCGATGTCTAACCGTCCCAAGCGGTGGACCAAAGAAACATCACGGATTTGAAACTGTTTTAGCGCTTGCTCCGCCAGGCTCTCCATCTGCTGCCGGGCCATCTCCTCGTAGGCCTCATAGTCCAGATAGAGGGTCTTGCGGCCGCGTGTCTGGTTGCGCACGACTCCTTCGAAGACTACGGCCGCCCCATCGTCCCCGCGTTTCAGGTTGGCCAGTTCCCGCGCCGTATCAATCGGCTCACGGATAAGCTTAGAGTGCTGCGGGTGAGCTTCTCCCCCTCCGCCACTCACGGGCGGCAGCAGGGCGACCTCGTCGCCCGATTTCAGCTCAGTCTCTGTCCCCGCATACTGCTGATTTACAGCGACTGCCAGCGAAGACAGCGCATCTTTGAGCTGGGGCAACTGCGAGGCAAAATGCGCCAGCAGATGGCCAACCGTAGCGCTTTCGGGGAGATCCAACGTGGTGTCGGACTTCCCCACAAGATCTTTCAACATGCCGAAAAAGAGGACGCGCAGGCGCATGGGAACACTTGCCAGTTTGCCAGTTTTACGCAAGCCAGTCCATCAAAGGCGGGGATCGAGCGGCGCCGACAACCTCGCCGTTTGCGAAAGCTGGCCCAACGATGGGAAAAAAATGCCAGTTCCCATGCAGGAACTGGCGATGCTAGTACTCATGGTCGAGGCTGGCGATATCACGAAGTCTCGCTCGTCTCGCTCAAACGCTTACGCCTGTGCGAAAGCCTTGTCGTGGACTTCCGGTGTCGTAGTCAGTAGCTTTGCTGCTGTTGACTGCGCCACCGCCGGCAGGGAAACGAGCAGCGCCTCATCAATCGTTTTCACATAATGAACCGTGAAGTTCTCAAGTTGCTCCTTTGTGAGATCTTCCTGGACGTTCATTTTATTTTCGGCTGGCAGAATCACGTCAGTGACCCCGGCGCGCTTGGCGGCCAACACTTTTTCTTTAATGCCTCCCACCGGAAGCACGTTGCCACTCAGCGTGATCTCGCCCGTCATCGCCAAGAGTGGACGGATGCGATGTCCGGTGAGCAAGGACACCAATGTGGTGGCCATGGTCACGCC
>Ga0307474_10002899_pt1 | contig 12372 bp, 11 predicted proteins | sample atmos_gasesECM1C_2_FD_203312 | JGI IMG/M metagenome (GOLD analysis project Ga0307474, IMG submission 203312) | Hardwood forest soil microbial communities from Morgan-Monroe State Forest, Indiana, United States - atmos_gasesECM1C_05 | ecosystem: Environmental > Terrestrial > Soil > Temperate... | reverse complement strand
CCGTGACAGGCGGGACACAAGGTCCCTCGACTGCGTTCGGCTTCGCCCCACTCCGCTCGGGATGACAACTCCCAGCTTGAGCATGCACCCTCTGCAGCATCTCAGGCGTGATCCGCGTTCTTTCGAGCAACATCTTCATCTCTCGCAGACGCTGCTGCTTCGCCTGAAAATCTTCCCACGCCTCATCAGAAACCAGGCCCACGCGGCGGCCGTGCGGAGTCAGGCGCCGGTCGGCATTGTCGATGCGCAGGTGCAGGCGGAACTCCGCCCGCGAGGTGAACATGCGATACGGCTCGTTCGTGCCCTTCGAGATCAGGTCGTCGATCAGGATCGCAGTGTAGGCCTCGGTACGGTCCAGGATCAGCGGCGGTTGTTGCCCCTTCACTTGCAATGCGGAGTTGATGCCCGCCATCAGCCCCTGGCACGCGGCTTCCTCGTAGCCCGATGTTCCGTTGATCTGGCCGCCCAGGAACAAGCCGGAAATCTTGCGGGTTTCAAGGGTGCGCTCCAGTTCCGTCGGATCAATCGAGTCGTATTCGATGGCATAGCCGGGCCGCAGCATGTCGGCACTCTCGAGTCCCGGAATCGACTTCAAGATCGCAAGCTGCACGTCCACCGGCAGCGATGTGCTCATGCCGTTCACGTAGATTTCGTGAGTGTTCAGCCCTTCCGGCTCAAGGAAAAGCTGGTGCGTCTCCTTGTCGGGAAACTTCACAATCTTGTCCTCGATCGAAGGACAATAGCGCGGGCCAACTGACTGGATCTGCCCGCTGTACATAGGCGAGCGATGCACGTTCTCGCGAATAATGCGGTGAGTCTCCGCGGTGGTCCAGGCAATGTAGCAGGGCACCTGCGAATCGTGGTGGGCCACGCGCTTGGTGCGGAAGCTGAATGGAGTGGGATCGACGTCGCCCGGCTGCTCGGGAAAGCGCGACCAGTCGATGGTGCGTCCATCCAGGCGTGGCGGAGTGCCTGTCTTGAGCCGGCAACCGCGCAGGCCCAGCTGCTTCAGCGCCTCGCCCAGCAAGACGGCATTCGGCTCGCCCGAACGTCCCGCAGGATATTGCTGCTCTCCGCAGTGAATCAGCCCGTTCAAGAAAGTTCCGGTCGTGATGACGACAGCTTGCGCGCCAACGGTGCGGCCGTCACGCAGACGAATGCCGACAACCCGACGGCGGGAGCTCTCAGTTCTCAATGCTTGGCTCTCAGTAGAATCTGGCTGAGAGCTGACAGCTGAGAGCTGAGAGCTTTCCACCATCAGATCCGCCACTTCCGCCTGCTTGATCTTGAGATTCGGCTGCGACTCCAGCACCTCGCGCATCTTGAGGCGATATGCCTGCTTGTCGCATTGCGCCCGCGGCGACCATACAGCCGGCCCGCGCGAAGTATTCAGTAGCCGGAACTGGATGCCGACGGCGTCGGTGATCTCGCCCATGATTCCGCCCAGCGCGTCGACTTCGCGCACCAGGTGCCCCTTGGCGATGCCGCCCACGGCCGGGTTGCACGACATCTGCGCGATCAAGTCCACGTTCAGCGTGTAGAGAGCAGTCTTCAGGCCCATGCGCGCGGCGGCTATCGCGGCCTCACATCCGGCGTGGCCGGCGCCCACAACCACTACGTCGAATTGTTCAGTGAACTGCATGTGCAAAGTGCCTGTGTCCTTGAGATCCTTCGCTCCGCTCAGGATTTCGCTTGCGGGCTCCCGCTTCGCTCACGCCCGCAAAACAGCTCAACGTCGAATTGTTCGGTGAACTGCATGTCAAGCGAGCTGACCCAACCCCAGAAAATATTCTGTGCGTTTCTTCTTTTATTCTAGCAACTTGGCGAACTCGGTGATCTCCATCACTTGCCGTCTCGCGGTTCCGCCCGTATATTTGGCTGTCCGACGAAAGTCCCGGGGGCATGATGAATACCGCCGAATTTCTCCAGAAACTGGACGCGCGGATCAAGAAGTATGACCTGCTTTGCCATCCTTTTTACAAGGCATGGTCAGCTGGCCAGTTGACCCGCAACGATCTCCGCGAATACGCCCAGGATTATTATCACCACGTCGAAGCCTTTCCGTCCTACCTGGCCGCGCTCGGCCTGCGCCTGGAGGATGGAGAACTCCGCCAGGCCGTGCTGGCCAACATGTGCGACGAAAAAGGAGTGGAAGGCCGGCCGGGGCGGGACTCGGTGCCACACGCGGAGCTCTGGCTCGACTTCGCTGAGGGCATGGGCTCGACTCGCAATCTCGAATGGCACACGCCGGTGGCGGAGATTCGGCAACTCATCCGACACTTTCGTCAGATAGCCAGCGAAGGCTCAGCCGAGGATGCGCTCGCCGCTTTCTATACCTACGAGTCGCAGGTTCCGCGGATCGCGCGGGAAAAAGAACGTGGCCTGCGTGAGACATACGGCGCCGATCACAAAACTTGTGGCTACTTCACCCTGCATGTCACCGCCGATGTGCATCACGCGACTGTCTGGCGCAAGCAACTCGAGAAACGCATTGCCGCCCACCCGCAAGCTGCCGAAGCCGCTCTGGACGCGGCCGAGAACGCCGCGCGCATGCTGTGGAAAGCGTTGGACGGAATCGAAGCCCGCCGTACCGCGATGGCAGCCGCATAGTGTAGGGACAGCCGCCTCGGCTGTCCAGTCGAGCGGAGCTCGACAGGTTTTGACTCAAGTCCGAGCCAATGATTCGATAGAATCATTGGCTCATTTCTTTTACAGAGGTCAAGCATCTGGCGAGAGAGATTCCCATTGGCGCGCGCGGCGAGGCCGAGGAGACAGTCGCGTTCGACCACACCCTCACCTCGCACCATCCGGAATTGCCGCCGGTCTATTCCACTCCGGACATGATTCGGCTGATGGAGACTGCCGCCTTCAATGCGCTGCAGCCTTATTGTGAAGGCGACGAGATCACCGTGGGGACATCCATCAACATCGAACACCGCGCCGCCAGCGGCATCGGGGCGCGCATCAAGGCTCAAGCCGTGCTCGAGTCTTTCGACGGCCGCTTTTATACCCTGCGCGTGACTGCCCGCGACGACGTGCAGGAAATAGGACGCGGCACCGTGGGTCGAGCGGTGGTCAGCGTCGGCAAGTTCGTCGAAAAAATGAAAGGCAAATGAAACGGACTTTGGACCTTAAGACCTAAAATAAGCTGAGAACCAGAACTGAAGACTTCCATCCTCATCGGCGTCATCTCCGATACTCACGGACTGCTTCGCCCCGAAGCGCTCGCGGCTCTGCAAGGCTCGCAGCACATCATTCACGCGGGAGACATCGGCGCGCCCGAAATTCTTACGGCACTCTCAGCCATCGCGCCCGTAACCGCGATCCGCGGCAACATCGATAACGACGCCTGGGCGCGCAAATTGCCCGAGACCGAAGTCGTCGAGATCGGCGGCATTTCCATCTACATGTTGCACAACCTGGCGGAACTTGACCTTAAGCCGGAAGCCGCGGGCTTCAAAGTCGTGATCTCTGGCCACAGCCACATCGCGAAGCAGGAAACGCGCAACGGCGTGCTCTACTTCAATCCCGGCAGCGCCGGCCCGCGACGCTTCAAATTACCGGTGACCGTTGGCAGGCTCGTCATGATGGGCGAAAACGTCCACGCAGAAATCATTCCGATTTCAGATTGAAGATTTCAGATTGCAGATTTACAAACCCTGGGATCGGGAAGTTCGGAAATCCCGACTCCCAACCCCGTTGCTACAATCCGAAAGAATGTCCATCGCGTTCCACATCGACAAGGCCAGCGGCAAAGCCCGCTCCGGACGCCTGCTGACTCCGCGCGCCGAAATCGAAACGCCCGTTTTCATGCCCGTCGGAACGCTGGCCTCGGTGAAGGCCGTGCCCCAGGACACGCTCGAAGAACTCGGCGCGCAAATTATTCTGGGCAACACGTACCACCTCTACCTGCGCCCCGGTGTCGAGACCGTACGGCGCATGGGCGGCCTGCATGCGTTTATGTCGTGGCCGCGCGCGATCCTCACTGACTCGGGCGGCTTTCAGGTCTTCAGCCTGAACGAACTGCGCAAGGTCAACGAAGAAGGCGTCACCTTCCGCTCTCACCTCGATGGTTCTTCGCATTTCTTCAGCCCGGAAAGCGCAATGGAGGCGCAGATCGGTCTGGGCGCCGACATCATCATGGCCTTCGATGAATGCACCGAGTGTCCCGCGGATCGCGCCCGCGCCCGAGCGTCGATGGAAATGACGGCCCGCTGGGCAGCTCGCAGCAAAAAGTACTTCGAAGAACACAAGCACGAAGTCCCCTGGGGGAATGCCCACGTAGGGACGGACGCATTCGTCCGTCCAGACCAGGGAGGGACAGACCAAGGACGGGCAAACCCTGGACGGACGAATGCGTCCGTCGCCACGTATTCTGAGCAGACACAATCGCTCTTCGGCATCATCCAGGGCGGAATGGAAAAAGATCTCAGAAAAGAATCCGCCGAACGCGCCCTCGAAATCGGCTTTCCCGGCTACGCCATCGGCGGCCTTAGCGTCGGCGAGCCGCGCGAGCTCACCCGCGAAATCGTCGAGTCCACACTCGAGCATCTGCCGGCCGACAAGCCGCGCTATCTCATGGGCGTCGGCACTCCGGAAGAGATTGTCGAGTACGCCGACCTCGGCGTCGACATGATGGACTGCGTTCTTCCCACCCGCGCCGCGCGCCACGGCTTGCTGTTCACATCCGAAGGAAAAGTCACAATCAAGCAGGCGCGCTATGCGCAAGATCAGTCGTCGCTCGATCCTAACTGCGGCTGCCGCGTATGCCAGCGCTACTCGCGAGCATATCTGCGTCATCTTTATGCATCCAACGAAGTGTTGGCACAGGTCTTGAACACGATCCACAACCTGAGTTTCTACCTTGACACTATGCGGCGGGTACGGCATTCTATTTCACTTGGGGAAGAGTCCCGTTTTCTTTCTAGTGTCTGGTCAAGACCGAAACCGTAGACTCAGTGGGAAGCACTCCCCGGATTCAAACCTGAAGCCGAAGACCCGGCCGAAGTCGATCTAAACTCCGTGGTGACATAACAACTCCCGCGGCGCTGATGGGCGCCGGCGGTTTTTTCGCGAAGATACGCGCAGACCTCAATATGCAATTTTTGCTGGCAGCACAGTTCGGTGGTGGCGGCGGTGGTATGGGGTGGCTGGGAATCGCACCCCTCATCTTTATATTCGCAATTTTTTATTTTCTACTGATTTTGCCTCAGCAGCGCCGTCAGAAAAAATGGCAGGCGATGCTCGACCAGCTCAAAACGGGCGACAAGGTCACGACCACAGGCGGCCTGCGGGGCACGATCATGGCGCTCAAAGACGATTCCCTGCATCTGCGCGTGCCGCCGAATAATCTCGTGCTGGAAGTGACCAAGGCCTCGGTGGCACAGGTCACCACCAGCGAGGAAGAAACGAAAGCAAAATAGTGGGCAGTGATCAGGGATTAGTTAAATTTGCATGATCTGACCACTAACCACCGGCCACTGGCCACTGACTTTTTATGAACAAGAATTTTCTCTGGAAGCTGCTATTCATCGTCGGCACGGTCCTGTTCTTCCTGTTCGGAATCTTTGGCATTCCAAAGAGTCTTTCCGGCCAGGGTCTGCTCGCGGCGTTGAGCGATCACATCCACCTCGGCCTTGACTTGAGCGGCGGAACCCACCTCATTTTGCAGGTTCAGGTCAACGACGCCGTGAATGTTGTGGCGCAGAACGCCATGGAAGTTCTGAAAGATGAGTTCCGCAAGCGGAAAATTGACTACACGGACATTACCCAGCCCGACCAGCAAAATAATCCTGACCACATCCTGGTGAAGGGCGTGCAACCCGGTGCGCGCGGAGACCTAGTCAGCGTGGTACAAGACCGGCTGGCGGAGTACGACGCCCCCGCCGGCGGCCCCAACAACACCTGGACCCTGGCGATGCGGCCTTCCGCCTTGAGTGACCTGAAGAGTAAGGCGGTTACGCAGGCCATCCAGACCATCCGCAACCGCGTTGACGCTCTCGGCGTCAGTGAGCCGACAATCGAAGAACACGGGCTTGGGCAATACCAGATTCTCATGCAACTCCCGGGCGTGGATGATTTCGGCCGCGTTAAGGATATCGTGCAAAACACTGCGATGCTCGAGATCAAGCAGTCTCTGGGCGGCCCGTATCCCAGCGAGCAAGCGGCGCTGCAGGATAAGGGCGGAGTCATACCCGCAGATGCGATTCTGCTTCCTGGACACAGCATACCCGGCGTCGAGTCCGAAGGACCGGCGTGGTACCTGGTCTCGCGCATTTCCGCGGTGAGCGGTAAGGATCTGCGCGACGCTCAACCTAGCACCGACCAGAACGGCCAGCCCAGCGTAAGCTTCTCGTTGACGGGCGAGGGTGGACAGAGGTTTTACAGCTTCACTTCTGCCCACGTCGGCGACAGCCTGGCCGTGGTGCTTGATGGTAAGGTGCAGGAAGTTGCCAACATCAAGGAGCCGATCCGCGACCAAGGCTCGATCAGCGGCGGCCGCATGACCGAGCAGCAGGCCAAAGATCTTTCCATGATTCTGCGCTCCGGCGCTCTGCCCGCCAGCATTAAGTATCTGCAAGAGGAAACCGTGGGACCGTCGCTTGGTGCGGATTCGATTCGCTCCGGCGTGCGCGCGGCCGTCATCGGCATGGTGGCCGTGCTGATCTTCATGCTGGTCTACTATCGTGGAGCCGGCATCAACGCCGATGTGGCGCTGATCATGAACCTGATCATTTTGCTGGGGTTCCTCGGTTGGTCGACCATCGCGGGCGTTAACGTCGCATTGACCTTGCCCGGAATTGCGGGTGTGATTCTGACGGTCGGCATGGGCGTGGATTCCAATGTGCTGATCTTCGAGCGCATTCGCGAAGAGTTGCGCAATGGCAAGACGCCGCCGTCGGCCGTGGATCAGGGCTTCAGCCACGCCTGGATCACGATTGTGGATACGCACGTCACCACCATCGTTTCCGCCGCAATTCTATTTATTTTCGGTACCGGTCCGGTAAAAGGATTCGCCACCACGCTCACATTCGGCTTGCTCGCGAACCTGTTTACCGCGGTATTCGTGTCGCGCTTCATCTTCGACTGGGTGCTCAGCCGCAAACAGCGCGGCGAAGCGCTCAGCATTTAGGGAATTGAGTGATTGAGTGATTGGGTGATTTAGTTTTTTTTAAATGGCACAATCGCCCGATCACGCGTTGGCTCAATCTTGTTATCTCATAGATAGATAAGGGGCTAAACAAACCCGTGGAGTTCTTTCGCAATACCAACATAGATTTTCTGGGCAAAAAGTGGTATTTTCTCGCCTTTTCGCTGGTTTTTAGCGTCGCGGGCTTGCTCTCCATGCTGTTCTGGCACCACATTCCGTGGGGCGTAGACTTCCGCGGCGGAACCCTGGTGTACGTGAAGTTCTCGCACACGCCCGACGAGAATGCGATCCGCACCGAGCTCGACCATGCCGGCCTGCGCAATTTCAAACTGCAGCGTTTGGGCGTGGCCGCGAATAACGAGGAATTGATCGACCTCGACGTGCGCGAAACCAGCGAGCAGGCGCTCGATCAAGGCAAGCTGAAGATCATCCAGGCGCTGGAAACTCATGTCCCCGCAGGCAAGACCGACTTGAACAACGCCAGCGTCTTAACCGTCAAGAACTTCCTGCTCGATAAAGACCCGCTCCATATCGGCCCCGATGATCAAAAATACGGCGCCATAGCGCAGTCGATCGTGGATTATCGAGACAAAGTCCAGGGTGGAGTCTTGAATTCTGTCGATCAATTGAGCGCCGCTCCCGCGGTTGACGCTCGCGTGGTGGCCTCGCTCCCGGATAGTTTCTATCTTTCCGACTTTGGCATCCGCAACGTCGAGATCATCGGCCCCCAGGTCGGCTCCCAGCTACGAACACAGGCCGGATTAGCCACGCTTTATTCGCTGCTCGGTATGCTGGTTTACCTGGGTTTCCGGTTTGAATGGATTTACGGCGTCGCGGCTGTATTGACGGTGTTTCACGATACTCTAATCACCGTAGGGGTCTTTTCCCTCAAAAATCAGGAAATCACGCTGACCGTCATCGCGGCTATTCTCACCCTGATTGGTTACTCCAATAACGACACGATCGTGGTATTTGACCGCATTCGCGAAAACATTAAACTCATGCGGCGCGAGAAGCTGGCCGACATTGTCAATCGCAGTATTAATCAAACTCTAAGCAGAACCATCTTGACAGCAGGCTTAACCTTCCTTACCGTACTCGCACTCTTTTTGTTCGGCGGCGAGGTGCTTCGTGGATTCAGCCTGGCGCTGGTAATCGGCATTCTAATCGGCACCTATTCGTCGATTGCGATTGCGGCTCCTATCCTGGTGGCCTATCAGGATTGGCGGATTGAGAAGGGTAAGCGGCCAACCGCGATGGCGAGCCGGTCTAGGTAAGTTACCCGATGGCGGGTAATTGCTGATTGCGTTAGCCCTTGTGGTGTAGGCATTTAGTAGTATTTGCTGAAAACGCCCATCTGGGCTCGTACAGCCTGCTAGGCGCCAGCGAAAACTGGGAGCAAAGGGGAATCGTCCGGTGTCTAAGTATACGTAGGGTTCGAAGCTGTACTTGGGGAGAATCATATGTTTGAAGACAGCCTTATCGAGTCGGGCGGCAAGCTCAAGACCAAGCGGGGATTTACGTCCATCATCTCGTTTGCCATTCAGATCATGATCGTCGGCGTCATGGTTCTGATCCCGCTGATTTTCACGGAAGCGTTGCCCAAGGGGACAACGCTTTTTATGTTGGTGGCGCCCCCGCCGCCTCCGCCGCCTCCACCTCCTGCCGCCGCGCCGGTGCGCGTGGTGAAGCAGGTTCAGACCGACATCATCAATGGCGAGCTGCGCACTCCGACCAAGATTCCTAAAAAGGTCGAGATGATCAAGGAAGAGGAAGCCCCACCGCCGGCAATGGCTGCAACTGGCGTGGTGGGTGGCGTCCCGGGCGGCGTCCCGGGAGGATCGATGGGCGGCGTAATTGGCAGCGTGCTCAGTTCTACGCCCGTCGCGGTGCCCAAGATCGCCACGCCGCAGCGCGTGCGCGTTTCCTCCGGTGTATCGTCTGGACTTCTGATCCGCAAGGTCAGCCCGACCTATCCGCCGCTGGCACGTCAGGCGCGCATTCAGGGCACGGTCATTCTGCAAGCTCAGATCAGCAAGGATGGCAGCATCCAGAACCTGCAGTTGATCAGTGGGCACCCCATGCTGGCTCCGGCCGCGATCGAAGCCGTCAAGCAGTGGAAGTACAAGCCATACCTGCTCAACGGTGAACCCGTCGAGGTCGAGACCCAGGTGCAGGTGAACTTCACGCTCGCCGGGGGATAAACTCCCAGCGCGGCGCGGTTCGAACTTTTCGTTAGAAGTGTGCATTACCTTCCCGTCCTGCGCCTTTCTCTGTGGCGGACGGGAAGGGCTTCGTGAACCCGGTACCGTCGCTTTACCGCAAGACTCGACAGTCCGGGTTCGTGCCTTGTGTGGCGAAAGCCGCCGTTCCGCTGGCGATTTCTTTCTTGAAGCCAGCGCTGGGCACCGCAAAGCGCATCAAAGTGTCCAAGTAAATAATGTCGAGAGTTCCGAGGAGGGAAAGCAACTCATGTTCGCAGCTCACGTAGCAGGTGTCACTCTCAGTCACGTTATGACCGCAGCCACCTGGGTCGTCCAGGAAGGCGGAACCTTGGCTACCGATCCATTGGGCTTGTGGAAGGCAATGGGCTGGGTCGCCAGAACCGTGGTCATCATTCTCTTCATCATGTCCGGCTGGTCCATCGGCGTGATGATCGATCGCTGGATGGCCTACAGCGCCGCCCGCAAACAGTCGCGCGCCTTCGCCCCGGCGGTTGCCGGAGCTCTGCGCGATGGCCGTATCGATGAGGCCATCAAGGTTGCCGAGCGCAACAAGAAGAGCCATCTGGCCAAGGTTGTTACCGCCGGCCTGATGGAGTTCAAGGCTCACCAGGATAGCCCCGGCGCCATCCCTGGCGAAACCATTGAAGCCTCCAAGCGCGCTCTGGAACGCACCGAAGCCATCGTTCACGCCGAACTCAAGCGCGGATTGGGTGGTCTCGCCACCATCGGCTCCACTGCTCCCTTCGTGGGGCTGTTTGGCACGGTGATGGGCATTCTCAACGCCTTCATTGGCATCAACAACTCCAAGGCCACCGGTCTGGCTGCAGTCGCCGGGGGTATTGCGGAAGCGCTGGTTACGACGGCCATTGGCCTGCTCGTCGCTATCCCTGCCGTTATGATGTTTAACTATCTTACCGGTCGCGTGGAAGCCTTCGACGTCGAGATGGACAACTCGTCCAGCGAATTGATCGATTACTTCCTGAAGAAGCGCGGCGATATTCGCCGGTAAGCCGTTCGCAAGAACGAAGCCGGCTCGGTCCGCTTTCCGCAGTGAGTTGCTTGTCCGGCGCTGGAGCAATCTGGCGCCGGGCCTTCCCAACTTAAACACGGGGCGCTGTTCCGGCCCGGACCGCGGCGAAAGCACGGGAGATATCAAGTTATGGCAATTTCAAAACGAGACGAAGGCGCAAAGATCAGCTCGGAAATTAACGTCACGCCCATGGTGGACGTGATGCTGGTTCTGCTGATCATCTTCATGGTGGTCACGCCCATGTTGCAGAAGGGTATCAGCGTCGATATGGCTCCGGTCAACAACCCGGAACAGATGCCCGATGCCGACAAGGAAGACGCACTCCTGGTCTCCATTACCCGCGACGGCAAGGTCTATTTTGGCAGCGATCAGATTCAGGTCGACAACCTTACCGGCAAAGTAAAAGACCGCCTCGCCAACAAGCAGGATAAGCGCGTGTACGTGAAGGCGGACATGCGAGCCCGGTTTGGCAGCGTGGTGCAGGTTGTGGATTCCGTTCGTGCCGCCGGGGTCGATGACCTTGGCTTGCTCACCGAGCAGAAGAAAACTGCTCAAACCCCGCCGCCGCCCCCGGCTACGCCAGGGCAATAAAGGGCAGGCAATAGAGGGCAATAGAGGAGAACGATCATGGGTATGGCAGTCGGCCCGAGCGGAGGCCAAAGTGCAAACATCAACGTCACACCGCTCATTGACGTATTGCTGGTGCTGCTCATCATCTTCATGGTGATCTCGCCGGTCACTCCGAAAGGACTGGATGCGCTGGTTCCTCAGCCGCCTCCGCCCAACGCCCCGAAGAACAACACGCCCGACCGTACTATCGTCGTGCAGCTCGTCGACCGGGGTGCGGGACAGGCGCCGGGCGTCAAGATCAATAACGAAGACGCGACTTGGGACAACCTTCAGGGCCGGCTCACCGATATTTACAAGCAGCGCGCGGAAAAGGTCATGTTCGTGAAGGGCGATGATTCCATCCCCTTTGCCAACGTCGCCAATGTTATCGACATCGCCCACGCCGCCGGAGTGGACAAAGTCGGTCTGATCACCGCGAAGATTGAATCGGGCGCCTGATCTGCCCGTCCAGTAAAGCTCGGAGTTGCGAATTTCGTACTCGGCCCACTGCACGGAAGCGTCACCCTTCCGTGCTGGCCCGGCCCGCGCGCCTTGTCAAACCGCGCTTGTCAAATCGACGTCTCTGGGCCTAGGATGCTTTGTCGAGGGAGACCTATACCGCAATGAATAACCATGCAAGACTTATCACGCTGTCGGCTCTCGTGCTGGCGCTCTTCTCTTCTGTGGGATGTGACAAGCTGCGCGCCCGCGACCAGCTCAACAAGGGCGTGGAATCGTATAAGAACAACCATTACGAGCAGGCCATTGATCATTTCCAGCAGGCGGTTCAACTCGATCCCAGCCTGATCAACGCTCGCATGTACTTGGCAACCGCATTTGTGTCGCAATATATTCCCGGCGTCGACTCGCCAGAAAATCTGCGCACCGCACAGCAGGCCATCGACGAATATCAGAGGGTCATCGACGCTAATCCTTCTCGCGATCAGAAGGTCAACGCTGCCAAGGGCATCGCCTATCTCTACCTCAACGAGAAGAAATGGGATGACGCCAAAAAGTACTACCGCATGGCCTCCGACCTCGATCCCAACGATCCCGAGCCATACTACTCCATCGGCGTCATCGACTGGACCGCGGCATACCAGCCCCGCATGGAAAAACGCGCTGCGTTGGGCATGAGGCCGGAAGAGAACCTGAATCCCAAGAACAAAGACCAGAAGAAGGTCTGCGAGGATTTGAAGACACAAAATACGGCCGCCATTCAAGAAGGCATCGACAGCCTCAACAAGGCCATCCAACTGCGTCCTGACTACGACGACGCCATGGCCTACCTAAACCTCATGTACCGCGAAAAGGGCGACGTGGAATGCGACGACTTGTCGGCCCGCGCCGAAGATCTC